>JAABUM010002268.1_pt1 | contig 26194 bp, 43 predicted proteins | sample 5559161 | NCBI WGS metagenome assembly JAABUM01 (sample SAMN10711868, study PRJNA513369) | rock metagenome | isolation source: Antarctica rocks | place: Antarctica: Victoria Land, Siegfried Peak nord
GCAAAGCACATGCTGGTCGAAGCGCCTGTCAGAACCGGCCTCTGGGCCGCTGTGAGATCGGCTTCAGGCGCAAGTTCTGCTGGCAGCACACAGATGCGCGCACGCACTCACGCACGCACGGCTGCCAGATTCCTGTATCGCCGCGAAGGTGCCTGCGATTTGCAGTTACGCATGGGCGCAGGCACAGGAACAGCGGCCTCGCCTGCGGCCGCACGTGATTTCAGCTTCAGGCCTTTGCAAGGTGTGCGCAAGCGGGCCACATGGTTTTAGGGTTTCACAAGTTTTCATGAGGTTTTAGGAATCGCGGCCAAACCTGCGGCTGTGGGTGATGTCAGCTTCAGGCCCCAGGATTGCGGGCGCAGCAGGCCCCGCACTCCCTCTTCCTCCCTCGACTCCAGACTGGCTTCAAGCTTGGCACCGTTGTCTGCCACGCAATGGGAGCCTGCGCGGTGACAGCACAGGGGTTGGACATGGCCCTTCTGCCGCCTCCAGATGGCACGACCTTGAATGCACATATAGATACGAGATTCCTCCCCAGAGAACGATCCATCTCAGCCACATGCGTAGCCAGGTCTGCACCAAGCTTGACAGGTCGATAGGGCAGCGCACTTTCGAGCGAGAGGTTCTTGCCAACGCCGTCCAGAGATGACACCGCTGCAAGCATCGCCTTCTGCAGGCCCCGCCTCGCGCCGCCGCCGCCGCCGCCGTCGGCTGTAACCACCGCCACAGGTGGCGGCAGCGGCAGCGGCGGCGCCTGCGGCGTCAGCACCGCCTCGAACCCCGCGTCCGTGTTCGTGAGGTCTGTCCCTGCCACCGCCGTCAGCGTCAGCGCGTCACCGCAGCACCTGTGGATCAAGGTCCGTGACAGTCAGCAGCTCGGAACAGCTCTTGATTGCATGTTTATTGGTAGCAAAACTCCGTCGGCGCATGCCCTGGCTGCTTCACATCCAATCGTGTGGCATGCCCCTTGACGATTCAGCTGGCAATATGCAAATTCCCCACATCGTCTGACAGGCATGCCCTGCTTCAGTTCGGCAAGGATGCTGCGCAGCCATGCCAGGACGCTTTTACCTGATGCTGGTGCTGCTGCTGAGCTGGCAGGCGCCGTTGGCGGTGTCGTATGCCGCCGCCGCGCAGTGCTCCACCGTCCGCGACAGCAGCAGGTTGTGCTGCCTGCGCCGCGAACAAACTTGCACCTGTCTCGCGTACTCAAGCCGTGTTTCTGTGTTGGCTTGATTACGCCCATAAGCGCAGGTTGAGGCAATGACGACATGCCATGTGACACGCGGCGCTCTGCGGGAACATGCGAGCTTGACATCCTCCTGAAATGGTGGTTGCAGCTCTCGTGTGCAGGCTGCCAAAGCGGCAGACACCACAAGTCGCATGAAGCCGGGCCACCCCTGCACCGCAGGGTTTACGAAAACCCTATCAAAACCTGCACCGCACCTGTTGCACCACTGCAGCTTGATGCTGGGTGCCTCAAGGGAGCCGCCTTGCACTGTGGCTTCGCCTGCGCCATTGCCAAAACCGAGCAGTCAGATACACGGCGAATCAGCCCAGCAGCAACTGCTGCTGCCGGGGTGCGGGCTGAAGCATTGGCACGACAACTTGACCTGCAGCACGCACACGTGGGTCCTTTGACCTCTGTGTTTCGGATTGCACTGTGATGAGTTTCGATATGAGTCAGCTTACCAATGGCGTGACGCTGCGAGTCCAGCGCCGTTGCCGCAGTGACGCTCGCGAACTGGCCGACGCGGCTGCTGGTTTCCAGGTCAGCTGTGACGCCATCGCCCAGCTGGGACAGCCACAACGCCGCTAAGCCGACCTCATGCTCCTGTACAGGGTGTTTGACGGCTTTGGAGCAGCGTCTTGGAGTAGCAGGCGTCGCCATGGGCGGCTCTGAATGTGATGCCGCCACATTGCGCTGGCAATGCAACGCCGGACGGGGTACCAGCAGTCTGCTGATCTCGGCGTCACAGGATCGCGCAGCGACTGCCTCCTGGCAGCTTGGGCTGAGAAGATATTCCTTTCCGTAACTCTCACCTGGCGGCGGTGCGGGAACACAGGGTGCACAGGGTCCCTGTGCACCCGCAGGCTGGCCTTGATGCCGCGCGGGTATGTCGCTGCCACCTCCACCGGCTGTTTGCGCTGCAGCGCTCGCTGGCACTGCGCCCGCTGCGCCCACCTGCATATCACGGCGGCTGGCCCTTTCAACTGCTGCGCGGATCCCATGTGCGGCGGGCACCACGGCAGGGCAATGTCCTGTACACTCAGCTGGAATCGCAGCCGCTCATTGCAGCGGTTCACGCGTGACGCAGATCGACAGGCCTCTCGTTTTCGAAGCGCTATCCAGGCATCTCGTCAGGACACGCATCCGGCATGGCGGTCCTCGAATTGCCCCACGGCATGAATTGCGCGGCTGTAGCGCAGAGCTCACCCCTCGCTGTTGGCGCGCACGCGGCTCGTGACATTGGTGTCCCACCACGCTGTCGCCCACGCCGGGAAGTCTGCACCAGGAATCATGGTTTCGATCTTCATATCTGGCCCTCACAGTGCGTCAATGCATGTCGATGCGGCATGCCGCATGCTGCGATTGCAATTGGAAGCGCGGAGCGCGTCTGCACCTGGATTGCCTACACTGCTGTATGGCGGAGGCGTCAGGCGGTCCGCTGCCTCTGGAGCCTCTTCCACGGTGTAATCGGGAGGCAGCGTTTGCGGCTGCGGCATGGGCAAATTTTCAATAGTAAAATCCTGATTGCAGCGAGACCGACAAAATGGATGAGATAGTCAATATGAATCGCAGTCACAATGTCCAACGAAATCCGGCTTATTGCTGTGCGTTCCGGCAGGATGCACCAAGTTGACACAATGCATTGCAGTCGACCACAAGTTGCTGATCACTGCGGACGAAGCTGACGCTTGGCTCCAGAGGGTTGCTCTGATGCCTGAGTAGTTCTGGCTGTGGCCCTGTGTGCAGACGAAAGCATGAAATTGAGATTTGAGTCCCGTGCATGGCATTGCAGTTTCCCACACTGAAGCAGCGCTCGGCCGTCAGAACGTGTTTGCGATTAGCCCTCACCGGCCACCTTTCTGAAGGCTGTCGAAACCACCTGGCGAGGGGCGGCGATCGCTCACAATATTCTCTGCGAGTGCAATCAGAATGCAGCGCCGCCAGCAAATTCCTGCTGTGCTCACGGGGCGAAGCTCTGACCAGGTTGCGCGGCAGAGCGCGTTTCACCGTTTTCACACGTTGACTGGTAGTGCACGCAGGAGGTCGCAGATGCCGTTGGCAGCAGGGGCACAGGAGGCGGCAGACAGCCTGAGCAAGCCTCGGCGGGCAGTGGTCGCTGAGCATACAGTGGAGCTCGCCGCGTGAGTGAAGCTTCCATATCGGCAACAACACCTGGCCTGGCGATACACAGCAGCGCCACGCGATTGACAAGACGGTAAGGACAACATCATTTCCATATGACGCTGTTGCAAGTTGTTTACCCAGGCGGCATGCTGCAGCTCTGACATGATCAAAGCCCACCATGCATCTGCTATGTCGTATGGACCAAACATGTGGCCGATGATGAATACTCAACTTCTCAAAAAATTATCAGACGGCCAATTGGGCTGAGTGCTGACATTATAGTCATGCTAATCTGACAGGCCACCGTCAATGCAAGTGCACCGCTCTGTATGCTGCACAGTCTTCACGTCCTGGGCAAATGGAGCGTATCAGGACTCCTGCACCCTGTCCATCACAGAGCACCCACGTGTTGCCGCAGGTGAATGATGAGCGACCCTGAGGAAGCGGTGGGGTGAAACTCGCTCATGAGGATGAAAACCACGAGCTGGCGACAGCGGGAATCAGATGGCCAGTTAGGTTGCAATATTGACATTGTACAAAACTTGTCACGAGTGCGCCAATGACCGCCTGGTTCAATGATGATGTTTCACTGACCCGGACACACTGCTCACTCGTGTGTATAGCCAACTGAATTCTAATACTGGCTCGAGAAGTCGGGGGACGGGCCCATCAGCTCGTCGACAGTTTCCTTCCTCTTGGGGGCCGCTTTTTGCCGTTTCTTTGCGGCGACCCGCCGCTTTGGCACCACTTCCGGCTCGGGCTCGGACTCAGGATCTGCTCCGCAAAATTTTACGGTTGGAGCAGCTTGGCAGGTTTCTTGTAATCACACAAGCAGTGCACAGATTATCGAGTGCTAGCTTTGAGCTAAGCGTGCACAATGACAAAGGCAGCGATCCCACGCCCACATAGATAGTCTGTGCATCTGCACAGTGCACGCATGAGCATGGTACCTGGTGCTGCGGGCTGCTCTGCCGCTGGCTCCGGCTCATTGGCGGGCGCTGACAAGGGCCGCGTGTCCTCTTCCATCCTGTTGTCTGCAGCCACTGCGCACACATCCACAGTGGTGAGAACAGCACCGGCAAACAGCGCCGGATGCGGCACAGGAGGTTGCATGTTAGCAGCTTGCGTCGCCAGGAAAGACCCTCAAATCAATGCATGAATGAATCGCCTGTAAGGCATTCCTCTCGCGCTGTCAGAGGCAGGCAGCCTGGGCCGCCAGAAGCTGATGGCAGGCCTTTTTCACCTTGCTTACCTGCCGGTGAGGTGACATCGCCTAGGACGCCAACGTAGCCTCTGTCACCCATGTCCGTGCTTTCGGCCTCGGACTCGGACCTTTCCGTCGCCGTCGCATCCCCCTGCAGCAAAAGAATTGGCTGCTGACAGGCTGCTCATGGCCCGCTGTGGCAACAGAAGCAGCAAAGGAGATGATTGAGAGCAACAAGTTGCTGATTGTCTGCAGGTGCACACACCGTTTCCAGGCGCTCCTCCGCCAGTTCGGCTTTCTGTCGCCACTCCCGGCATTTCCTCTTGCTCGCATTGAGCACTGCCGCAAACTGCATGGGAACAAAGGTGGACGAATCTCACTGGCAGTGTGAATGACGGCTTCTGGTGAGGGCCTCAACACCCTTGTGGCAGGCAGACCGTACCGCAATGCATATATACTCTGTACAAAGCGGGCAAGATCTTTACCTTAAGGTAGAGATCCTGTTCTCGATCCTCCCTTTGTGTGACCTCTTTGTCGAGCGCCGCCTGTCGAACCAGAAACATGAAATGATTCTAAAGATGATGCAAGCTTATGGTCAAGTGCGTCTGCGTCTGCTTCTGCACTGGGCCGCAAGCAGCATGTGATGATGACAACGCAGATCCGTGTGCAAGCAAATGAGAAACAAGGCGTGTGCCATAGCATCACTAGCACACACTCACGCGCGGTCGGCAAGACGTTCGACATGATGTTCGACATAACACCGACGTGACGCTGAGAGTGTCACCTGCGCAATTTCGGTCTCTTCTCTCAGGCCCACCACTGTCTTCTGCAGGCCGAGGCAGGACACCTGCGGGCGTGCGTTCGATGTGCTTTCGCGCAAATGCCTCGTAGCAATGGGTGTGGCTGAGGTGCTTGCCACAATGTGTAGGGCATGGTTACACCCCTGCAGCTGATGGCGTTGGCCACCAGCCAGTAGTTGGTTTCAGGACAAATGGCCGAACAAAAAGCCCAACTCAAGGCACCTTGCAGCTGCTGGCGCCAGCAACCGACTGGTGCACACTATGTTCCTCGATGGAAACATGCAGCAACCTGTCACAAATGGACAGCCACGCACACACCTTGTAGGTGTTTGCGTTGACGACCAGCTGGTGCACCATGCTCTCGACGATGGCGCCTGGGTGCGCCGCCTCTCCCGCCTCTGCGTTCCCCTTGTAGGTCATGTACCTGCCCGTGTCCGGCTTCACCATCTCGAACCTCCAGCTCAGCTGCACGGATTACATCAGTCAGGTGTCTCAGCCTCAGTCTGCAGTGACGCGGCAGCTGCCCGGCGGCAGCGTCTCAGGGCAGGCAGGCACGGTGCCAGGACACTCCCGCCGACAAATGGCCAGTCGGCGTGTCTCATGGCGATGCTGGTGATGCAAAACCACCTTGATCTTGCCGCTGTCTGCCATGACTGTCCACGCGTAGGGGCTTGCCCCTGGTTCCGCGGGCTTTTTGGTGTCGAGCGCGTCGTCTTGCACGCCTGTGAGCGCCTCCTGCGCTACCGCCAGCCACATGTCCAGGTACAGGCTGGTATTCGGCCGCCGGTGCCCTGCGACATGTAACAGAGCATTTTTCGTTTCCTGCAAGGTGACGCTGCGACACATCAAAGCCTGGTTCTTCCTGCAGGCCTGCCATCACGACGCGGATGCGCCAAACTCCTTAGCGCCCGCCGCCTTATGCATGTGGCCAATTCCTCCCCTCCGCAGCATTGCCTAGTCCAGTGTCATGTTGGCGCAGGCCGTTTGGCTGTAGGACTGGGTGCCGCACCGGTGGCGGTCCAGGCGCGCTTCAGGTCTGTGACCTCCAGGTCGAAGCACTCCTCGCCGTCTGCGTCTCCTCGGAATGTGGCGGACACATAGTATGGGGTGCCATCCTCGCTGTCAGTGACGCGGATGCAGCTGGCCTGCGGGTCGGTCTCTGAAAAAGGTCTGTTGATGTCCATTGTCGGTGCTCTGCACGATGCCAACGCGAGATTTGGAACGAGATGGAGCCTAAGTTGCAAATTGCTGTGCAAGTTCAGAGTAGGCTCAAGCAGAACAGGGTCTGGGGATCTGGGCAGAAGCAAAGCACGCAGAGCATGATTTTGCTGCAGATTTGCGGATGACTACGCCACTGCAGAAGTCCAGCTGTGCGGCAGCAAGGAACTTAGAAAGCAATTTGTGCCATTGGAAGTCTGCTCTGTGGTTGGTCAGCACCAGGATCTGAATACAGGCCGATCCGCAGCTTTACAAACTCGAAGACTGCGAGGTCGACCCGAGTTCGTCGAGGCAACCGGCAATTGCAGCGTGAACATCAGAGATACCACACTCACTGGGCACACATTCGAACGCTGGTCTGCTGTGACGGGCTTCTGAGGTGATCATCTCGCCACCTCCTGACGATGGCGGCAAGCTGGACGAGCGCACTGGAGCGGGTGCTGCACATGCAACCAGCTGCTGACATGTAGCCGAATTCGAGGACACACAACGGCCGGTCGTGGCGCCATGGCCGCCCCGGCGCTGACGACAAAGTCTTTCGTCGCCGCGGGTGAGCCGCGCCGCAACGCGTGTGCCGCAGCGTGCGGAACGACCACTACTGCCATAGACCGGGCTGCAGAGAGCATGCACCGCATTGAGAGCCCTCGGCACATGGTGTAAAGCCTCATTGACACGGACACTACTACTGCCGTCTTGCTCTGCCACATCCATGCGCGTGTGACGCCGTCCTGCACTTCCCGCAGGCAGCCTGACTTTGCTGACCAGCTCCCTGGGACTGCTGACTACTGCCTCAAAGTCGAACAATGGCGGCTACGCGTACAACTCCGCCACTGTGCCCTTCCTGGCGGAGTGCCTTAAGCTGCTGGTCAGCGTGTACCTGCTGCGCAGCCAGATGCGCAACAACCCGGAGGTGAGGGCCTGTGCTAGCGTAAGGACGCAATTTTCGGCGGGCTTGCGTGTGCAACCGACTTTCCTTTTGAAATTAATTACTTGTTGCAACTCAGTTGAAAGCTGCAGTGGCCGCGCTCCAATTTGAATGTGTTGCCCTGCAGGCGGCGCGGATGACGCGCACGTGGCAGAGCGTCGCGCTGTTCCCCATACCCTCGATCATCTACTGGGTGCACAACAACGTTCAGGTGCGCCGGCTGTGCACCAGCTGCCCCGCATGCCGCAAGGCAACCTCGAGCTGAAGGCTGGCTGACCATGCCTGGCATGTGAGCTCGCTGCACGTGCTCCCCTATTGCAGCAATTCCAGCCCCGCTTCCTCCGGGGCTGCTGTTCCCCTCGAACGCTGACCCGTTAGCTGAATGTCAATAGTCAAACGTCCGGAATCCGACGACGAAAAACTAATAATAATCTTGTGTCTGGCGCAGTTCTGGACGCTGCGGTATGTGGACCCGGCGACGTACCAGATCCTGGGCAACCTGAAGATCGTGACGACGGGCGTCCTCTTCCGCCTGCTGCTGCAGCGCCGACTTAGCATGCTGCAGTGGATCGCGCTGGTGCTGCTCATGATTGGCGCGACCACCAGCCAGGTGCGATCGCAGCCTTGTTCATTCGCGGCTCGCACATCGCGGATGTTGATGGCATTCCACATTCCCAGCCGAACGAGATTATTTGAAACCACGACAACCATGTGTGCCTGGCTGCTGTTTGAAACTTCATGGCGCGTCAGCAGCTGTGCATGCCAAGGATGCGATTGGTCTTGTTAGATGGGCATGACTTGATTCGGCTGGTCATGGTCTGCGCTGCAGCTGAAGACGACCGTGGCATCAGATGGTGCCAGCATCTTCTCGGCGCCGCTCGAGGTGCGGTTTCCGTGCCAACCCGCCGCACCTTAGACGGTCATTTTGTTGTCCTTGTCATTGCATGGCGCACAGCTCTCGTCAGATGTTCCTCGCCACCCGGAATCTTGAAGGCAGATGCAAGGTCACACGACGCGGCTCACGGCATGGCTTGCCCTGCCTAACTCTCCTTCAAGTTTTGACCTGTTTTCTGATACAGGGCTACCTGTTTGGGCTGCTGAGCGCGTTCCTGTCGGCGTTGGCGGCGGTTTACACAGAGTGGGTCATGAAGCGCAATAACGACTCCCTTTACTGGCAGGCAAGTTTTGTGTTGGGATGCTGTGCACCCTCACCTTAAGAGCATGCCGTGCTCTGCTAATTTCGCTTTATGTCGGTGTTCACTGTCGGCCTGCGTTTTCCACTTCCCTGTCTATGAAGGCTTGCCTGTTAGGATACCTCGTTCCAGCCAGATGTCAAACCTACACTCTGGACACCAATTCCCATTGCTGGTCTCACTCTACACCATTCCTTTCCGCGCAGAACATCCAGCTGTACGCCTTTGGCGTGCTGTTCAACGGGCTGGGTCTCGCGGTGTCGGGCGCCCTCGGCGGCGGCGGCCTGACGGGCCTCACGCGCGGCTACAGCCCCGTGACCTACCTCGTGGTCGCCAACCTGGGCTTCACGGGGCTGCTGGTCAGCTGGGTCATGAAGTTTGCAGACTCTATCATGAAGGTGAGAGGAGAGAAGAGAAGAGAAGAGATGTGCGACCAATAATGGTGCTGCCAGATCGAAACAAAACGCGAAGGCGGACATCAGCCTCCAAGCCCGACCCGGCAGGCCGGTTTAGCCACCTCGCTGCCACCGCGGGAGCATGCGTTGGTCAAACCAGGAAATTCACAAACGTTTGCACCGCCCCGCCCTGCCCCGCCCTGCCCTGCCCCAGCTGGCGCCGAAGTGGACGATCTTCCGTCTGCAGCCCTAGCATTTGAGAGCGCTGTGCATCGCGCCGCCCGCAGGTGTACGCCACGTCGATGGCGATGCTGGTGACGATGCTGGCGTCGGCGGCGCTGTTCGGCCTGGCGCCTACGCTGCAGCTGGTGCGTGGTTTGCCTCCATTTCTGTGCCGCATCCCCCGCCATTTGATGTGTATGTTCTTTGGTCGAGTGGAGGATCATACGCCTCTCGACTGATATATCTTCATGAATGTCGATCATCCTGGATCATGCTTGGATCATCCCGGCTTGCCTCAAATTGGAGTTGAACACAGCGATGCAAATGCTTCGCAAAGCTTTAGGTGACACAGTCTCCTAATACGTAATCAGATGTTGTCTGCACAGGGGCTGGGCATTGCGACCGCCAGCATCTCGCTCATGCTGTACTACCTGCCGCCCTCTGCGCTGCTCGCGACGCCAGCACCGTTGCCCAATGGCGACGCAAAGCTGCCAAAGTGACGCGTCAGGAGCCCAAAACGTTGTGATCTTTCTTCGTCAATGCACCGCCCTCGGCGCTGCTCGCGACGCCGACTCCGTCGCCGAAAGGCGACTCACAGCTGCCAAAATGACGAGCGGCAAGCGCCAAAGCGACGCGGCAAGAGCTGGACTCGCTCTGAGCGTTCGTCAGTGCACCGCCCTTGGCGCTCCTCGCGGCAATGGCGCCATCGCCCAGCGGTGACGCGAAGCTGCCAAAGCGACGCGGCCTGGGTCTCGCGTGGCTGGTGTCATGTTGCGACAGCTTTGACGTTCAAAGCACAGGACCATGCTGGCGCATGTCTGCACAAAAATAAGTAGCACTACCTAGTCAAATGATTAAAGTACGTATGGGCCGTGATAAAGCAGCTTTGGCTTCTGGTTAAACAATGTCGGGCGATTTCGCAGAGCTTACACGCGGAGTAGGTACTGACGTTCACCGACATGGAAACCATTGCAAGCAGAATTTCATTTGTGATGGAAAGAGGATTGTCCGCGCGGACGTCACCCAGGCCTTCCTGACATGAGAACCGACCCAGCGACGACAGACGAGACCGCCTGCCATCGTCAGTGTTCTAGTTCTGATATCAGCTGCCAAATGGAAGAGCAAACACGCAGTATAGCGCAACTCCATAGACGCCGGAAGTTCCAGCGTCGCAAAGACTGCAATAACAGATGTGTCGCGGCAATCCTCCAGGGGTGGGCACATGCAGGCTGGCATTGCTCTTGCCGGGCTGGGCCCACCCTGAAGGAAAAGGGGCCTGGTCTCGACGCCTGCGCGTGGAGCCCCAGCGCAGCCGGCGGCGCGCGGTTGACGCGGATCTGGCCCCGAATGCCGGCAGGAGCCTGCGGACGATGGGCGACGCCTCAGCCGCCGTCAGGGTGGGCGTCGCAGCCCCGCGGCGTCTCAGCCGCCCTACTCGGACACATCGACGGACAGGCTGTGGCGCGCGTTCGCGACCGCATGCACAGCGTCCTTCACCACCAGGTCCGAGATCGCCATGGGGTCCTGCACGAGCATGAAGCAACACGGATTTGGGCATTGGGAATTTGCCGCACGGTTGATGATGCTCGGATGACGACCGGTCATCACGCAAAAGCTGATTTGCATCTTGTTCCCTTCGCACCGGGAAGAAGGGCGAGGCCGCCCGGTGTGTCGGAACCCTCCCAAGCAGGCGCATCCAATCAGCTGACAGTGCAGAAGCTATACGTCGTTCATTCAGGCCGTTGCTTTGTTGGTATGACATTTTGGCGCACCGGAAAGAAGGGGAATGCCGCCAGCTCCACGGCCGCCTCCTGCTCCGGACGCATCACCACGGAGAAGAACCAATAGTGATACTCGTGCAGAATGACGCCCTGCAGCAAAGCGGGGCAGTGTTTTCATCTGTGCCGTGCGTATGATGTACCCATGAAATTTGAGTGGATGCCAATGCGCAGCGCCGGCTGGGTGCACTGCGGGTGATACGAGGAAGATACCACCAGGCTGCCCTTCCCTGGTTGCCCAGCAGCATGCCAAAGACAAGACGACGAAAGTCCTCAGGAAGTACTCGCTGGTGAGGGTGCCCATGCCTCTCGGGCCAGGTTTGCAGCGCAGCCTGTTGGTGACGCGAGCCCTAATCGTAGTGCATTGAACCTGGTAGATGCGGGCACCGCACCTCCTGGGCCATGTTGCGGCGCAGCTCGTCGGTCTTGTCAACGGCGGTGCCGTAGCCTTTGTCCCCCGACAGCGCCAGCTTCTGCAGCGACGCTATGATGTCCCGCCGCTGCCGCGTCAGCCTGCGGCGCGGTTGCAAGTCAAGACACGGGAGCCATGTGACCTGTCGGCCTTGTCGTGCCGCTGCTTATGTGTAGCTAATGAAGCGGCAATGGCTGAGCCCGTGCAAGCTGCGCCTGGAAGACCCACACGAAGCGGTAAGCACAGCGGATCTGCAGGCTGGGGTGTTTCAGCAACACATGTGGTGCAAAGGAAACGGGGCACAAGGGGGGATGCGCCACAGGGTGTCACAACGAGCGCACTCTTCGAGCTTGACGGTGACCTGGGCGCGGGCGTCGACGATGGCGGCCGCCTGCGCCGGTGTGATGCGCATCGAGTGCAGCGCCGGCCGCCAGTCCACTCCCTCCTCCCGCTTGCCCTGGCGACAAGAGGCAAAAGCCAGTTACCAGTGAAGCAGCTGCGAAGACGGCGTGCGTAGCGCATCGAGCGCAGCGCCGGCCGCCAGTCCTCACCCTCCTCCCGCTTGGCCGGCAGCGAGAAATAGTAGCCCTAGAAATAGTAGCCCTAGAAATAGTAGCCCTAGAAACACGGCGGTTGTGACAGGAGCATCTCCTGAGTTGGAAAAAGTGCAGCGCCGGCAGCCTCCTCGACGCTCTCCCATGGCAGGCGACGGAAGGTCGGCAAAAGATCTGAAGGAGCGACCCGTGAGGCAGCGGGAATGGCGGCTGCACCGGCGCTGCCACCGGGCCCCCGGCGACTGCGAAGGGCGCATGGCTCTTGAGGTGACGGGGCGGCATCAGGAGGCAGGGTCTCGGCGACTGAAAGCTGTCTCTACTCTCCAGCATCGAAGGCCGCAGCCTAGACCTTAGTTCCAGGGTACGCACCACGGTGCTGGCGCCGATGTCTTGGCCCTTGCTGACCTCCTGCGGCGTGGCGTCCTTTGACCGACCCGCCTTGCGCAGATCCACATTCCGCAGCTCCCTACCAGCAAGAAAGCACTGTGTATACTGTGGGCAATGTGGAAAGACGTCGCAGACCTTCGCAGCTCCCTGCGAGCAAAGCCAATCCCGTAGCAAACCTTGAGACCGGACCAATAGCTCTCTGATAACAGCTTCACATGCAGGCAGGCAGTGGTCCGAGGCCCGCAGGTCGGCCACACGCTGATTGCGCGCTTCCACTGCCATTTCCATTCCCCTTGTCTGAAGGAACATTTCACATTGTACGTCCTGCTTGCTGACACACTCATCGCAGGGGCCTGATTCGGCCATCTAGGGGCTCATCCATGGACTGTTGAGTCCCATTCCACGAGGGGCGCCCACCTGGAGGTGTCTGTGTGCTCCGCCAGGAAGACGGCCAGCATCTGCCGGAAGGAGGCGACGCACTCCAGCAGCCGCGCATGCTGTGGGGTGTCCTTAGCCGGCGGGTCGTCGCCGTCGCCCCATGCCGCCCGCATCTCCGAAATATACTTTCTGCCGATGGAAAGTTTGAACACTAAAGACACAGCAACACACGCACATGACATCAACTTGGGAAGGTCGTCCGCGAGTCCGCACCGTACCGGACAGTAGCAAGGACGCCAGCTGTCATCCGACCCACAAGCGAACCGTCTTCCGGCCGCTGGCGGCGAGCAGTGCAGCCTTGCCGACACAAGCACATGTTCAATCGCGGTGCAAAGGTCTCCAAGTTTGGCAACCTCAAAGATAACCCCGAGACTGTGAGAAAACGCAGTGCTACAAACGCAATCCAGCCCGGCGCCACTACTGCCAGCGCTTGGCAGTTGCGAGAATGCGGGGACAGAACGCACTTGTACAGTCGGAGCTCGTCCTTATACTCAGCGGCTGCCAGCGCATCGCTGCGGGTGAACTGATTGAAGCCCAGCACGTGCGCGTGGCGTATGATCTCGTCCAGCGTCTTGCCGCTGGTGGCGCCCACCTGCGGCCCGCCAGTGTTTGATGTCACCTCCCACATCTTTGCAAGTCTTGGCAGCAGTCGTCGAGTCCACATTGTCCAGTGCTGGCTGCAGCTGGGGTTGGGACAATGCACAGCGAGCCAAAGCATGGACGCTATTCCTCGTCCCAAAGCTTGGCAGGTCTGCCCCGCAGATTGGGGTGTCTCTCAGCATCTCAAGACTTGGCTGGCCAGCTTGGCAGACTATCCAGCTGAGTGGACCGGCTGCCCCACTCCACGCAAGGTGATGCGTCACTCCTGCTTGTGGGCGCGGCCGTTGCTGGACCACGGCTATGCCCTGAAATACCTCAACAGCTTTGTGACAATTAGTCTATATTGTTCGCCCACCTCCTGCTTGCGGGCGCGGCGGTTGCCGGCGGCGAGCGGCCGCTCGGCCTGCTGGCTGAGCATGTCCACAATGTTGCGGACACAACATACGCATCAGGATAGTTGTCCCACACACCTCCTGCTTGCGGGCGCGGCGGTTGCCGGCGGCGAGCGGCCGCTCGGCCTGCTGGCTGAGCATGTCCACCACGTCGCGCGCGGAGGGCCGGTCCGCAGGCTGCGCCTCCATGCACGCTGCTATGAGGTCCGCAACCGCCTCGCTGCACTCCCCCGGCACCCTGCGCAGCAATATGGAATGGAATTGGATTGTGAGGGCAAGTGTAGCGACATCACGCATGCCGCTCTGAGGTCCGCCACCGCCTCGCTGCACTCCCCCGGCACCCTGCACATGGGGCGGAAATTGCGAGCGCTGGTTCTTTGCCGGGTTGGTAGGTGGTAGTTGTCCTTCAGGAGTGCGGCAGTTTGCAGGTCCAGTTGATGCCTCTGAGGACACTGACGTTTGGCAGATGGCGACTGAGCATTCGAGGACGTGCACAATTGCGAACACAGACACGGTACAGGCGCAGCGGCCAGCAGCAGGCGCCACGCGCGCAGGCGGAAGCCACAGAATCGGGGTGCACTTGACGGGGCGAAGGCGGCCGCGGGCGGGCGACTCCCCAGTGACCAACTCCCACAGCACCACGCCCAGCGAAAAGATGTCCACTTTTTCGCTGCACCGCCCGCCCATCAGCACCTCCGGCGCCTGTTGCAAGAAGTCATGAGCACTGGCTGGTTGCCGGGGATGACGATCGAGCACACTTTGAGGCAGCAGGCAGCCGTGTGCGTTGCCCTGGGAAACATGCACTGTCAATGCTGCACACTGCATAGGCAAGTCCAGTGCAGTCGCAGAACAGTCTGCCCGACTGTAGCCCCATCATTCGGGAAGCGTGTCAGCGTCAAGCAACTGGCGCTGCCCAGCCACTTCTGCACCGCTGACAGGCTGCTGCATGTCGCTGATCTTACAGCCCTCCTGAGATTTGCCATCCGAGGGGGCCACAGCGGCACGACTCACCGACCAGGCGAAGGTGCCCTGCGACACGAAACACAAGAGAGTCTGAACATCCGAGAGACACATGTTACAAGTCAATCTGGGAGACACAGGATTGTGAGGGCGGCCAAATGAGGAGGTCATGTTCCAGCACTGAATAGCACTGAACTTTCAGCGCCAAACCAGCAGCAGTGGGTGTGCGGCACGCACCACAGACTTTGCCGCTGACAGGTAGTCCTTGTGCAAGAACTTTGCGAGGCCCACGTCCGCCAGCTTGGCGACATTGTTGCGCCCCAGCAGCACATTCGGCGTCTTCACGTCCATGTGCACCTGCGCGGTCAGTTGCTGATTCGGAAGACGCTCCACCGCAAGTTCAACCTGCTGGTACGCCTTGCGCAGTGCACTGGCAGATTGGTATGCACTTTGCACCGCCGCAGCCGCTGAACCTCGTCCTTTTCCCCAGGCGTCATGGCGCTGCTCCAGTCCGAAGGAGGTGGTGGTGCAGGCGGTGAACACCCTCCAGCTCACGATGCAATGGGTCTGCAGCAAGTGACGCAGGGAGAGGTCATGCAGGGGGTGTAATCCAGCCAAGCTCACGATGCGGTGGGTGTGCAGGAAGTGGAGGCCGCGCGCAATGTCCAGAGCGATGCGCTTGCCCAGTCCCGGCACCGGAACCGCCGGCAGCGGCGCATGCGGATCGGAGCTCCTGCAGAAGGTGCAGCATCGGCGTTGGCAACAACAATGCAGCAGCCTGCGGCCATCGGCCTAGAGGTTTGGTCTTTGTGGCAGAAGCTGCCCCACCATGTCTCATGCACCATCATGTTTGGACGGCAGCAAAGTGGATGCAGGTCAGGCGCGGCTGTCTGGCATCTCCAAACCAGGAACGCTGCCGGCGTGGCGCAGCCCACCTCTTGTACCAGGTGAGGTTGCCCTTGTTCCCCCGGTGCAGTGCGTTGAACAAGTCCCCGCCCTCCATGTACCTGCAGCAATGGCAGGCCAGCACATGCTCAGAATCAGCGGGGCTTCTGTCTGAGCCGTGCTGAGCCGTGCGGAAATCAGGCATGGTGATCAGCGCGCTGCTGGACCTCTCTATCAAAATCAGTATTTAGTGTTGCTCACTCGGTGACGAGGCACGTCTGCGTGTCGGTGATGCAGGCGCCCAGGAACTGCACGATGTTGCGGTCGCGGCAGGATTTCAATATTACAACCTCCTTCTGGAACTCCGCCATCTGCACGTCCGTCGCATTTGACGGGAACACTTTCACTGCAGGACACCAAAGCCGCACTGGTCAGCCTCGGCATCATCGGGCCGGAAGTGCGCACGCATTGCAACCGCACACATGTGCTGTTGATGCACAGCACATAGTGGGAGCCTGCTTCAGCCCACTCTCTGGGCGGCAGAATGGCAGGCAGCAAGATGAGCGGTGAAATGGTGCACCTGCCACAGGCTGGACGCCGCCGCGCAGCGCCTTGAACACCCTGCAGCGGCAAGCAACGGTGTCAGCAAGGGCAATGGTCCTGACTGGTGACGTGACTTCGAAACTCATGGCCGGAGCTGGTGACCTGACGGCTGGATGCTGGACCGCGAGCCTGGCGTCCAGACGATGCATGGCCGCGTTGAGTGCAATGCTGCGTGCAGTGCTCACTGGCCGTAGGAGCCGGCGCCGAGGTGCCACAAGCTGCCGTCGGCATGCTTGCAGGTCTCGATGTCCTCCTCCTTGATCTCCCAGTCCGACAGCGGCAGGTCCCGCTTGTCCCACGTGCGCACGCCGCCGCCTGCCGCGCCCCCCGTGCTCGGCCCGGGCGCATGATGCCCGTCGTGTGAATCTGGATGGAGCACCCACGAGGAGCTTCAGGCAGGTGCCGCAAGACTCTTGCAGGCGAGGGCCATGCCGCGATGCTGCAGCTGGACCGAGGCGGAACCCACGGCGGGGGTCCGCCTTAGATAAGAAACCTTCAAGAAAATCCTGAGCCGCCGGCATGCATTGCTGGTGCAGCAGCAGGCTGGCGGGCAGAGACCCACCTAGGTTGGACTCGTCGACCTCTGGCACCGGCGGCGGCGGCGCCGAGAGCGTGCCGGAGCGGGCAGACCGCCGGCTGCTGTGCGTGCCCGTGCCGGCAGGGCCAGGAGTGCCTTCGGACATGCCAGGGGCAGCGCTCGTTGGACCCGCAGCCGGACCGCTGCGCGCGCGTGGCGCAGCGCTGGCATCTTGGCCCACAGCGATCACGCTACTTAGGTCAGAACTTGAGATGCAAATGAAGGGCCTGGTCCGCGCCGCACCCTTGGTGTATGCCGGCGCGGAACTGCCAGCTCACGGATGTGTCCTGATCCAGGCGTTGATTGCTGTCCATTTGTCGACAGACACCCGAAGCAACGGCGGAACGGTCGAAGCGACTCTCTCAAGGCGCGCTGTGCTTGCAAACATCAGCTGCACATCTGTGCTGCATGCCCACCTGGACCGAGTCGAACAGCGGCACAGCGTTGCCGAGGCTGCCCGTTCGGCTGATGAAACCACTGCTGCGTTTGGTGCTGGCTGTGACGTCGGCATTGCGGGCGGACGCCCTCGTGAAGTAAACAAGCGCTGCTCCAGCAGCTATCCCTGCGGTTGCAGCGCCGACTACGATGCCTACGAGTTGCAGACTCGTGGACAAGCCAGGCGGCTGCCCCCGGTTGGCCATTCGCAGCTCCGGGCTTTGCCCCAGGCGCTGCTGCTACGGGTGCCCCCCTCTCGCGAGTGCAGGACGCTGATGGCGCGCGGCGACGCGGCGTCGCCCCGCCAGGTCCTGCGGTGTTCCAGTGGGGCAGCAGCCCTCTCTGCACTCACATGTGCCGTGTGACGCGCTGATCGCTCGATTTAGGCGCTAGTACTAAACTGACGGAAACGTGTGACGTCGTTTCCTGTTGGATCAACGCCGTCGCGACACTGCTTCTCCCTCGGCCAGTACTGTTGAATTCTTGCCTTTTGGTCATCGGTCCGCAGTTGAGGAAGTGCAGAATGATCGCGAGAGCCGCGCTGTCGCGTTGTCTGGATCTCCGAGATGACCTAAGCCCGGCACGGTACGAGCATGTCTCAGTGAGTGCACACGCAGCAGCGACAACCGGGTACAATCTGCTTGCAGCTGTACACTGTGCTGAATCACAGTCGACTACTTAGCAGCCGCCGCTACGTTGCGAGTTTGCGAGGCTGCATCATCGCGTTTTCATCAGACTTCTATAGCTTTGCAAAGCCGCTGATACAGGCAGCATCGGCATCGCAGCAGCATTGATAGATTGTCCCTACTACTCACAACTCGCATCCGCAACCTGGGTCGAGCAGATTGCTGGCTGCGCTCGGGCTGGAAGCGCAGCCGCCGCCAGCGGCGGCAGCCGCATGGTCAGGCTCTACGTGGGAGGGCTCGACTCGGAGGTCACCGCCGAGCTGCTTGCCGGCCGCTTTAAGCCCTTCGGCAGGGTGGTCAGCTGCGAGCTTCTGCCCCGCAAGGAGGGCTGCGTGACAGGCGCCGCCGGCGGCTGCCGCGGCTTTGCATATGTGGAGCTCTCGCCCGATGGCGAGCAGGCCCTGAACCGGTGCCTCAGCACGGTGAGGCCAGCATTGTGCGGTACTGCACCGGACGCTGCTGCTGTGGCTTTGCAAATCACGTGCTTTGTCCCGCTGCAGGCGCGTCCCGCCGGCTGTGCATCAGGGACCCGAGGCAGGCAGTCTCACACAGACGCTTTCCTTCTAACGCTGCGAAGAACATATCAGCATGCTCTGCAGCAGGTCATGCAGCTGTCCTGGAAGCTGACAGCCTGCCTGCCCGCCCGCAGTACAACGGCTGCCGCTGGCGGGGCGGCGTGCTGCGGGTGGAGAAAGCGCGGCCGGACTTCAAGGCCGCGCTGCAGGAGGACAGGCAGGCAGAGGCTGACGCCGAGCTGTCGGCGGCAGAGGCGGCGGCAGACGCGCGGCAAGAGGAGCATGTCGCGCCAGCGAGCGGCAAGCCCGTGCGTGTGATGCGGCCTGACCGGAAAAAGGTTAGCGCGGCAATGCCTCTCGACTGCAGTCCGACTCGCCTGCAATGCTTTCGACCTGCTGTGCACGCACGGCCCTACACCTTGTCGTGCACTCTTCTTGGCGCAAGACCGAAAGTCGTGATGATCAACCTTTACCATCGTCTGGCGCACCGTTGGTCTGATAATTGCTGGTGTGTCTGCCGGCGCAGACGGTGGCGTCTGTGACACAGCCTGGCGCCGGGTCGCGATCCGTGTTCCCGCCGTTCAAACAGATACCGCTGCAGAATATTCCATGGCAAAGTAGCGAGTTCCGAAGCGGCAGATACTTTCATCTACAACCGTGTGAGTGAATGCCAGCATCACGAAGCAAGTAATTGGATTGTCCACCGGTTGACTGCATACGAGTCGAACGGATGCCCGCAAGAGGACTTGCATCTTCCGGGACTGATGACTGTGCCGTTGCTTTGTAAGACGGAGCATCCGTTCCGTTTCACGAGATTATAAGGTCTACTGCCGGTGCCCGGTGGCCGGGTCCTTCTTTTCGGCGCCCTCCTTGTTGTGGTCAATCGGCTTCTGCACGTCCTGTGCATCCTTTGGCGGCCTCGGGATCTCGAACACGGAGCTGGTGAGGCCGTAGATGTTTCCGCCAAAGCTGCGGCCATGAACAGGATAACCATGCCGACAAAGGCAAGCACGTTCTGCAATCTTACATTTGCAGAGCCGTTGGGCGTGTGTGACGGCTTCATGCGCAGCCGCTGGCTCTGCACTCGGCCTGCTCTGGCTGCTTCATGCCTGCTGCAGATCTCACGCATCAAGCATGGTGCCTCCTATGTTGTAGCTATGCCTGGTGTTTGTCTCGGCAGCTAGGGGTGACTCGACGTGTTGCACATTTGGCGGACGCTGTGCGCCGCAAGGCGAGATGCCAGAACACCTCGTCTTTGCATGCAGAAGGCCCATGCCTTTCATACAGTTTCTGACAGTTTTCGATTGTAAGAAAAGTGCACCGGGACATCGGGCGCAGCTTGTTGACGTCGACAATGGTCTTGCCGCTGTGCGGGCTCTTGGAGGTGACCTCGTGCAGCAGGTGCACAAGCACCACCTCCGCGATGATGATGGTGCCCGTGGTCACTCCAGACCTGCAGGGTTTACACAGGGTTATCGAGGTGGGGTTCTGCACCATGTCAGCGCCAAGCTCATCACAGCGCCGTTCGCCACAGCGCCCACCCCCTTTGATGGCACCCCCATCTCCAAAGGGATCACACGTGCGACAGCAACCGCAGAACGCAGGCTGCGGTTCTGGCAGCAGGAACGCACGGGAGGCGAGCCCATTAGCCTGCTGCCTGGGCCTCTCCAGCAACCAGTGCCACATGCTTGGCCATACAGAGCTCGCGACAGAGGCAGACACTTGCTGGCCGGGATTGAAAACAGAGGGCACGCTTGCTCAGAGCTTGTAACAGAAGTAGAGTTTTTCAGGCAGGGACTGAACAAAGAGGGCGCACTTGTTCACGACATCGTATGTTGAACGCAGCTTGCACTCCATCTGCACTGCTGCCTCGGCGATGCGCGGAACCTTGACCTGTGTGGCGAACAGCAGGAGGGGTCGGCACGTTCGCAATGTAGAGGCACGACCAGGGCCAAAGTGTGCCGGCAGTGGTGTGCAGGCGGCGGTGCAACATTGAGAGACCAGTGGCGGCCACTGACCAGGTCGAACGGGCAGTCTTGTGGTGGCTGGCAACGGGATCATGAGACCCGCAACACTAATGTGATTTCGGAACACACCTTCTCCGATGGCACCGGCGTCAGGTTTGCGAGCTTCATCTCGTCCACCTCGGGGTCGTAGGGGCCGCACGTGTGGTTGGCTGCCTCCAGGAACCACTCGCTGATGATGTGCGTGCAGAACTCGCTGCACGCACCAAGAAGCCAGTGAATCAGTCCAAGGACGCAGTCTGCAGAGCATGATGCACTGCGCTGCATATTCCAAGAGTCCGTAAACACAATCGCACCCGGTATCCAGGATATTCTGGAGGGAGTCCTTATGACCGTTCTCACGCTGCGCCGTCGAGTGTGCGTGGCCTGCACTGCAAGGCATTGCAGATCGGCAATTGTAACTAAGCGAAACACACTTTCCCTGCAACCCAGCCCGCCGACACAACCCTGCAGCTGCGACATAACCCTGCAGCTGTGGCAACACCAGTTGCTTTAGGTCATCCGACGCGGTCAGCAGTGCTAGGTGTGGCTCGCCGATGGTGATGTGGATGGGGTCGTGGGACATGACATTGAAGTAGGAGTAGGGGCTGACGTTGACGACGCCTTTGCTGTCCATTGACGAGATGAGTGCGATGGGCCGCGGCGTGATCGCGCTGATCACCTGCACCAAAAGGGGCATCATAGATTAAGAATTGTAAACTCATGATCGGCAACGCAGCAGGCGGTGCATCTGTGAGTAACTGTACCTGCCATAGATAATGTGCACCGACTTAAAATCGGCACTGCAGCAGGACCTGCGTGCGTGAGCATGTGTGCCCGCCATGGATCGTCTGGATAAACAGGATGCTGCACCAAGCACCCAGACTGGGGACTGATGGCCCAATGCATTGCAATGCTTGAAGCAGGGGTGGATAAGGCGCACCAGCGGATACACTTCTGCGCCGCTCATGTCGTTCGGGTCGAGGGTCTCGAAATTGGTGCTGTTCCAGGGGTTGGGCTGCTTCACTCCAGGCTTCCAGTTTGGGTGCGGCCGCTCCGTCCATGTGACACCCTGCCACCGGCACGCGCTGTTCAGTGCGCGCTTCCAGTGGGCGTAATCGGCTTGACGATCGACACAGATCGTAGGCGGCTGGTGTTTACATTCATTTACGGTGCACCTCATTGGGTCCGCGGCCGTTGATGAACTGCGTCTTTACCGGCAGCGGCTCATCCTGCGTGCCGTACCCATCCTTCGCGATCCGACCGTCCTCCATCTGGCTTCTGAGCGCGAGATTGCTGGTCCTGCACCTGCCTTGCGCCTTCCGCGCACAGAGGGATGCCGCAGCGCCTGCATAAGTTCAGGCTCGTCCTCGGGGCACCACATGAGATCAAACAGGTCCCATCTAGCGAGTGTGGGGTGCGACTGCGTCGCAACGGCGTCAGGGTTGTCCAGCTGAAAACCCATCGCAGGGCAACACGTGCAGCACCTGTCCGCAGCGCAGGCACCAGCAGCTGTTCTGGCTTGCAGCGCCTAATCACGTCAGTAGAAGGCTTTCCAAGCAGCATCGGGGAGGAAATGCACCTTGCAATGCAACTGCACCTCTCCCACGATATGACGAAGGAATGTGACCGCTGCTTTTGCTCTGCCTTATTGGCTGTCGACTAATTCCTGATGGAAAAACAATCACACACGATCTGCAATTGCTTTCAATTGCTGGAGGCGTGCAGTTTCACGAAGAACGTTCGCCTGAAATGATGGTGCATTTTACGAACAGTTTCTGACGTCATCAGCCGCCTGCACGTGCACTCTCTTCTCCTCCTTTCTCCCCCTCGCCTCTTCCTCCACCGCTCCCCTCTCCCTTATCAGCTCGCAGGCGCGTGCTGCAGACAGTTGCCCCAGCGCATCACCAGGGCCGCGGCATCAGCAGAGCCGAATGTGCCGCCAACCGCGACATCGCTTCGCCAGCCAGCACCTCCACCTAAAGAAAATTGGAACAACTACCTTGAATGATCCAGCCTGCAGTTTACTGGCGCACTGTAGTTGTGCGACGCACTCGTTGCGAGATCGAGCAGACTTCGGGCGGCCGGGCTGCCAGTTTCGACAAGAACAAAGGGGGACAAGGAACAAAGGCTGACGCTGCCCACGTTTCATCGCCCACAGCAAAAGATACCTTCAGGTCTAGGAAGTCGTCGGCGCGGGTGGGGCCGACGCAGACCGCCGCAACCTTGGCGCCGGCCTCCTTGGCGGCGCGCGCAAGGCGGAAGGCGGAGTACACCTGTAGCAAGGAGACAGAAGACTGCGGCGCTGTTGCTGTTCAAATTCTACTTCGCGGAAACTCAGCTGTATTACTGACATCTATGCAGAAAACTACAGGGCCGACAACAGGTTTGGTTACCATGAGGCTGCTGCCCACCACCAGCAGCCCGTCAGATTCTGCAGCCAGCTGCAATGCCCTGTGTAGGGGAATGGCGGATCGTGATTCCCGCCCTACGCACTCCGACTTCAGGCGACGTGTTACTGATCGGCGTGCGCAGCTGCAAATTATGTCGGCAGATGCAGCTGTCAGAGAATCACATGGAGTCGACAACGGCAGCGCTCAGATCAGGTGTAGCGCAGCGTTCAGGGCGTGGAGGGCGCCCTCACCGCTGGGCCCGCGGCTTGGGAAGGCCGTCGCCGAAGAAGACGACGTTGGGCTGTGGCAGCGCACAGCAAACACTCAGCGCTCATGCTCAACATATGACAAACGAGATTGAGTGTTCCCTCTCGGGCACCGTCCGCAGGTAGCGGTTCGCACATACTCCCTCGAACGCGTGTTGCCAAGCCCAGCACCCGGGCGCACCTTCAGCACGCCGCCGCACTTAGGGCAGGGCGGCACCAGGAAGCTCTTGACGCCGGCGCTGAGCTCTACGTCGCCGTCTGGCCGCCGCGGCAGCCCATCGGGCAGCTCCAGCCGCCCGTCTGGGAGTTCGACATCGCCGTCTGGCCGCTGCAGCTTGCCGGGGCCCTGTACAGGGATGGTGCATGCGGTCAGGCACGTGTGTGGACCTCAGAGCCTGTGCGGTGTGCAATTTGCAAGTGGACCCATGTGTGCAGCCCGCCCGGCAGCTCCACCTGCCCGTCCGGCAGCTCCACGCACGATCTGGCCGCTCCAGTTTGCTGGAGCCCTGCTCGGATGCTGAAACGAATGCACCTGCTCGCAGAGTCCTGTGTGCGGGCTCACTGATTATGGCAATGGCACAGCTCACTGTAAAATCGCAGGTACAACTGCTCAGCAAAGCATGAGCCGACGGAGGTGTGTTCTGCAGGACCAGGACCAACGAAGAACCTTGCAAAATGAGAAGAGCCTTGGACGCACCGCCTCGGGCATGTCTCGGTCCAGCTGCCCAGTCCGTGCCGCGTCCGGCGGCAGCCGCGCCACGTACGCCGCCATGCTAGGGTTTAGCTCTGCCAGCAGCTCCTGGAAGGGCTGCCGCTTGGTGATGTCTCCGCAGCCCATGCAGATCACTCTGTAAGGAGCAACGAACTCGTGACGAGGTGTGGACGGAGTCACACAGGCTTGCGCAGCGACGCCTCGTCAACATGCCAGGTGCTCATCAGGCCAGATCGGCTCATCCTGTGCAAGGGGCTGCTTTGACGGCGCAACATGGGGGGTGCAGGCGCATCCTTTTGCTGTGCAGTGCTGCGCCACAGCGCAGCTCATACCGCATGCCACAGCTCACACCCACTTGTGCGTGGTGCGATGCAGCCATGCATCTCCGCCATGCCCCTCGGTTTATAACCCAATATATTTCCTGCTGGATGAGCATACTGCAAGAGATGATATTCCGCTCACCTGTGCGTGGTGCCGTGCAGCTCCAACACGTCCCTCGCACCCGCAGCATGGTGCAGCCGATCCACATTCTGCGTGATGAGCTCCCCCACCCAGCCGCCGGCCTGCAGCCTCGCGAGGCCCTCATGCGCTGCGTTGGGCTGCACGTTGGAGAACTCCCGCCAGCCCGCAAAGCTGCGAGCCCAGTAGCGGGACCGCGCCTCTGGCGTGGACATGAACTGCATGGCATGGTACAAACGCCTTTTGAAAACGTGCAATTGCATTCACTGGTATCGGGGTGAGGGCAGCACACGGGATCAGGGGAGGTGCAGTGCCGGAAGGTGTGGGAGCAGGGGCTGGCTGATTGGTGGGAGGGACAAGCGCACGAGCAGCGGGGCAGCGGGCGTCACCTGCTGGTGCGTCATTGGCTTGAAGCCAGTGGAGTAGGCTCCCCTCGCGCCTCGATAGTCTGGAATGTTGCTTTCTGCAGTAGATACCATTCATCAATGTGATGTTGGCAGGTGCAGGCATCATGTTTCACGCCATGCACAGCACAGCATTGCATGCGAGATGTACCTGTGCTGACTCCAGCGCCTGTCAGCACTGTCACGCTGCTGGCGCTCTGCAGGAAATCTGCCAGGCTTTCCAGCGCCTGCGGCGTCCAGGCCACCTCAATTTCACACCTGTACACATCGTAGCAATGCACCGATGCGACCGCAGCACATGCACTGGACGTCTCCATTCAGACATGCGCATGCGCAATCGATGTTGACACAGGGAACCTGCCTCGTTAGTGATGGGCGGCACGGCCGGCGCGGTCAGCGGCACATTCGGAGGCCGCTGCCATTCACTGTCAGTCGCCGGCGCCTGCAGCCGGCCAGTGACCAGCCTGCCGTCGCTGGTGATTCGGTCCTGTCCAAGACACACACACGCTCTCAATATCCTCCACTCGCCCACAATCTGCAATGTTTGCCATTTGACGGCTGCATTCGGCGCACATCGACTGACATGCATGCGACTGACCTGTGAGAAGACCCGGGCGTTGCGGCTGGCCATCTCGACGGATCCCGGCGCCTCCTCGCGAGCCAGCGAGCCCGGTGCATCGGCGCTAAAGGCCCGCAGCTGGATGGGACGGACTCTGCATGACCGAGCGCCGGGCAGTGGAGGGCAGCGGCTGAGCAGCTGCTGCATGCTGTGCAGTGCTCGCAGTGCCGCTTGGGAGTTCACCAAAGTAGTCATGCAGCACGAGCTGCGTGTGCCCTAGGATCGCCGGGACTTGCTGCTGCAGCTGCACCAGCACCACCAGGATGTCAGCACGAGGTCGAATGCTGCGATTGGCAGCCGCTGTTGTAGTGGCACTTTCAGCGGTGCAATGCACCTGCAACCGCTGTTCAAGTCATCAGGTCCGCTATGTGCAAGCGGCACTGCTCGGCGATCGTGGCTTCATGCTGGCAACCCGGTTTGATGGAGAGGGGCAATATTTTGCCCCAGAGCGAGATTTGAAATTGAACGGCGACTCCATCGCAACAGTTATGTAGTGGGCTCAAAAGGCACTCCAGGATAGGCAGTTTTTCGGGTGTTATACGTGCCTTTCTGACCAATAGTTCAAGCTCTTGCCCAGAAAGTTCAACATCGTAAAAGCCTAACTGCGGCCTGCACAGGGCGCCGCAACATGCGCTGCCACGCTCAGATTGCAGGTTTAGACCGTTTATAGTGGCTAGGACCCTGCCCGGGTGCGTCCTGCCCGTGTTATGGCAAGGTCGCCGCGGGGGCGACAGCGAGCACCTGTTACCGTTCGTGGGCTGCAGCGTCTCTTGCAGGGCAACAAACTCAGGCAGAAACAAAGCA
>JAABUM010002269.1_pt1 | contig 26176 bp, 20 predicted proteins | sample 5559161 | NCBI WGS metagenome assembly JAABUM01 (sample SAMN10711868, study PRJNA513369) | rock metagenome | isolation source: Antarctica rocks | place: Antarctica: Victoria Land, Siegfried Peak nord
GAACGCCGACAACGGCGACATCGTCGCGGCGATGCTCGACAACGAGGCGACGGTCAAGACCTTCAAGCGCAAGGACGGCAAGGTGTGGCTCATGCCGCACAACGCCGACTACTCGCCCATCGACGGCAACAACGCAACGATCCTCGGCAAGGTCACCGCGGTGCTGCGCCGGATCTAGTGACCCATCTGCCACCCACTCCGGCCCGTTTGACGTCTCACAAACGCCCGCACCAGACGCGGAGAACGTTCTCGCCCAGCCCCTCAATCGGTCACCGTAAGGGGATCTGTCGCCGGGCACCACGCGCGCTCCGCGGCAGAAGCGGACGTTTGAGAGTGGCCTGTGGCTGCATGACTATGCAACCTCGACGGGAAACGAACCCCCGAGGTGTGGACATCGACGGACCCGGTCCGAGCTCTTGTGGACCTCGTGCCCGGAGTGCTCGTGCCCGGAGTGCTCGTCCCGGAGAATGGGCGTCCGTGAGGGCACCGATCTGCGGAAACGGCTCCATCGCAGCGCGTCCGAGTCACTGGTGCGAAGCAATCAGCGCGGCGTCACCGCCTGCTGGCTGCCTCAGGCGCGGCGGTGTGGTCTGGCGCCCGATGGAGTCGGTGGAGCTTCCAGCTCGCGGGCCCGGGTGTCGCGGGCGAGGTCGTCGATCGTGGTGCGGGTGAGCTCTTGTTCCACTGCCCCGGCCGCGCGGCGCTCCACGTCACTGAGCGCGCGCTGGATGCGCTGGCCCACGGCGCAGGCCGGCGCCGCGCCGTGCAGCCCGAGCAGCAGGTCGTCGCCTTGCACGGCACGCCAGACGTCGCCGAGCGTGAGCGTGTCGGCGGCACGGGCGAGCTGCCAGCCGCCGTGCACACCTGGCCGGGAGGCGACCAGGCCGGCGCGGCGGAGCGCTCCCAGCACGCGGCGCACGTGCACCGGGTTGGCTCCGACGCTGCCCGCCAGCAGCTCCGAGCTCAGCACCTGTTCGGGCGCGCCCCCGAGCAGCGTCAGCACGTGCACCGCGACGGCGAACTGGGTGTTCGTCGGATGGGCCACGCCCTCCAGCGTAGACCCAACCGCTACTGCGTGTGTTACGGTTCGCCAACCGCAATCACGCTGCACACAGATCGGAACCTCATGTCCCTCGTCCTCACCGGCGCGGGCGGCCAGCTCGGCCACCGCACCGCACAACTGCTCCTGGACCAGGTCGAGCCGAGCAGCGTCGTCCTGGTCTCCCGCCGGCCTGAAGAGCTCGCCGACCTCACCGCCCGCGGCGCCACGGCCCGCCGCGGCGACTTCGACGACCCCGCCTCGCTTTCCGAGGCGTTCGCCGGTGGCGAGCGGCTGCTGCTCATCTCCACCGACGCGATCGGCCGGCGCGTCCCTCAGCACCGCAACGCCATCGCTGCCGCCCAGGCCGCCGGTGTGCGCGCCATCGCCTACACGTCGCTGCCGAACCCGACACAGGACAACCCCGCCGCCGTTGCTGCCGACCACCGGCAGACCGAGGCGCTGGTGGTCGACAGCGGCCTGCAGTGGACGCTGCTGCGCAACGCCCTCTACAGCGAGTTCCGCATCCCCGAGGCCCAGGCAGCGCTCACCTCCGGTACCTTCCGCCACAACCAGGGCGACGGCCGCACCGCCTACGTCTCCCGCGAGGACTGCGCCGCAGTCGCGGCCGCCTGGCTTGCCGGCGGCGCCGAGCACGCCGGCCGCACCTACGACATAACCGGCCCCGAGCTGCTCGGCGCCGACGACCTCGCGCGCAGCTACACCTCGGCCGGCGACTCCCCCGTCACCGCCGAGGACCTGCCCGACGATGCGTTCGTCGCTGGTCTGCAGGCCGCCGGGCTCCTGCCGGACGTCGCCGCTCTGCTGGCCTCCTTCGGCACGGCGATCCGCAGCGGTCACCTCGACCAGCGCTCCACCGCGGTGCAGGACCTCACCGGCCGCCCGCCGCGGACAGTCTCGGAGGTGCTCAGCGGTGCGCTCTAGCCCGGCCCTGCAGCGGAACGCGTCGTGACCTCGGCGGGCACGCAGACCCGGGTCAGGCCGGCGACGGTCGTCGTCTTGGGTGCGCTGAGCGCGTTCGGGCCGCTGTCGCTGGACCTGTACCTGCCCGGTCTGCCCGGGCTCGCCAACGACTTTGACGCCAGTGCCTGGGCCGCGCAGCTGACGCTCACGGCTTGCCTGCTCGGGCTGGCCATCGGGCAGCTGCTCAGCGGACCGTGGAGCGACGCCGTCGGGCGCCGCCGACCGCTGCTGATCGGCGTCAGTACCTACATCGCTGCGTCGCTGGCCTGCGCGGTCGCGCCCTCGATCCAGATCCTGATCGGGCTGCGCTTCATCCAGGGCCTGGCCGGCGCAGCCGGCATCGCGCTGTCGCGCGCCGTCGTCCGCGACCTGCGCTCGGGCCCGGCGGCGGCGCGCCTGTTCGCCGGGCTGCTGCTGGTCAACGGCCTGGCACCGATCCTCGCCCCAGTCCTGGGCGGCCAGCTGCTCCACGCCACCGACTGGCGCGGGCTGTTCGTCGTGCTCGCCGCCGTCGGCGCGCTGATCCTGGCCGGCACGGCGCTGTCCGTCCCGGAGTCCCATCCCCCGGCGCTGCGCCTCACCGGCGGGCTGGCCGACACCCTTCGGGTGTTCCGGGAGCTGCTCGCTGACCGGCGCTTCGTGGGCTGCACGCTGGCCAGCGGGCTGGCCTTCGCGGCGATGTTCGCCTACATCGCCGGGTCGCCGTTCGTGCTGCAGGACATCTACTCGCTGTCGCCGGCGCAGTTCAGCGCCGTCTTCGCGGTCAACGCCCTCGGCCTCGTGCTGGCCGGGCAGGCCAGCTCACCGCTGATCGCCCGGCGCGGGCCGCGTCCTGTCCTGGGAGCCGGCCTCGTCACGGGTGCCGTCGGCGGCGTGGCGTTGCTGACCGTCGTGCTGCTCGGCGGGATCGGGCTCGTCGGCATCCTGCCGGCGCTGTTCCTGGTCGTAGCCAGCATTGGCATCGTCTTTCCCAGCGGAACGGCACTCGCCCTGGAAGGTTCCCCGTCGACCGCCGGCAGCGCCTCCGGGCTGCTGGGCCTCGCTCAGTTCGCTGTCGGTGCGATCAGCGCTCCCCTGGTCGGCGTCGCCGGCAAGGGCACCGCCCTGCCGATGGCGATCGTCATCGTCACCTGCAGCCTCGGAGCCGTGGCCGCCTTCTGGCTGCTCGTCCGGCGACAGACGGCGTGACCTCCACGCGCGCCGACGCACCCGTAGGCCGAAGGACGCACGGGATCGGCGCCCCGAGAGCGGCACCTGCCCTGAGCTGGGCCATCTCTGCGCGGATCTTCGTTTGGGGACCGTACACGGAGAATGATCGACTGTCTCACTTCCTTGGTAGTGAGACGCCTATCTGCAACGTCTCCCGCACGGGGGCCCCAACGTGTGGTCTGAGCTGTGCGACGAGGCTGGTGTAGGCGGGGCCGTCTAGCCGGCCGGCGACCCCAGCCAGGTGGACGTCCATCGGCCCCTGAACCGCAGCGTGTCAGCGCATGCGGGCGAAGCCTGCTTCCTGCCTCGTCGTCCTGCAGCCAGGGTCCCGGCGGAGCCCAGTTGGTCGGCGGCGAGCTAGGCCACTTCACGACCACGCCGCGGGTGGTCGTCAGCACAGCCTCGCGGGGGCCCGCGCCAGACCGGCGACCAGGGCCCGCAACGTCGGGCCGAGGGGGGTGTGGAGCCGGACGTTCCCCTCGGCATCGCCACGTGTGGCACTCGAGGTGACGATAGCCACGGGTATGCCGTCCCGAGCCGCCCGACGGACGAACCGGTAGCCGCTCATCACGGCCAGCGAGGACCCGAGCACAAGCAGGGACGAGGCCCCGTCAACCAGCGCGAATGACTGCTCGACCTTGGGCTTCGGCACGGACTCGCCGAAGAAGACGACCTCCGGCTTGAGGGTGTCCGCCCTGCAGATGAGGCAGTGCGGCAGCCGGAAGGTCTCGACCACGGCGTCGTCCAGGACGATGTCGCCATCGGGCCGGATCTGGCTCGAGACGGGGGACCCGTCCCCGACGAGGTCGACGACTCGGTCGGTGAAGCGGGGGTTCGCCAGGTCCATCCGCTCATGGAGCGCCGGACGGCTGCTCCGGTCGTCGCAGGTCAGGCAGACGACCTCCTCGAGGTTGCCGTGCAGCTCGATGACGTCGCGGGCGCCGGCCGCCTGGTGTAGTCCGTCGACGTTCTGGGTGATGATGCCGCCGAGCAGGCCCAGCTGTTGAAGCTGGGTGACCGCATGGTGCCCGGTGTTGGGTTCCGCCCGCGAAAAGCGTTGCCACCCGATGAAGCTGCGCGCCCAGTACCGCTGGCGGGCCGAAGTCGAACCGGTGAACTCGGAGTACTGCATCGGCGTGACCCGCCTCGTCCCGTCCGCCCCACGGTAGTCGGGAATCCCCGACTCGGTCGACAACCCGGCCCCGGAGAGGACGACGACCCCGCCGCCTCGCACGAGGTCGCTCAGTGCGGCGAACTGGGTCGACGGATGGGACGTGAGGGCGCTCGAGGACACCCGTCAAGTATGCGATGCCCGCGCCGCCAGCTCAGAACCGCCCGAGGAGCGTGCGCTTGTGGGAGTCACGAAGGGCGTGCAGCGCGTATGCCGGGTCGGCCACCTCCTCGTGCGGCGGCGCCAGGGGTGCGTCGATAACGATGCGCTCTCGCACCTGTGCCCGAACCGTCGCGTCCGCGACGAGGTATCCGTGCCGCTCGAGGATCTTCTGCTCGTCGACCGAGAAGCGGTCGAGGTCGGTGCGCATGACGTTGACCCGTTCGCAGACCTCGGCCGGATAGCTTTGCGCCACAACGGTGTCCAGCGCCCACGTCGCTCCGCTGAGGGCGCCGCGCCGGATGCTCGCGATGAGCCACCGCATCCGGGTCGCTCCCCCGCCCCCCGATGCGATGGCCAGGATCTGCAGCAGCCGACCGTAGGCCGTGTGCTGTGACCCTGCCCGGAAGACCCCGCCACCGTCAGAGAGCAGGACCGTCTCGTGGTCCTTCCAGACCGGCTCGAGCCCGAGGTTGTCGTAGATCCCGCCGTCGCCGAGCCGAATGTCCGCGATGATCGCGGCGCGCGCCTCCGGCGCCTCCTGGCCCGGGTGGCCGCCGTGGAGCCCGAGGTCACGGCCGTCGAAGCGCATCGGCGCGAAGAAGGGCGGGAAGGCGCACGACGCTGCCACGGTGTCGGCGAGCCGCAGGCCTGCCGGCGGCACGGCATACCCGAGGCGGTAGTCGCCGACGCGTCCGTCCGGCCGAGCGGCGTTGGGGTCCATAAAGACCCAGTCGACGCCGTAACCGATCTCGGTGGCCCCGATGACGATCGCCGGCCCGTCGGCGCCGTTGTCGCGCAGCGGCGTCGACCACCATGGGAGATGGCGGATGAACCCTTCGGCGAGCGCTCGTGCCGCTGCGTCCTTGGCGAACCAGCGCGTCGGCAGGAGCTTGGACAGCAGAGCCGGAGTGCGAAGGTTGTGCCTGGCCAGCTCACGCAACGGTGCCACGACGCGCTCCTCGAACCCTTGCACCCGTGCGCTGCCCGCGCCGGCGCGCTCAGTCGGCCAGACGAGGCGGGGGTCGCTGAGCAGGTTGGCGATGATCGAGCCGCCCGAGACGCCACTGATCGTCCGCACACCGCCGAGGATGCCGAGCTCGTCGAGCCGGCGCACCGCGCCGAGGTGGAAGAGCGCCGCACGATAGCCGCCCCCTGACAGGCAGAGGCCCGTCCCGCGCCGCCGAGATCGAAGAGCCTCGGGTCCGTCGTCGGGCGCGGAGGTCGCTCGCTGATGCGATGTGGGAGCCGGCGGGTCCGGGCGAGCCATGGTCGCAGCAAAACACAGATTGCCGACACCTGCCCGACGAGGCGGTGCGGCGTCTGTTCGCGCAGCCCGCCGCGCTGAGGGCGTTGACCGCTGCAGGAGGACGAGCAGCGGTTGGGCCGGTCCGCTCCCGTGTGTAGACGGCTTTCCGCGGCGCCAGGGTTTGCGGGTGCTCCGAAGTCAGATCACCGTGCAAACGGAAGTGCGGTGGATCGATAACGACGTGTTATAGGATGAACCCATGATCGATGCCGCCGGACTGCGGGTGATGCGCGCCATCGCCGACGAGGGCAGCTTCACCGGGGCCGCCGTTTCGCTCGGGTACTCCCAGCCCGCCGTCTCCCAGATGGTCCGCCGTCTGGAGCAGCGCAGCGGCACCGTCCTCGTCGAGCGGATCGGTCGTCACGTCCGGCTCACCGAGGCCGGCCAGGTGCTCGCCCGGCACGCCGTCGGAGTCCTCGCTGCCCTCGACGCAGCAGAGGAAGAGGTCGCGGCCATCGCGGGGCTGCGTTCGGGGCGGGTGCGGCTGATGGCCTTCCCGTCGTCGTCCGCGTCGCTCGTGCCACGGGCACTGTCGTTGGTCAAGAGGCGCTTTCCTGACATCACGGTGACCTTCAGTGAGGCCGAGCCACCCGAGTCGCTTGCCGCGCTTCGCTCCGGTGAGTGCGACATCGCGGTCGCCTTCGCCTATGAGGGCGGCGACATCGCCCGGGGCGAGGACCTCGACTTCTTCGTCACCCGCAAGCTCCTCGACGACGAGGTCCGGCTCGCCGTTCCTCAAGGCCACCGCCTAGCCGCCAGGGATCGTGCGGAGCTCGCGGACTTCGCCGACGAGTCGTGGATCGCCGGCTGTCCTCGATGTCGCGGGCACCTGCTGTCTCTGTCGCGCCAGGCAGGGTTCCTCCCGAACGTGTCGTTCGAGACGGAGGACTATGTTGCCGTCCTCGGGTTGGTCAGCGAAGGTCTGGGCGTCGCGCTCGTCCCCGACCTCATCCTCGCTGCGGCCCACAACAGCCACGTCGTCACCCTCCCACTCAATCCCGCATCTCGCCGCCAGATCCATGCCGTGACGACGGAGGACTTGCAACGCGTCCCGGCGGTCAAGGCGACCCTGGAAGCGCTCTGTGAGAGCGCCAGGGGCCAGGCTCTCGTCCCCGCGTGACCGCACCGGTCGCGTCCGCGCGACCGCAAAGCTCCTGCCGTCGATCACCGAAGCTCGGCGGCAGGTTCGTCCGTCCACGGGTGTGGACCTCAAACCCTCGTGGTGGCTGTGGACCGACGTGGGCGGTCGCTGCCCGCCGACGACGTGGGCGCCCGACTCGTCGCCGACGGGCTGCCGTGACGAGGTGCGTCTCAGTTCCGTGTCGCCACCAGGACTGTCCCGTCCGGGGCCCTCTCGATGGCGATGTCGCCGTGCTCGTCGGTGCGCCACACCCCGAAGCCGTCGGCCCGCAGGGCGCTGAGGGTGGACGGCGCTGGATGGCCGTAGTCGTTGTCCGCCCCGACGCTGATGACCGCCACCGGTGCGTGCAGCGCCGACAGCAGGTCGTCGTCCCGGTTCGCCGAGCCGTGGTGGGCGACCTTGACGACGTCGAAGCCCCGGTCAAGGGTCAGCCCTTCTCGACGCATCGCCGTCAGCACCTGGTGCGCCGCCTCACGTTCGACGTCCCCGAGCATGGCTACCCGCAGACCTCCCATGTCGAGGGTCATGACCACGGAGGCGTTGTTGGGGACGGACCCTTCCCGGATGAGCCGCGCCGGCCACCAGACATGGGCCGTGACGCCGGTCCAGCTGAGGTCGTCACCGGCATACAGCTCGGCGAGCGGCACCTGCGCCGCCCCCGCCCACTGGTGTACCTCCTCCCACTGGAACGGCGGATCCTGGATCGGTGTCGCAAGGATCTGGCGAACGTCCCTGCCGCGCAGGACCCCGGGTAGCCCGTCGACGTGGTCGGCGTGGAAGTGGGTGAGGATGACCGCGTCGATGACCCGCACGCCCAGGCGGGAGAGGCAGCCGTCGATCACCTGGGGGTCGGGTCCGACGTCGACGACGACAGCGCTGGCAGCTCCGGTCCGCAGGACGAGCCCGTCACCCTGACCGACGTCGCAAGCGACGAGCTGCCAGGTCGGCAACGGCCAGGTGACGAGCCGCGTGGGTAGTGCCGATGCGACGGCGAGCAGGGCAACGCCGAGGAAGGCCACCGGCTTGCGACGACTGTGGTGAAGCAGCCATGGACCGCCGAGGACGGCCAGAATGCTGAGCACCGCCAGCAGCACCGCACCGGGTGCGCCGTCCGGCCAGGGGACTGAGCCCATCGGCACCTGTGAGCCGGTCCGGGCCACCCAGGCGATGCCCAGTGTGGGCAGGGCCGCGAGGCGGGCCAGGAGTGTTGCGCCTGCCGTCCAGACCACGGACAGCAGCGCGGTCGCGACCCCGATGATCGTCGCCGGGGCGACGAGGGGCGCGGCGAGGAGGTTGGCGACGACGCCGATGAGGGTGACCGAGCCCTGCAGGAGGACGACCACCGGCGCACACATCAGCTGAGCCGCCGCCGGGATGGCCAGGGCCGGACCCCAGTCCTTGATCCGAGAAGGCAGCACGCGGGCGATGACGGCGCCCCACGGGTTGGCGAACAGCAGCAGACCCAGCGTGGCGAGCGACGACAACGCAAAACCGAACGAGCGCGCCAACCACGGGTCCCAGCAGAGCAGGGCAAGGATCGCGGCGGAGAGCGCGGGTATGCCGACCCGGCGCCGCGACGTGCTCATCCCCAGCAGCCCGACTGCTCCCATGGCAGCAGCGCGGATGACGCTCGGCTCGGGCCGGACAAGGACCACGAAGCCGGCGAGGATCACGAGGGCCGCCACCGGCCGCCAGCGCCGCCGCAGCCCGACGATTCGGCAGAGGCCGATCCCGGCGGCGAGGATGATCGCGACGTTGGAGCCACTCACCGCTGACAGGTGGGTCATGCCGGTCGCCAGCATCGCGTCGTTGAGGTCGCTGGGCGTGTTCGTGGTGTCGCCGATGACGAGACCCGGAAGGAGTCCTCGGGCGTCGGCCGGGAGCTCCTCGGTGGCGAGACGGAACCGGGCGCGGACCACGTCAGCCACTCGCTGGACCGGCCCAGGTGGCTGCAGCGACGCGGGTGGCGCGCGAGGGTTGAGCACCGCGAGGACGTCGTCGCCCGGATCCGACGGCGGACTCAGCCGACCGGAGACCCGCACCCTCTCCTGCCACCGGACCGAGAGCCACGAGGCGTCGCCCAGGACGAGGACCGGGCTCTGCACGGCCGACTCGGATCCGCGTCCGGTGACGGACTTCACGTCGAGCCTCGTGATGACGAGCGGCTCCCCGCCCGGTTGACCCCCGCGCGGAGGGACCAGCTTGGGCTCGCTCGCCACGGTCGCCTCGACGGTCACGGTGGCTCGCTCCGCGGCGAGCTCGCTCACCGGGCCGGCCTCACGGACCGAGACCTGGGCGGCCAGGCACACCAGGGCCAACGCCGACGCCAGACCGGTGAGCGCCCCGAGCCCGCATCGAGCCCTCACCCGATCAGCGAAGCACGCCCGGGTCATCAGCGCAGGTCTCGAGCCCGTCCGCCGGTCGACCTGGGCAGGCGGCCCTCCACGGGTGCGCCGCCTCGAGGACCGCCTGCTGCGTGCCCGGACGACCAACCAGCCCACGAGCACCGAGGACATGAGGGCCGCCGACCCGGCGAGCAGCCAGCGCACCGGAGCCGCCAGACCCGCGGCGACAACGGCCCACGCCGCGAGGGCGGGGACGAGCAGCCGGATGTCCGCGGGAGCAGCTGCGGCCGGCGACGAGCCGCCCGGTCGACTGTCCAGTGGTGCCTCCGCCGAACCGCTTCGGCGCCGGACGGAAGCGGAGCCTGTGCTCACACTGTGACCTTCGACCGGATCTGCGACAGGAGCTTCTCCCCGATCCCGCTCACCTCCCCGAGCTCGTCGACACTGGTGAACCGGCCGTGCTCGGTGCGCCAGTCGACGATCCGTTGTGCCAGCACCGGCCCCAGCCCGGGAAGCCCGTCGAGCGCCGACGCGTCAGCGATGTTGAGGTTGACCACGGCGCTGGTCGGGCCAGCCGCCGACCCACCTCGCCCGGCAGCGGCTGCTCCAGCGGTGGGACCCGGCGCCGCGGGGATGGCCTCACCCGCCTTGGGCACGTAGACCTGCTCCGCGTCCACGAGAAGCCGCGCAAGGTTGACGTGCTGCAGGTCAGCACCGGGTGACGCCCCACCCGCGAGGGTGATGGCATCCACCACCCGTGCTCCCTGCGCCACGGTGACGACGCCCGGGCGGGCCACCTGTCCGGCGACGTGGACCATGATCATTGCCGCTTGGGGAGCCCCTCCGGCGCCGCCCCCCGCGGCACCGCCCCCCACAGTGCCGCCCCCCGCGGCACCGCCCCCCACAGTGCCCCCCGCGGCACTGGTTCCCTTTGCACCCCCACTCGGCGGTGCCCCTCCCGCGACCCTTTGCCCGCTCGCTGCGCCCGCCGTGGCAAACGCCGAAGGCACGGTGCGCCCGACGACGCCCGCTGGCGTCGAGCCCGTCGCCGGCTTGGGAGCCGCGGACTGCTCCGCCCGAGCCACCCGGATGGCAAAGATCAGTGCCGCGATGATCGCGAGAACGGTCAAGGCCGCGACGGCCTGCCAGGAGACATGGATCCGGGCGCGCCGTAGCGAGAGGGGCGTCGTGACCAGCGCCGGCCCGGCGGCCGGACGATGCCGGCCGCGCGGCCCGCTCTCGCCTCTCGTGCCACTCTCAGCCGGCTCCACCTTCTGCGCGTCACCGGGAAAAGGAACAGGAGGATCGGGGATCCAGCCCAACGGGGCTCGTTCCCGCGACCGGGTGGCTCGTGCATCGACCTCGAGCTGCGGCTTGCGGCGCTCGACGTCGATGCCCAGCAAGGCACGCGCCCGGGCGGTGACCGGAGACGGAGGCGAGGAACGCGGCATACGGACGACGCTATGGACGTCATGGCCCCACCGGCTATGCCGGTGGCGGCCCCTGTGGACAGTGGGACGCCGCGACGCAGGGATGTGGACCGAGCTAGGAGGCCGCTCCATCAGAGCGCAGGAGCCCACGTGCCCGCAGCCAGCCACGGATGTTCGCTGCGTGGCGGGCCACGACGACGGCAGCGAGGGTCACGGCCCAGACGGTCGTCGCCCATGACCCGGGAAGCACCGCCAGGCCGGCCAGCACCCCGAGGACGACGAGCACCGCCGCCGAGGCGAGCGAGGCCCCGGCGACCCACCTGCCCACCGCCAGGACCCCTGCGAAGACGACGAGCATGACCAACCCGAACCACGGCTGGACGGCGAGCACGGCGCCCAGAGCCGTCGCCACGCCCTTGCCTCCGCGCCCCTTGAGGAACGGCGAGAACACGTGTCCCAGCACCGCAGCCACACCGACGAGATATGCCGGGTGCTCGCCGACCGTGCGCAGCACGACGAACGCGGGGAGGAAGCCCTTGAGGACGTCGAGGACCGCGACGACGACTCCCCACCGGACGCCCAGCACGCGGCCGGCGTTGGTCGCGCCGGGGTTGCCCGAGCCCGAGTGGGCCAGGTCCTGCTTGAGGACCCTGGCAATGATCGTCGCCGGGCTGACCGAGCCCAAGAGGAACGCGACGACGCAGCCGACGACAGCCAGCAGGACCGGCACGACCTGCTCGCTCATGGCGTCGGTCGCGGCGACACCACGACGGCGAGCGTCCCTGGCCCCACGTGCGCGCCGACCACGGCGCCGAGCTCGGCGACGAGCACCTCGCCGGCGGTGACCACTCGTTCCCGCAGCTGCTCGGCGAGGGACTGCGCCCGCTCGGCAGAGTCGAGGTGCTGCACCGCGATGTCGAGGGCGCCGTCCGCCGAGGACGCGGCGGAGACGGCCAGCTCGGCGAGACGGGCGAGCGCGCGGCTCGACGTCCGGACCCGTTCGAGCGGCCGGATGCTCCCGTCGACGAGGGTGAGGATCGGCTTGATCGCCAGCGCAGACCCGAGGAGCGCCGAGGCCGCCCCGATCCGCCCGCCGCGGCGCAGGTGCTCGAGGGTGTCGACGTAGAACGCGACGGTGGCGCCGGCTGAGCGCGAAAGCGCCACTGCAGCAACGTCGGTGAGGTCGCGGCCCCCCGCTGAAGCCGCGGCGGCGGACAGGACGGCATACCCCATGGCCATGCCGAGTGACCGCGAGTCGACGACCTCGACGGGCACCGGCGACTGCTGCGCCGCCAGCTGCGCCGACTGGCAGGTCCCGGACATGTCCGCCGAGAGGTGGATGGAGACAATGCCGGTTGCGCCGGCGGCAGCGGCCGCCTCGTAGGCGTCGAGGAACACCTGCGGTGAGGGCCGCGAGGTGGTCACCGGCGTGAACCTCCGTAGTGCAGCCGAGAGGTCCTTCGTCGTGATGTCGATGCCCTCCTGGTGCTCCACCCCGCCGAGGACGACGTGCAGGGGCACGACGGTGACGGGCACCGGGGCGCCGGTCACCAGCGCCCGCGGCAGGTATGCCGTGGAGTCGGTGACGATGGCGATGCTCACCCTGCGAACGCTAGCGTGAAGTCTCGAAGGACCGGCCGACGACCCGAGCGGCTGTCACCCCCCTCAGAGGGGAACGACGTTGACCAGCCGGGGTGCCCGCACGATGACGGTCCGGATCCCGCCTTCGGTGGCCGCCTTCACCTTCTCCCGGGCGAGGACCAGCTCGCGGAGGTCGTCCTCGGAGATGTCGGCCGGGACCTCGACCCGGTCCCGCACCTTGCCCTTGACCTGGATGACACAGGTGACCTCGTCGTCGACGAGCATGGCGGGGTCGGCCACCGGGAACGGCACGTAGGTCACCCCACCCTCGTGTCCCAGCCGGCTCCACAGCTCCTCGGCGATGTGCGGGGCGACGGGCGCGAGCATGACGACCATCGCCTCCACGGCCTCGCGCGGAGCGATGTCGAGCTTGGTGACCAGGTTGTTCAGCTCGATGAGCTTGGCGATCGCCGTGTTGAAGCGCAGCGCCTCGTAGTCTTCACGCACTCCCGAGATGGTGCGGTGGGTCGCGGTCTTCGTCGCCTGGTCGGGCGCCTCCTCGCTGATCCGCACCCCCCCCGACTTCTCGTCGATGATGTTGCGCCACAGGCGTTGCAGGAAGCGCTGGCTCCCGACCACGGCCCGGGTGTCCCAGGGCCGGCCCAGCTCCAGCGGGCCCATCGACATCTCGTAGACCCGGAAGGTGTCGGCACCGAACGCGTCATACATCTCGTCGGGGCTGACCGAGTTCTTCAGCGACTTCCCGAGCTTGCCGTACTCGCGGCGCACCGGCTCGCCGTGGAAGGTGAACGTCGAGTCGCGGGCCGCCTCGCCGGGGTGCTCCTCGACCTCGGTCGCCTCGACGTACTGGCCCCGCGCGTCGGTGTAGGCGTAGGCCTGGATCATCCCTTGCGAGAAGTACTTCCGAAACGGTTCCTCGCTCGAGACACGGCCCAGGTCGTAGAGCACCTTGTGCCAGAACCGCGCGTAGAGCAGGTGGAGCACCGCGTGCTCGACCCCGCCGATGTAGAGGTCGACGCCACCGGGGTCGGTGACGCCCTCCGGCGCCCCCTCCACCGGGTGCGGCTGCTTCGCCATCCAGTAGTGCTCGTTCTCGGGGTCGACGAAGATGTCCTCGTTCTTCGGGTCGAGGTAACGCAGGTAGTACCAACATGATCCGGCCCAGTTGGGCATGGTGTTCGTCTCCCGCCGGTACTTCCGTACGCCCCTGCCGTCGCCCAGATCGAGCTCCACCTCGACCCACTCGGGCACCCGGGACAGCGGCGGCTCCGGCGAGCTCTGCGCGTCCTCGGGGTCGAACGTCTTCGGCGAGTAGTCCGGCACGTCCGGCAGCAGCACCGGCAGCTCGGAGTCCGGCAGCCCGTGCGCCGTGCCGTCCTCGTCGAAGACGATGGGGAAGGGCTCGCCCCAGTAACGCTGCCTGCTGAACAGCCAGTCGCGCAGCCGGTAGTTCACGGTCCCGTGACCGATGCCGGAGTCCTCGAGGTGCTCGATGATCCGCGCCTTGGCCTCCGCCACGCGCAGCCCGTCGAGCGACACCGACGCGTTGGAGGAGTTGATCGCCGGGCCGTCGCCGGTGAACGCCTCGTCCTCCGGGTGGCCCTCCGGGGGCTGCACCGTGCGGACGATCGGCAGGTCGTAGGCCTTCGCGTAGGCCCAGTCCCGCTCGTCCTGCGCGGGCACGGCCATGATCGCGCCGGTGCCGTAGCCCGTGAGCACGTAGTCCGCGATGAAGATCGGGATCGCCTTGCCCGTCAACGGATTGGTCGCGAACGCGCCGGTGAAGACCCCCGTCTTGACCTTCTCGTCCATCTGCCGCTCGACCTCGCTCTTGCGGGAGGCGGCCAGCTGGTATGCCGTGACGGCGGCGTGCGGGGAGACGGTCGCCGAGGCGTCGTCGCCCTTCCAGACCTCCTTGGTCCCCTCCGGCCACTCCTCGCTCGGCACCAGCTCGTCGACGAGCGGGTGCTCGGGCGCCAGAACCATGAACGTCGCGCCGAAGGTCGTGTCGGGGCGGGTCGTGAAGACCTCGATGCCTGCCGACGAGCCGTCCGTCGTCGTCACCGGGAACGTCACCCGCGCACCGCTGGAGCGACCGATCCAGTTGCGCTGCATGGCCTTGACCTTCTCCGGCCAGTCAACGCGGTCGAGGTCGTCAGCCAGCCGGTCGGCATACGCGGTGATCCGCATCATCCACTGGCGCAGGTTGCGCCGGAAGACCGGGAAGTTGCCGCGCTCGGAGCGCCCCTCGTTGGTGACCTCCTCGTTGGAGAGCACGGTGCCGAGCCCGGGACACCAGTTGACCGGCGCCTCTGACGTGTAGGCCAGCCGGAAGTCGGCGAGGACCGCCTCACGCTCGGCGGCCTCGAGGTCGGCCCACGCGCGCCCCCCGGGCACCGGACGGGCGCCCGAGGAGAACGCCTCGACCAGCTCCGCGATCGGGCGAGCCGCTCCACGCGACCCGTCCAGGCGCAGCGCATCCGGGTCGTACCAGGAGTTGTAGATGAGCAGGAAGATCCACTGGGTCCAGCGGTAGTAGTCCTCGTCGATCGTCGCGTAGCTGCGGCGGTTGTCGAAACCCAGTCCGAGCCGACGCAGCTGGCGCCGCATGACGACCATGTTCTCCTCGGTCGTCTTGCGCGGGTGCTGACCGGTCTGGACGGCATACTGCTCCGCCGGGAGGCCGAACGCGTCGTAGCCCAGGCAGTGCAGGACGTTGCGGCCGAGCATCCGGTGGAATCTCGAGTAGACGTCGGTCGCGATGTAGCCCAGGGGGTGCCCGACGTGCAGGCCCGCGCCGCTCGGGTAAGGGAACATGTCGAGGACGACGAGCTTCTCGCCGAGCTGTGCGACCTTGTCGGGCTCGGCCCAGGGCCCGGCCGGGTTGGGCGCCTCGAAGGTGCCGTGCTCCTCCCAGCGGTCCTGCCAGCCGACCTCGATCTGCTGAGCCATCACGGCGGTGTAGCGGAAAGGGGTCTCTTCCCCTGACGGGTCGCTCATCGTGTCCTCAGTCCTCGATCGTCGTAGCGGTGCAGGCCCGCGGACCCGGGACAACAAAAATCCCCTCGCCCAGGAGGGGAAGCCGCGCTGGATGTCCGTCCGGTCAGCGCGGCCACGGAAGCAGGAGCTGTGGCGCCACGCTCCTAGGTTAGCGCAGCCGCCTCCGGCGTTCTCCCGTGCCGTCGTTCGCGGCGATGAACAGGAGGGAGACCAGGGGGCCCTCAGCGCGGGTTTGCGCGACGTTCGCCGCCGAGCTCGGCAAGCCGGGCGTAGAGCGGTCTCAGCTGGTCGACGAGCGCCGCGCCCCCGAGGGCAGCGCCGGGAACGGGCAGCTGGCGAAGCAGGAGGTCGGCAGGCAGCTCGGGGTGGGTCGGCAGCTCGGGCACCACCCCTGCTTCCCAGAAGGCGTATCCCGCGCCGGGGCTGAGCTCAGCGCTGTCCGGCGTCTCGCCGCCCAAGGCGGTCGTCCCGTCGCCCAAGGCCGTCGTCTCGTCGCCCAGGGCCATCGCCGCGCCGACCCGGAGGTGACCGGTCTGGAGGTCGGGCTGGTCCGGTATGCCGGCCGGCGCGTCTCCGCGCAGCCCACGCAGCCGGGCGAGCAGGGCCTCGCGCTCCCGGCCGCGCCAGGCGAGGATCCGGAAGGGGTCGTCGTCGAAGCTCTCCGCGAGCAGGTAGAACGTGGCGGCGAGGTGTTTGCACGGCACCGCGGAGTCCGGGCAGGAGCACGTCATCTTCAGGTCTTTCGCCCGCTGCGGGAACAGCGGGGCGCCTGCTGCGGCGAACACCTCCTCGAGCTCGGCGGGCAGCTCGCCCGCGAGCAGCCGGGCACTGTGGATCGCCTGCTCCGCGAGGGTGACCTCCACCTTGGCCCAGACCAGCTCCGAGAACGGCGCGAGGCCGATGGTCACCTGGTAGGGGGCTCGCCTGGAGCCCTGGACGCTCGCGCGCACCTGGCCGGGTGCGACGTCCAGGGAGATCACCTGGCCCCGGCGGGCATAGCTGCGGCCCCGGATGAGCCGAGTCCCGAGGGCGAACGACTCCAGCACCTGCAAGAAGCGTCGCGACCACCACTGCTGCCCGATGTCCCCGCGGGCGCTGCGAGCTACCAGCCCGCCCTGCACCGGGCGCGGTTTGGTCGGCGGCGGGAAACCCGACCAGCGTGCCGGGCTCACTCCACCACCGACCCTGCCTCGAGCGTGAAGAGCTCACGCAACGCCGTGGTGGACAGCTCCGTCAGCCACCCCTCGCCGCTGCCGACGATGCTCGCCGCGAGTCCACGCTTGTCCCGGATCATCGCAGCGATCTTCTCCTCCAACGTCCCGGCGCAGACCAGCTTACGGACCTGCACGGCCCGAGTCTGGCCGATCCTGAAGGCCCGGTCGGTTGCCTGGTCCTCCACGGCCGGGTTCCACCACCGGTCAACGTGGACGACGTGGTTCGCCGCCGTCAGCGTCAGACCGGTGCCGCCGGCCTTGAGAGAGAGCACGAACAGCGGCGGGCCGGCGGCGCTCTGGAAGCGTGACACCATCGCGTCCCGGGCGGGCTTGCTGACCCCGCCGTGCAGGAAGGCGACCTCGCGGCCGAACCTGGCCGACAGGTGGGACCGCAGCATCTCGCCGAACTCGGCGTACTGGGTGAACAGCAACGCCTTCTCCCCCGAGGCCAGCACCTCGTCCAAGGTCTCCTCGAGCCGTTCCAGCTTGCCGGAGCGACCGGTCACCCTGCTGCCGTCACGCAGGAACTGCGCCGGATGGTTGCAGACCTGCTTCAGCTTGGTCATCGTCGCCAGCACCAGACCGCGCCGCTCGACCCCCGTCGTCGTCGCGATCCGCTCCAGCATGTCGGCCACGACCGCCTGGTACAACGCCGCCTGCTCCCGGGTCAGCGTGCAGAGGACGTCCATCTCCAGCTTCTCGGGCAGGTCGGTGATGATGGAGGTGTCGGTCTTGAGCCGGCGCAGCACGAACGGCTGGGTGAGTGCGCGCAGCCGCTGCGCCGCCTCGGGGTCCCCGTGGCGCTCCACCGGCGTCGCGAACTGCTCTTTGAAGTCGCCGGCGCTGCCCAACAGCCGCGGGTTGGCGAACTCCATCAGTGACCACAGGTCGGCCAGCCGGTTCTCCACCGGCGTGCCGGTAACGGCGAACCTGCGCGCCGCCGGCACGGACCGAGCGGCGACTGCCGCCTTTGTCGCCGCATTCTTGATCGCCTGCGCCTCGTCGAGCACCAGCCGGTGCCACGCCACCTCGCGCAGCGCCGCGGCGTCCCGCGCCAGCAGCGCGTACGTGGTCACGACCAGATCCGAGTCCCCCACGGCGGCGCGGAACGCCTTACCCCGCGGGCGCTCCGAACCGTGGTGCACATGCACCCGCAGCCCGGGAGTGAACCGGGCAGCCTCGCGCTGCCAGCTGCCGACCACCGACATGGGGCACACGAGCAGGGTGGGCCGGCGGTCAGGCGTCCCGGCGTCGCTCGCGACGAGCGCCAGCAGCTGCACGGTCTTGCCCAGGCCCATGTCGTCCGCGAGCAGGCCGCCCATCCCCACCGACTCCAGGAACGACAGCCACGACAGTCCGCGCTCCTGGTATGGGCGCAGGGTGCCGACGAACCCCGGCGGCGCCGCCACCGGCTCGAGCCGGCGCTCCGCGTCGGGGGAGAGCAGGTCGGCCAGCCAGCCGTCGGCGTCCACACCCAGGACCGGGAGCCCCGCCGGTCCGTCGTCCGGTGACCCCAAGGCGTGCAGCACCGCACCGACGGTCGTATGCCGGTCCCGCTTGCCGCGCCGGACGAGGAAGGCCCGGGCGCGCGCCAGCCGGTCGGCGTCCACCTGTATCCACTGCCCTCGCACCCGGACCAGCGGCTGATGGGCGTCGACGAGAGCGGTGACCTCGCTGTCGGACAAGGTGTGGTCGCCGACCGCGAGCTGCCAGTCGAACTCGACCAGACCCTCCTGGCCGATCCGGGCTTCACTGGCTCCGGCGCCCGGCTGGCTCGGTGTCGATGCCTTCAGGCGCGCCCCCAGCCGCAGCGCCGGCTTCGTCCACCACCCCGGCAGGATCACCCCGAAGCCGGCCGCGACCAGCAGCGGTGCCGCGTCGGTCAGGAAGGCGTGCGCCCCCGAGGTGTCCAGCGCCAAGGATGCCGGCCGCGCTGTCCGCAACGACGGTTCGATCGCCGGGTAGAGCCGCACGGCACGGCCGAGCTCGGCTAGCAGGGTCTCTTGGGGGTTCTGCACGTGGTGGGCGAGTGCCCGGACCCCGCCTCGGGGCCGCCAGACCCGGTCCGCGGCCACGAGCAGGCTCGGCTCGTCCGCAGCCTGCAGTGCGTACTCCAGCGTCCAGCCGCTCGCCCTCGTCTCTGACGTCCCAGAGCCCGCCTCCGGGCCGGCGTCGTCCTCGGGCTCGGGCGGTTCGACCAGGCGGAAGCAGGCTCGCACGGCCCCGCCGCTGACAGCGTCTTGCTGCCACTGCGCCAGCGCCGCCTCCCATGAGGCGAGGTCGCCAGGTTGTGCCGTGAACTCCCGCTCCCGGCCGAGCAGAGCTGCCCGCCAGGCGGCCGCTGCCGGTTGCGACCGGGTGCTTCGGCGGGCCGGCCGTCGACCCCTGTCGGAGGCCCGGACCGCGGCGTCGACCAGCGCGTCCACGGCACCGGCTGCCCGCGCCGCGGCAGTCGGCGGATCGGCGCCTGCCACGACCTCGCACGAGGACGCTCTCGGCAGGGCGGCCACGGCACTGCGCAGCCAGCCGGCGTCCGCCCCCTTCACCAGCGGCCGCCACAGGGCTAGGCCGCGCCCCGATCCGGCAGCCACCACGGTGGGCAGCACCTGGCCACGAGCGACCAGGTCGAGGGCGAAGGCGCACAGGGATCGAAGCGCGCGCACGTCTGCGCCGAACGAGCCGACGTCGACGCGGTCCACTCCGCGGCTAGCTTCTCCCGCCTCTGCCGACGCGAGTGGCTCCGCCGTCTCGAGCGGCGACCGCAGCAGAGCCAGTGCGGCGTCGGCGTCCAGGACGACCGTCGGGACCCGCCACTGCGCCATGGCCGCCGTCGGCGCGGCAACCCCCAGCACGTCGTCGGGCACACCGTCGGCCAGGGAGGACCGGGTCACGGACAGCTCTGGAGACGCCGCCGGCCCGCGCCCTACCGTCGGCAGGCTGACCACCGCGCTGCTGTTCTCGAAGTCTCCCGTCGGCAGGGACGCCAGGTCGAGCGCCTTGGCCAGGTCGGCCGCCGTGAGCGCGAACGGGTGGTCCAGGGTCTTCGGCCGCCGACCGCGCCTGAGCGGGGGTTCGGCCGGCCCGTCGGAGTGCTCAGCCCAAAGCTTCAGGGCGCCGTTCGCGCCGAACGCCGGCGACCACCAGCCGTGAACCACTATCAACGCCGCTCCAGTGCTGCCGCGGCGGACGCTGGGCCGCCTTCCTCCTGGCTCGATTCCGTCCCGCACCCTACAACGCTCGCAGCGGCCCGGATGCATCGGCGAGTGCGTGGTCGTGGTCACGACATGCCGAAGGCAACGTTCGGTGCCGGAACTCACCGGCAACCGCAGTCTCGAGTCGCTGGACCTGGCCGCCCTCGACGGTGTCGGCCATCGATGCAACAGAACGACACTCGCCGGCCCCTCGACCTGCACGATGCGTGGCAGCTCTCCGAGGGGAGGGGATCGAAGCGGGTGGAATCGGGTTTTGACCGCGCTCTACACCGCTTTGCTGTTCCTCGGTACCAGCGCAGGCCCGCAGATCGCCGCCTCTTGCTCGCATCATCAGCGTTCAATTCCGCCGCCACCACAGCGGCGGTGATCCTCGCGACAGGAAGTCTCGTCGCCGCGTCGCGGCTAGACCACGCACCTGGTTACTGAAAGCGGTGCCGCTCGGATCGGTTGCAGATCTCCCAACAGGTGCTCTCCTGCCCCGGAGGGTCATGTTGTCGTTAGCTGTTCGCCGATCTGCCACAGACGCTGTTGGACGTCCGCTGAGTAGGCGTCGGCGTTGGCGCGGCTGTCGGTGGTTCGGTCGTAGAAGCGACCGGTGACGCCGTCGTTGTTGGTGGGTGTGAGGGTGAAGCGGCTGATGACTCGTTGGCCGCCCTCGTGGTCGCTGTAGAGGATGTCGATGGTGACGGCGTGGCGGAGCGGCGGCGCGGTTGGCCGAGCGGACGGAGGCGAAGGTGGCCACTACCAGTACGAGGGTGCCTGTGGCGGCGGCCAGGGCCAAGATGGTCACCCAGTCCATCACGCGGGTGACTCGACAGGTGCGGAGGCCAGCGGTGTGCGTCGCAGGAGGAGGTGGCCGCCGAGCGCGCCGAGGCCGAGCACGGTGCCGGCTAGGCACACGGTGGTGGCTGAGGCGGCGTGCATGAGCAGCAGGCCGCCGAGGGCGGCGCCGAGGGCTTGGCCGAGGTAGATGCCGGAGGAGTTGTAGGAGATCACGACGCTTGGCAGGCGGGGCACGAGGGCGGTGAGGCGGTGGTTGTTGGGGGTGGCCACAGCCCAGGCGGCGGCCCCGTTGAGGACCATCAACGCCAGCACAAGTGCTGTGGACGCGACATAGCCGAGCCCCGCCAGGGTGGCGGTGAGCACGGTGAGGGCCAGCAACAGAGTGCGGTACGCGCCGTAGCGATCGGTGAGCCAGCCGCTGCCGAAGGCGCCGATGGTGCCACCGAGACCCCAGGCCAGCAGCGCGATCGCGAGGCTGGTGCCGGTAATGTGGGCGGTGGCGCGCAGGATCTGCGCGATGTAGGTGTAGACGATGATGCTGGCGGCGCTGGCCAGGGTCATGACCGCGACGATGGCCAGCACCCGCCGGTTGACCAGCAGCCCGAAGCGCTGCGCCATCGGCACCGGGGGCAACGCGGGCAAGGCGGGCAGGGTGGCGAGCACTCCGAGCAGGGCCACGGTCCCGACGGCGGCGACGAAGATCAGGCTGGCCCGCCAGGTGATGTGCTGGCCGATCGCAGTGCCGGCCGGTACGCCCAACACGGTGCCCACAGTGAGTCCGCCCAGGATGATCGACAGCGCCTGACCCCGCCGTGCCGGGCCGGCCAGCGCCACTGCCGCGGCGGAAGCGTTCGGCGTGTACAGCGCCGCGCCGAGTCCGGCCGCGACGCGGGCCAGCAACAGCACCGTGAGAGCCGGGGCGGCGGCCGAGGCCAGGTTCGCGGCCACGAACAACACCAGCGCGACCGCCATCAACGGCTTGCGGGGCAGCCGGCTGGTCAGCGCGGCCAGCACCGGCGCGGCCAGGGCGTAGGTCAACGCGAAGGTGGTGACGACCTGCCCGGCGGCGCTCTGTGACGCGGCGAGGCCACTGGCGAGCTGCGGCAGGATCCCGGCCAACACGAATGAGTCAGTGCCCATCGCGAACGAGCCCAGCGCGAGAATCAGCACCGGCGGCACCCACCTCCGTGACCCTTCCACCGGCGGTGTCTGGGGCGTGGTGGGCGGTGGGGTGGACGACTTGATGCTCACGCTGTCCACTGTGCGGCCGATCACCAGACTGGTACAGATGTGTGTTTATGCTGGTATCAGCGCTGCCAGGTTCCGACTCTCGAGGAGGGTGTGCATGACCGGCATGGATCGTCGAGCGGAACTGGCCGACTTCCTGCGCACCCGACGCGAGGCCCTGGACCCGGTCGGCGTGGGACTGCAACCCGGACCGAGGCGGCGCACCCCCGGTTTGCGTCGAGAGGAAGTCGCGCAGCTCTCCGGGGTCAGTCACACCTGGTACACGTGGCTAGAACAGCACCGCGAGATCACCGTCAGCCGCCAGGTCCTCGACAGCCTCGCCCGCGCGCTCCGCCTGAGCACCGTCGAGCGTCGGCACCTTTTCGCTCTCGCCGACGTCGCGCTGCCCGACGAGCACCTCGCCCGCCCGGTCGTCACCGACACGCTGCGCCGCCTGGTCGACACGCTCGAGCCGAACCCCGCCTACGTGATCAGCCCGTGGTGGGACCTGCTGGCCTGGAACCGCACCTACTCCGCCCTACTCGGCGGTCTGGAGCATCGGGGCGTCGAGGAACGCAACAGCCTCTGGCTGCTGTTCACCGACTCCGCCACCCGCAGCCTGCTGGTCGACTGGAACGCCGAAGCGCGACAGATCCTCGGCCAATTCCGCGCGAACACCGCCAGCTATCCCGGTGACCCGCGCGCGACAGCGCTGGTCGACGCCCTACACGAGGCGAGTGCTGAGTTCCGGACGCTATGGGCAGAGCACCCCGTCAAAGGATTCCAGCCCTCCCGCAAACGCTTCAACCATGCCATCGCAGGACGTCTCGACCTGGACTACGTCAAACTGACCACCGCCGAAGACAACCACCAGAACCTGGTCGTCTTCCTCCCCTCCGACCCAACCACGACGAACCGAATCCGACAGCTCAGCGACCCTCACTCCAACTGCTCGAACGCACCGTAGAACTGAACGGCATTGTTACGGGTCGACCTATCCAGTCGCCGATGTCTGAGAACCGGCAATCTGGCCCGAGACAGCGGCGGCGGAGCTGCCGATTACCTCGGTTTGGCTGACCTGCCGGCAGAGGGCACCGCTTCAGCGGAAATGCCGCTACGTCCCGGCCTCGCGCACCCAGCCGGCCAAGATGCAGCCCGCCGTCGCCGCCCGCGCCATCGCCACATACACCGTCCCAGGTGACGCCGTCCTGGACCCGATGTCCGGCTCCGGCACGACCCCCGGCGAAGCCATCCGCGCCGGCCGCCACGCCATCGGCGTCGACATCGAGGCGCCGTTCACCGCCATCGCCATCACCACTGCCTGACGGCCTCACCGATCACCGCGAGAGCGCGCAATACCGCGTCGCACGCCATCGACGCAATGGTCAGAGTCAGCCAGATGGGCACGGTGCCGCTGAGAACGCTCGATGGCGGCCAAGATGTCTCGCCGAACCGCTCCTCCCGATTCCGAGTCACAGCACCACGAGGTCCGCGTGGATCGTCCCCGACAGCGGACTCATGCAGCAGCGCCTCGGCCACGACATCAACACGAACGCCGAGCAGGTTGCTCAGTTCCTCGCCGATCCCTGCTACCCGCAAACAGTGCATTGCCGCCTTGCGGCACAAGGTCGACGAGTACGTCGATGTCGCTGGTCTCAGTGGCGTTCCCGCGAGCAACAGACCCCGAACACCCAAGGGTTGCCAGCGCCATACTGGTGGAGAACGGCGTACACCTGCGCTCGGTGACCAGTGATCGCCTCACGCACTGATTCCGTCTCGGCGTGGACCCCTCCACACCATCAGGGCTACGCCCCCCCAGGCCGCGACCACGCCGGGCTCACCGGTCACGACGCAGCAACACCACCTCGTTCGGGCTTCCCCGGAGGGAGGTTCGGGTACGGACGTGCTCGTGGAGCTGAGGGGACTCGAACCCCTGACCCCCTCCATGCCATGGAGGTGCGCTACCAGCTGCGCCACAGCCCCGTGCGAACCTCTCGCACGCATCCCGAACGGCTCGTCGTGAACCGGTGGGACTGCGGAAGTTTAGCCAGTCAACCGCCCGGCACCCAAATCGCCTCGGTTCAGCTGACGACTCGCGCGGAGCTGTTCCACGTCTGAAGGCGCCAGCCACCGGGTGGCGTTTCCTTCAGCTCGGCCCAGTGGCAGTTGTCCAGACCGGCGAGGAGCGTCCAGGCGCGCTGCTGGTCGAGGCCGGTCAGCTCGGCGACAACCGCCCGCCCGGTGACGCCATGGGTGGCGATGACGATGCACTCGTCAGGTCCCGCCGCGGCGAGGAGGTCGTGCAGCGCGGCCCGCACCCGGTCCGCGACGTCCGCCACCGACTCGCCGTGCCCCCCCCGGGCGAAGTCCACGCCGCTGATCAGCCGGTCCTGGTCCTCGGGGTAGCGCTCTCTCACCTCGCGGGCCGTGAGGCCGGCCCACTCCCCGACATGGATCTCGCGGAAGCGTTCGTCCAGGGTGAGGGGGATCCCGCAGGCGGCTGCGACGTCCTCTCCGGTCCGGGCGGCGCGCTGAAGATCTGAGGCCACGACCCGGGTCGGGCGCAGGGCCACCAGCGCCTCGGCAGCGGCACGCGCCTGGGCGTGACCGACCTGCGACAGCGTCGTGTCGAGCTGTCCCTGCCACATCCCCTTGGCGTTGTGCTCGGTCTCACCGTGCCGAAGGACGATGACCCGTCGCCGGCCGACCTCGTCGGGAGGGGGCGCAGTCGCCCCACTCATGAGCGGGCGCTGTCCACGTCCTCGGCGATCTCCTCCTCGATGCCCTCGTCCATGTCATCGTCGAGGTCCAGGGAGCCGGTTGCCGCCGGCGCCTCGAGCGTTGTCAGGTCGACGGTCGGGCAGTCCTTCCAGAGTCGCTCAAGCTGGTAGAACTCCCGCTCTTCGGCGTGCTGGACGTGGACGACGATGTCGCCGAAGTCGATGAGCACCCACCGGCCCTCGCGCTGGCCCTCGCGCCGGATCGGTCTGCATCCGAAGTCCCGGAGCCTGTCCTCGACCTCGTCCACGATGGCGCCGACCTGCCGCTCGTTGCTCGCCGAGGCGAGAACGAAGACGTCGGTCAGGGCGAGCTGGTCGCTGACGTCGATGGCCAGCACGTCCTGCGCGATCTTGTCCTCGGCGGCCAGGGCGGCGACCTTGGCCAGCGTCAGAGCTCGGGGTGTTGCGGGCACGGTTCTCCTAGGTGCGGGGGGCTGCGATCACGGCGTGCGCGGCATACAGGCGGTACTTGTTGATGTACTGGACGACCCCGTCGGGGACGAGGTACCAGACCGGATGACCGGTGGCCACCCGGCTGCGGCAGTCCGTCGAGCTGATCGCCATGGCCGGCACCTCCTGCAGGTTGACCTTGTGCGTCGGCAGGTGCCGGTCGCTGAGCGCATGGCCGGGGCGGGTGACCCCGACGAAGCGGGCGAGCTCCCACATCTCGTCGACGTTCTTCCAGGTGAGGATCTGGGCCAGGGCGTCGGCGCCGGTGATGAAGAAGAGCTCGCAGTCGGGCCGTTGCGCCCGCAGGTCGCGCAGCGTGTCAATGGTGTAGGTCGGGCCGCCGCGGTCGATGTCCACCCGGCTGACGGTGAAGCGGGGGTTCGACGCCGTCGCGATGACGGTCATGAGATAGCGGTGCTCCGGGGCGCTGACGTCCCGGGCCTCCTTCTGCCACGGCTCGCCGGTGGGCACGAAGACGACCTCGTCGAGGTCGAAGCGCGCCTGGACCTCGCTCGCCGCGACGAGGTGCCCGTGGTGGATGGGGTCGAACGTCCCGCCCATCACGCCGAGCCGCTGGCTCAGGGGTGCCCCGCATCCGCCGACTTGTGCCGGTCGCCGACCTTGTTCGCCGTGTTGCGGAACGACCAGAGCACGCCCAGCCCGGCGAGGAAGAGCCCGAAGGCGATCGCTGCGAAGGCGATCGGCGGCATCGGGAGCTGGCGGAGGGCCTCCTCGGCACGGAGAAGGTGAGGCAGGACGCTTGCGGACATGGACACAGCCTAACGCCCTGCGGGCGACCACCCCGGTATGCCGGGTGAGCCGGCGCTCTCGCCCCTCGCCACTGGCGCAGTGCGAGCGGCCACCTCGACCCGGCCATGGCCCACCGTGGCCCACGGCTCCCCGGCCGCCGTCATCGCGGCGACGACGTCGTCGCAGGAGCGCTTGGCCAGCGCGATGACGTCCGGCGGGTACCCGTAGCTGACCTGGTGCGCGGCGAACTCGTCCTCGTCGTCGGCCAGCACCGTCCCGTCCAGGGCCCGGACGACGTCGAGGTCGAGATCGATCACCCGCATCGTGGCGCCCTCCCAGACCGGGATGGTGCACATGTCGACGTAGATGTC
>JAABUM010002270.1_pt1 | contig 26170 bp, 23 predicted proteins | sample 5559161 | NCBI WGS metagenome assembly JAABUM01 (sample SAMN10711868, study PRJNA513369) | rock metagenome | isolation source: Antarctica rocks | place: Antarctica: Victoria Land, Siegfried Peak nord
CCGGCGCATCTGCGCCACCAAGAGCGGGATGTCGTCCACCCGCTCCGTCACAATGCTCAGGGTTTCGTTCATACCCAGAGCCTACCCAATCTCGCGACCTACCGCCAGAAATGAGCGAACCGTGAGTGTAAGGTAGACGAGCAGCCATGAGAAAACACGACAGCGCCACCTTCAAGGCCCAGGTTGTCCAGCAGATGCCGCGCTTCGGATAAGACGTTTGCCCAACTGGCCAGTGAGCATGAGGCGCATGTGAACCAACTGCGCGACTGGCGCCGCACCACCCTGGAGGGACGGCCCCGCCTCTTCGAAGGACGTGACGCCACGCGACGCTCAAGACGACACAGGTGCAGCAGGTGACCGACCTCGACGCGGAGATCGGGCGGCTGACCACCGAGTGGACGTGGGGCTGTGCTATACTTGGCCCACTACCCACGTGAGCGTGGTTTACCGGCAGTGTTGCCCCACACGATGATGTGGGGCTTTTGTGTCTCTAGTAGTGTGTGGGAGTGACGGCGATGAGCGTGACGGCGCCCGGCGTGGAGGCGGCGCGGGGTACCTTTCCGCCGCCGTTCGGCGACTACACGTTGGACGCGGCCTACGATGAGATGTTTGAGGCCAATGGCACGCCGCGGCCGCAGTACCAGGCGCTGTACCGGCTGCTGCCGGTGATGGCGGCGGCGCAGCTACGCCAGCGGCAGGCCATGGCTGACAGGGCCTTCCTGAACCAGGGCATCACCTTTACCGTCTACGGCAGCGCGGAGGGTACGGAGCGCGTCTGGCCCTACGACCTGCTACCACGAATCATCACGGCGGCGGAGTGGGCCTTGCTGGAGCGGGGGCTGACCCAGCGGATTACGGCGATCAACCTGTTCCTCAAGGATATCTACGGCGAGGGCAAGATCATGGCCCAGGGCGTGGTGCCCCGCCGGCTGATCTATAGCTGCCACCATTATCGCCGCGAGATGCGCGGGCTGCGCGTGCAGCGCGACGCCTACGTGTCGGTGGCCGGTACGGACCTGGTGCGGCTGCCCGATGGCCGCTTCGCCGTGCTGGAGGATAACCTGCGCGTGCCCAGTGGCGTCTCCTACATGCTGGTCAACCGGCAGGTAATGAAGCGCGTCTTCCCCCGCCTGTTTGGCAGCTACGGCGTGCGGCCCATTGACGACTATGGGGCCATGCTGCTGGACACGCTGCGCGCGCTGGCCCCAGGAGGCCGACCCGACCCTAGCGTCGTGCTGCTCACCCCTGGCGTGTACAACTCAGCCTACTTCGAACACGCTTTTTTGGCCCGCCAGATGGGCATTGAGCTGGTGGAGGGTCGCGACCTGCTGGTCCACGACAGCATCGTGTACATGCGCACCACGGCGGGGCTGCGACGGGTAGATGTGATCTATCGCCGCGTAGACGACGACTTTCTGGACCCCCTGGCCTTTCGCTCCGACTCAGCGCTGGGTGTGGCCGGCCTGCTCAACGCCTACCGAGCGGGCAACGTGGCGCTGGCCAACGCGATCGGCTCCGGCGTGGCCGACGACAAGGCGGTGTACGCCTATGTGCCGCGGATCATCCGCTACTACCTGGGCGAGGAGCCCATCTTGCCCAACGTGGAGACCTACCTGCTCTCCGAGGACGGAGACCGCCGCTACACGCTGGAACACCTGGATGAACTGGTGGTCAAGGCGGTAGGCGAGTCGGGCGGCTATGGCATGCTGATCGGCCCCCATAGCACAGCCGCGCAGCGCGAGGAGTTCCGCGCGCGCATCCTGGCCGACCCACGCAACTACATCGCCCAACCCACGCTGGCTCTCTCCCGGGCGCCCTGCGTGGTGGACGGCCAGGTGGAGGCCCGCCACGTGGATCTGCGGCCGTTCGTGCTCTATGGCGGTGATCAGGTGACCATCGTGCCCGGTGGCCTGACCCGCGTGGCCCTCACCCGTGGCTCGTTGGTGGTCAACTCGTCGCAGGGTGGCGGCAGCAAAGATACATGGGTAGTGGATAAGTGAGGCGCTATGCTGGCACGTGTGGCCCAGAGCCTGTATTGGATGAGCCGCTACCTGGAGCGGGCCGAGCATACGGCGCGCCTGCTGGACGTTAACCTGCATCAGATGCTGGACCAGACCCCCCGGGCGGCCGAGCGGCGCTGGGATCAGATGCTGACCAGCCTGCGCGCGCCGCTGCCCGCCGAGGGCACGGGCGACGCCTACGCGATCACCCGCTCGCTGACCTTTGATGAGGCCAACGGGGCCTCTATCTTTAGCTGTGTGGGTATGGCCCGCGACAACGCGCGGCAGGTGCGCGAGCGGATCAGCTCGGAGATGTGGGAGCAGATCAACCGGCTGTACCTCAGCGTGCGCGGCACGACGATTGACGAGATCTGGCAGGCCGAGCCGCACGAGTTCTTCCGCACGGTCAAGGAGGGGGCGCACCTGTTCCAGGGCATCACCGACGGTACGATGAGCCACGGCCAGGGCTGGCAGTTCATCCAGGCTGGCCGCTATATCGAGCGGGGCGGAGCCACCGCGTTGCTGCTAGACACGCATCTCACGTCGTACCTGGAGGGCAGCGCCGGGCGCGACGACTTGCAGTGGGTAGGCCTGCTCAAGTCGTGTACGGCCTTCGAGGCCTACTGCAAGGTGCATACGGTGCGCATGCAGCCGGAGCGGGTGGCCGAGTTCCTGTTGTTCGACGCCGAGTTCCCCCGCTCGGTCCGCTTTGTCGCTGGCATGGTCCAAGCCTCGCTACAGGCCATCTCCCGGGCCACGGGGGCGCGCAGCCCGGCCCGCGCCGAGCGGTTGGCCGGCAAGTTGCGCGCCGTGCTGGACTACAGCCAGGTGGACGAGATCCTGGCTGAGGATGTGCATGGCTATCTGACCAACATCCAGGACCTCTGCACGGCCATCCACACAGCGTTGCACCAGACCTACATCCTGCAGCAAGACGTGGCCGGGCGGCGGCGCTGGGTGGAGGAGCAGGCCGACTCCGCGGGCCCCGGCTCCGCCGAGGCGCAGCAGCTGACCGAGCAGCCCATGCAGCAGCAGCAGCAGTAGTCTGGCCATGTACTACTCGATTCGCCACGTCACGCGGTTCCGCTACAGCGCCCCGATCAGCGAGAGCATGATGGAGGTGCGTATGCAGCCGCGCACGGAAGGAGGGCAGCGCTGCCTGAGCTTCCACCTGACCACGGCGCCGCGGGGGGCCGTGCTGGGCTACGCCGACGCCCTGGGCAACGCCGTCCACTACTTCGACATCCCCGACCGGCACGCCGAACTGACCCTCACCGCGCGGGCGCTGGTGGAGGTGGCCGCGCCCGCGCCGCTGCCAGAGGCGCTGGACGCCGCCGCCTGGACCGAGCTGGACGCGCTGACCGCCGACGACAGCTACTGGGAGTACCTGGCCCCCAGCCGCTTCGCCCGGCCCAGCCCGCTGCTGAGCGCGTTTGCCGGCGACCTGGACCTGCGCCGAGGCGGAGACCCTCTGGCCATGCTGCGCGGCCTGACCAGTGGCTTGCACGGCGCGCTGGAGTATGTGCCCAACACCACGCGGGCCGACTCGCCCATAGACGACGCGCTGCGCGACCGCCGTGGTGTCTGCCAGGATTTCACGCACATCGCCATCGCCCTATTGCGTGAGCTAGGTGTGCCCTGCCGCTACGTCAGCGGCTACCTCTATCACCGGGGAGGAGGGCACGACCGCTCGTCGGCGGGGGCCACCCACGCCTGGGCCGAGGCGCTGCTGCCCGGCCTGGGCTGGGTGGGCTTCGACCCCACCAACAACCTGTTAGTGGGCGAGCGCCACGTGCGGGTGGCCGTGGGGCGCGACTACGACGACGTGCCGCCCACCCACGGCGTATTCAAGGGCCACGCCCACAGCGACCTGTCCGTGGCCGTTACCGTCGCGCCCTCCGACGCGCCGCCCGCCGACGGGGAGGCCATGCCGTCCGGGGTGTGGAGTTCCAGCGGTGGTGGGCAGCAGTAGGGGGAGTGGCCGGATGCGCTGGCGCGCCGATAGGGCGTACGTTAGAGGGGGCTATACTCCACCTCGGTCAGATCAACACGCTTGCGCGCGGAGAGCAGCCCACGGTGAGAGGCGCGGAAGGTGCCCGAGGTGGGCGCGACGTCCAGGTAGTCGCGGCCCACGGCCACGGTGATGTAGCCCAGGGTAGCCTGGCGGTCGTGGGTGGGGTCGAAGGCGTAGACGACGGCCTCGCCGGTGGGGCTGGGCAGCAGCGCCTCCACCCAGGCGTGGGTGCCACCCTCGCCGAGCAGGTGACCGGAGACGTAGCGGGCAGGCAGGCCGCACAGCCGGCATAGCGTCAGCATGATATGGGCATAATCCTGGCAGACGCCGCGGCCCAGAACCAGCGCCTCGGCGGCGGGCGTGTGGATATCGGTCACCTCGTGGGCGTAGCCGAGCGCCCGGTAGGTCCAGGCGTTGATGCGCTCGGCCAGATCCAGCCCGCCGGGTCCGGCGGCGGCCAGGGCGGTGGCGGCGGCGGTCAGCGCGGCGTCGGGCCGGGTGAGGGGGGAGGACCGCAGCAGCCGCTGATCGCTCAGGGTAGCGCTGGGCAGCAGATGGGGTGTGGCCCCGGCCCGGCGCTCCACGACAATCCACGCCTCAAAATCAATCGCCTGCTCGACGGTGGGCACGGTGACCGTGATGACCCCGTTGCCGAACTCGTCGGCGTGGGCGACCGTGGTGGCGTGGGGAGCTGAGACCTCCAGGCGATGCACGATATAGCGCTGGTCGCCGTGCGTCGTGGGCGGCACAATAATCAACCGCTGGCACAGGTCGTGGATGGGGCCGGGGTACTCGTAGCGGAAGCGCTGGTGGATCAGGTAGGCCGTCCGGCGCACGCGGCTCCAATCCACCGCGCCGGGATCCAGCAGGTTGAGCGCGGCGATATCAGTGTGGTTCAGGGCAGGCTCCTGGGCGTGGCTGGTGGACTGGCCGTTCACTGGACGGCCTCATTGGCCGCCACGGCGGCAGTGGCGTCGTCGGTCGCCTCATCAGCCCACACGACCATATCGCGCAGGCGGGGCCCGCCGTAGGTGGTCACCATGGCCACATCCAGGGCGTCGCGGCCCCGGCCAATCAGCACGCGGCCCACGCGCGGCGTGTTGTTGCGCGGGTCGAAGGTGTACCAGCGCCCGCCCAGGTAGGCCTCAAACCAGGCGCAGAAGTCCATCGGCGCGTCGGGCGGCGGCACATCAATATCGGGCAGGTAGCCGAACACGTAGCGGGCAGGGATATTCATGGCCCGGCAGAAGGTGACGCCCAGATGGGCGAAGTCGCGGCAGACGCCCACCCTGGCCTCGAACACGTCGGCGGCGGTGGTCATCGGCGTACTGGCCCCATACTGGAACCGGATACTGGAGTGGACCCAATCGCAGATAGCCTGCACCCGCGCCCAGCCTGGTTCCGTGCCGCCAAATAGGCCCCAGGCCGTGTCGGAGAGAGCGTCGGAGAGGCAGTAGCGGCTGGGCAGGGTATAGATCAAGCACTCGTCAGGCAACTGGTCTACCGGGACCTGCTCAGCCGTGGGTACGATCTCGTCGCGCTCACGCGTGGCACTGATCAGCGCATCGTAGCGCAAGGTCAGCGGGCCCGGTGGCATGGTCATACGGCGGCAGACATTGCCATAGAGGTCGCGGTACTCGTGGATGGGCAGATCCGGGGTGGTCCGCCACTCGTCGCGCAGCAGGTGAAACGACCCATCGGGACGTGGCTGCACCTGGGCCACGGCGGGTGTGGGGTAGGCCACATCGTAGTGAAACTCGCACCCGACTCGAAGCTGCATCTCCATCTTTGTTTTCTCCTACCCTTGTCTGTGGCCTGCCTGGCAGCCCCACTTCCTGGCCCCATGGTCTATTGAACACAAAACGCCTCCCGCCAGGTGGTGGCGGGAGGCGACGGCGCCTGCTGCAAGCGGGTTTCGGGTAAGGGCCACCTTGCTCCGCACGTTAGGCACAGGATAGCAGACAGACCGCGGCTTGTCTAATCCAGGCCGCCCACTGGCCAGACTCAGGCGCGGCGGCCCTACCGCGGTTTGCGCGTCAGGCGCTTTGCCGCGGGGTGTCGCGACCAGAATCGTGTGCGCGGTGCGCCGATCGCTCGCATCTCTCCTTCAGACGCTGCACAAGGCCCGATACCGTCTCTGCCCCATCACCTTGGATGCCTCCATGGGACACGAACACACGCGATGACAGGCGGCGCCCCGCTCGACCGGATGTCGTCTGATATACTGGGAGTAGCCAGGAGGCCGGTGGTGCGCGCACGTGAGGTGGCGATGCTGATCACAGTGGAAATCTCGGACGAGACCGCGCGCGTCGTGCGCCAGATGGCCACGCAAACGGGGCGTTCGCCGGAGGTCATTGTGCGGGAGCTTGTGGATCGCAGTGTGGCCAGTGTTCCCGTGGAGACGTTGCCCGACGCGGAGGTGCTCGCGCTGGCCGACATGGCGCTGCCAGAAGACGACCAACGCGACCTGGCCACTCTGCTCGATGATCAACGGGAGGGGGTCCTCACCAGCACGTCGCGCGCACGCCTGGCGGCCCTGATGCAGGTCTATCGCCGGGGCATGGTGCGCAAGTCTGAGGCCATGAAGGTCGCGGTGCTGCGGGGGCTGCGCCCGCCATTGGACTAGGCAGGGTGGCGCGGGTCCCCATCTCGGCCGAGATGGAACGCCGGCTCCGCGAGGCGGCCAAGCACCGCTGTGGCTACTGTCTGAGTCCGCAGCACTACATGATGGCGCGGCTGACGCTTGAGCATATCATCCCGCGGGCCACGTTTGCCCCTGACGATCCAGCGATGCACGCTGAGACCAATCTCTGGCTGTCGTGTGGGTTCTGCAATGGCCATAAGAGTGACAAGACGCATGCCGTCGATCCAATCACCAAAGAGACCGTTGCGCTGTTCAACCCGCGGACGCAGGTGTGGGCGGTCCATTTCCACTGGTCAGAGGATGGGCTGCGTGTCGTGGGCCTGACGGCGACTGGCCGGGCCACCGTTGTTGCTCTGCACCTGGACAGTGACCCCGATGCACTGGCGGTGCGGGCCAACTGGGTGAGCGTCGGCTGGCATCCTCCCCGCGACCCATGACCCATGGAGGTATCGGCTGTGTTGACTGCGTGCTGGAGAGCACTAACGCCCACCTGAGCCTGGAAGCACTGCATCGGCGCGGCTGAGGCAGCCTCGACGCGGCGCTGACGGAGGGGCGGGTAGACAGCACCGCCCTGCGGACGTTGCTCGCCCAGCATCCGCTCGATGAAGGAGCCATTGACCGCTGGAGCGACCACGCCAAACTCGCTGCGTAAGCATGACTCATGCGCATGATATTCGCCCACTTTAGGTGGTCTAGTGGAAGTTATGTAGACGGGAGAGGTACTCCAATCCGACATAGGCAGCAGATTTTGCCTCGGCAGGCGCAGCTGTCAATACTGTCGGGTTGGGCATGAGATCATCCAGGATTGTGACGATGGCAGGATACCGACGCGCAATGCCGCCACCGAGCACCAGCGGCATCCGCTCGGCGACGGACATGTCCTTGAGCGCTAAGGCCAAGGTACGAGCTACAAAGGCGCAATCCTCTACTGTCAACGCAGCCGGCAGGTTCTGGGTGCAAAGATAGGCATTCAGGCACCCCACATCGCGGCATCCCGTGCAATACAGATCGCCGCCCACGTGGTGGTGCGCTAGATCGAGATGACTGACCACACCATTGACAACCTGCGCGTCCCCCACTCCCGTCCCCAGGTTGATATAGATCAGGTCCAGCGTGGGAGTCTCGCCCGAGCGCAGAATTGACTCACCCAGGCCAGCGGCTCTGGCATCGTTTTCAAGGATGGCCACACTCTCCAAACCGAGTTCGTGGGCAGGATCAGCATCGTCAGGCCAGCCCAAGTTTGTCGCGTAGAGAACGCGCCCATCACGAATAAGACCAGGACAAGCCAGAGCCACGGGCCGGTCTGGTTCGAGGGCAACTCCTGGGCTGAACCAGAAGCGCCCACGTGAGTCTCGTTGCACGGTTTGGGCCGAAGATCCGCCCAGCTCTATGAATAGCCAAGACCCCATTCTTTGTCAAAGCTCCGTGGAACTTCGATCACCAGACATCCACAATCCATGGTAGCAGCGTTTCAGCTTCGAAGCCAATGTCTCACATACTGCCTAGCGAGTATGCGCGCTCACGCTACCACCGGAATATGGCGGCCCACCTGTGTGCTGGCATGGGGACAGCGAGACTGGCCTATGGCTTCTTGGCCTTCTTGGGGGCAGCAGTGGTTGGGGAGGAGCAGGCCGAGAAGAAGGGGGGGCAGGCCAGCAGCACCGAAGAGTCGTAGACTTTGCCGTTGAAGCCGCCCAGCACGTAGAGGTACTTGCCGATCATCAGCAAGGCTGGCGCGGCGGCGGCCGAGCGTAGCGCGGTAACGGTTCGCCATGTGCCCAGCGTGCCGCCCGGCACGATGGGCGCCGCGTAGACGGTATCCACCGGGTTGGTCAGGTTGAGGCTCCTGGCGCCGCCCGCGACCACCAGATAGGAACCCACCACGACGGCCCCCACGCGAGCCAAGGGGTGGGGCAAGGGGCGCAGGGTGCGCCAGGGGCTGATCCCGCCGTTCTTGCGCAGTGCGGCGCCATAGACGGCGTTGGTGAGCACGCCCTGGCTCATGCCGCCCACGGCGAACAGGTATCCAGGCCGGGCCACCAGGGCCAGGCCGAAGCGGGGCTCGGGCAGCGCGGAGAGCGACCGCCAGCGGCCCGCCAGGCCGTGGCTGTTCAGTGGGGCGACATACACGGCGCTGGAGTAGCCCTGGTTGGGCACGTAGCCACCAGCCACGTAGAGGTAGCCGCCGCGCGCCGCCGCGCCCTGGCCGTAGGTGCGCATGGGCAGCGCGCCGGCGGTGGACCACGCGCCTGTTTTGCCACCGGGCTGCAGGCGGGCACGATAGACCGCGCGTTGCGCTCCAGTGTCCAGGCCGTTGGTCGTGCCACCGAGCACATACAGTGAGCCCAGCGCGGCGGCCATGGAGTGACCGTAGAGGGGCACGGGCAAGGACGCGATGTGCCGCCAGTTCTTCAGGCTGCCATCGGCCAGGCTCTGGGTGCTATAGGCGACCCGCTGGTAGAGGCCGTTGTAGCCACCGCTAACGAACAGATAGCCGTTGTCCGTGGCGGCGGCCAGGCCACCCAGCGGCTGCGGTAGTGGGCGCGCGTCATGCCAGCGTAGCGCGGGAGCCTTGGGGGCCGCCGCGCCGGAGGCGCGCGGTGGTACGCCGGCGGGCCCAGAGACGCTGAGCAGGCCGAAGGTGAGGCCGAGTGCGGTGGCCAGCAAGCGAGATCGAGTCAGCATATAGATCGTCGTGCGCTACCCAGGCCGGCTACCCAGCGGGCCGAGCAAGCGCACTCCTCCTTTCCGAGCGCTATCGTGGTCAAGCCACACGTTTCACCCCAACCCATAGCTAGCGGCGCCCATTGTGGCGGCTGCCCCGTGGGCCGCTACGGCCCGGGCCGGCCGCGTCACCGGGCAGGTGGGGCACGGCAACAGGACCCAGGGTCTGGCCGCAGGTGCAGCACTCGCCCACGCGGGAGGCGCAGGCGGCCAGGATACTGCCACGCAGTTGAGCCAGGTCCATTCGCGAGGGGGAGAGCGAGATAGCGCTGGGGGCATCGGCGGCCTGATCGCGGTCCCATGCTTCCAGGAGAAAGCGCCCTTCCTCAGCGATGAAGTTGATCTCGATATCGTCGGCGTCCAGCTCCATGGTCAGCAGAGCGGGGGAGGGCCGCGCGTTCTCGTCGGCCGTGGGGGTGGGCAGCGCCGAGGGACCCTGGCTACGCTCCGGGAGCATGACCAGCAGATCGCTGATGTCCGCCGCGAGGCCCAGGAGAATACCCCTGCTGACCCACATGCTGACATGCCCGGCACTGTTAGCGGCCAACAGCCGGTAGTCAACGTGGTCGTCGTGGGCGACTGCCTCCGCGATGAGCAGGTCCACGGAGCGGAAACTGTGGCCAACGTGTATCATGCTACTCTCCCAACCCCTGGGCGGCCTTGCTCAAGGCGGCTACATCGCTCAGGTGAGGCTCACTGCTGTCCGGTAGCCCACAGCCGGGCCACCACGTAGTATAGCCTGATACCCGCACTTCACTCGAGGTAGCGCGCCACCTCGTCGCGCTCGAAGGTCGGCAGTGGGGCGTTGGTCCCATCGGCGGCGCGCACAACCAGGCCGTGGTCGGCGGGGGTGACCGCGCCGATGGCGGCGCAGGCAATGCCCTGCCGCTGGGCCTGAGCCAGCACGGCCGGGGCGTCGTGGGGCGCGATGGCGGCCAGCAGGGCGCCTGAGCCCAGCAGCCCCCAGGGATGCAGGCCTAACGTGGCGCAGATGCGCAGCGTCTGGGGGGCGATGGGCAGCGCAGCGGCGTGGACCAGCAGCCCCACCCCGGAGGAGGAGGCCAGCTCGCGCAGCCCCGTGGCCACGCCGCCCTCGGTGACGTCGTGCAGGGCATGCGGGCGGCTTACCGCGCACACAGCCTGGGCGGCGGCGACCACGCTGATGCCGGGGTCGGCCAGGAAGCCGGCGGCGCGCCGCAGTTCCTGGTCAGTCAGGCCAGCGGCGGCGAGGGCCAGCGCGGCCTCCTGGGCCAGCAGGGCCGTGCCCTCGACGCCCACTCCACCCAGCAGCAGCACGGTGTCGCCGGGCTGAGCGCCGCCGCTGCCGACTAATCGGTCGGGCGCTACCTCGCCCAACATGCAGCCGCAGATCAGGGGGCGGGTCAGGCCCAGGGTCACCTCGGTGTGCCCGCCCACCACGCTGACGCCGAGGGCGGCGCATGCATCGGAGATCTGGGCCATCAGGGTCTCGGCCAGGTCCAGCGTGGCGCTGGGGGGCAGCAGAATGGTAGCCAGGAACCAACGCGGCACGGCGCCCATGGCCGCCACATCGTTGGCGTTGATCTGCACGGCGTACCAGCCGGGGCGATCGGTGGGAAAGGTGATCGGGTCGGCGGCGGCGACCAGCAGTCCTGGCCCACCGGCCATATCCAGCGCGGCGGCGTCTTCGCCGAGCGCCGCGCCCATGACTACCCGGGGGTCGCGTGGGGCGGCCAGGCGGCTGAGCAGGTGGGCCAGGGCATCGGGGGGCAGCTTGCCGATCTTCACGGTCCAAAGCCTCGTTGGTCAGCGCGTGCTGGCCTGGCCACTGTGCTGTTGAGCGCCACGAACAGGCGTGCGCGGCGCCTATTTAGATACCATGCGGACCACGCTGAGGGCAAATGGGGCGCCAGACCTGAGCAGAGCGGGTCGCCCCAGTTACGGGCCACGCCCCGATCAGGCGCGCAGCCAGGTGATCAGGGCAAAACGCCCGGTCAGGCGCTCCGCGCGGTGCGAATAGAGCAGGTCGGTGTGGCAGGCCGTACACAGGCCGCTGTCCACTACATGGCTGGCCGGTACGCCACAGGCGCCCAGCTGCCAGCGAAGCGCGGCCAGCAGGTCCAGGTAGGTACGCCCCTGGCGCTCCCGCACAACCGGAGGCCGGTCGGGGGACGTGGCGACCGTAGACGCGGGAGGGGTAAAGGCGCGGGCAAAGGGCAGCGCCACATCCAGCCCGACCTCGTAGTGGCAGGGGCCGATACAGGGGCCCAGGGCGACGATCAGGTCGGTGGGGGCGCTGCCCCCCGCCAGCAGCGCACCCACTGCCGCCGGCAGCACGCCAGCCAGGATGCCCCGCCAGCCAGCGTGGACGGCGGCCACGGCCCGGCGGCACGGATCGTACAGCGCGATGGGCACGCAGTCCGCCGCCAACGCGCGCAGGGCCACGCCAGGCAAGCAGGTGGACAGCGCATCGGTGTCGGCAAAGGTGGCCCGACCCCGGGGGAAGTCGGGGAGATCGGCCTGCCGGACCTGGCCGACCCGCGCGCCATGGACCTGGCTCATGCCCACGACGGCCTGGGGGTCCAGACGGAGGCCAGCGCACAGGCGAGCCCAGTTCTGGTCCACGTTGGCGGAGCCGTCGCCGGTGCTCAGCCCCAGGTTCAACGCGCTGTAGGGGCCGCTGCTGACACCGCCCAACCGCGTGGAGATGGCCAGCCCCACCCCTGGGCCGGCCATCTCGTCGAAGGCGGGCAGGGTCAGATAGGCCGCGCCGCCACGTTCTTGCCACAGTGCGCAGGCCCCCACAACGGCCTTAGCTGATGTCGTCATAGCTCACCACACCGTACACCCGCGAGTATGTCCACCTTGCGTCCTCCCGTCCGGCATGTCATCGTAAGGGCTGCCGGGTCGTTGTCGTTGTGGAAAGCCGGCGCTATCGTCTAGCGTATGCTGGGCTGCGTCGTGGGGCGGGCCAGACAGGAGAGAGCTTTTGCCAATGCATCGCCGAGCACTGAGGCGCCGTGGCGGACGCCTGATCGCCGCGGGCGCCGTGACGCTGTGCCTGCTGGTGGCCCTGCTGGGGGCCAGGTCGGCGGAGGCGCCGCTGCCCTCTAACACGATCATTGACCTGAACCGCACCGAACCGGCGGTAGCGGTGGACCCGCTCAACCCACTGCGCCTCCTGGCTGCCTCAAACTCCAACTACGCGCCCAACCCCTTGCAGCGTTACCCTCCCGCCTATTTTAGCTCCTCCGATGGTGGCTGGCACTGGCAGGGTAACGCGCTGCCCATGCCCGCGCCGTTCTGGACCGGGGCGGACACCACGGTGGCCTTCGACCAACGCGGCGCGGGCTACATCGGCATGGTGGGGGAGGACCCTGCCGCCTACTGCAAACAGTCGGCGCGGGCGGCGGCCATTCTGGTGGCCCGCTCACCCAGCGGTGGGCGTGTGGTTGGCCTGCCCACGGTGGTCGATATCAACCCGCCGGGAGAGAACGACGACAAGCCCTCCATGACCGTGTGGAACGCGCCCGCGTCGGCGGATGCCGTGGTATACGTGGTGTGGACACGCTGGCTCGACGCGGGGGGCAGCAAGATCATGTTCTCGCGGTCGCTGGATGGCGGGCGCACCTACGCGCCGGCGCGGGCGCTGTACTCGTCGGCGGGCAGCAATATGGGCGCCCAACCAGCGGTGGGACCACATGGCGAACTGTACGTGGCCTGGGCGCACTGGACTAGCGCGGCGACCTACACGCCGATGCCCCTGCGCATCCTGGTCAAGCGGTCGCTGGACCAGGGCCGCACGTTTGGGGACGCCGTGCCGCTGGCAGCCTCCTGGGGCCTCCCCTTAATGCTCTCGCCGGGCCTGGTGCGCGTCTTCTCCATGCCCTCAATCGGCGTGGATGGCCGTGCGGGCACAGTCTACGTGGTCTGGCCACGGGCGCGGGTGAGCCGGCCGGTGGCCTCCGCGCCGCTACAGGCCGATATCGTGCTCAGCCACTCACGTGATCGGGGGGCCACCTGGAGCGCCCCCGTAGCGCTCAACGATAGCGCCGTGGGCGACCGCTTTATGCCCACGCTGACCACGCTGGCCGGCGGGCGGGTGGTCGTGGCTTTCTACGACCGGCGGGCCGACCGGCGTGGTTTTGATGTGTACCTGGCCAGCGTTCAGGACGTGGGGAGCACACTGCTGCGCTACCCGAACCGGCGGCTGACGCGGCGGCTGTCGTCTATTGACGATGTGTACTACATCGCGCCCGGGTCGACCTGCCTGGCTCCAGGGCGGTTTATCGGCGACTACATCACGCTGGCTGACGATCCGGCCGGAGGCACGCTATGCGTCGTGTGGGCGGATACCCAGCGGCGCGCCCGCGATCAGACCGATCTGCGTTACTCGCGTGTGCCGATCTCCAGCGCCTACGCGGGCACGCCGCGCCCGTAGCAGTGACTGGGGCGGGCAGTTTAGCAGCAGGAGTACACAAGATTGGGGACGGTGTGCTATCATCGGCCCAACCCGTTGCTCGACGGGCTCAGCACGGGACGACGGGGTCCGCGGACCAGGCGCCAGGTAGAAGGAGACCGCCCATGGCAGCAACAGCACGCCGTGTGTCCGACGCATCGGTCACCATGGATACAACCGCGGCGGCGGTAGCCGAGAAACGCAAGCTACGCAAGCACTTCCGTCGCTTCGACCTGCTGTTCTTTTTGATCTGCACGCTGGTGGGGCTAGACACAATCGGCTCGGTGGCGGCCAACGGCGCGCAGGGCTTTACCTGGTTGGCTTTTCTGGGCCTCACCTTTTTTATCCCCTACGCGCTGCTGTCGGCGGAGCTTGGCTCGGCTTTCCCCGCCGAAGGGGGACCGTATATCTGGACCAGGCTGGCCTTTGGGCGGCTGGTGGCCGCCGTGAACGCGGTGCTCTACTGGGTGTCCAATCCGATCTGGCTTGGTGGGTCGCTGACCATCACGGCGGCGGCCACATTCGGCACGTTTATCTACCCGTTGAGTGGGGTGAGCCAGTATGTCTTTGCCCTGGGCTTCATCTGGCTGTCCGTGGTCGCGGCGATCCTCTCGTTCAACATCGGCAAGTGGATCCCCACCATTGGGGCCTACGTGCGGGTGATCGTGCTGACCTTCTTTACCGTGTCGGTGGGCCTCTACGCCACGCAACACGGCGTGCATGGCTTCACGGGCGGCGACTTTGGCCCCAGCTATGTGGTCTTCATCGCCGTTGTGCCGGTGCTCTTTTTCAACTACGTGGGCTTCGAGTTGCCCAATGCGGCCGGCGATGAGATGGTTGACCCCCAGAAAGATGTGCCTTACACCGTGCTGCGCTCGGCGGTGGTGGCGATGCTGCTGTACGGTGGCCCCATCCTGGCCATCTTGCTCGTGTTGCCTCGGAGCCAGGTGACCAGCCTGACCGGCTTCACCGACGCGATCAAAACAGTGTTTACCGTCTACGGCGGCGCGGTGGCCAAGGACGGTACGGCCACGCTGACCGGCGCGGGCGCCCTGCTGGGTAACGCGATGGCGATCTGCTTTATCCTGGCCCTGGCCTCCAGCGGCACGACGTGGATCATGGGGGCCGACCGCGCCCAGGCCGTGGCGGCGATGGATGGGGCCGGGCCGCGCATCCTGGGCAGGTTCTCCGCCCGCTTCGGCACGCCCGTGGCGGTCAATATTCTGTCTGGCCTGGTGGCCACGATCGTGATGGTGCTGGCCTACAACATCTCGGGCGGCGACGCCACCAAGTATTTCAAGGCCGTGCTGGGGCTGGCTATCTCCACCACGACTATCTCGTACCTGGTCGTGTTCCCCGCGCTGATCAAGCTGCGCTACAGCCATCCCGATGTGCCGCGGCCCTACCGGGTGCCCCTGGGCATGGCCGGGGCCTGGCTGTGTAGCATTGTGACGACGTGCTGGGCCACCCTGGCCAGCGTGGCGTTGCTGTGGCCGGGCTTTGGGTTTGGCTGGTTTGGCAGCAGCGCCAGCCCCGACGACGCCCTGGTGGGTTATCATTTTACCCACGAGCGGCTGCAGTATGAGCTAACGCAATTGCTGCCCCTGGTCCTGTTGGCGTTCGTGGGCGTGGCCTTTTACCTGGCTGGCCGGGAGACACGCGCCCACATGGTGAGCTCCGATGAGGCGGCCCGGGGACCACGAACTGACCCGGCTGTAGAGTATAGCGTTGCCCCAGGGCAGCCGCTACGCTGAGCAGCGGGCGCGCCAGGACAGCACAGACAACACGGGATGAAAGGAACGGCAATCATGGCTGGAACACGACAGGCGGTCGCCCCGGAGGTGGAGGCGTTTCTGGCCGGCGGGGCCAAGAAACTGCTAATCGGGGGGCAGTGGGTGGAGGCGGCCGCCGGGCGGACCTTCCAGACGCTCAACCCGGCCACGGGGGAGGCGCTGGCCAGCGTGGCCGAGGGCGACGCCGAGGATGTGCATCGGGCAGTCGCGGCGGCCCGCCAGGCCTTTGACCACGGCCCCTGGACGCGCATGACCGCCTCCGAACGCGGCCGGATCATCTGGAGAGTGGCTGAACTGCTGGAGCAGCGCGCCGAGACATTTGCCCAGGTGGAGACGCTGGACAATGGGAAACCCCTGGTGGCGGCCCGCCGCGACGATGTGTCGCTCTCGGTAGACTACTTCCGCTACTATGCGGGTTGGCCGACCAAGATTGAGGGCCGCACCGTGCCGGTGAATATGGCCGACACCTTCTGCTATACACTGCGCCAGCCGGTGGGCGTGTGCGCCCAAATCATCCCCTGGAACTACCCACTGATGATGGCGGCGTGGAAGGTGGCCCCAGCGCTGGCGGCGGGCTGCACTATCGTGCTCAAGCCCGCCGAGCAGACGCCGCTCTCGGCGCTGCTGCTGGGCCAACTGCTGCTGGACGCGGGGGTGCCTGAGGGCGTAGTCAATGTGGTGACCGGGTACGGCGAGACGGCCGGCGCGGCGCTGGCCGCGCACATGGAGGTGGATAAGATCGCCTTTACCGGCAGCACCGAGGTGGGCAAGCTGATCATGCAGGCCGCCGGGCGGAGCAACCTGAAGAAGATCAGCCTTGAACTGGGCGGCAAAAGCCCCAATATCGTGTTTGCCGACGCCGATCTGGCGGCGGCCAAGGAGGGCGCGGCGGCGGGCATCTTCTACAACATGGGTCAGGACTGCACGGCTGGCTCACGCGTGTTCGTGGAGCAGGGCATCTACGAGGAAGTGGCCGAGCATATCGCCCAGAGCGGCCGTGCGCTCACCCTGGGCAACGGCCTTGAAGAGAGCACGGAGATTGGCCCGCTGGTCAGCGCCGAACAACTGGAGCGGGTGACCGGCTACTTTGCCGTGGGCTCTGGCGAGGGGGCGCGGGTGCTGGCTGGCGGTCAGCGGGCCACTGAGGGCGACCTGGCTCAGGGCTACTTTGTGCGGCCTACCGTGTTTGCCGGCGCGCGGAACGACATGCGCATTGCCCAGGAGGAGATCTTCGGACCGGTGGTCACGGTGATCCCCTTTACCGATGTCGAGGATGTGATCCGCCAGGGCAATGGGGTGAGCTATGGCCTTGGCGCGGGCATCTGGACGAACAACCTACAGAAGGCGCACCGGGTAGCCGCCGCGCTCAAGGCGGGCACGGTGTGGGTCAATACCTACGGCCCCACCGACCCGGCGCTGCCCTTCGGCGGCTTCAAGCAGAGCGGGATGGGCCGCGAGATGGGCTTTGAGGCCATCGAGATGTACACCGATGTGAAGAGCGTGTGGATCAATCTTGGCTGAAGAGGACGGGGTAGACCAGGCGGCGGCGCGACGGTACGGGAGGGTCAGCTACTGGTTGGAGACGTGTGGTGATGACCTCACGCCACGGCCAGCGCTGGACGGCTCGATTGATGTGGATGTGGCGGTGCTGGGGGCTGGCTTTACCGGGTTGTGGACAGCTTATCACCTGGCCGCCGCCGACCCGTCGCTGCGCGTGGCCGTGGTGGAGCGTGACGTGGCCGGCTTCGGGGCCTCGGGGCGCAACGGGGGCTGGTGTTGCGCCGAGTTCTCGCTGGGCGCGGAGACGCTGACCCGGCGGGTGGGTCACGATGGCGCGCGGCGCATGCTCAGCGCCCTGCACGGCGCGGTGGCCCGGATCGGCGCGGTGGCCGCTGAGGAGGGCATTGACGTCCACTACCGGCGGAGTGGTGAGTTGCTGCTGGTCCGTGGCGGGCACCAGTGGCCGGGAGTGGCCCGCGAGCATGCCACCCTGGTTAGCCTGGGCTTTGGGTCGGACTACAGCCTGCTGGGTCCCCAGGAGGTGGTTGGGCGGGTGCGGGCGCGCGGCGCGGTCGGCGCGCTGTACACGCCGCACTGCGCGGCGCTCCACCCTGGGCGGCTGGTGCGCGGACTGGCCCGCGCCGTGGAGCGGCGCGGCGTGAGCATCTACGAAGGGACGGCGGTGACGCGGGTGTGGCCGGGGCGGCGGCCCCGGCTAGAAACGGCGCGGGGCGACGCGAGGGCGCGCACGGTCGTGCTGGCCGCCGAAGCGTACCTGAGCGGCCTGCCAGGCTATCGGCGGGCCATATTGCCGGTGTACTCGCTGATCGTGCTGACCGAGCCGCTCAGCCCGGAGCAATGGGCCGCGCTGGGCTGGGGTGGCCACGAGTGCCTGGCCTCGAACCGCTACACCGTTGATTATCTGGCCCGCACCGCCGATGGCCGCATCCTGTTCGGCGGGCGCGGGGCGCCCTACCACTTTGGCTCGCGCATCGCCGACCGCTTCGACCGCCACGCCCGCGCTCAGGCCGACCTGCGGCGGGCGCTGGTCTCCTGGTTCCCCGCGCTCGCGGGGGTGCGCTTCAGCCATGCCTGGGGCGGCCCGTTGGGCATGGCCCGCGACGGCATGCCCCGCGTGTCCTATGCTCCTGGGGAGGGCCTGGCCCTGGCCGGTGGCTATACTGGACAGGGGGTGACCCTGTCGCACCTGTGCGGGCATATCCTGGCCGACCTGATCCTGGAGCGCCAGACGGCGCGGACGACGCTGCCCATCGTGGGCCACCCGGGGCGGCGTTGGGAGCCTGAGCCGCTGCGCTGGCTCGGCGTGCGTCTGGTGTAGGAAGGGCTGCGCCGCGTAGACCAACGCGGCGACCAGTCTGGCCGAGCGCCCACTGGGCGCAGCGTGGCCGAACGGCTGCTGCCCCACTGAGCGACCATGAGCAGGCTGCGTCAGGTGGCGCTGTGACACGGCTATGGCACAACCTGCTAGAAACCGGTAGACTGGTGACGATAGCCCGCCGATGCGCCGCGCCCGCGATCAGCGCCGCGGCGTCGGCTCTGCCCCGCCCCGGTGGGTAGTACTGGAGATGTACCCATGACCACGATGACCAGCACCAATGATGATGTGGCCCGGGCGGCGCGCGCGGCGATGCACCCGCTGGACCCCTTGACTGCCGATGAGATCACGGCGGCGACGCGGATTGTGCGGCAGGAACACGGCCTGGCCTCCACGGCGCGCTTTGTCGTGATTAGCTTGAAGGAGCCCCCCAAAGAGGCTGTGCTGGCCTTTCGGCCCGGCGACCCCGTGGCCCGTGAGGCGCTGGTGGTGATCCGGGAGCGCGCGCTGCGGACCACCTACGAGGGGGTGGTGTCGCTGACCGAGGGCCGGGTGCGCCAGTGGCGCACGCTGACCGGGGTGCAGCCGGCGCTGACCTTTGAGGAGATGATGCACGTCGAGGAGGCGGTGCGCCGTGACGAGCGCTGGCAAGAAGCCCTGCGCCGCCGGGGGGTTAGCGACCTGGCGTCGGCTGAGATTGACCTGTGGCCGTCAGGGTACACCGGCCCCGAGGACGACCCGGGCCAACGGCGGCTGATGCGTCCGTTGACCTGTATCAGCAACGGTCCAGACGACAACTACTACGCGCACCCGGTGGAGAACCTGATTGTGACCGTGGACCTGGACAGCATGACCGTCGTGGAGGTACAGGACCACGGCCCTGTGCCTGTGCCGGCCCGACCAGGCAACTACACCGTGGCCGGCATGGCCGACCCAGCAAACGTGCCGCACTACCCGACGACCCGCGCAGACCTACGGCCGATCAGCATCACCCAGCCCGAGGGACCCAGCTTTACCGTGGATGGCCACGAGGTGTGCTGGCAGAAGTGGCGCTTCCGCGTCGGCTTTACCCCGCGTGAGGGCCTGGTGCTGCACCAACTGGACTACGAGGACTGCGGCCGACGACGGCCCGTGTTGTACCGCGCCGCGCTCTCCGAGATGTTCGTGCCCTACGGCGACCCCAACCCGACGCACCGGCTGAAGAACGTGCTGGACGAGGGCGAGTTCGGCATCGGCGTGCTGGCCAACTCGCTGGTGTTGGGCTGCGACTGCCTGGGCGAGATCCACTACTTCGACGCCACCCTGCACGATCAGGATGGCCAGCCCGTCCATCTGGCCAACGCCATCTGTCTGCACGAGGAGGACGCCGGGCTGCTGTGGAAGCACACCGATCTGCGCACGGGCAAGGCGGAAGTGCGCCGTTCGCGCCGGCTGGTCATATCGTCTATCTCCACGATTGACAACTACGATTACGGCTTCTACTGGTATCTCTACCAGGACGGCACGGTGGCCTACGAGGTCAAGCTAACCGGGATCATCACCACCGGCGCCGTCGAGCCAGGCGTCACGCCGCGCTTCGGTACCCTGGTCGCTCCGGGTTTGTATGGACCACACCACCAGCACATCTTCAACGTGCGGCTGGATATGGCCGTTGATGGGCCGACAAACTCGGTCTACGAGGTGAACAGCGAGAGCCTGCCCCCGGGGGCGGACAACCCCTACGGCAACGCCTGGGAGGCCCGCGAGACGCTGCTGACCCGCGAGGCGGAGGCCCAGCGCACGGTCAACCCCACCAGTATGCGCTACTGGAAGATCGCCAACCCGCGGTCGCGCAACGCCCTGGGCCAGTCGGTGGCCTACAAGTTGGTCCCCGGCGAGGCCCCCTTCCCGCTGTTTCAGCCCGGGGCTATCCCGCTGGAGCGGGCCGGCTTTGCCCGCAACCACCTCTGGGTGACCGCCTACGACCCCACCGAGCTGTATGCCACGGGCGATTACCCGTACCAGCACGCGGGAGGGAGCGGCCTGCCGGCCTATGTACAGGCTGACCGCCCGCTAGTAGACACCGACATTGTGGTGTGGCATACATTTGGCGCGCACCACGTGGTGCGCCCGGAAGACTGGCCGGTCATGCCGGTAGCCACCTGTGGCTTCCAGCTCAAGCCGACCGGCTTCTTCGACGGCAACCCCAGCCTCGACGTGCCGCCGAGCGACCACTGCGCCCTCGGGTGAGCGCTGGTTTGCTAGCCTGTGCGCGATGGCGTACGCTATGACACACATGCGGGTGCTGCCGCTCCCGGCCCCCGGCGCCCGGGGCTGCCCCACGCCATGACTTATTGTTTGTCTTTGTTCTAGATGCAGGAGGAAAAGACGATGCCCGGACGGCTTACACGGCGACGGTTCCTGAGCGGCGCGGCTGGCGTGGCCGGGGCGACTGTCCTGGGGGCGGCCGCCAGCGCCACGCCGGCCCTGACCGAGCACGCGGAGGCGGCGCCGGCACGCGGCCAGAGCACGCTGAACCTGATCTGCTGGGCCGGCTACAACGACCCGTTGTTCGTCAAGCCGTTCGAGCGCATGTATAACTGCAAAGTGACCGGGATCAACCCCAACACAAGCGACCAGATGTTCGCCAAGTGGAAGGCTGGCGGCGGGCGCACCTATGACCTGATCTCCGCGTCGGGCGATGTGACCCGCCGCCTGATGCGCTCACGCACCCTGCTGGAGATTGACACGGCCAAGCTGCCCAACTTCAACCAGCTGTACCCCAAGTTCCACTTCCCGGAGTGGAACACGATGAACGGCAAACGCTACGGCGTCTCGTTCACCTGGGGGCCCGACTCGCTGATCTACGACCTCAAGACATTTCCCACGCCGCCCACCTCGTGGGGCGTGCTGTATGACAAGCGCTACAAGGGCAAGCTCTCCACGGCGGACAACCCGATCACTATTGCCGATGTGGCCCTGTACCTGGGCTACCAGGACTGCTACAACCTGACCACCGCTCAACTGGCCCAGGTCAAGAAGACACTGCAAGCTCAGAAGCCCCTGCTGCGGCTGTACTGGGGGGCCTCCACCGACCTGGAGAACGCTTTCATCCACCACGAGGTGGTGGCCTCCAACGCCTGGCCGCTGATGACCAACGACCTGCGCGCGGCCCACTTCCCCGTGGGCGAGACGATCCCCAAGGAAGGGGCCACGGGGTGGGCCGACACCTGGATGATCGCCAAGGACAGCCCCAACGTTGACCTGGCCTACAAGTGGATTGACTACTTGATTGGGCCACAGGGCCAGCAGGGCGTGATCAAGGTGACCGGCTACTCGGGGGCCTCAAAGGCGGCGGTGCCCCACCTGACCAAGGCGCAGGTCAAGGACCTGCACATGGGCGACCTGGCCTACTTCGATAAGCTGCATATGTGGACCGAGCCAGCTAACTACGGCGACTGGGTGACGCTCTGGAACGACGTGAAGGGGTAAGCGGCACGGACACGCCATGACCGCCGCCGCATCATCACACGTCGAGTCACGCCCCGCGCGCGGTGGGTGGCGGCGCTCACCCACGCCGCGGGCGCTGTCGCTGCTCTCGCCGTCGCTGCTGTGGCTGGGCGTGTTCTACCTGGCCCCACTGGCCCTGCTGCTGACGCACAGCGTGTGGTCGGTGGATCAGGTGGATCAGGTGATCATCCACAAAGTCACCGCGATCAACTACACCACGCTGGCTGGCGACCCGCTGTACCGCAACGTGACGCTGCGCACGCTGGCCATGGCCGCCGGCGTGACCCTGACCGACGCCCTGCTGGCCTTCCCGGTGGCCTACATGATCGCCTTCCGCCTGCGCCGGTCGCGTACGGTGGCCCTGCTGCTGGTGCTGGTGCCCCTGTGGAGCAGCTATCTGCTGCGCGCCTATGCCTGGAAAACGATCCTGGGCACCGATGGTATCCTGAACGGGTTCTTGGTGGCCACGCACATTCTGCGCAGCCCATCACCGGCGTTCCTGTATAGCAACCTGGCCATGTATATCACCTTCACGCACATCTGGCTGCCCTATATGATCCTGCCGGTGTACACTGCTTTGGAGAAGATCCCCCGCCCGCTGCTCGAAGCGGCGGCCGACCTGGGGGCCTGGGGGCCACGGGCGTTCTGGCACGTGGTGCTGCCGCTGACCGCGCCCGGGCTAGTTGCTGGGGCTATCGCCACGTTCAGCCTGACCATGGGCGACTACATCACGCCCGGTTTGGTCGGCGGCCCAGACAGCCAGTTAGTGGGCAACGTGATCGCCTCGCAGTTTGGGGCCACCTACAACTGGCCCCTGGGCGCGGCGCTCAGCACGGTTGTGCTGGTCATCGTGGGCGGGTTGCTTGTGCTGGCCAACCGCGCGGGGGCCGGGGGCGCCGCGCGATGACCAACGCCCCGGCCAGCGGATTGGACCGCCTGGGTAGCCTGCTGGTGGGCCTGGCCGGGCTGCTGGTGTACGCCTTTCTCTATCTCCCCCTGGTGGTGCTGGTTCTGTTCTCCTTCAGCTCCTCGACAGTCAACGCCTGGCCAATCACCGGCTGGACGCTGACCTGGTACCGCCAACTGGGCCTCGACGACGATCTGCTGACGGCGCTGACCAATAGCCTGACCGTGGCGGCGCGGGCGGTAGTGTTGGCCGTGCTGCTGGGCACGCTGGCCGCGCTGGCTGTCCACCGCTACCGCTTCCCCGGCCGGAGCCTGTTTCTGTATGTAGCCACGCTGCCCATTGTGCTGCCGGGCATCGTGACCGGCATCGCCATGCTGCTGTTTTTCTCGTTCGTGGGCATAGACCTGTCGCTGACCACGGTGTTGATCGGCCACGCCACCTTTTGCCTGGTGCTGGTGCTGAACAACGTGCTGGCCCGCTTGATCCGCGTGCCGCCCGAGTTGGGCGAGGCGGCGGGCGATCTGGGGGCCAACGCGCTGCGCACCTTCTGGCACGTGACCCTGCCCTCAATCCGCACGGCGGTGCTCTCCGGGGCCCTGCTGGCCTTCACGCTGTCGTTCGATGAGGTGGTGGTGACCTACTTTCTGACCGGGCGGGACAACACGCTGCCCATGGAGATCTACGGGCGGTTGCGCCGCGGGTTCACCCCCGAGATCAACGCTATCGCCTCGCTGATCATCGCCGCCTCGCTGCTGCTGGTGGCGGCGGTGATGGCGCTGAGCAAGGAGGAGGGACGATGATAGCGCGCCCGGACGAGAGAGCAGGCGGCGTAGCTGACGACGCGCGGGCGACTATCTCGGTGGAACTGCGCGGGGTCGCCAAGGAGTTTGGGCCAGTCATGGCGCTGCGGGACGCCACCTTTGCGGTGCGGCGGGGCGAGTTTCTGACCCTGCTGGGGCCCTCGGGGTGTGGCAAGACGACCACGCTACGGCTGATCGCCGGCTTCGAGCGGCCCACGCATGGTCAAATCACCATTGATGGGCGGGCCATGCAGGACCTGCCGGCTTACAAGCGGCCGGTTAACACGGTGTTCCAGAACTACGCCCTGTTCCCCCATATGAGCGTGGGCGACAATGTGGCCTTTGGCCTGCGCATGGCCCGATTTCCCGGGGCCGAGCGGCGCCAGCGCGTTGAGGGGGCGCTGGCGCTGGTGCGGCTGGCTGGCCTGGCGCAACGCCGCCCCGGCCAACTCTCCGGGGGCCAGCAGCAGCGCGTCGCTCTGGCCAGAGCGCTGGTCAACCGGCCCAGCGTGCTGCTGCTGGATGAGCCGTTGGGCGCGCTGGACCTCAAGTTGCGCCGGGCCATGCAGAGCGAGCTACGCGTACTCAACCGCGAGGTAGGCATCACCTTTATCTACGTGACCCACGACCAGGAGGAGGCGCTGGCCATGAGCGACCGCATCGCCGTGATGGTGGGCGGGCGGGTGCTGCAGATCGGCTCGGCGGAAGAAATTTACGAGCGGCCGGCCACGGCGTTTGTGGCCGACTTCGTGGGCGAGGCGAACTTGCTGCCGGGCCGCCTGCTCGGCCAGGCAGACGGCATGGCCACGGTAGCCCTGAGCGACGGGACCGTTGTCTCGGGGCGCGCAACCCGGGGAGAGGGCGGCGGGGCGGTTACCCTGGCCGTGCGGCCCGAGCGGGTGGGCATCAGCCAGGGCCAGCTGGCTGCCGGCATCGGCATGGCGGCGGTCGCCGGCACGCTGGTGGAGAGCCTCTACCTTGGCTCCGTGCTGCAGCACAGCGTGGCCCTGGCCGACGGCACGCGGGTGACAGTGCGGGCGGCCTACTCAGGCGTCCCGGCGGAGCCTCTGGCCCCGGGAAGCGCCGTCACACTGTCCTGGGCGCCCGGCGACGCCGTGACGCTGACCGAGTAGGCCGCACCACCCGGCGAGCAGGCCGGCGCGCGCCTGAAGCGACAGGGTCGGGTGGGTCAGGCCGACCCATCGGTGCGCAGTTGCACGCCGACGGTCTCCTCCATGGTCAGCACCAGCGAGGTGTAGTCGCGCCGGCCATAGCCTTTGGCGCGGGGGGCCTCGTAGAGTTGGCGGGTCAGGCCGGTGAGGGGCAAGGGCACATGCTCCTGCTCACCCAGTTCCAGAGCCAGCCCCAGGTCCTTCTGCAGCAGATCGGTCATGAAGCCCGGCTCGAACGAGCCGTTGAAGACGCGCACGGGGTATTGCGCGGCGAGTTGCCAGTTGGCCCCGCTGCTCACGCCGATGATTTTGGCCATGGTAGCCACGTCGGCCCCAGCCTTGGCCCCCAGGATCAGCGCCTCGGCGTTGGCCGCCGCGATCACCCCGCAGAGCACCTGATTGGCCAGCTTGATCACCTGGCCGGACCCCAGCGGCCCCACGTGGAAGATATTTTCAGGCTTGCCCATCGCGGCGAAGACGGGACGAACGCGGGCAAACGTCTCGGCGTCCCCCCCAGCCATAATGGTCAGCGTGCCCGCCTGCGCGCCCTGGGCGCCGCCGCTGACCGGGGCATCCATGAAGGAGATACCCTGGGCCGCGCACGCCGCGCCGATCTCCCGGCTCGCCGCCGGAGCGATGGTGCTCATATCCACCACGATCAGGCCCTCCGGGGTGCCGGCCAGCACGCCATCCGGGCCCAGCAGAACCTCCCGCACCTGCGGCGAGTTAGGCACCATCGTGATCAGCACATCCGAGCCTGCGGCTAGCTCGCGGGGAGACCCGGCCAGCGCCGCGCCGGCGGCCACCACATCATCCGCCTTGGCCGGCGTGCGGGCATAGACCGTGACTGGGAACCCGCCTTTGAGCAGATTGAGCGCCATGGGGCGCCCCATCACGCCGACGCCGATAAAGCCTACGCGCAGAACAGCCACCGTTGCCCCCTCCTCACTAGCGCCCTCTACCCCCCGTGTCTGCCGGGTAGTGTAGCACGCTTCTGGCCGGGGGATGCCGGGGCACGGTGTGCCCAAGATCACAGATGAGGTGTTGGCGGCGTCACAGCGCAGGCGGCAGCGGGCTGCTATGCTGTACACGCAAGCTGGTGTAGTCCGGCGGGTCCAATAGATAACGCTGGACGCGCAGGTGGCGACCTCACGGGAATGTATTTTTCTGGCATGTTGTTAAGGGATATGCATGGTCGCCGCTAGCTACCCTGGCACAGTACATGCATAGTAGATCATCTTCCCAATAAAGAGGGTGTGTGGTAGGGTAGTAGGGCGAGGAGAGGCGTGAGTCGAGGAGGTCGCCCCATGATCCTGCGGTACAGCATGTTGCGGCACAAGCCGAGCATCTTCA
>JAABUM010002272.1_pt1 | contig 26137 bp, 26 predicted proteins | sample 5559161 | NCBI WGS metagenome assembly JAABUM01 (sample SAMN10711868, study PRJNA513369) | rock metagenome | isolation source: Antarctica rocks | place: Antarctica: Victoria Land, Siegfried Peak nord
GCTTCCGCACGACCTGCTCCGGCGTGTGTCGCTTCCTCGTCGTCATGATCATCGAGCCCTCCGGTCCACCTTCGTGGACATCAAGACTCTCACTCGAACCGGATCAACCAGATGGGGTCATGCCACTGGCACGGCGGTAGTCGGCGGCAGAAGAAGTGACCCGGTCTGTGAGGGTGGCAGCATGAGCGAAACGCGCATCCGCAGTCACCAGGAGTCCGTTAGGGTCCAGGCGTCGGGCGAGACGCTATACGACATGGTTTCCGACACCGCACCGGCGAATGGAGCCCGGTCTGCACGTCGTGCTGGTGGGACGAGGAAGCCTAGGCAGGCCAGGTTGGCGCTTGGTTCACCCGGCACACCGAGCTCCCGAACCGGGCCTGGGTTACCCGGTCGGAGGTGGTGGTGGTGACCGAGCGTGGTCGCGGTTTCACCTGGGTGGCAGGGTGGCAGCTTCGTCCGCTGCGGCTTCGCCGTCGCCCCAGTGGAGACGAGGACGTCGCTCACCGAGTCCTGGGGGGTCCCGCCCGGGCGGGATCGCCATGTTCGAGGACAAGTTCGATGACCAGGCGCACATTGAGACCACCGACTGCACGCAGCAGGCCCTCAACAGCATCCCGAAAACTGTTGCCGCGATCAAGCGGATCGCCGAGTCCACTGAGCAGGTCAGGAGGCCGGGGTCATGACCGTGCCGCTTGGTGAGGCCGACTTCCCTGCGCCGATTGACGACCGGTGGTTCGAGGACTACGTGCCAGGGTCTGTCTACGAGTTCGGTCACGCGAGCCTGAGCGAGACGGAGATGGTCGCGTTCGCGAGGCACTACGACCCGCAGTTGATCCACACCGACCCGGCGTGGTCGACGGCGGGACCGTTTGGCGGGTTGATTGCCAGCGGCGTGCACACGATCGCCGTCTGCATGCGTCTCTACGTCGACCACTACATCTCCCACGTGGCCAGCCTGGCGTCGCCCGGCCTCGACGAGATCCGCTGGCCGCGACCGGTACGGCCCGGTGACCGCCTGCGCATCCGGGTTACGGTAGCCGAGGCGCGTACGTCGCGCTCCAAGCCTGACCGGGGACTCGTGCACTCGGCCGTGGAGGCACTCAACCAAGACGACGACGTCGTGCTGTCGTTCACCGCGATGAACTTCTTCGCCCGACGACCTAGCTCATGAGACCGCGGCAGCCACGAGGTGCTCGACGACTTGTCGCGGGCTCGATCAGCGCCGGCCGTCGAACCGGTCCTGGCAGCCGGGTGCTGGCCGAGATCGGCGACGACGACACCCGCTTCACCACTGTCGGCGGCCCTGATCCTCTTCGATCTCTCCGCCAGTCTGACGGGAGCCTGGGCGCCCGCTCACAGATCCGCGGCCCGGGCACTCGGCCGCGGCGTGCAAGGCGAAAGGTGGTGGCCGCTTGACTTCGGTCAGAGACCGGGGCGGTGAGCGGCGGGCGAAAAGGTCGCCCATCGGTCGGCCGTGCACAGCGCGCGTTCGGGGTGCAATGGGCGGACGACGGCGTGCCCGGGCGCCGGAAGATGCGTGATCGATGCGGGTGGCAGCAGCTCCCAGTTGAAGGCGTCAGGGACGAAGCCCGAGGACACGACGACGTCGAGACCCGGTACGGCGCGGTGACGCAGGTCAAAGTACGGCGGATTGGTGGGGTCGGCGGCATTCGAGCGGGCCGCGGCCTCCGGCACGCTTGCCGGGTCGTGCCAATTCATGACGTGCAGGCCGTCGGGGCGCAGGAACATCGCGTTCAGGCTGGCGGCGCTCAGTCCGGCCTTGGCCCCACGAGAACTGGTGCGCTCGACGGCCGTGATGAGGTCGCCGCCGGAGGCGGGCAGCTCGCCCAACACTCCGTGGAAGAAGTGCTCGCTGTCGGTCGTGCCAGCCGGGCTGTGCGGAGCGCCGTCGGTGAGCAGGGCACCGAGCCGGTCGCGCGGAGCCACGGCGCCGTTGTGCGCCATCGCCTCGTCACCCACGACGAAGGGGTGCGTGTTCACCAGGCCCAGCCCGAAGCCGGGGGTGGCCCAGCGCAGGTGCACGATCGCGGTGGTCGCCCGCACCTCCTGCGACATGGCGGCGAAATCGTCGTCCTCGCGAGCCGAACGCGTCGACCTCCGGACGTGCGGCGCCTCGCCCTCACGCCAGGCGATGCCCCATCCGTCCGCGTGGAACGACGACAGCTGGACGAGGCGCTCCAGCGCTAGCTCGCCCAGCACCTCTGACAATGACACCGGCCGATCGCTGGTCCAGCCAACAAGTCGGCACATCAAACGTACTTTCCCATGCCGCCGGCGACATCGATGACCGCACCCGTGATGTAGCTCGACCGCGAGCCGGCGAGGAACGCCACGATGCCCGACACCTCCCCGACCGTGCCGAAGCGCTCGAGCGGGACCTCGCCGGCCGCCGACCCGTGCAGAAACTCGTCGAGCGGCTGCTCGAATGCGCGCCGACGGTGGATGTTCTCACACAGGGGCGTCGTGACGAAGCCGATGTTCACCCTGTTCACCGGGATGTTCCCGGCGCCGTACTGCTGCGCGAGCACCTTGGGTTCAGGCACGCTGCGCGATTGACCGTGGTGGCGAAGCACGCCGAGTCGGGGTTTTTGGCATAGACCGCGTTGATGTTCACCACCCGCGGGCCAGGACTCTGCCGCAGGTGGGGCAATGCGGCCCGGAAGCAGCGGATCTGGCCGAACAGCTTGACGTCTAGATCGCGCTGCCATGCCTCCTCGGGCAGCGTCTCCAACGTGCCGGGGTTCGCGCCGCCGGCATTGTTGACCAGCACGTCGAGGCCGCCGCCCAGCCATCCGAGATCCATCAGGCGAAAGCCTCCTCCCCCGGGACGCGGCACGATGGATGCCGGGGGCGCCTTGCGTGCGTGCTCGAGCAGGGTTGCCCTCGGCGGGCTGAACATGTCGATCTCCCGGCATCCGATGTCCCGGGTCACGGCACCGTGCGACACCCATGGCGGGACGACGGCGACGTCACCCACGCGCATCGTGCGGGTGTGCCCGTCGATCGTGAAGTCGGATTCACCCGCGACCACAACGGCGATGTGCTCCTCCCCGTGCACGTGCAGCGGTGCCTCGGTGTGCGGCTGGAAGATCACGAAGTCGGCGAGCATGCTCTCACCGAGCACGGGCTGGAACATCAGACCTGGCACGTACCCCACTGACTCCATCAGCTGCGGCGTCCCGAAACGCCCGTCGGCGGCGGGTGTGCCGGTCGGCTCGGCGGCGAAGTGGGTGTGGGTCATACGGTGTCGCCCTGTCTGATTGCGGTGATGGCAGTCGCCAGCCGGCGCATGCCCTCGTCGATGTTCGCGTCGCTCACTCAGCTGAAAGACAGACGCAGGTACTCGTTCTCGACCCGCTCGGCGAAGAACGCGGCGCCGGGGAACGAGGGCGACGTCGTTCGCTCGGGCGGCGTTGGCCAGCGCGGCGGTGTCGACGCCCGGCACGTGCACCCAGGTGAGCAAGCCGCCGGTCGGCTCGGTCCAGGTGACGCCGGAAGGCATGCCTGCGCGCAGCGCAGGCACCGTGGCCTCGCCTCGCCGCCGGTACAGCGCGCGTGCCCCAGTGACCTGCGCGTTGAAGTAGAGCCACGAATGAATTCCTCGACCATATGGCTGACCAAGGGCGCCGGCGCACTGGTCGGAATTCTGCTTGGCTACGACCAACTGCGCGATGACCTCGGGCGGCCCCGCGGCGCAGCCGAGCCGGACGCCGGGGAAGAAGGTCTTGGAGAACGTGCCGATCTGTACGACTGATCCGTTGCGAGCGACCACGGGCTCGGACGGCGCTCCGCATGGTCGTGGGAGAAGCCGAGTTCGCGATACGCGACGTTCTCGACGATCAGCACACCCGTGGCGCCTGCACAGTTCGACGGCCTGTGTCCAGCGGGCGGCGCAAAGGCTGTGCCCGCTGGGGTTCTGGTAATAGGCGATCGTGTAGAGCAGCTTGGCGCGCAGGCCACCGTCGAGCAGTTGTGCGAGCGCAGCGACATCGGGCCGGTCGGCGTCGGTGTCGACACTGTGCAGCGTGGCTTTGAAGGCGGCGAATCCTGCAACGGCACCGAGGTAGCTCGGCGCCTCAACCAGCACCACGTCGGTGAGGCCGAGCGTGCTCTTGGCGATCAGCGTGACCGCGTCGATGCCGCTGCCGGTGATCGTCAATGCGTCGTGGGACCGGCGGACTCGCTCCAGTTCCTGTAGGTGGTCCGAGACGGCGGCGATCGTCGTGGCGATGCCCTGGCTCGGCGCGCACTGCAGCGCGACATGCGAATGCGCGGCCGGCAACCGTTCGGTGATCCCGGCCAGCAATTCGGTCGGGAACAGCTCGGGGTCGGGGAACCCGCCCGAGAAGTTGATGACTCCCTCGGCGTTGGCGAGGGCGCGGATGCGGGTCAGCACGCCCTTGTGGCCACCGTGCGTCGGGCGAGCCGGGACGTCGGATCGGTCGCAACCGCGGGACCGGTCATGAAGACCTCCTCGGAGCCAGATTTCCGCGTTCGCGGGGTTGACAGGACCTTACATTCGGACTGACACTTCTGCATCGGACCTGACGTCTAGAAGGTCATCTTGCATCTGGACGAGACCATTGACAAGTGGCCGGACGAAGGTGGCGCAGTGGGCGGAACCGAGTCGGGTGCCGGAAGCCGCATCCCGTGGGGCTCGATCGGCAAGTACGCTGTCGCGTCGTCTGACCCCGTCGCGTTGGACGAGACGGACCTGCGTCTGCTGCTGTGGTTGAGCAAGGACGCGCGGTTGTCGCACCGCGCGCTCGTCAGAGAGTTGGGCATGTGTGCGCCGGCGGTGGGCGAGCCGGATCGTTCGGCTCGAACGCCGGGGCGTGATCACCGGCTACCCGGCGCGTCTGGATCGGAGCGCGCTGGGTTATCCGACGACGGTCGGTCTCATGGTGGTCGCGGTGCTCGACTACGAGCGGGGCTTGATCATGCAGCCACTCGCCGAGATCGCTGAGGTCGAGGAGATCATGCTCGTCCCGGGCGACGCCGACTTGCGGGTGCGGGTGCGGGTGCGGGTGCGGGTGCTGGGGCTGGGGCTGGGGCTGGTGCGCGATTACACGCACTTGTGGGAGCCTCCTGCTGAACCACATCTGGCAAATCCAGGGCATTCAGCGCACCGAAGCCTGGATGACGATCGCCGACACGCCGACATTGGACACGGCGGGGCGTCTGCTCCCGGACATGGCACGACAGGAGACGACTCTCACCGGCCGCCGATGAGGGTGGAATGACCACAAAGGAGAACCGCCGCATGACAGCACCGTCGATCGGAGCCGGGATCGGACGTTCGGGATTCGTCTCGGAACACGGCCTGCACACCCCCGAGCAGCAGGCCGCGACCGAGGAAGTCCTCGCACGAATCGAGGAACTCAATCTGCAGACGGTGCGCGTGGTGGTCGTTGACCAGCATGGCGTCCCAAGGGCGAAGTTCCTGTCACCGCGGGCAGCGGCTGCCGCGTTCACCAACGGCGTGGACTTCTCCGGTGCGATCTACAGCCTCGACACCGGAAACTCCGTGTTCCCGGCGGCTTTCGCCGAGGGCGGCGGCTTTGGCATTCCCGAGTTCACGGGCTTCCCGGACGTCGTGATCGTGCCGGACCCGAGCACGTTCCGCGTTCTGCCTTGGGCAGATCGCACTGGTTGGGTGTTGTGTGACGCCTACTTCTCCTCGGGTGCGCCGGTACCGCTGGACGGCCGACGACTGCTCCGGGCCCAGCTTGACCGGCTCGCCGGCCACGGCCTGCGCTACCTGTCCGGGCTGGAGGTCGAGTTCTACATCACCCGCAGGCAGAGCTCGCTGATCGGTCTGGATCAGACCGGCGCGCCGCCTCCGGCACCGGCCGTGGACATCTTCCAGCACGGGTACCAGTACCTGTCCGAGGTACGCCTGGACGGCGTGCTCGACACCATCAATGCGCTGCGCGACGGGCTCGCGGGTGTCGGCCTGATGCCACGGGCCATGGAGGATGAGTGGGGTCCGGGGCAGCTCGAGTTCAGTCTGAGCCCGCTGGAAGGCCTGGGCACCGCGGACGCGATGGTGCTCTTCCGGTCTGCGGTGAAGCAGATTTGTCAGCGGCGTGGACTGGTCGCCTCGTTCATGTGTAAACCCCCGCTGCCCAACTTCTTCGCCTCAGGCTGGCATTTGCACTCCTCGCTACTCACAGGCGACGGCACGAATGCCTATGTGAGCCAGGAAACGGTGCTCTCCGATACCGGTATGCAGTACGTGGCCGGATTACTCGAACACGCCCGGGCGATGACCCTGTTCGCGACGCCAACCATCAACGGCTACACGCGTTTCGTGCCGTACTCGTTCGCGCCGGACCGGGTCAGCTGGGCCGTGGAGAACCGTGGCTCGCTCGTGCGCGTGCAAGGCGGCATCGGTGATCCCGGCACGCACCTAGAGAACAGGCTGGGTGAACCGAGCGCGAATCCGTACCTCTATCTCGCTGCCGACATCGCGGCCGGACTCGACGGCATCGAACGGTCACTGACGCCGCCCGCCGCTGTCGAGGCCGACCCCTATACCGCGCCGGCTCCGGCCCTGCCCGCGACGATGGGGCAGGCGATCGAAGCCCTCGAGGACGATCCGCTGTACCGTAAGCAGTTCGGGGACGGCTTCGTCGACTACTACCTCATGATGAAGCGGAACGAGCTCGCCCGCTATGAAGCGGCGACTCCCGAGACCTTGGACGACGCCCAAGCCGCCGCCGCGCGTGACGAATGGCAGATGCGCGAATACTTCGAGTTCTTCTGAGGTCGGAGACACCGGTGACGCTGCCACACATCGTGCTGTTCTCGTTCCCGACCGAGCTTTCCGCGGAAGACGATCCCGTGCACCCGCACTTCCTCGCGTGGGTCATGCAGCGGTCATGGACGCTGCTGGCCTTCGACTACCACCTCAGGCCGGACACCGTCGTGCGGCGGCACAGTCCGGATCGCACAGACCACTTAGGAGGGACAGCGTCATGAGCACCAATGCCACACCGGCGCCCGAGCAGCGCCTGGCCAGGGGCAGCTTGTCGATCGTCGACGCCGTCGCCATCTCCGTCTCGGTCCTCGCGCCGGGCATGGCGATGCTGCTCAATGTCTCCGGAGTCGCGGCAGCGGCCGGAGGTTCCACACCGTTAGCCTTCCTTCTCGGTGGAATTGCGTGCCTCTCGCTCGCATTCGTCGTCGTCGGCTTCACACGTCGCATGGCGTCGGCCGGTTACGCCTACACCTACGCCAGCCGAAGCCTCGGCAAGGAGACCGGTTTCATGGCCGGATGGCTCTACGCCTTCGGGCTGCTGTGCTTCGTACCGATGACCATGGCCGGCGTCGCCTACCTTGCCTGCGACCTGCTCGGGGTGAGCCAGAGCTGGTGGTTCCCGTTCTTCTGTATCGGCATGGTGCTGCTGGTCGTCCTGTCGGTCGTACGCGTCAAGGTGACCACACGGGTGCAACTGATTGTCGCTGCGATCACGGTCGTCCTCATCGTGATCGTCGACATCGCGGTCACGTTCAAGGGCGGCCACGCCGGGAACACGCTTGCTCCCTTCACGTTCTCGCACACGCTGAAGGGCGGCTTCTCCGGCGTCTTCTACGGCATCATCTTCGGCATCACCTCCTACATTGGGTTCGAGACCGCAGCGGATTTCGGTGAGGAGACTGCCAACCCGCGTCGCGCGATCCCGATCGCCGTCATCGTCTCGGTGCTGTTCGCGATCGGTCTGTACGTGTGGACGACCTATAGCCTTACGATCGGCTTCGGCGTGAACAACGGGGCAACGCTGGCAGCTGATCCCTCAGCGCTGAAGACGATCGCCAAGCAGTTCGTCGGCGGCCCCCTCGGCACGCTCGTCGAGATCGGCGGCATGCTCTCGGCGTTCTTCGTCTGTGTCGGTTGCGCGATCGCGTCGACCCGCACGATGTACTCGATGGGACGGGAGGGCGCGCTCCCCACCTTCCTCGGTCGGACCCATCCGAAGTTCCACACGCCGGTAAACGCGACGGTCGTCGTTGCCGTGCTCGCCACCGTCTTCGCGGCGATCCTCGGCTTCGGCTTCGGTCAGGACACACTCGGTGGCCAGCCGACCACGGTGTACTACTTCTTCGCCACCATCGGAACGCTCGCGATCATCGTGGTCTACGCGGGTCTCTGCGTCGGAGGAGCGGTGTTCTTCAAGCGCACCGCGCGTCGGTGGAACCCGGTGACGCACCTGCTCGTCCCGACGGTCGGCACGGTGCTCTTCGCGGCCGCCTTGTACGGCTCGATCTTTCCTGCTCCGCCCTATCCGTTGAACTACACGCCCTACATCACCCTGCTCTGGATCGCGGTGGGCCTGATCGCGGTGATCATCCTCAAGGCTCGGCGCCCCGCAGCGGTCGATCGGATCGGCTCGATCCTCGGTGAGGAGGGTGGCGACGACGCAGCCGATCTCGACCAGGTCGAGGCCCCGGCGCCGCACAGCCCCCAGATGCGGCGCTGACCCGACACCGGGCAGGCATGATCGACCATGCCCACCCGTTCGCGCTAACGACCGACCAGCGCTTGCCACGCCGGGGCCTTCGGCAGCATGGGCGTCATCGAGAATCATGAACTGCGCGTCTCTGAAGGCCGAGTTGCTGTTAAAGACGTGGCTGTAGACAGTGACAGCCATCGCTTGGCCGGAGGTGTATCGCGTACGGCTCGCTGCGTTGAAATTACGCGCCGTGGCGCGGGGTTCAGCGACGCCGAGATGATCGGCGCCGGCCTGGCCACCCGCGCCTCGACCGGGCGCGTCGTCGACCGCTTCCGCGATCGGCTGATGTTCCCCATTCAGGGCCGCGACGACACCGGCCGGCCCGAGGTGCTCGGCTTCGTCGGTCGCCGCCACCCGGCCCAGGACGGCACCGTGGACAGTCGTAACCCGAAGTACCTCAACACCGCCCAGACGACGCTCTACACCAAGGGAGAGCACCTGTACGGGCTCGTCGAGAACACCGGCACCCTGCAACGGGGCGGCCTCGCCGTCGTCGTCGAGGGGCCGATCGACGCCTTGGCCGTCGATGTGGCCAGCGGCGGGATGCTGGCCACATCGCGCCGTTGGGCACGTCGCTCACCGGTCAGCAAGCCGCCAGCCGCGCATACGAGCTGCTGACGGCGCACCGCCAGCCCACGTACGCACGAGCCACGAGCCAGGCGCGCGGCCGCCACTAGCCGACCGCCCGTCTAACTGAGTTCGGACGCGCCCAAGCGGGTGGATGGACCCCGGCGCCGATGACCGCCTTATGCGGCGCAATAGTTCCGCCCCAATTCAGGCCACCTCGTCGGGGCTGAATCATCGCGTTAGGTGCTACAGGTGCGCTTGACGCAGCTCGTCCGGAGGCGGGGCGCCCTGGTGAGCGGGACCCGCGGCGACTGACGGGCAGCGTGCCGGCAAGAATCGCCTGAGATACGCAAACGTAACACGCTAGGGGGTCCTCAGCTGCCTGCCGCAAAGCGACCACCCGGCGGAGCTGGTCAATCGACTTGTTCGCTGCTAGCGTCGTAGCACAACTGATCCGCGCATCGACGCCGGTTCCCGGCCCAAGAAGGAGACGTGAATGTCGACTCTTCCGCGGCTGACTCACCGGGTGGTGCGCCGCCCGGGACTGCTGGCACCACGGGGACTGCACTGGCGGTGACCCTCGTCAGCGGCTGCACGGCCAGCAGCTCGGGACCGGTCAGCGGAAGCAGCGGCGGCTCCGGGGCGCAGAAACTGACGGTCGCCGTCTTCCAGAACCCCGACTCGCTGGACCCAGCGGTGACGGGGCTGGTGTCGGTCTCCCAGATCGACGCGGCGATCTTCGACACGCTCACCTACAAGTTCGCCGGTGACGACAAAATTTACCCGGGTCTGGCCACCAGCCACGACATTTCATCGGACGGCAAGACCTACACGTTCCAGCTGCGCAAGGGCGTGAAGTTCCAGGACGGCACGCCGTTCAACGCCGCGGCGGTCAAGGCCAATTTTGACCACATCGCCGACCCGAGCACCAAGTCGAAGTCTGCCCTCGGTGCTCTGGGCCCATACCAGGAGACGCAGGTCGTCGGCGACTACGAGGTCAAGGTCGTGTTCAAGGCGCCCAACCTTGCGTTCGAGAACGAGATGTCCCAGACCACGCTCGGCATGTCCTCGCCGACGGCACTGCAGAAGTACGGGAGCGACTACGGCAACCACCCCGTCGGCACAGGACCGTACAAGTTCGTGAGTTACCAGAACGGCCAGCAGGTCTCCGTGACGCGCAACCCCGACTACAAATGGGGCCCTGACAAGCTGGGCAGCGGGCCGGCCAAGCTCTCCGGCATCACCTTCCGGATCCTTTCCGACGCCTCGGCGCAGCGGAACGCGTTCAACACCAACGAGATCCAGGTCGCCGGGAATCTCACGCCACAGGACGTGAAGACTGTCGTCGACGCCGGCGCCAAGAAGGCGACGGCGAGCTCGACCGGCATGCCCTACGGCTACCTCATCAACGTGACCAAGTCCCCGACCAGCGACCTCGCCGTGCGGCAGGCCATCCAGCACGCCGTCGACAAGAAGTCGATCCTGAACACGCTGTTCGAGGGTCAGTTCGACCCCGCGGATAGCGTCCTGACGTCCACCACGCCCGGATACGTCACGGCCGGCGTCGACTACGACGTGAACAAGGCCAACCAGCTGCTCGACCAGGCCGGCTGGACCAAGGGCTCCGACGGCATGCGCAGCAAGGCGGGCACCCCGCTGCAGCTCAAGCTGGTCAACATCACCGGCTTCGGCTTCGATGACATGTCGACGCTGCTGCAAGCGCAGCTCAAAAAGGTCGGGATCGCGGTCACGATCTCCGACCAGGGCTTCCCGGCGGTTGCGACGACCTACAACCAGGGCCACCAGAACCTAGCCAACTGGTTCTACTACGACGCCGATCCGTTCACTCTCAACACGGTGTTCGCGTGCAACCAGGTGCGGTCCGGTTTCAACTGGGAGCACTTCTGCGATAACAGCGTGGACTCGGCGATCATCCATGCCAACGCCACGGTTAACACCGACCAGCGGGTCAAGGCCTACGAGGACATCGTGCGGAAACTCAATGCCAGCGCCTCGTTCCTGCCGATCTACCAGACAAAGACGATCCTGGTGACCAAAGGCGTCTCGGGCATCCAGTTCGGGCCGACCGGGCAGCCGTACTTCACCGCGGCCACCCGCTGACCGTTCCCTGATGCTCACTTTCGCGTTCCGCCGGCTGCTTATCGCCCTGCCCCTGTTGGTGGGAGTCAGCCTGATGGTCTTTCTGATCCTCAGGCTGATCCCCGGAGACCCGGCGCAGATCCTGTTGTTCGGGTCCAACCCGACGCCGGACACCGTGGCGGCGCTGCGCCACCAGCTCGGCCTGGACCAGTCCGGCGCCGCCCAGTACTGGATTTACCTTCAGCGCCTCCTGCGGGGCGATCTCGGCTACAGCTATGTCACCAACAGCCCCGTCATGTCCGAGATCAGCACCCGGTTGCCCTACACAATCAACCTGGCATTGGCCGCGCTAGGGGCGGCGGTCGTGCTGGGGTTCGTGACCGGCGCCCTCGCCGGCATGTGGCCCGGATCCCTGGTCGACCGGATTGCCACGGTGGTGTCGGTGCTCGGGCTGGCGGTCCCGTATTTCTGGCTCGCCCAGTTACTGGTGTTGATCTTCGCCGTGCATCTGGGGTGGTTCCCGGCCCTCGGGCTCGGGTCGCCGAAGGCGATCGTGCTACCCGCGCTCTCGCTGGGACTCGGCTTCGCGGCGATCATTACCAGGCTGCTTCGGTCCAGCCTGATAGAGGTCTACCAGCAGCCCTACCTGCTGGTGGCCCGGGCGAAGGGCATGGCGCCAGCGCGGTTGCTGGCCCGGCACGCCATGCGCAACGCCGTCGGGTCGACGGTCACGGTCATCGGGCTGCAGATCGGCAACCTGTTCGGGGGTGCGGTGGCCATCGAGATCATCTTCGGCCGGCCGGGGCTCGGCCAGTACCTGGTCTCGAGCATCCAGCAGAAGGACATTCCGGCGATCCAGGGCGTCGTGCTGTTCGTGGCGGTCGTGTACATCGGCGTCAACCTGTTGGTCGACATCACCCACGGCATCCTCGACCCGCGGGTGCGACGGGGCTGGGCGCGATGACCGTCATCGAAGGCGTCGCGGCGCCCACGCCGGTCCAGGCGCCGCGAGTAGGCCCCGCCGGGGACCGCGGCGGGCGGGACGTATTCGGGCTGATCGCCTGCCTCGTCGGGATCCTGCTCGTGCTTGCTTGCGTCCTCGCACCGCTGCTGGCGCCGAGCGATCCAACGACCATCGTGGGGCAGGCCCGCGCGCACCCCAGCGCCGCGCACTGGTTCGGCACCGACGGGCTCGGCCGTGACGTGCTCAGCCGCACACTCTTCGGCGGCCGCGAGACGCTGATCATCGCGCTGCTTAGTACCTTCTTCGCCGCGCTGGTCGGCGTCCCAATCGGCATGCTCGCCGGCTACGTCGGCCAGTGGCCGGCCGCGGTGACCATGCGGATCATGGACGTCTTCCTGGCGTTCCCCGGACTGCTCCTCGCCCTGGTCATCGTCACCGTCCGCGGGCCCGGCACTGCGACCGTGGTCACCGCGGTCGCGGTGGCATTCGCGCCGGTCTTCGCCCGCGTGCTGTACGGGGCGACGCAGCGGGTGCGTGGACAGGAGTACGTCGCCGCGGCGCGTGTGGTCGGATGCGGCCGACTACGGATCCTCACCCGGCACATCTTCCCGGTGATCTTGCCCGAGCTGATAGTCGTCCTCAGCAGCGCGATCGGCTGGACAACCCTGCTCTCCGCCACCCTCAACTTCCTCGGCTTCGGCGTACGACCGCCCGCCCCGGAGTGGGGCGCGGACCTCAGCGCCGGCGTCAACTACATCTCGCAGGCCTGGTGGATTTCCACGGCGCCGGGCATCGCCATCACGCTCGTGATCTTGCTGGCCAACCTGGTCGGGGACTACCTCGGCGGCCTGCTCACCCGCGCCGGCAATGGCCGGCGCTCCCGCTCCGGGCCGGCGCACCGACGCGTCCGCCTTTCCCGTCCCTGAGGCCGCAGAGAAGGAGTGATGTTCGCGTGGAGATGTACATTATCCCGCTGGGCACCTGCAACTGTCCCTACGAGGTAATCGCCCCTGGTGTGCACGACGGCAATCTCGTCAAGCTGCCGGTGCCCTCGTACCTGATAAAGCTCGATGACGGCAAGAACCTACTCATCGACACGGGCATGAGCCGGCTGCACATCACTGATCCGGCCGCGACCTGGCGCGGCACCGACATGATCGACGTCCTCGTCCCGGAGATGGCACCGGAGGACAACCTCGAGACGCGGCTGGCCGACCTCGACGTGCGGCCGACCGACATCGACTACGTCATCAACACCCACCTGCACTTCGACCACGCCGGGAACAACGACCTGTTCGAGAAGGCCACCTTCTTCGTCCAGCGCGAGCACTACGACTGGGCCGCCGGCAACGAGAGGTTCCCGAACCAGTACTGGAACCTGCCGAAGCTGAAGTACGAGCTCCTCGACGGGGAGGCCGAGCTATTCCCCGGCATCGAGCTGATCCTGACACCCGGGCACGCCCCGGCCCACGAGTCAGTGATGGTCCGGTTGCCCGAGAGCGGCAACATGGTGGTCTGCGGCGACGCGGTCTACACGCAGGACAACTACGACTTCGACTCCTGGGGCGGGCAGGCCGACCCTGAGACCGCCGCGCAGTCCGGCGCCAAGCTCAAGCGCATCGCCGAGGAACAGAAAGCGTTGCTGCTGTTCGGCCACGACCCCGCACAGGCCCAACAGCTGCACCGTTCCCCCCAGAGCTACCGGTAGGAGACCCCATGACACCGAACGGCACCTCTGGCACCGACGCGTTCCTCTTGACCGGGGTCTCCGTCTTCGACGGCACCGGCACCCCGCCGGTGCGCGACCAGGCGATCGTCGTCGAGGGACGGCGGATCTCCTGGATGGGCCCGCAGTCCGACGCCCCGTCCTTCGCCTCCGAGAAGATCCACGACGGGCAGGGCGGCACCGTGATCCCCGGCATGATCAATTGCCACACGCACGTGGCCAACGACGGGGACGGCGATCTGTTCGCCCAGGTCCAGGCCGACAGCCTGCCCATCTCCACCGTGCGCGGCGTGAAGAACCTGATGATCGCGCTGCAGTCTGGCGTCACGAGCGTGCGTGACTGCGGAGCGGCGGACAACCTCGCCATCGAGCTGTCCAAGGCGGTCGAGGACGGGATGATCCCGGGCCCCCGGATCCGCGCAGCGGGGCGGGTCATCACCATGACCGGCGGCCACGGGCACTTCATCGGCCGGCAGGCCGACGGGCCGGTCGGCACCGCGCAGGCCACCCGCGCCGAGCTGGCCGCGGGAGCGCACTTCATCAAGGTGATGGCCACCGGCGGGGTGCTCACCAAGGGAGTGCACCCCAACCAGACGGCGCTCCAGGTCGACGAGCTGACCGCCGTGGCCCGCGAGGCGCACAACGCCGGCCGCCGGGTGGCCAGCCACGCCATCGGCGGCCAGGGCATCAAGAACGCCATCACGGCTGGGATCGACTCGATCGAACACGGCTTTTACCTCGACGACGAGTCGCTCGAGGCCGCCGTCTCCCAGGGGACGTTCCTGGTGCCGACGCTCATCGCGGTCAACCGCATCGTCGAGAACGGTGAGAAGATCCCGCGCTGGGTCGTCGAAAAGGCGGAGTCCGAGTCGGGACACCACCGCGACAGCTTCGTCGCGGCCATCCGCTCGGGCATGAAGATCGCGGCGGGCACCGACGCCGGCACGCCGTTCAACCCGCACGGTGAGCTGCCAGCCGAACTCGAGCTGATGGTCGACTTCGGGCTCTCGCCGACCGAGGCCTTGGTGGCGGCGACGCGAAACGCCGCCGAGAACATCGACCTGCTGCACGAGGTCGGCACCCTGGAAGTCGGCAAGCTGGCCGACCTCGTCCTCCTGTCCGGCGACCCTACCGCCGACATCAGCGCGACCCGCAACGTCGTGATGGTGGTCAAGGAGGGCGTCGTCCACCGTAACGAGCTGAAGTCTGCGAGCTGAGCATGACCGCACCCGGCCCCGACGCCCTCCTGGAGCTGCGCGACCTCCGCGTCCGCTTCACCGTCCCCGGCGGAACCCTGCCCGCCGTAAGCGGCGTAGACCTTGTCGTCCGATCGGGCGAGTCGGTCGGCGTGGTGGGGGAGTCTGGGTCGGGGAAGAGCGCGACCTGCCTCGCGATCCTCGGGCTTCACCCGAGAGGCACCCGGGTCGAGGGCTCCGTGCTGTTCCAGGGCCGCGACCTGGTGCAGCTCGACGACCGAGCCATGCGGTCGGTGCGCGGCAAGCAGATCGGGCTCGTCTACCAGGATCCGATGGCGGCGCTGAACCCGGTGCGAAGCATCGGCGCGCAGCTGCGCGAGCCGCTCATGCTGCACCTGGGCATGAACCGCAAGCAGGCCAACCACCGCGCAGCGGAGCTGCTCGCGCGGGTCGGCATCTACAACCCTCGGCGCCAGCTGCGCGCGTACCCGCACGAGTTCAGCGGTGGCATGCGGCAGCGGATCGTCATCGCGATGGCGGTCGCCTGCCAGCCGCCACTGCTGCTGGCCGACGAGCCGACAACGGCGCTGGACGTCAGCGTGCAGGCGCAGGTGCTGGACCTGCTCGCTGAGCTGACCCGCGATCTCGGCATCGCGCTGGTGCTGATCAGCCACGACCTGAGCGTCGTCTCGAGCGTCGCCGACCGGGTCGCGGTCATGTACGCCGGCCGGGTGGTGGAGCAGTCGGCGGCGATCCCGCTGTTCGACGCTCCGCGACACCCCTACACCTCGCTGCTGCTGGAGAGCATCAGCGAGGTCGAGAACCTCGCGCCGGACGAGGACCTCCCGACCATCCCCGGCGCGCCGCCCGACCTGCGCTGGCTGCAGCCGGGCTGCCCGTTCGCGCCGCGCTGCCCGCGCGCCCGGGAACGCTGCGCCGCCGAGAACCCGCCCCTGGCCGCCGACCGGCCCGACCGTCAGGTGGCCTGCTGGTATCCGGTCTCGCCGGAAACCGTAGCCGACTTCGAGGCGGCGCGATGAGCACCATGGACACCGGGGACGCTGTCCAGCGGAGGAGCGGTGCGACGGGGGAGCCGGTTCTCGAAGTCTCGGACGCCGTCGTCCAGTTCAAGGGCCGGCGTGCCCTCGGCAAGCGCGCGGTGGTGCGTGCCCTCGACGGGGTGAGCCTCACGCTGCCCCGTGGCGCGACGCTCGGCATCGTGGGGGAGTCGGGGTCGGGCAAGTCGACCTTGGCCCGCAGCATCGTGGGCCTGGAGAAGCTGCAGTCCGGCTCGATCACCGTCGCGGACGTGGGCCAGACGCGTGGACGGCAGGTGCAGATGATCTTCCAGGACTCGCTCAACTCGCTGAACCCCCAGCGCAGCATCGGCTCCACGCTGGCCGAGCCGCTGCTGATCCACCGGCTGCGGCCGAGGAACCAGCTCCGCGAGCGGGTGGCCGAGCTTCTGGACACGGTCGGACTCAGCCCCGACCTGGCCACCAGGCGGCCGCTGCAGCTGTCAGGTGGGCAGCGGCAGCGGGTGAACATCGCCCGCGCGCTGGCGACCGAACCGAAGATCATAATCGCCGACGAGCCGACGTCGGCCCTGGACGTCTCGCTGCGAGGACAGATCCTCAACCTGCTGCGCCGGCTGCAGCGCGAGCAGGACCTATCCTACATCTTCATCAGCCACGACCTCGGCCTGGTCGGCCAGATCAGCGACCTGGTCGGCGTCATGTACCTGGGCCGGATCGTGGAGATCGCCGACCGGACCGAGATCTACCGCCGACCGCAGCATCCTTATACGCGGGCGCTACTGGGCGCTGCCACCACGCCGGATCCCCGGCGAGGGCGGGTGGCGCCGATCCCGGGAGAGCCGCCGAGCCCGGCCGACCCTCCTCCCGGCTGCAACTTCCACCCGCGCTGCCCCCTGGCGCTGCCTTCGTGCAAGGTCGGCGAGGTACTCCTCGAGCTCGCGGGCCCGGGGCACCAGGTGGCGTGCCCGGTGGTCCTGTACTCGAACCCGGAGCAACACACCGTTGCCCAACACTGACATCGTGCTGGGGAGAGGATCCGCTCCCGATACTTGACACAAGGCGCCCGCGCTCAGGTGTCGGCGAGCCGGCAGAGCGTAGCCAGCAGCACGTCGGCCCCTGCGATGACGTTCTCGTCGGTCGTGTACTCGACCGGGACATGGCTTCGGCCGTCGCGGCTGGGGACGAAGATCATCGCGGTCGGCGTCAGCAGCGCCATGTTCTGCGAGTCGTGTCCGGCGCCCGACGCGATGTTCGTCGTGCTCAGGCCGAGGTCGGTGGCGCAACCGCGAATGATGGCGCGGATGCCCTCGTCGAGCGGAACCGGGTCGACGATCTGGTCGGCGTGCCACTCGGCCGTCACCCCGTGCGCCGCGGCGGCCTCCTGCCCCGAGCGGCCGATGGCCTCCAGCATCGCCGCCACCCGTTCGCGCGAGGGATCGCGGAAGTCCAGGCTGACCTCGGCCAGTTCCGGTACCTGGTTTGAGCCACCCGGCTGAACGCGCACCCGCCCGGTGGTGATCACCGAGGCGCCCCCCGAGCCCCGGGCCAGCCCCGGCATGGCGCTAATGAACCGGGCCGCGGCGAGCAGCCCGTCGCGTCGCGCGTCCATCGGCGTGGTCGGCGCGGCCGTGGAACCGGACCAGCCCGCCACTGAGGCCGACAATCGAGGTGACGACCCCGATCCGGATGCCCTGCTGCTCCAGCTTCGGTCCCTGTTCGATGTGCAGCTCGACGAAGGCGTGCAGCCGGGTCGGGTCGACGCGGGTGTCCGTCCGGGAGCCGCGCGCCCACGTCCAGCCGTGGAGCGCGTCGACCAGTCGGTCGCCGTCTCGCCCGGTCATCGCGGCGAGCTGCTCCTCGCTAAACCCGTGGCGCATCGCGGTCGAGCCGAGCAGGTGGTTGTAGTTGCCCTCCTCGTCGGAGAACACGACCGCGTGCACCGGGCGGCGGAGCTGGCGACCGGTCTCGGCGAGCCGGCGCACGCACTCCAGCGCCGCAACCGCGCCCAGCGCGCCATCGAAGGCGCCGCCGCGTGGCACAGTGTCCAGGTGCGAGCCGCTCCAGACCGCGGGCTCGTCGTCGCGGCCCGGCAGGCCGGCCACGCTGTTGCCGAGGCCGTCCAGCTCGAGCCTCAACCCGGCCTCCTCGCACTTGGCCGCGTACCACGCGCGGGCCTGGGCGTCCGCGGGTGAGAAGGACGTCCGGCTGAGTCCGCCGCCCGGATCGCGGCCGATCTCGGCCAGCTCGGCCATGTCCCGCAGCAGCCGTTCCCCGTCGACCCGCAAGCTCACGGGCGTACCCCCTCGTCGCAAAATCGGTCAGGCGGCCGCCGTCGACGACCCGCGAGCCCATCCCGGAACACGGCGGCGATGCCATCATCTCGCAGTGGTGGCCGCGGGGCTCAGCGCACCTGGTGCCGCCACGCGTAAGGGTCCTCGGTGCGGCCGTATTGCAGGTCGATCAGCGCGTTACGCAGCTCGGTCGTCACCGGACCGGGGCCGCCGTCGCCCGCGGTGACCTCGCCGCCGGACCACTTAAGCGTTCCGATTGGTGTGAGCACGGCGGCCGTGCCGCAGGCGAAGACCTCGGAAATGCGGCCAGACCGCACGCCTTCGCGCCACTCGTCAACGTCGACCCGGCGCTCCTCGACCTTCCGGCCGGAGTCGCGGGCGAGGGTGAGGACCGAGTCGCGGGTCACGCCGGCGAGGATCGCGCCGGAGAGCTCGGGCGTCACCAGCGTGCCGTCGTTGAGAACGAAGAAGATGTTACTGCCGGCGAGCTCGTCGACCCAGCGGTGCTCCACGCCGTCGACGAAGACAACCTGGTCGCACCCGTGGTCCATGGCCTCGCGTTGGGCCACCAACGAGGCGGCATAGTTGCCTCCGCACTTGGCCGCCCCGGTGCCGCCAACGGCCGCCCGGACGTACTCCTGAGTGAGCCACAGCGAGATCGGGCGCAGCGGGCCGGAGAAATAGCTGCCGGCGGGGGAGCCGATGAGCAGGAACCGGACCGACGCGCTTGGCCGCACCATCAGCCCAATCTCGTCGGCGATCACGAGCGGCCGCAGGTAGAGCGACGCGCCCTCGGTCCGCGGCACCCAGTCGGCGTCGGTCCGTGTCAGCAGCTCGCAGGCGGCGACGAAGTCCTCCACCGGCAGCTCTGGCAACGCGAGCCGGCGGCAGGAGTCGGCCAGCCGCTGGGCGTTGCGCTCCGGCCGGAACAGGGCCACGCCGCCGTGGGGCTGGCGGTAGGCCTTGAGTCCCTCGAAAGCCGACTGCGAGTAGTGCAGCACCGCCGACGCCGGGTCAAGGACGAGCGGGGCGTATGGCTCGAGCCGCGCGTCGCGCCAGCCGTGGTCCTCGGTCCAGCGGGCGCTGATCATGTGGTCGGTAAAGACTCGGCCGAAGCCCGGCGCGACCAGCGAGGCCTCCCGGGCCTCGGCGTCGACCATGCCGCCACTGGGCTGGATGTCGAACTGCATGCGGAACTCGCTCTCGGTCGTGCTGGTCGGGAGCCCCGGGGCTCAGCGGAGGTCGGCGCTGACGCGCTCCGACGGATAGACGCCGCCGTCGTGCGAACGTGTAACGGTCGTGCCGGAAGGGGTGCGCCTTGCTCAGTTCCACCGGCGGGCCCGGGGAGGCCCGACGCAGGTGCGCGAGCCCCGCCCGGGGACCACCTCGCTGGCGGCGGCGGTAAACGCCGGATCGGTGCTGGCGTTCGTCGTCGGAATGCCGCACCTTGAGCGGGTCCCCGGGTGCCGATGACACCGGTGGCATTCGCTAGCCCCCAACCGTCGGTGTAAATGCGGGAAAGCTGGGCGAGGCCACGAATGCTCTCCTCACCGAGGACGTCGCGCAGCGAGCGTCCGTTCCGCGCGACCCAGCCGAGCAGCCGGCACATCAGCGAGCGGCCTCATTCTGTGCGCTCATACACTTGCCCATCCCGCCGGCGACGTCGATCGACGTCCCGGTGATGTAGCTGGCTCGGTTGCTCGCGAGGAAGGCGATCAGCCCGGAGGCTTCCGACACGTCGCCGAACCGGCCCAGCGGCACCTCCTCGGCTGCGAGCCCGGCGAAGAACTCGTCGTGAGAGAGCTCGGGTGGCCCGCTTGCTGCGGATGTTCTGCCACTGCGGCGTGACAACGAAGCCGATGTTGACGCTGTTGACCAGGATTCCCTCTGCCCCGTGTTGGAGGGCAAGAGCCTTGTTGAGGTTCAGGCAGGCGGCACGATTGACGGTCGTGGCGAAGAACTTCGGGTCCGGGTACTTTGCGTAGACGGCGTTGCCCTTGATCACCCTTGGCGCGGAGCTCTGCCGCAGGTGAGCGAGCGCCGCTCGGGTGCAGCGGATCTGAGGGAACAGCTTGACGTCGAGGTCGCCGTGCCAGTCCTCGTCGGTGAGTGTCTCGAACGTGCCCGGGTGGGCGGCGCCGGCGTTGTTGACCAGGATGTCGATCCCGCCCAGCGTTTTCGCGGCGGCGGAAATGAAGTCAGTGACCTGGTTCGGGAGGGTCACGTCCACCACCTGGTCGTAAACCCTGGTGCCAAACTCGCGCAGCTCCTTTGCGGCGCTGGCGACTCACTGTAATTGCGGGCGCAGATGACCACAAACGCGCCCTCGCGGACAAGTTCCTTTGCCACCTCCAGACCGATGCCCTTCGAGCCGCCGGTGACGACGGCGCGGCGGCCAGTGAGACCCAGTACCATCAGACTGGGTTCTCCACGTCGTCGGCCCCGCCTGACGTCTGCTACGCCCGGGCGTGCTCGAGCAGCGTCTTGCGCGGCGGGTTGAACACGTCGACCTCGTCGCAACGGGTCTCCTTGGTCTTGGCGCCGTGCGGAACCCATGGCGGGACGATGGCGACGTCGCCGGTGCGCATCGTCCGAACTTCGCCGTCGAGCTCGAACTCGAACTCGCCGTCGAGGACGATGACGATTTGCTCCTCTTCGTGGGCGTGCATCGGTGCCTCGGTGTTCGGCTCGAAGTGCACGAAGTTGGTCATGGTCCGCTCGCCGAGGACGGGCCGGAACTCAAGGCCGGGGACGAACTCGACTGGCTCGATCGCCTGCACGTCGACGTAGCGGCCAGGGGCGGTCGGCGTTCCGGCGGCGGGCGTGGTGAAGTGGGAGTTGCTCACGGGTACTCCTCCTAGTCGGCGGCCTCGTGGGGGCGGGCACCCGCGAAACCAACTGTAATCTCTGCTTGGTCCAGACCGAGCATACGCTAGCTTAAAGCCCGGATTTCAATGGCGCGTGGTAGGCCTTGAATGCCTTCCGCCGGGAAGAGGGCTTAAAGCGATCGACCGGTCGACACGGCCGGGGGCCGCAAACTGTGAGGTATCGTATGGGTCTACATCTCTACGTGACAAGTATGAAGGGCGGCGACCTCTCCCTTGACGGTTGACAAGGCGCCTCTGTCGGGCCTCGCCGACGTGGCCGGACGACCGCACGCGGCCGTCCGGCTGGACGCCACCGACCGGCGCATCCTCGCTCTGCTGGCCGATGACGCGCGGCTCTCCCAGCGCGCTGTCGGGCGCGAGCTGCGCATGTCGCCCCCCGCGATCGGCGAGCGGCTGAGCCGCCTGGAGCGCTCTGGAGTGATCCGCGGCTACCGCGTCGACCTCGACTGGGCCGCGCTGGGCTACGTGACCGGATACCTTGCGGTGACGGCCATGGTGGGCGCGGACCAGAGCGAAATCATGCGGTCACTGCACCTGTTTCCCGAGGTGCAGGAGGTCGCGGTGATCACCGGCTCCATGGACATGCTCGCCCGGGTGCGCGTGCGCGACTACGCGCACCTGAGGCAGTTCCTGCTTGAGCACGTCTGGCAGGTGGCGGGGGTCCAGCGCACGGAGACGTTTCTGTCCCTGGCCGAGCTCCCATCTAAGGAGTCCAGCGTCGAACTGTTGGGGGCCGACGACGAGGACCTTCCGCGGGTTCCGGACGGCCCGACCTGATCTGTCCGCCGACTTCGGGAGCACTAGTGAGTTTTCAACACATCGTCCTGTTCGGCTTTCCGGAGCAGCTCAGCCCCGAGGACGACGCGCAGATGCGCCGTCACGTCGAGTCCTGGCCGACCGCAATCGGCGGGATGACGTCGATCCGGCTGGGCCGTTCCATCAACGAGGAGCGAACCCGCGGCTACCAGTACCTGCTCTACATGGAGTTCCCCGACACCGAAACGCTGGTGACCTACCAGAAGCACCCGGTGCACCAGGAGTTCCTCCGCTGGGTCCTGGACCGCAAGTGCACGCCGTTGGCCTTCGACTACCCGCTGGACGACACGACCGTCATCCTCGAGGCGCCGGCGCAGAGCCGCGACTAGGGCCGGCGTCATCGTGGACATCCCGGGTCGGTGCCTCCCGAACCCAGGCCAGGACCGCCAAAGGCGCCAGGCCGTAGTGGGAGAAGGACAGCTCGCCGACGGGGAACCGCCGGACGACCGCCACCTTCGCCCGCAGCTTCGACGCGTCGGTCGCGTCCGGCCGCATGGGCCGCAGAGTGAGGGCGAACGGCCGCCCGTCGAGCAGCCTGCGGTAGCCCTCCAGGTCCAGGCGCGTCCACTCGGCGTCGGCGGTGTGGCCCAGGGCACCGCCGGCCGCCGCGCCCCACGCGCACCCGTTGAGCGCGCCGCACAGGACGCAGAGCCGGAGCCTCTCGGTGCCTCGGTCCGTGTACAGGAACATTGTCCAGCCGGTCGCCTCCGGCCCGCGCTCCCGGGCCGCAGCGGCGCTGACCTGAAAGGTGTCGCGCTCGCGCGGAACCGCAGCCACGCGTGGCTGCACCGCCAAGCTGCGGTAACGGGCCAGGTCGGCGTTGAAAAGGCACCGTCCCCGGCTGGGAGTAGCGCAGTCGGTGCCCGAGGTCGGCCGGGAAGACGTCACGGCTGGCGTGGTAGGCCGCGGCGATGCTGACGCCGCGCGCCTGGCCCACTCCGCGATGTTCGCGGCGACCACGTCCAGTCCCTTGCGCCAGGAAGTCCTCCACGAACGTGGCGACCGTGCGCCGCACGTCGTCCCCCGCTCCCTCGGCCGCGCGGCGCGCGGTTCCCGCCCCTGACCAGCGCTCGCCGAACAAAGGTTGCCGACCATGAAACTGAACCCCGCCGCAGCGGCGATGCCCTCGTCCGGAATCCGCGAGATCATGAACGCCGCGTGGGGACAGCCTGACGTGCTGCACCTCGAGGTCGGCCAGCCGGACTTTCCTACGCCGGCGCCCGTCGTCGAGGCCGCGGCGGCGGCGGCGCGGGCCGGGCACACCGGCTATACGCCCACCGCTGGCATCCCCGACCTGCGGGCCGCGCTGGCCACGAAGATCTGATCGGAACGGGTTCTCGGTGGAGTCCGAGCAGGTCGTGCTCGGCAACGGCGGCGCCCAAATGATCCACGCCTCCCTCGCGGTGCTCACCGAGCCCGGCGACGGCATCCTGCTGCCGGACCCCGCGTGGCCGAACTTCCTAATGATGGCCGAGCTGCTGCGGCTGGAGCGAGCGCACTACGGGCTCACCGCGGCCAACGGCTACGTGCCGGAGGTCGCCGAACTCGAGCGGCTCGTCACGCCGCGGACGCGGGTGCTGCTACTCAACTCGCCGAGCAACCCGCTGGGGTCGGTGATCGGGCGGGCGCGGATGACCGAGCTGCTGGAGTTTGCCGCCCGGCGCGACCTGTGGGTGCTCTCGGACGAGTGCTACGACCAGATCACCTTCGACGACACCGCTGTCAGTCCGGCCGCGCTGGACCGAGACGGGCGGGTGGTGACCGTATTCAGCTTCTCGAAGACCTACGCGATGACCGGCTGGCGACTCGGCTACGCCGCCGCGCCGCCGGAGGTGGCCGAGGTACTCGCCAAGGCGCAGGAGCCGCTGGTCTCCTGCATCAACACCCCCACCCAGTACGCAGGCCTGGCCGCCCTCGCGTCGCCGACGGAAGTGATCGACGGCATGGTCGCGGCCTACCGCCAGCGCCGGGACACCGTGGTAGGCCGACTGGCCGACCACGGGCTGACGGCCTTTCGCCCGGCGGGGGCGTTCTACGCCTGGGTCGATGTCGCCGAGGCGGGCCTCGGCGCCCGCCAGTTCGCCCTCCGGCTGCTCGCCGAGGAGGGGGTCGCAGCAGCCCCGGGGACGGCGTTCGGCGCGCGCGGGGAGGGCTTCCTCCGGCTGTCCCTCGCCGCGTCCGAGGCCGACCTGGTCGAGGGCAGCGACCGGCTGGCCAGGCTGTGGCGCCGGCTGCGCGCCGCCGCGCCGGTCCGATGATCGCCAAACACGACCCGGCCGGTGACGGCTCGGGCAACGTCCGCAACGGCACCCGGGCCACGACGACCAATACCGGGCCGCTTCCGACCAGGAAGGTCAGGGCGCCGCTCGACGTCGCTGTGGGCAATAGTCCCAGTAGCGGGAGGCCGTTGCGCGGGCAGGCGTTTCCTGAGGTTAGGGCGATGGGGCCGTTCACGACCGGTCACGGTGGCCCCTCGTCCAATTTCAGCGGGATGTCTCGTCCGCCGAATGGGGGTCAGGACCGGCTTTCGGTTTGCCGACCATTAGGTTCGTCGTCATGAGCAATCCCGATGGTGCAGACGTCCGACGCCGAGCCGGTTGGCTAGCCGCCGACCAGGACGCCCTGGAGGAGTGGATCGAGGGCCACCGGGAGCGGGTGGCGGCCAGGGTGACGTGCCTCTGCACCCGGTGCTGGTCGAGTTCCAACGGCTGATCGACTGCGACCCCATCGTGCGGCAGTACCTCAACCGGCTCATCGCAGAAGAGGGTGTATTCGTGGCCTGAAGCCGCCGGTGTCCAGTAGTGCGCGGGTGATGTAGTTGGTGAGGTTGCGGAAGCCGAGGGCGGTGCCGCGGAGGTGTTCGAGGCGGCCGTTGAATCGCTTCGGTCGGCCCGTTGCTGGTGCCGGGCCGGTCGAAGTAGGCCAGCACGTCGGCGGCGCGGCGTTTCAAGGTGCGGCCGAGGGTCACCAGCTCGGTCAGCGTTGCCGGGACGCCGCCGCTGATCGTGTCGATGATCTTGGACAGTGTGGCCTTGGCGGCGTTGCGGTCCGGGTGGCGGTAGGCCGCCACGATGCGTTGGTAGACACCCCAAGTCGCTTCGGCCTCGGCGTGCTGCTCGCTGGCGAACAGCACCCGCATCGCGTCCAGGCGACCCGGGTCGTTGATCAGCAGCTGTCGGCCGGCGGCCAGGACGGCGTCGTTCGCGGTGTGCCAGGAGGTGCCGAGCCCGTTGGCGACGCGGGCGATCGAGAGCCGGTTGATCACCACCGACTTCAGCGCCCAGAGCACCGCGTGGCGCGACAGCTTCGCCCGCGGCGCCGCAGCGGCCGTGGTGTCCTGACGCCAGACGTGCCCGCAGCCGATGCAGCGGTAGCGGCGCACCCGCACGTGCAGGATGGTCGGCCGCCACCCGAGCGGGACATGGGCCAGCTTCGCCACACGGTGTCGCGCGGCGCGCCCTGACACCCACACTTGTGGCACCAGTCGTCGCGATCGAGGACCCCGCAGGCCAGCACCGCGTGGTCGTCATGGATCTGCTGCCCGATCACCGAAAGGCCGAGGCGATCCAACCGACAGAAGCTGTCGAGATCGCGGCACGAGAAAGTAGCGTTGAGCACGTCGAGGTCTTCCGGGTGGGCGGCGTAGGAACCTCCATCATCGGAAGACCTCGATCCCTACATCGCCACCGACGCGCCAGCGGCTACACCGTCAACTGCGATGAGCCCCTTAACCAGATGATCGCCGAGGTTCCCCGCACGAAGCCGTACCGCAAACGGCACCTGCACAGCGTCGGTTGCCTCCCATTGGTAGTGAGTCCATTGCGTGTCTCCGGCGTGATACTCCGGAACGTCGCCGGCGGCATCGGCGAAGGATTCCAAGGACGGTCACCCGAACGACGTTCGGTCAAGCAAGCACGCACGCCTGCCGTGAGCCCCTACGGAGCTAAGCGGACCCCCCAGGCGGTCACCTTCGATTCGCCTGGCTTCAGGCGGGCGACGCCCCGCCCGGACTGAA
>JAABUM010002274.1_pt1 | contig 26129 bp, 28 predicted proteins | sample 5559161 | NCBI WGS metagenome assembly JAABUM01 (sample SAMN10711868, study PRJNA513369) | rock metagenome | isolation source: Antarctica rocks | place: Antarctica: Victoria Land, Siegfried Peak nord
GGGAGCCATGTTCTCCATCGGGGACGGGCACTACCGCCAAGGCGAGGGCGAGGCCTGCGGCACCGCGGTCGAGGGGCGCGATGACCACCACCCTCATCGTCGAGCTGATCAAGGGTGCGGCGCCTGCGTGGCCCCGGATCGAGGACGACACGCACTGGATGGCCATCGGCTCCAGCCGCCCGCTGGAGGACTCGTGGCGGATCGCGAACGCCGAGCTGGTCCACTGGATCGGCGACCTGTACGGCCTACACCCGATGGACGCCTACCAGCTGGTCTCCCAGGTGGCACTGGTCCCGGTCGCCAACGTCGTCGACGCCAACTACAGCGTCGTGGTCAAGGCGGCCAAGGCCCTCCTCCCGGCGGCGACGGCCTTCGGCGGCATACACGACGACCTGCGAGCCCGCGCCCGCACGCTCCTCTGATCAGTAGGGTCGGCGGCCACCTGCCGCCGCCGAGCGTGTGGTGCTCAGTCGCTGGGGGTCTTGGGTCGCCATACCCCGAAGCGGTTGCCCTCAGGGTCGGCGAGGTGGGCGAACTCGATGGCGCCGTTGTCGATCAGCGGGAGCAGCACGGTGCCGCCCAGTGCCTGAGCCTGCGTGATGGCCGCCTGCACATCCTCGACACCGACGTAGAAGATGGCCCACGACCCCCGGCCGAGCTCGGTGGTGTCCCACAGCCCCCCAGCGCCGCCGTCGACCATCCGGTAGCCGGCCGGCGAGGGCTGTTCGATCTGCCAGCCGAACAAGCCGCCGTAGAAGCTCTGCGCGAGCTGGGGGTTCGGCGTGCCGATCTCGAAGTAGTTCACGCTTGTCGCCATCACGTCCTCCTTGGTGGTCGGTGCTGGGCGGCCGCCGTCTGTGCGTGAGGATCTCAGTCGACGAGCAGGTCAGCCAGCTGGGCCAATTCCCTCACCACGTAGGTCGGTGGACCGACAGCAGCGCCTCGAACGCGTCCTCGATGCCGGCCCGCTGAAACAGCCCTCGCGCCCCCCGAGTCGCGCAGCGGATACAGCGGGACCGAGCCGCTAAGGTCGTCCGAGTGCTCGCGGTCGAGGGTACAAGCTCCTCGAGACGCGTCCGCGCGGGCTGGACCGTGTCATCTCGTGGGCGTGACCCTGGGCCGCACCAGCGTGGTCTGGGACCTGTTGTGCTCCCACGCCCAACCCTCCCACTGCCCCGCAGCCACCTTCTGCGTCGTCGCCCCGTAGGACGCGAGCTTCCACGTGCCCCCGTTGCTGGCCACCCACAGCGCCCAGTACGCCGACGCCGGAGGGGTGTCGACGCACTTCTCCTGGTACCTGGTGTTCCCCGGGATTGAGATGTACTGCGTCGAGGTCGGGTACCCGTTGATCCGGCAGATGAACGCCAGCCCCCACCGCTGGGTCCCCGTCGCCGTGAACCCAGCCCCCTGGAGCACCTGCAAAGCGGTGCCGGTCGTCGCCGAGCAGCGAGTGACCGGAGTGCTGGGGCCGAGGTCGTAGTAGTCCACCACCACCGACGCGCCGGAGGATGTCGAGCACTTGCCCGACGTGCCGGTGGCGTGCGCCGCCGGTGCCGCCGCCAAAGCACCCCCGAGCACCGCCGCCAGTGCCCACCCAGCCTTGCCGCGAAAGCTCACGCTGCTCCCCCTCTTGCATCCTCAGCCCGCGGCAGCGCCGGTAGCCCGCCGGTCGCGGCGACGGCCAGCCACACCGTAACCCAGCGCAACCTAGGCCGGATCCTCAGCCTGGGGTCCCCCGTGAGCAGGGTGCGGCCGAAGGAGGTGGTCCTGTGTCGGCGCGGGGACCGCCTCGGCCTCGACGGTCACGATGCTCCCCGGCGCACTGAGCCCGGCGTCCCTCAGCGCGCGTCCTGCGGCATCCAGCGCCTGTTGCGCAGCACCCAAGGCGTCGGCGGCGTTCACGGCCAGCACCAGCTGTAGCGCCGCCTTGATGAGGTCTACGACCACCACCCCCGCGCCCTGGTCCACCGCGGCGAGACAGTCCTGGAGTGCGGTCGCGCGGCCCTCCAGCTCGGCGCCGTCGACGCTGTCCTGGCCCAACCCGACCGTGACCCGGAACTCCACAGCTTGCCCTCCTCACGCCCCTGAACCGACCAACCGGTAGGGGCGACGGCGCGGGTGCCGGATCGGGCCCCGTCCACCGCCACTATAGGGGGGAGCACGACTACCCAGGTTGGCTCTGCCGCGAGCGTGCGAGCACGTCCACGTAGGCGCCGGGCCGGAAATAGGTTGGCAGACCGTTCAGGGCGGAGTGTGATCACGGACATGGTTGTTGAGCTGATGCATCCGGCGAAGGCTCGCCCCGGTGACAAGGTCGCCGTGCTCTCGCCGTCGTTCGCCGCGCCAGGCGCCGCGCCAGCGGTCCATGAACAGGCGATGCGCCGACTCGCTGAGCTGACCGGACTGGAACCGGTGGAGTACCCGACGACGCGTCGAGTCGGAGCCAGCGCGCAGGACCGGGGCGCCGACATCAATGCAGCGTTCGCGGACCCAAACATCAGGGCCGTTCTCGCCACCATCGGCGGGGAGGACCAGATCACGGTCGTGCCGCACCTTGATCCAGACCCCGTGCGCATGGATCCGAAGCCGTTCCTCGGCTACAGCGACAACACCAACATCCTGTCCTGGCTGTGGACCCACGGAGTCGCCGGATACTACGGCGGCTCGACGCAGGTCCAGCTGGGCCCCGGTCCAGCGGTGGACTCCTGTCACGCCGCCGCACTCAGGGCGGCGCTGATGACCGGCGAGCGACTGGAGATCACCGACCCAGGCGAGTCCGAGGACATCGGCAGGGACTGGGCCGACCCCGCCGCACTCTCTGAATATGGTGATCGGGAGCCAACCGAGCCTTGGACATGGTCGGGCCCCGGCCGCACCGTCACTGGCCGGACGTGGGGTGGGTGTCTCGAAGTGGTGCAGTGGATCCTGACCGCGGGTCGCTTCCCGGAGGTTCCGACCGTGCTCGAGGGCGGGGTCCTTCTCCTGGAGACGAGCGAGGAGCTCATCCCGGCTCGGGAGTTCGGCTGGATTCTGCGGGCGTTGGGCGAGCGTGGGCTGATCGAGGTGGTCGACGCGGTGCTTCTCGCGCGGCCCCCTGCGTCCAGCTTCGAGAAGCAGCCCTCGGCACAGGAGCGGGCGTCGCATCGCGCCCAGCAGCGTGACGTGGCGATAGAGCTCGTCGACCGCTACAACCCCGGCGCCGTGGTCTGTGTCGGCGTGCCCTTCGGGCACACCCGCCCACAGTGGATCCTTCCCTACGGTGGGGAGGTCACCGTGGACGGCGTTCAGCGGAAGCTCTGGGCTGACTACCGCTGAGCCCGCCAGCGCGCAGGACCTTCGGTCGAAGCTGCGACCCGTCACCACGCCGCCGTTAACGGGCCATGTGTCAGGATCTTGACGTGAGTCATCAGGAGACGGTTGGCAACCTCGAGGAGGCGGTGGGCTATGTCCTCAAGCAGACCGCCGCGGCACTGCGAGCGGCGATGGACGCCGCGCTGCGCCCGCTGGGTCTGACCGTCCCGCAGTACGCCTGCCTGGAGCTGCTGGGACAGCGACCGGGCCTGTCCAACGCCGACCTCGCTCGGGGGGCGTTCGTCAGCCGCCAGGCGATGAACGTCGTGCTGCGCGGGCTGCAGGACCGCGGCCTGGTCACCCGGCCCGACGCCGCCCCACGAGGGCGCGCACTGCCCACCGAGCTCACCGCGGCCGGGCGGGAGCGGTTGCGTGCCGCCAGCACTGCCGTGCAGGCCGTGCAAGGGCAGATGCTGTCGGCGCTGCCCTCGAACTCCCAGCGGCGACTCCGCGAGGACCTCGCCACCTGCACTGCATCGCTCACCACCCGGCATCGCTGAGCCGCCTGACGCCTCAGCGACCCTCGCAGTCGCGTAGCAGTGGAGGCCGTCACCGGACCCAGCGCGCGCCTCGACGTCTACTGAAGCGGCCGATGGGTACAGGCCCCGTGAGCTATCTCCGCTACAGAACCGAGGACAGTCACGGCAGACCAGACCACCCCACGGGACCCCACGGCGCAGTACGAGCAGCCGGACGCCGAGGGCGAGCAGATCGACCACCCTGGACGCACCGCCGACATGGGCACCGAGCCCGACCACGGCGAGGACACGTACCGGGGCTCGGACCGGCTGGTGGGCAAGCGCGCCGTCATCACCGGAGGCGACTCCGGCATCGGGCGCGCCGTCGCCGTCGCCTTCGCACGGGAGGGCGCCGACGTGCTCATCGTCCACCTGGACATCGAGCAGGAGGACGCCGCCACCACACTGAAGCTGGTCGAGCAGTCCGGGCACAAGGCCGTCGCGCTCGCCGCCGACGTCAGGGACGAGCAGGCCTGCCAGACCATCATCGACCGGGCCGTCCAAGACCTGGGTGGCATCGACGTTCTGGTCGCCAACGCGGCCTACCAGATGGCCCAGCCGGGAGGCATCGCCGACATCACCACGGAACAGTTCGACCGGGTGATGAAGACCAACCTGTACGGCACGTTCTGGCTGAGCAAGATGGCGCTGGAGCACCTGCCGGAGGGCGGCAGCAGCATCATCACCAGCTCGGTGCAGGCGGCCACGCCGTCGCCGGAGCTGATCGGCTACGCGATGACCAAGGCCGCGCTGGTCAGCTTGACCAAGAGCCTGGCCCAGGTCGTGGCGGAGAAGGGCGTCCGGGTCAACGCCGTCGCGCCCGGACCGATCTGGACCCCGCTGATCCCGGCCACCATGGCGGAGGAGAAGGTCGCGACCTTCGGGGAGAGCACCCCACTAGGTCGAGCCGGCCAACCCGCCGAGCTGGCACCGGCCTACGTGTTCCTCGCCTCGCAGGAGTCCAGCTACGTCAGCGGCGCTGTGCTTCCGGTCACAGGCGGGCAGCCGTTCTAGCGGCGCCGCGAGGTGCAGAACCAGAGCCAGCCGAAGAGCCGACGGCCGAGGAGTCACAGCAAAAGGGTAGAATCGCGCCCTGCCCGCAACAAGCGGGCTCCGACGCCGCCGAAGCACCAGGTCCCCTCACGTACCGCGGTCACCGACGTCCGGCAAGGGGATATATCTCCCAAGGAGGTGCAGCCATGCCCGGCCATGTGAGCGGCGACGACCTGGAGCGCACCCGTGGCCAGCAGCCGGCCGGTCGCGATCTGCACCCGCTGCCACCGGTTGGGCGCACGTTCATCGGCGGCTTCGAGAGCACCTACCTGCCCGCCTTCGGGGTCGACGGCGTCGAGGCGAGCTCTCACGACGTACACCGCGACGCCGACCTGGAGAGCCTGCTGGCCGCGGGCGTGCGACATCTGCGCTACCCCGTTCGCTGGCACCGGATGGAGTCCGATCGGGGCGTGTTCGACTGGGCCGAGACAGACCGGGTGCTGGGGCGCCTGCGGGACGCCGGCGCGGTCGTCATCCTGGACCTGTTGCATCACACCAGCTACCCAGACTGGCTCGGTGACGGCTTCCGTGGTCCGGACTTCGGGCCGGCGTTCGTCCGGTTCGCGGAGGCCGTCGCGCAGCGCTACCCGTGGTTGCCCGCCTACACGCTGCTGAACGAGCCGCTCACGACCTTCTTCTTCACCGGTCACCAGGCGCTCTGGCCGCCGTACGACCACGGCGTGGCGGGCTTGGTGCGGGCGATGCGCTCGTTCATGCCGGCGCTGGCGGAGGCAGCGCGCTGCTGGCGCGAGACGCTGCCCGCGGCTCACCACGTGTGGGTGGACACCGCGGAGCACCACCGCGGCGTGGGCCGGGGCACGCAGGCGGCTGCCCTCGCGAATGACCGGCGCCACCTCGTGCTCGACCTCGCCCTCGGCCGGCACCTCGACTCGGCCCGCCCGTCGCTGTCGAGCGTCCTGGAGGCCGGCGGGGAGTCGCTGCTCGAGCTGCGCCCGCTGCAGGTGGACGTGCTGGGCCTGGACTACTACTGCCACTCCGAGTGGTTCTATGACGACCACCGCGGTCAGGCTCCTTCGCCGCATCCGGTGGGTTTCGCGGCCATCGCGCAGCAGTACGGCGAGCGCTACGGCCTGCCGATGATGCTGACCGAGACCAATCTGCGCGGCCTTCCGTCGGATCGCGTCACCTGGCTGCGCCACACGCTGGAGCAGTACGAGCTGGCTATCAGCCGGGGGGTGCGGCTGCACGGCTACTGCTGGTTCCCCCAGGTCGACTCCTGCGACTGGGACACCCTCCTGGCCCGCTGTCGCGGCCGAGCGGACCCGGTGGGCGTGCTGGGCATGGCGCCCGACGGCTCCCGGGTCGAGACCAGCTTCACCCGGGCCTGGCGTGACGCCGCCTCCGGTGCGCCGGTTACCGAGCTGCCGGCCTACCGGCTGCAGTCCCCGAACGACCGGCACCTGGCCGGTTTCCTCAGCAGCCGGACGCCCTGGCCCTGGCAGGACCCGCCGGAGGACGAGCGGATGCCGGCCATCGATATTCCTGCCCCTGACGAAAGGACCACGACCATGCCCATCGACCCGACACCTACGACGGATACGACGATGCCGGCCGCCTCCTGGGCCGGGACCGAGTCGATCATGACCACCGCGGACCCGCAGAAGAACCCGGCCGCGGCCGAGGCTGCCACCGCCGCTGCCCGTGCGGCGGCCGAGCCGGACCTGGTCGTGCTCTCCCACCTGCGCTGGGTATGGGTCTGGCAGCGCCCGCAGCACCTGGTCTCGCGGATGGCGACCTGGCGGGCGTCGCGGGGCGCGCGCACCTGGTTCGTCGAGGAGCCGGTCGCCGGAGACGTGAATGCGCCGGTCCTGCGCCAGGAGCAGCACGGCCCGGTGACCCGGGTCTGGCTGGTCGTCCCCCGGGGCGAGGGCGGGGGCACGTCGGAGCTGCCGGAGTACCAGAGCCCGGTCGCCCGGCCGTACGGCGCCTTGGTGGCGCAGATGCTCGCCGAGCAGGGCCGGCCGGCGAAGCCGGACGTGTGGGTCTACACGCCGATGGCCTTCGACCTCGCGCAGCGGCTGCATCCCGGCCGGGTGGTCTACGACATCATGGACGACCTGTCCGGCTTCCTGGACGCCCCTGAGGGCCTGGCGCTCCGGCAGCGCCGGCTGATCGCCGAGGCTGACGTGGTCTTTGCCGGCGGCCGCACCCTGTACCGGGTCGCCGCCGCCCAGCGCCGCCACCACCTGCATCTGTTTCCGAGCGGGGTGGAGACCGCGCACTACGCCACCGCGCGCTCGCTGCGCGCAGAGCGTCCAGCGCAGGATGGTCCCCGGCGCTGTGTGGCCGGCTACGTCGGGGTCTTCGACGAGCGGATCGACCTTGACCTCGTGCGCGAGATGGCTGGCCTCTTGCCGGACTGGACCATTCGCATCGTCGGGCCGGTCGCCAAGATCGACCCCGCGAGCGCGCCGCAGGCGCCCAACATCGAGTACCTGGGGCTGACCAGGTACGCCGACCTACCGGAGCAGATGGCTGGCTTCGACGTGGCCCTGATGCCGTTCGCGCTCAACGAGGCGACCCGCTCGATCAGTCCCACCAAGACGTTGGAGTACCTCGCGGCGGGCCTTCCGGTCGTGTCCACGCGAGTAGCCGACGTGGTGGCCGACTACAGCAACCTGGTGCACCTTGCTGAGGACAGCGCGGGCTTCGCGGCGGCGTGCCGGCGGGCGCTGACCGACGATGCCGCCGACCGCGAGCGCCGGGTCCGGCGGGTCCTGGCGCGCCAGGAGTGGGACGCGATCGCCTCGCGGATGGTGCAGCTGCTGGACGCGGCCACCGCGAAGGGTCAGGACCGCGACCCGTATGGCCGCGCCGCCTCGCCCACCGAGGCCTCAGCATGAGCGGGCCGCACGTCAGCTCCGTACCGGGACCCAGCCCCCACAGCGAGCCCTGGCAGCAGCGGATGCGGCCGACTGCGCTGGCGGCCGATCTGGAGCGGGCGCACGGCAACGCCGTGGCAGCCGCCGGGGCCGGCCTGCAGGACGCCGCGCTCGGGGCCCTGCGGCTGACCGGTCCGGGCGTGGCCGTCCTGGCGGACGCCGCGGTGTCGTCGGCGACCCCCTACCTGCGGGCGCCTCTGCTGGCGCGGATCTCCGGCGGGCTGCTGCTGCACCCCATGGGCGGCGGGGCCGACCGGCAATGCCCGACGTGCCTGGTGCCCGCGCCGTGCGCCACCGCCGCGGAGCTGGGCTTGTGAGCGGCGTGAGCGTGGACCGGGGCACGGCCGGGCCGGCCGGGCCGGCCGGGCTGGCCGAGGCTCTGGCCGCCGCAGATGTCGTCGTGGTCGGGTCTGGCTTCTACGGGCTGACCGTCGCCGAGCGCGCGGCGGCACTCGGCCGGCGGGTGCTTGTGCTCGAACGCCGGGCACACATCGGCGGGAACGCCTACTCAGAAGCCGAGCCCGAGACCGGGATCGAGGTGCACCGGTACGGCGCGCACCTTTTCCACACCTCGAACGAGCGCGTCTGGGAGTACGTCAACCGGTTCACCGACTTCACCGGCTACCAGCACCGCGTGTTCACGGTGAGCAACGGGCAGGTGTACTCCATGCCGATCAACCTGGCGACGATGTGCGGCTACTTCGGCCGGCATCTGAGCCCCGACCAGGCGCGCGCCCTCGTCCGCGAGCAGGCCTGCGAGGTCAGCGTCGACGCGGCTGCAAACCTGGAGGAGAAGGCCGTCGCACTGGTCGGTCGCCCCCTCTACGACGCCTTCATCCGCGGCTACACCGAGAAGCAGTGGCAGACCGACCCGCGCGAGCTGCCGGCCGCCGTGATCACCCGGCTGCCGGTCCGCTACACGTTCGACAACCGGTACTTCAACGACACCTACGAGGGCCTGCCGGTGGACGGGTACACCGCCTGGCTGGGCGCGATGGCGGACCACGAGCTGGTCGACGTGCGTCTCGGCGTCGACTACTTCGAGGTCCGCCACCTGGCGCCTGCCGGGACGCCGGTCATCTACACCGGGCCGGTGGACCGCTACTTCGACTATGCCGAGGGCGAGCTGGGCTGGCGGACCCTCGACTTCGAGCAGGAGGTGCTGCCCGTAGGCGACTTCCAGGGCACGCCGGTGATGAACTACGCCGACGGCGACGTGCCGTGGACCCGCATCCATGAGTTCCGCCACTTCCATCCCGAGCGGAACTACCCGCAGGACCGCACGGTGATCGTGCGGGAGTACTCGCGGGCCGCCGAGCCAGGGGACGAGCCGTACTACCCGATCAACACCCCGCAGGACCGCGACCGGCTCCAGCGGTACCGCAAGCGGGCTGAGGCAGAGCCCGACGTGTACTTCGGTGGCCGGCTCGGCACCTACCAGTACCTCGACATGCACATGGCCATCGCCTCTGCACTGTCCTTCGTCGACAACACCCTGGGCCCCCTGTTGACCAACCAAGAGGCCGGGCGCGCACGAGGCAGAGCGGTCCCGCCTGACGCCGGCCCGCTTCACAGGGGTGGCCACCAGCCGGGCAGGTCGGCCGCGTACTCGGTGGTCGCTGCCCAACGAGCTCCGAAACCGCCGATGCAGCCGGGTGGACCCACAACCCGGACGGGCGCTGCCGCACCGTCCAAGGTCACCAGCCACGAAGCCGGGTCGGCCTGACGCTCCTGGGTTGGCGGCGGTATGGGCGCGCCGGCACTGCTGAGCCACTGTGCCGTCTGGGCCAGCGACAGCCGGGCAGTCCCGGACGTCCCCCCGTGGCGCTGTCCGCCAGCGCGAGCAGCGCAGCGGCCGCCGCGAGGTACCCGGTGGCGTGGTCCAGAACCTGCGCGGGTAGCGTCCCCGGGCGCCGCTTGCTGCCCTCCGCGTCGGCGATACCCGTGGAGCACTGCACGAGCGAGTCGAACCCGCGCCGTGCCGCCCAAGGCCCCGTCGGCCCCCAAGCAGTGAGCGTGACCACGGACAGGTGCGGGTGCCGGTCCGCAAGGTCCGCAGCGGCCAGGCCGTGTCGGGCGAGCGCCCCGGGTCGGTAGCCCTGTACGAGGACATCCGCGCCACCGAGCAGCTCCTCCAGGCGCCCCCGCCCGGTCGGGGTGTCGATGTCGAGCAGCGCGCTCCGCTTGCCCGGGAGGGTGTCCAGGGCCTGCGCGGCGATCTCGGGCAGCCGCGAGCTGTCCAAGCGCAGCACCTGCGCACCCCAGCCCGCGAGAGTACGGGTCGCTACCGGCCCGGCAATCACACGGGTGAGGTCCAGGACACGGATCCCGGCGGCCGCGCGCCCGGGGCCGACCCGGGCACTGCCGCGGTCGTGGAGATCGCGGTCCAGTACGGGCAGCTCGGCGACGGCCTTGCCTTGCGGGTGCTCGCGCCACTGCGACCGGGTTCTCACCGCCGAGCCCAGCGCTCCGGCCTCGGCCAATGCGTCTTCCACTTCGACGCCACGTCGATGCCGCACCGCTGCCGCGACGTCGCGCGGATCGATGTCCATGTGGCCGGCGAGCCCCAGCACGCGCAACGCGCGCTCGCGATGCCACGGGTAGTTGGCGTGCAGACGCAGCCAGCCGTCCGCGGTCTGATAGAACCGCGACAACGGGGCGAACAGCTCCGGGGCTCCGCCGGCTCCGGCACGGGCGTACCGCTCGCTGCGCGCAGCGACCGCGACGTGCTCCGGGGCGACCCTCACCGTGGCGACCGGCGTCCCGGTGCGGACGCTGTCCAGGGCGGCAGCCGCCAGAGTCGAGCAGCACACCGCCGCGACCATGGCCGGTAGCGCGGGGAGAGCCGAGGGCAGCAAGCCGTCCTCGTTGCCGGTCACCTGGACCCGGTCCAGGAGATCTGGCTGGCCTCCCAACGCCGACCAGGCTGACTCGAGCAGCTCGGCGGTGCGGCCCGAGGGCGCAGCCCCCGCACGGCAGTCCGTCACTGGATGAGCCTGATGCGCAGCCGCGCGACCAGGTGGCGCACCGCGACCGGCAGCGTCACCGGCCACCCCGTCGCGTAGATGGCGGCCGCGGCACGAGGAGGGCCATCGACCGATCCTACGGAACGCTGCGTGCGGGCACCCATTCGCTCGAGAGCGCGGTCACATCGCCGTGCGGCTCACCTGGCGCCGCATCGAGCCGGGCTCCGCGGCCGGCCAAAGATGCGGCGCGTCACTGCTCGCGCGGGCTGCTGCCCAGCGGGCGGCCCGGTGAACCTGGAGCCACCGACGAGGGGTCCTCCCAGTAGTCGGCGTCCGGGCCCTGAGGCTCCTCATCAGCGTCGAGGCCAGCGATCCCCTGCGGCTCAGTCACAACAGGGGCATCATCGGCGGCGAGGTCATGCAGGGACGCGCCTGCAGCACCCTTCGAGCGCTGGTCCCCTTCTCCCACGGCGCTCTGCTCGGACTGCTCGGACTGCTCATCCTGTCTGCTCACGGCCAGCTCCTCCTCAAAGGGCTCCGGCGCCCGAGATGGCGCCGCACGCAGTCAACACCCCCGGCAACCCCCCCCGCACCCCGGCGCACCCCGGCGCCGCTCTCAGGGGCCGCCCCCCAGACCGTTAGCGGGCCCGGGCTGGGCCTGGAGCCACCGACGGCCTGGATCCGACCGGCCACTGCTTCACGACGAAGCCCACGGCCTCATCCACGGTCGCCGCCGGTGTGCCCCTTGACGCATGTCAGCAGCTTGACACAAGATGAGACATGTCAATAACTTGACACAAATCCTCGGAGGAACAGATGACCGTTACCGGTCCCGACTTCATCGCCCTACAGGTCCGAAACCTGGACCGCTCCGCCGCCTTCTACGAGACCAACCTCGGGCTGCGCCGGCTGCCGGTGAGCCCGGCCGGCGCCGTCGTCTTCGCCACCACGCCCGCGTCTTTCGCGGTACGTGAGCCGCTGCCGGGCGTTGACCTGGACGCCGCTGGTCCGCAGCCAGGTCTCGGCGTGGCGCTGTGGCTCCACGCGGACGACGCGCAGGCCTTGCACGACCACCTTGCCGAGATCGGTGTCCCGATCCCGGCCACGCCGGCCGACGGTCCGTTCGGTCGCACCTTCACCTTCACCGACCCCGACGGCTACGCGATCACCATCCACGACAAAGCGTGACCGGCACCGTGACACAGCAACGGCGCAGCCGTGACGACGAGACACGCCACACGGTGAGCATCGAGGTGCTCGGCCCGTGGTCGCTGGCAACGAGCCGGGCGTTCTGGGAGGGTTTCACCCCCGCCGCACTACAGCCGCAGACCGAGCGCGAGGACGGCAGCGAAGTCGGTGGCAAAGGTAGCCAGCTGAGGACCGTGTTCCGGGCTGAGGCGGACTGGCGCCGAGCCGCGGTCGAGGTGGTGCAGGACGGCGGCATGGCACGGCTCGCGGTGAGCGGTGACGGCGACCTGGAAGCCGCCGCTGCCCAGGCCTGCCGGTTCCTCTGCCTCGACGTCGACGGCCGAGGCTGGCCGGACGTCGCCCGCCGCGACCCGGTGATCGCAGCAGCCCAGGCAGAGCTGCCCGGACTGCGGCCGTGCGGGTTCCACTCCCCGTACGAGGCCGCCGCCTGGTCGGTACTCTCGCAGCGGATCCGCATCGTGCAGGCAGCCCGACTCCGCGACCGAGTCATCGCCCGGTTCGGCGAGGACGGGGCGTTCCCTGCGCCCCAGGTCCTGCTGAGTGCCGACCCCGACGAGCTGGACCTGCCCGGCCGCAAGCCGGAGTATCTGCGGGCCGTCGCAGAGGCCGCGCTCGAGGGTCGCCTCGACGGTGCGGCGCTCCGCGCGATGGAACCGGACATGGCCGCGCGGCGGGTGCAGGAGATCAAGGGCGTCGGCCCGTTCGGCGCCGAGCTCGTCGTCATCCGCGGCGCCAACGCCCCTGATGCCCTACCACGGCACGAAGCAAGGCTGGACGCCGAGGTCGCATACAGGTACGGACCGAGCGCCGTCCTCAGCGAGGTGGCACAAGCTTGGCGACCCTTCCGCACCTGGGCCGCCGTCCACCTGAGGGTGCTCCGGGAACGGCGCACCCACGAGATCGGTAGCACGACGTGACCGATAGCGGTCCCGAAGGTTGCCCGGCGACCGCCGCCGGTCCAGCACACACCGACGACGGACTCCCGGCTGGCTGGACACCGCGATTAGTGGCTGGTCCGCCCGGGCAGGGGCCGAGGGCGCTCTGGAATCAGCCTGTCCGCGACCAGGCCGGTCGCGAGGGAGTACACGCCCTTGTGCAGCAGGTCCGCGACATGCTCGCGCCCGGGCCAGCTCTGCGGTGGCGCTCCGACGCCGGTCGCGTTTTCCAGCGTCTGGTCGGTGCAGAGCCGCACGACGGCGTGCGCGAGCGACCAGCCGGGACCGCGCAGCCCCGTCTCGGCCCAGACGCCGCACAGCGCACCAACGGCGGCTCCGGTGCCGTAGTGCATCGCCAGGTTGGCAGCCAAGGGCCGCGCCTGCTCCCGCGGGCGGCGGCCGAGCAGCGCGAGTAGCGTCCGAGCCGGGACGAAGGAATCCGGCCGACCGGTGATTCGCTGCTCGATCTTCTCACCCAGGGTCATGACGACCGCGCCGGCCAGCCCCGCGGCCGCGCCCCTGCCCGCAGCACCTACGAGTCCTGACACGCCCGTCGGGGTACGCCAGAGGCGCCAGCCCACGTGCGCCTGGTTACCGTCGGCGTGAGGTGCTGTTGCCCAGTCCCCGATGCCGAAGCCCTGAGTGACCATGCTGCTCGTGACCTGGAGTGCAGCGTACCCGGCTGTATCCGGAGGTGTAGAGACCGTACGGTGTGCCCATGCTGGCTTACGACCGAGCGGTCCTGATCTTCAATCCCCAGAGCACGGGCGACGCCGAGCGCCTCGCCACGGAGCTGCGCGACGAGCTGGCTGAGCGCCTGCCCCAGTTTCCCGTGCAGCTGCAGCCCACGCAGCACGCCGGTCACGCCAGGGACCTGGCTCGGGAGGCAGCGGCCGTGGGGTCGCCGTTGATTGTCTCGGTCAGCGGGGACGGCGGCTACAACGAAGTCGTGGACGGCGCGATGCAGGCAGGCAATGACCGGGCGGTGTGCGCGGTGCTGCCCGCGGGAAACGCCAACGACCACCGACGGGCTACCAAACAGAAGCCACTGGCCGATGCCATTGTTGCGGGGACCATCACCCGCCTGGACCTTCTCCGGCTCACCGTTGACGGGGCCGCTGTCCCGACTGGGCACGCCCACTCCTACATCGGCCTCGGTCTGACCCCCGTGGTGGCCGTCGAGCTGGAGAAGGGCGGCAAGGGGTCGCTCAAAGAGATGCTGACCACGGTGCGGGCGTTTGCGCGGTTCCGCCCGTTCGAGATCCAGCTCGCTGACGGGTCCCGCAAGCGCTTCGACAGCATCGTGTTCGCAAACATCTCCGAGATGGCCAAGGTCGCCACGCTCAGCGAGCCTGACACCCCGGACGACGGCATGTTTGAAGTGATCACCATTGAGGCCACCAGCAAGTGGGCACTGCTGCGGACCGCGCTCAAGGCCGCCACTCGCGGGCTGGGACCACAGCCCAGTGTGCACGAATACCGGTTCACCACGCTCAAGCCCATGCCGATCCAGGTGGATGGCGAGGTGATGCACCTGCCCCCCGGGGCTGCTGTCCGGGTCGACATCGTCCCCAGGGCGCTCAACACCGTCGTCTGAGCCTTCGGCGACAGGGCTGACGAGCAGCCTCGGGCTGCGACATTCGCCTTACACGCCGCCCTCCAGGTCGGAAGGGCTGGTTAGTCGAAGAAGTGGGTAGCCGGGCGTTCGAGCGGATGCCCGTCGAGGATGTGGTCCACCTTCTCGTTGTAGAAGGCGACCATCCCGGCGATCGGCAGCAGCTGTCGGGTGGGAAAGTCGTAGGACCAGGCCAGGTCTGGGTGTGTGACGCCGCCAGCGCGAACGGACCAGTAGGCGGTGGTCGTGCCCTTGTAGGGGCACTGGGTGACGGTGTCCGTGGCCAGCAGGTGTTCGAAGTGCACGTCGGTGCGGGGGAGGTAGTAACGGGTTGGTAGTCCGGTCTCGAACACCATGACGGGGGACGGCGTCGCGGCCAGGACGACACCATCCAGCTCGACTCGCACCGGGCGGCTGGAGCGGATTGCGTCGACCCGGGTGTAGGGGTTTCGCGGGTGCACGAAGATCTGCTCGTCCTCCTCATACCACGCGTCCAGCGCCGCCCAGTCGAACCGCACGGTGTCGACGATCTGGTCATCGGCGTCTTCACGGTAGACGCCGGCCGCGCCGGGGCGGCTCGTCTCCCCTACTCGCAGGCCGTGCTGGTGTGCGGTACCGCGGCGGAGATGCTGCTTCTGGTGCTCGTCGACCAGGAGACCTGCGTCGACGTCTCCTAACGGGATGTAGTACTGCGGGTAGCCCGGCCACTCCCACACGTACAGCGCTCGGGTGGTGTCGAACACGATCCGGTTGGACAGGACGCCTCGCACGCGGCGCGGCGCGGGCTCGACCTGCCCGTCGGAAGCGGTCATCTGCGGATAGTCACGCACAACGTCTCCAAAGGGTCGCTTCGCGCGTGTCGGCGTTCACCTAGGTTATCTGTCTAGGCAAGCGGACTGCTCACGAGGTAGGTGACGCAGGGGCCAGCGGGTCCCCCCGCTGGGGCGTGGCTGCGCAGTCGTCCTCGATGCGCCGATTCGTCGCTCCGCGCCGGGTACTGTCTCTGCTCGGGCGCCAGCGACGCGATGCTGGGCTACGAGGAGGAGGAGAACCCATGTCAGCGGATCCGACGTGGCCGGTGAGCGACGGAGAGTTCCGACTCGGTGACCTCGAGGTCGAGCGTGGCGGTGTCATCACCGACGCGCGCATCGTGTGGCAGACCCATGGCACCCTGAACGCCGCGCGGGACAACGCCGTGCTCTATCCGTGCAGCTACACCGCCCAGCACTCGGACCTGACCTGGCTGATCGCGCCGGACGGCGTCCTCGACCCCACCCGCTGGTTCATCGTCATCCCCGACATGTTCTCCAACGGGTTGTCCTCGAGCGCGTCGACCGTGCTCGACTATCCCCCGCTCGTCACTGCCAGCGACAACGTGAGGGCGCAGCGACGGCTGCTCACCGAGCAGTTCGGCGTCGACCGGCTCGCTGCCGTCTACGGGTTCTCGATGGGAGCGCAGCAGGCCTATCACTGGGCGAGCCTGTTCCCGGACGCTGTCGAGCGCGCCATCGTCGTATGCGGCAGCGCACGCACCGCGACGCACAACAAGGTCTTCCTCTCCGGGCTGCTGCGGACCCTCGAGGCGGCACCGGAGTACCTCGGGGACGGGCGGTTCTCGGCTGAGCCGACAGCCGCACTACGGGCCTTCGGCCACATCTATGCAGCATGGGGCCTGAGCCAGGACTTCTATCGCGAGGAGCTGTACCGGACCGCACTCGGTGCACCGGATCTCGACACGTTCCTCGTCGAGGCATGGGAGGCAAGCTTCAGCGCGCACCGAGCCGCAGACCTCTACGCGCAGGCGGTCACCTGGTACCACTCAGACATCGCGGCCAACGCGCTCTACGGTGGCGACCTGGCGCGTGCCCTCAACGCCATCCAGGCTCGCGTACTCCTGCTGCCGAGTGAGACCGATCTGTACTTCCGAGTAGCAGACAACGCCGCGGAGCTGCCCCATCTCGGACAAGCTGAGCTGCAACCGATACCGAGCATCTGGGGTCACCGGGCCGGCAGCCCCGACTCCAACCCTGCGGATTTCGCCTTCGTCCGCGATGCGGTGGCGTCCTGGCTGGCGCGCTGAGGCTTTGAGCGGGCCTTCCTCCTCCGCGTGCGGTGAAGGGGTCGCGAGGGGAGCCGGTTGCTCTGTGTGGCGAGCGGCTAGTAAGGAAGCAGGCAGATGCCTGCGTGTCCGGCCTTGCCACCGCAGGATTGGGAGAACGCGCTGGATGAACCGTTGTCCGAGCCGATCCACAGGCCCTGGCCGGGGACGAGCACCATGTCGTCCGCGCCGGTGCCGCGGCTGCGCTGGTACTCGCCGGTATAGGGATCGGCTGCGGTGGTGTAGACGTTGCCGTCGGAGGGCCGCAGGCCTCCGATCCCCGCAGCGGCAACGGGACCACTGCTGAGATTATTCTCGTCGCAGTCGTTCGGGGCGTTGAGTCTACGCTGGTGGCCTCCTACGTAGACGGCTGTGGCGTCCGCGGCGGTGGCGTAGAGCGAGTCACAACCGGCGTAGTTCACCCAAAGGTGGCTCGGGACCGGCGTGTTCGCTGTCGTAGCGGTGGAGAAGGCCGCTGCAGCGTCACACAGCCCGCCACGGGGCTCGGACGTATAGAACCCGGTGGTCACTCCGGATGCAGGGTCGTTGTCGGTAGCGGGCTTGTAGCCGGTGGTCACGGGGTAGACGGTCCGGCCGTCGGTGGACCAAGACGCGTCCTGGAGCCAAAAGGCCTCGTTGTAGTTGCAGTTCTGGTTGAACTCCGCGGAGTACCAGGGACCCACGGTGGTAGTCACCGTTCCGAGGTCGAGCATGAAGATCTGTCGCCGCGCCTGGCCGCCGACGGAGGTGAAGACGCCCATGGCCAGCAGCCGGGTCTGGTCCGGGCTGAGCGAGAAGTTGTACACCTGCGTCGAGTTGCTGCCGCTGGCTCGCCCGTCCTGCTGGGTGTAGACGTAGTTTCCGGAGATGCCCAAGTGCACGTAGCCGTCGTCCCTGCCCGTGGTGAGGCTGTGGCTGGAGAGGAACCTGTTGGTCGAGCCGTTCACGGTCGAGTAGGAGCCGGCCAGTAGGTGTGAGCCGCTGACCAGCAGCGCGTTGACCTGGCCACCAGCGTTGTGCGCGAAGGTCGTGACCACCGCTCCGGTGCTGGTGTTGACCGCTGCGATGTTCTTGACTGTGACACCACCGACGCTGGTGAACACCCCACCCAGATACGCCGTCGAGCAGTTGGGGGACAGCGCGATGGAGTTCACCTTGCCGTTGACGTCGGGGTTGAAGCTGCTGACCTGCCCGGTGGTGGAGCTGAACGAGAAGACGTTGTTACGGGCAAGGGTCGCTGCTGCCGGCTTGACCTGTTTGATGCTGGTGAACTTACCGACGGCGTACATGGTGCCGCCGCAGAGCACCAGCTGGCGCACCGTCATTCCCGTGGTGGTGTCAGCGATGCTCGGAGTGTATGTCGCCGCTACCGGCTTCACGCTCGTCCCTGCGGGTGCCGGACCCGCCCCTGGTGTGGCGTATGCCACCGACGTGCCCAGGACCAGGCCAGTCGCCGCCAGTACTGCTACCGGCGTGATTCTCCGCATCAACATGTCCCGTCTCAAACCGCTTGGGAAACCGATCCCGCCGGTGTTCGGTTGACGAATCGTATACGGGATCTTGACCACCGTATGGCTTTTGGCTGACCAGCCCATGACCTAGTTCGAGGCAGCTTCGGGGCTGGGCGACGGCAAATCGTGCTTAGGGGACATATGGCACGGGGCGCCGGCGAGGACCTGTCCGCTCGGATGCTCGCCGCAACAGGCCGCGGCTTCTGGCGCACCGAACAGCAGGGGTTGCTCGCCGGCTACGTGGCCCGCTTCTACCCCGCCGACCTCGCCCCTCGCCGTGGGGACGTCATCGCAGAAGTGCTCGGAACCGACGCCTACCTCACTACGCGGTCGACCACGAGACCCTTACCACTGCCCAACATCTAGAGCACAACAGCCCGACGACAGCCATACGCCGGCACCTGGACGACCGGCTCTACGACCTACGCCGGGCAGTTCACGTCCAGACACGATGGAGCCAGTCCCAAACTGGCTAGCGCAACGGGGCTCAGCGCCGCACGTCTCGCTTCCAGGCAACGAGATATCGGCCAGTGTCGCCACCACGTCCCAGACCGTCAGCCCGGCGCGAGCGAAACCTGGTCCGGATGCGCTCTCAGCGCAGGTACAGGCGGCGCAGCTCACTCCGCTCGTAGGCCGAGATCTGCGGGTACCCGGTCAGCGAGGGATGCATCACGTCGTGGTAGTGGTCGTGGCCCAGACCCAGCCCGTGGCCCAGCTCGTGCTTGACCACGTCGAGGCGCTGACTGTAGGTGTAGTGCTCGCCGTAGTACCGGTTCAGCCGGATGCTCATCGAGGTGAAGTGGCCGCCGGATTGGGTGTAGGTCGTGTCGGCGTCCCACCCGGTCGGGCCGTAGTCGCCCTCGTACACGTGCACGCAGCGGTAGCCCGTGCAGGCGCCGTACCGGTAGCCGCTGCCCCAGGACCGCGTGCTGGCCCGGACCGGCCACAGGACACCGGTGTGGTCCTCGACCCGCACATTGGCCCAGTGGTGGGCGCGGTGCGACCAGTCCACCCCCAGGGTGCTGGCCTGTGCCGGGGCGGTGAAGAACAGGGCTGGCGCAAGGGCCGCGGCCAGCGCAAGGGGAAGGCGAAGTCTCAGGGGCCAGTATCTCCGGTTTTGGCCGAGTTCATCGTGGGCTACCACCCAGGAAGCCGTACCTGAGCCTCTCGAGCCGAGTGGCGTGACGCCGTTCTGCTTGCGGACGCGTCGTCGCTCACCCTGCCCACAACACGTGCTCCCATCGAGGACGCCAACCGTGGTTGGCCCTGGGCGCCCGGTGGAGAGCTGCTCGCTGGTGGGGACCGATTCGCGGACCGCGGCCGGTAGGGCGTCCCGCTGTGACAGCCGCCTTTCACGGCGAGGGCACCCTCGCGCAGTGAGCGAACGTATCGAGAACCGGCGTGGTGTGTCGTAATTCGCGGACACGGGGACGCGAGACAACTTCCATGCTTGCCGCGCACTGGCTCGGGCCGTGTCTCGTAGACGATCGCTCACGCACCGCTTCCACCGGCCCCAGTCGTCCTCCCGCTGAGCCGCCAGAAGCGCAAGACAGCACGATGACCAGCATGACCTCCGGTACCTCCGGCACCACGCTGGCGCGGCAGTACTACGACGACGTCGTTGCACCCCTGCTCGCCGCACGCTGGCCAGACCTGCCACACGCAGCCGGCCTTGGCGACCCAGTCGGTCGCGGCCAACTTCGAGCCAGGCTTCAACGCCCGCTGCGCGACCAGAGCGAACACGATCCGCTCGACCGCCTCACCATCGAGGCGACGACCAGTGGCGACCCGGCGGATCGCCGCACCGATCCCGAGCCGTTGCCAGACCCGATCCAGCGTCCACGCTCCGCCCAACGGGCGGGAGTCAACGATCTCCACCTCGGCGCCGTGCGCGGCCGCGGTGGCCTGCTCCGGGGGGTCAGGAACCGCGAGATCGACGAGACCAACCGCGCCAGGGCGACCCTGTCGACCTGTTCGGCACGGCCGAAGCTGTGGATCACCTTCGCGACCGAGTTCCCGGTCTCCGGGTGCCGCTCGTTGTGGGCCAACTGCAGGTAGGCGGCCACCGAGCCGTCACGGTTCGTCCGACGAGTCTCCCGCAGGTACATGCCCACCACTCAAGCGCGCAACGCCTCCACTGTCGAGCGACACGCCACAGGTCGTGTGCCTACACGAAATCGTGTTCCGGGCACCCCCGCAGGGCGCTGACCTGCACCGATGGCCCCGACCGCCACCGAAAATGCCTACCAGCTGCGGAAGTCCGGTCATAACCAAGCAATCCTCCGCCGATGCCGCCGAGGGCACCCCCAGCAAGCATCCCCCCCACACCGCCGCCGCCTCGGCCGTAGCCCTGCCCAACCCCATACCCGGGGCCACCGCCATACCCAGGGCCGCCAGGTCCGTAACCCGGGCCGCCAGGTCCGTAACCGGGGGTAGGCGTCTTGCGGGCCCACCACGACACGGCGTCGGCGAGCACGCAGCAGCGCCATCACGCCCGCGGTAACGCCGCCCACGATCACCAAGAAAACAATCAGGGCGCCCCACGGAAACGAGGTCTGAGACCCCGCCAGTGCACCGTTGCCGCCCCGGGTGGGCGCCCCGTTGGCCCCCGCGGCCCCCGCGGCGCTGGTCAGACTGGTCAGCGCCGCGCTAATGCCCGCCGCCCATTGACCCTGGCCGAAGGAGGAGTCCGCGGACCTCTTCGCGGCCGCCGCCGCCGCCGAGGTCAGCCGCGCGTTGCGGGCCGCGACGTGGCTGAACCTGTCCACCGTGTCAACCGCCACGACCACCGAGTCGGTGTTCCTCACCAGCGCATTAGCGGCCGACACGAAACCGGCCTTATTGCCCGCATACCCCCCCTTGGCGGTCCAGACATACACCGAGAACGGCGCCCGGGTGGCGCTGGCACGGATCGTCTGCTGATCCGCTGCGCTCAACACCCCAGCATCGTCACGCACCTTCAGACCCCCGGCCGCAGCGGTGGACACCTGGGCCAAGCAGGCCGCGAGCATCAGCAACACCACGATCGGAAGGCGGATCAATCGGCGCATCACAAGCTGTCCCCTCATTACCGGCGACGCCGAAGAGGCGACACGTCCCTCAATTCTGGGACCAAGCCAAACCGACCCGCAAGCAGCAGCCCAACGCCTCACGCCCAACTCGGAGCCCTACACGAGTCACCAGACGGTGACGTCCGGCCCCTCAGGTCAGGTAGCCATGTCAATTGAGCAACCACCTACGGGGCACCGTAAGGGCGATCGAACAGAACGGGTACCGGCGGCGACCGCTCCGCTGCGGAACGGTCGCCGCTGCCCCCGGCGTCACTCCCTGGTGCCGCGGCGAGGTCCCCGCGGCGCAGCAGCTTCGCCAGCGTCAGGTCCGCGGCGAGCTTCCCGCCACCCTCCGGCTTCGCGTCGGCTTCTTCAGTCTGTCCCGGGGGCCGCCCCCCTTCAACAGTTCGGCGGCGAGGCTTCGGCGCAGGATCCGGGGCGCTCACCCACCGGAGGGGTAGATGGTGATGGTGGAGCCTGGTGCGGCGGTGCTCCCGGCGCGGGGCAAGGTGTATGCCGCGAAGCCGGCGGGGTAGGGGGAGGGCACTGCAGTTGCCAGAGCCGCGTGGTAACCGGCGCTGGTGAGCGCGGCGACCGCGTTGGCGGTGTTCATGCCGGTGACGTCGGGAATGGTCAGCAGAGCGCCGCTGCCACTGGCGCTGGTTGCGGGGGCTGCACCGAAGTCTTGGACGGGCATGCCGACTGAGGCGGCGGTGCTGATGTCTTTCCAGATCGGCGCGGGGGTGTTGGCGCCGTAGACCTTGCCGTTGCCGCCCACCAGCTTGCCGTTGAGGCGGACATGGTTCATCGGGGTGGGAATCTTGGGGGTCCCAACCCATACCGCGGTGGCCAGCTGGGCGGTGAAGCCGACGAACCAGACCTGCTTGTATCGGTCCGTTGTCCCGGTCTTGCCCGCTGAGGGTCGGCCGGGCACCGGCCCGACACCCTTTGCGGTGCCGTCGGTGAGCACGTGGGAGAGGATCTCGGCTGCCTGGGCGGCGATGGCGGGGTCGATGACTTGCTTGCACCGCTTCGTAGGTATCGGCAGAACCTTCTTGTCGCTGGTGGTGATGGCCAGGACGGGGTTCGGGGTGCAGTAGAGACCGTGGGCGGCGACCGTGGCGTAGGAAGCCGCCAACGTCATCGGCGAGACCGAGTCCGCGCCCAGGGTCACCGAGGGCGCGAAGGTCTGGGTCGGGGTGCCCATAGCCGTGTGCAGCCCCATCTCCACCTGCACGTGGTGCACCGTGCACAGCCCCAGCTTGGCGATCAACCCGGCGAACGCGAGGTTGATCGAGCTGGCCAGCGCATGGGTCAAGGTGATCTGGTGGGCGGTGGTGCTTCCCTCGTCGTTGCCGACCCGGTACGGGGTGTACTGACGGCACCCGTCGTTGCGGTACTCGTTGGGGTAGAACGTGGCCTTGTGGTCGGTCGGGGACGCCGCCTTGACCGTCACCGGGGAGTCGCCGGTCATCCCGGCCTGCAGCGCGGCGACGACCGCGTACAGCTTGGCGGTGGAGCCGTACTGGAACCCTCCGCTGTTGCCGTACTTGTAGTCGACGTTGTAATTGACCTGGGTCGCGCCCTTGCCGGTGTACCGGGTGTTCTGCGCCATCGCCAGGACCTTGCCGGTGCCGGGCTGAACCACGGTCGCGGCTGAGCCGATCCCGGCGGAGTTGTTCACCGGCACCCGTGCGTCGATGGTGTCCTGGGCGATCTTCTGCACGGTGGGGTCGAAGGTTGTCTGGATGGTCAGGCCCTGCCGGTTGATCATGTCGTTGCGGGCCGCGACCGTTGTGCCCAGGGCCGGCTGGGTTCGCAGCCAGCGCAGGATGTAGTCGCAGAAGTACGGGTACTTCGATGCGGCGCAGGAACTGCGCGACGGGGTCAGGTGCAGCCCCAGGCCGCTGTTCCTCGCCAACTCCCATGCGCTGTCGCTGATGTGCCCCAGGCGGTGCATCCTGTCCAGGACCACGTTCCGCCGTGCCGTGGCCGCCGCGGGGTGAACCGCCGGGTCCAACGCGGTGGGCTCGCGCACCAGCCCGGCTAGCAGCGCCGACTGGGCCAGGTTGAGATCGGCGGCATGGATGCCGAAGAAGTGTTCCGCAGCCGCCTCGATGCCGTAGGCCTGCCCGCCGTAGTACACCAAGTTGAAGTAGCCCTGCAGGATCTGGTCCTTGGTCTCCTGCTGCTCCAGCACCACGGCGTACCTCAGCTGCTCCAGCTTCCGCGAGACACTCGGCGCCACCGCCTCCTGGGCGGCCGCCTTGTCACCGTTGCGGATCGCGTTCTCCTCCAAGGTGATCTTCACGTACTGCTGGGTCAGCGTCGACGCGCCCTGGATGCTGCCTCCCTGGGCGTTGGCTACCAGAGCACGGGCAATCCCATGCAGGTCGATGCCGCCGTGGGAGTAGAACCGGTTGTCCTCGATGTCGACCTGCGCCTGACGCATCACCGGGGACACCTGCGCCAACGGCACGATCCGCCGGTTCTCCACCGACGCCGTCGCGATGACGGACCCGTCCGCGGCCAGGATCCGCGACTGCTGCGACAGCGGGGTCTGGGTGAACACCCCCGGCAGCGCGTCGAAGAAGCGCACCCCCTGCCGGGCGGCCGCGCCCGTGGCACCCACCGCAGGCAGCGCCAGCCCAGCGCCCACCACCCCCACCAGCACCGATGCCACAACAAAAGCCGCCAACAGGCGAACTACAGCGGCGAGCCGGGAGAAACGAGGACGCATGCGCGAACCGTAACCGGGCCCGATCAATGGTCGCTGAGAGCGCACACGAATGGCAGCTCCCCTGGCGTGGCCGCTCCCAAGCCGGACGGCAATCCGCCGATGCGCGCGAAGAGATCCGGCATGCTCCAGGGCGCCGAGGACGCCACGGTCACCGCGATCACGTCGAGCATGTCTTCTCGATGGCGATGCAGCCCTGCGCGGTGACGTCGCGCCGGGTGTAGCGGCTGTTACTGGTCCGCCCCCGCAGCATCCAAGCGGCATCGGGGTTGCCCGCGCCCGCCGAGTCCTCGAAGACAGCGAGCCGGGGCACCACCGGCAGAGACGGACCGGTCACCGGGTCAATGCTCTCGACCTCCCAAGCTCCCGCCTCGCCTCCAGCAAATACGGTCGGCGGCATGCACCCACGCTAACAACCCCGCTGTTGCAGTAGCGGGGCTAGATCCCCTTGATGCTCCGCACCTGCAGCTCTGGCCTGAACCGTCTCGCTAGTTAAGCTAGAGGACGACATGCGGGGCCTGACCACCGTCGCCCGCCGTCGCGGTCGGACGCTCCGGTGAGTGCGCCGATAGCCCTGTCCGATGACTCGCCCCGGTGATGGGGCGCTGACTTGGCTACCGACTGCCGCGGCCGTGATCTCCTGGACATTGGGTGTCGGGTCGTCCGGCGACTCCCGCTATATCGACGCGAGGACGGTCCTGGCGACCACGTGCTCACAGACCCGGTGGTGCAGCGTGATCCGCACCTGATGCCGTGCGGCCAGCGGCAGCAGCGCACCCAGGTGCGCGGTCTGCAGGTACCCGGAGTGGAGCGCGGGACGGGCACCGCACACGCCGGCGGCCCGGGTGGGGCCTCCTCTTGAGTTCCGGGCAGCCGCCGCACGAGGTCCAGAACGCCTAGCGGACCGGGCCGGTGACCGTGTCGATCTGAATGGAGTACGCCAGGTGGTCGGGCGAAATACACCACCATCGCCAGGCTCGCGAGGAGCAGCACGATCGCGCCGGTGACCGCTAGGCGCGGGTAGCGCTCCGTTCGAACGCCAGCCGCGACCCCGACGGTGTACAGGCCGGCGGTGCTGTAGGTGAACGTGGCCAGGAACACGCTTAACACCACCTGGGTCGGCCGGTCCCGCAGAAAGTTCCGCAGCAACCGCGGCGAGAACTGCGTCGAGGCCAGCTGCAACGCGACCACGGTCAAACCAAGGACCAGCGCGATCACCGTGACCACCGTGGAGCTGATCGTCGTCAGCAAGCTCCGCGCGTCGTCCGCGGTGCCCTGGAACTCCACCGGCGCGAGCACCGACCCGCGACCCGTGCGCCGGTGCATGACGCCGACCCCACCACCTCAACAAATCGCGCCCCGCGAGGTGGCCCAGGCCAGGACCCACGCGGCTTCCAGGACGGCATCAGCCAGGTAGACCCTGCTGATCCGGCCGACGGGGGCGTAGGCCAGGTCGATCGCGCCCAGGGTCAGTGCGGTGCCCAGTCCGACGCGGCGGGCCAGCGCCAGACCCTCACGGGACTCGGGCGCGCTAAGCTGCACGGCGCCGTTGGTGGGCATCAGCCCAGCCACGGTGCGGACTAGCCACCGGTCGGTCCTCGGGCCCAGCACCCACTCGAAGCCGCGCCGCCTAGGGTGGCCGGCGCGGCAGAGAGGCTGGTTGTGCGTTTGGTCAGTAGTGGTGGCGCCGTCCGCCGATGGCTGAGGGGCCCGACTGTTCCCGGACAGTGAATCTGTTGGGTTCTATGCTGCCTGGTTTTGTTGGAACCAGTTCCGCTCTGCCTCATTCGGGGTCATGTACTCGAGCGCCGAGTGGAGCCTTTTTCTGGTTGTACCGTAGTTCGATATAGCTGCTGATGTCAATTCGTGCGTGTTCCCGGGTGGGATACACGGTCCGGTTCACTCGCTCATTCTTCAGGGTTCCGTTGAACGACTCCGCCCACGCATTGTCATAGCATGTCCCGGTCCGCCCGAGGGAGCGGCGGATTCCCAAGCCGTCCGCGAACTGGGCGAATTCGGCGGAGGTGTATTGGCATCCCCGGTCGCTGTGAAAAATGGTGATCCCGCTGCGGATGGCGACTCGCCGCGATGCCATGGCCAGGGCATCGATGATCAAGGAGGTGCGCAGGTGCTCGGCCATGGCGTACCCGATGACCTGCTTGGTGGCGCAGTCCAGGACGGTC
>JAABUM010002276.1_pt1 | contig 26115 bp, 25 predicted proteins | sample 5559161 | NCBI WGS metagenome assembly JAABUM01 (sample SAMN10711868, study PRJNA513369) | rock metagenome | isolation source: Antarctica rocks | place: Antarctica: Victoria Land, Siegfried Peak nord
GAAGGTAGCGTCAGACATGTCGAGGTCTTCCAGATGGGTGGTGTGAGAACTTCCATCTTCGGGAGACCTCGACCCCTACCCGGTCACCGACGCGCCGCCACCTACACCCTCATCTGCGAAGAGCCGGTAAAAGTGCCAACGACTCGATCGCTTAGCGCGTCCCCGATGACTAAGCTCACGAAATTCTTTCAAGAGGAGATGTAATGAGCGGTACCGTGGCATCGCGGCGCCCCAAGCGAGCTGGTATCTGGCAACTAGTTCTTTCCGGCGCGGTATTGGTCGGATGCTATGTGCTGGAAATCCTAACCCGACACTGGATCCTCGTTGCGTTCTTGACGCTGGTAGTGCTGGCCACCATTCTTTTTGGCTCTAGGTCAAAGACCATGGAGTTGAACTTTGAGGTCGGGAGCGTTGAGAGGCATTACGTGGTATTTCGTTTCAACAAGTTTTGGGGGACAGTGAACATTGATGTGGATCATGAGCTGGCATTCCGCGACGTAGGCATCTTCTCGATACGTCTTACAAAGAAGTACTTTGTGAGCGTCGGGGCAGCGGAGCGTCATGCGATCCGGATCGAAAAAGACCGGGCTCTGGCCTTTGCCTGGGTGCGACGGCAACCTGTTCGTGCCTACGTGGACAACATCCTCGTCGCCGAAGCCGTCGCCTAACCCAGATCTCAGCGCGCCCTGCCCGGTCGTGGATCGGCGCTCGGGACGAAGTAGGGGTCCCAGGGCGCCAGGGCTGGATCTGGGCCGGAGTAGCCGCGATCATTTGAGTCTGTGGGTGGACAAATGGGATACCCCGCGGGCAGGCAAGACGCGCTCGTGAACGTCCGCTTCTGCCGCGGTGAGGGCGGAACGCCCGACCATCGGCGGTGCGTACGGCGCTGCCCTGCGTGTTCCGCCGCGTGCTGGCCGGCCTCTGGGACGTTGTGCACACGGTGCTTTGGGGCCGCTGGCTCGGGTTATAGCCTGAGTGGATGCTCGAGCTGGGCGGGATCGACGTAGAGGAGATCGCCACCGCGCTCGCGGATCAGACGGACTACGAGCACCGATGGCTGTTCGACCCGCGCACGGGCCAGGTCGCGTTCTGGACCAGCGACACGGGCATCGACGGGCAGAACCCCGTCGAGATCGACGAGCTGGACCTCATCCCCATCGACCCGATCCCGTCCTACGTCTGGTATCAGGACATGGCCGACTTCGCTGAGGGCCTCAGCGACGGGGCGGCCGGACGACGATTGGCTAGGGCGCTTCAGGGGGCCAGGAGCGTTCCGCCGGTTCAAAAGCGAGCGCTATGAGCACCGTCCCGAGCTGATCCCGCCGTGGCACGCCCTCCGGGACGTCCCAGCTCAGCGCCGCGCCGTCGGTTGGCTCCTGGACCACGGGCTCATCGACCAGAACGCCGCCGACAAGTTCACGGACGACCACCCGGAGCCCGGCCTGCCCTGATGCCGGCAGGCGGGCCGACGAAGGGCCTCCCGCACCCGAAGCCCGTCCTTCCGGCGCGCGAGGCGCCGGCAGGTCGTTGCGTTGCCCCGCGTGACGTAGGCGCTGGGAGCACGCCATCGGCGACACCCTCGGACTCATAGCAGGTTTGGGACGGCCACTGATGACCCGTGCGCACACCCTTACCGCGGGTGCGGGGCGGTGCGGGGTCAGGGGGGATCCAGGCTGGCTGGTCGTGCTCGCCGGGGCACGTGCTGGACCTCAACCTGCCCGGGTCGTCAAGCGATGCCCGGAATTGAGCGCACCGGCGCGAATGGGTCGGCTGCACGCTGCCACGCGACCGCCACGCTCCCCGCGATCAACTCGGCCTCCTCCGAGTGCGCCTGGGCAGCGAGCCGCCGCAGTCCTGGACGTTCGTCAGCTTGACCACGACCGTCCACATGAGGATGCCCCGGTCATCCGATTCGGCGACCGCCGCACTATCCACCGAGAGGATTCTGAAAGCTCCGGCGGCCAACGGCCCCTCCAGGCCGTCAGTAGGCCAGATGAGCCAGGCCAGCTTCTCGAACGTGTATCCAGCGGCCTGCAGATCGGCTTCCGCCACCGTGTCCCGGAGGTTCAGGCCAGCACTTAGCCCGATCGTCAGGCCGCTTTCCTCGACTTGCAGCGCGGCTTCGCGGAGGGCCTCCGCGTCGAGGATGTCGACCTCGGCGGTGACGGTCCGGACCCATGTCTCCCGGTTCTCCCCCCGCTGCAGCCGCCCTGGACTGGTAGCCGACTCCCGGTCGGGCATATCGAACAAGCCGGGCTCGTTGACGTCCATCACGCCAAACCTATGCCCGCCCATCCGCGCCCTAGCTCGCGGGACATCACCGGGTGCGGCGGGGTCGGGCAGGACGGGCATTCGGGGGGCCAGGTAAAGGCCGAGTTCGGCGTTTCCTTGGGCGCGTCGCAAGATCACGAGGGAGCCGCTCTGTGAACGCGACGGGTTGCGTCCGTTCGCCCAGTTAGACACATGTCCGCCGACGTGCGGGGTGGGACGGCTCACCTGGGTTCAGTTGAACGGCAACTGGCTCGCGCGCGGCGCCAAGGCAGGGTCTCGTTCCCAGATGCCAACACAGTTGGAGGGGCACCTGTCCCCCTCCTACTGGCAGGCCCGGCTGCAGGAGCCCGCTGCGGACCCTCCCAGGGTGGTCGCAGAATCGCGCCAGGATGCGAATCCCAAGGTCTCCTCTGGAATCGGAAAACTGGTAGCCCGTCGTATCGATGGGCGGTGAGTTGCGCGGACTTTTCGCGTGCCCGTCCCCGGCCAGAGCTCACGTCCCGGGCTGGAGATCCGCACCTCCCGCACACCGTCCGGACCCGGCACCTCGAGCAGGTGTGCATCCTTGGCCGCCATGCCCGTCAGCCTAGGGCTGGCGCTGACAGGCACGTCCCGCGTGACAGGAGACCTGGGTCCATGGTGGTCCACCCGCCCGCTTCCTACCGTGGTGGTCTCCGGGTCCGGCCGCGTGACCCATCTGGGAAAGGTTCCCGCTCATGACCACCACCGCCCGTCGTCCAGTTCTCGTCACCGTCATCGTCGTTCTCGTCATCCTGGCGGGGCTCGCGAGCATCCTCACCGGGATCCTCGCGATCACCGCCTCGGGGACCGCCGCCGCGGCCTTGCCGATCGTCCTCGGTCTGGTCTACCTGGCCGTCGCCAAGGGCCTCCTCGACGGGCGGAACTGGGCCCGGATCACCGCAGCGGTGGTCGCCGCTGTGGAGGTCATCTTCGCCATCCTGGCGATCGTCAACTCTGGTGGCTCCAGCAACGAGGGCGCGTCGATCGGCAGCGGCGTCGTCAGCCTCATCATCCTGGCGATCCTCTTCTCGCCCAAGGCCAACGCCTTCTTCGGCTCAGGGTCGCTCTCCTCCCGTCCCGTCTGACGTCGGCCTGGGGGCGCCGAGAATTGACCCGGCGGGCCCCGGACGCCTCCCGCCGGACACTCTGAGGAGGGGACCTGGGTCCATGGCTGGCGCCGGGTGGCCCAGGTAGCGTCGGTCAAGCGGTTCCATCCCGTGACCGGAACCATTCCTGGAGGAACTGATGACTACGACAGGCCGCAACCGCACGTCGCTCGTGCGTGGGTCCCGCCGGATCGCGATGGTGGGTCTGCTCGTCGCCGCGCTCGTTGCGTTGGTCGTCGGCCCCGCTTCGACCGCTTCGGCGGGTCGCTATAGCTCAGCGATCAAGGCGCACAACCTGACCAAGGACGCCACCCTCGTTGTGGCGGAGGTGCGCGTGCAGAACTCCTACGACCCCGTCTGGGAGGAGCACGCAACCCCCGTGATCGGGCAAGTGGTGAAGCCTGGACAAATGGCGCACTGGGAGCTAGTCACCAAGCCCTCCCGATTTCTTACCGTCCGGATCTACTACGTCATCCGTGACGGGGCCGGCAAGGAGGCGGGCAAAATGACCTCGCTGACCGGCGTCGAGGGCGACCGTGGCTGGTGGACCTACGGCACTGCGAAAATCGAGTGCGAGAACATCGAGGACCCCTTCACCTGCGCGGCCAGCGGGGACGAGACGGTGACCGTCCGAGACCGCGAGTAGTTCGAGATCGCCAACCGGACGTCGAAACTGACGTTCGCGGTTGAGCAGATCTACAACGCATCCTTCGACGGTCCGGGCCCGCCGTGGGCACCCGGCTCGAGAAGGGTGACATCCTGCAGGGCTCGCTGAACCCCAGGAACGGGCAGGACACCGAGACCAGGATGTTGTGGAGGGCGTACGACGCCAGCGGCAACCGGGCCGGCTATATCTGAGGAACTCGAGGCACACATCCGGGCCGCCGGAACCACACCCAGCAGTCGAGACGTCTGAGCGGCCGACTCGGAGCGACGCGGCAGCTGCAGCAATTAGCGCACATGGGCACGAGCGCCGGTCATCATAGGCCCATTTGATGCGCAGCCTGGGCATGGACCAACCTGGTCAACATTCGGCCCCCGGACTGGCTGGACTTCCTGACCGCCCTCATCAGCCTCAACCTCAGACACCGCGTGTGATCCCACCCGCCAAGACGCGGCATCTGACACAGGGAAGGGTCGTGAACCCCGAGAGTCGTATTTCCCGCGACACGGCGGGGAGCCCCCTCATGTTGCCATGAGCGGATGCTTGCATGTCGGGACGAACATGCCCACACCGCCCACTGTGGGCGTGCCCCCTACCGCCCAGAAAGGGCGTGGACCCGGTGATGCTGCAGTTCGCCGCTACGGCGCAGCCCGGGGGTCAGTCTTCTTGGCCTTTCGGGGTTCCCTGCGCGGCCGCCCGGGCTTTGGGGTCGCCGCCGGGTCCGCGAAGGATGTGAGCGAAGGCGACGGCTAGCGCGGCCCCGATCAGTGGTCCGAGCAGGTAGGGCCAGGTTCCGGCCAGCTCTCCGCGGACGACGTCGGGCGCGAGAGACCGGACGGGGTTCATGGAGGCGTCTGCTACCGGGCCGGCCCATAAGCCGGCGAGCGCGATGTAGCCGCCTACGCCGATCGCGGCCAGGGCTCCCACGTTCTGGGCGGTTGAGGCGGTTCCTAGGATGGTGCTGACCAGGCCAAGAGTGAGCACGATCTCGGTGATGAGGGCTTGGGTGGTGGTGAATCCGGCGTGCGGTCGGGTGGCGCCAAGGTCGCCGCCCGGTCCGAACGTCGCCCGCAGCAGCGCGCAGGCGGCGATCCCGCCCGCTGTCTGGGCGGCCAGGTAGCCGGGGACCCGGCGCCATTGGAAGTCGCGTCTTACGGCGAAGGCGACGGTGACGACAGGGTTGAGGTGCGCTCCGGAAATTTTGCCGAGCGAGAGGATGACCGCCATCACGACGAGGCCAGGGGCGACGGCCGCGCCGCTCTTGCCGGGTGTCCCGCTCTGCGCCCCCACGACGCCACCGCCCGCGGCGACCAGGACGAGCAAGAACGTCCCGAACAGCTCAGCGAACAACCGCCGCCGCTCGTGGGTGAGGTCGGAGAAGTCGTCCATCCACCCCGGCCCGGCGGGACCAGCGGCGGGGTCATCATGGGAGCTATCGTGGTCCGGCTCCTGGGGCTCGCCCGAGGATGCGGTGGAGCCCCCAATGGGCACCGGCGCGCTGCCGTGGGCATGAGGAGGCATGAGAACACCCTTCCCAAAGCCGACTTGTTGGTGACCGGTTGTTCGGGGCCTGGGCTGACCGCTACCCCGTCACCAGCAGTCTGCCCGCCGACGCAAGCCGGCGCTTCGCCGGCGCTCGATAGCTTGGTACCGGTGTCGGCGACGTCCTGGCTGAGACCGCGGTAGTGAGGGGGCGGCGCTGGTGGGTGACGTCGGCTCCGTAGGTGACGATTTCCCGCTTGCGGATGTCCTCGCTCACCTCGACGTTCGTGGTGGCCTCCTTCGCGAGCTTGACCCACCCGACGGCGACGGTCTCCCACTGCGCGGCCGGGCGCTCCCCGTGCAGGGCAAGCCTTGTGCTCCTCCTCGATCAGGTCGCTGCCGGACACGGCCTGCCCGCGGTTCTCGTCGGTGAACGGCTCACGCTCGACCCGGGCCTCCCCGCGATGCACCGGCGCCGTCGGGTCTTGCTCGGCCTATCGACGCGCCGGACCGATTCGTTGTCTGCCGCGCTCTCATGAACCTTGCAGGCACGTGGGGGTATTCCCCGGTTTCTCTCCGGTTGAGTCGGCGAAGCCTGGGCAAAGATGTGATGAAGACAACGTGAACACCAGGGTTCGAGGCCGAGTTAATTGGAGGATTGCATGGCTGGGGTCAAAGAGGTTGTGGACGGAACGTCGGAGGCTGCGCGCTCTGCGGCAAGTGCGATCGTCGGGGTCGGGGACGGGATCGTCGGCGGGGCGATGGGGGCCGTTTCGGGTGCGCTGAATGGGGCTGCCCGCGGCGCTGATCTTCGTGGTGTCATGCCTGACGCCGCGGTGGCCGCGGCAGCCGTCGCGGCGGGAATCCTTGGTCTGGTGGACTGGCCGCTGTTGGCGTTGGCTGGCGGTGCCGCGCTCGTGGTGCGTCAGCTGCGTAGTTCTCCGGCAAGGGCGACGGCCCCCGCGGCCGTCTCCGGTGGCAGACGGTCAGGTACGACCACGACGAGCACCGCCAGGCGCCGGGCCACCCCGACCGCGAAAAAGAGTGCCGCTGCCGCCGGGAAGGCGCCCGCCCGAAAGCGGGCTGGCACATCGACGTCGCCCGCGACCGGAGGCTGAGCCTGTCTCTGATCTCCCGTCGCCTGAGCGGCGTCGGCGGTCCCGGGGGGGCGGTGCTCCGGGCCGGGTTGCGGGTGGCCGAGTTGGGTGGGGAGCTCGGGGCGGGTCTGCTGGGTGCCCCTGGCCGGGGGGTGTGGCTCAACGGTTCCCGGTGCTGGGTGGAGGTACCCGAACGGGGGGCGGGCTCGTACAGCGCCGGGGTGGGGACGGCCGTAGCGGTTGCGGTTGGGCGGCTGTCGGGAGTCGACCGGGTCGACGTCAACGCGCCGTTACAGCGTCTGGTTATTCACTTCGCCGCGCCGCCGGAGTCGCTGCAGGGGGTGCTTTTGGCCATCGCCCACGCCGAGCAGGAGTGGTGGCGCCTGAACCCGCCGTCTGGGGAGCCCCCTGCTCGGGTGGCGCTTCCCGGGGACCGCCGGACCTTGGCGTTACGGGCCGTGACTGTGGCCGCAGACCTGACGGGTTTGGCGATCGCGGCCACTGGCGCGCTCGGCGAGGTAGGGCGGGTGCCGTCGGCCGCTCCGGCCTTGACCACGCTAGTCGACACGCAGCCTCGCCTGCGGGGGGCCTTGGAACGTCACCTCGGCCGGGAGAGGGCGGACGCGCTGATCGGAAGCACCAACGCGATGCTGCAGGGTGCCGCCGGTGCCACCCCAGCCCTGCTCGTCGACCTGGTCGGTCGGGGGATGTCGACCGGTGAGGCGCACGCCAACCGGCTCGCCTGGGCCGTGCAGGAACCCCAGCTCGCTGCCTACGGCCACTGCCTGGATATCGACGTGACCGCGCGCCCACGACCTCGCCCACCGGGAACGGTCGACCGGTACGGTGACCTGTCCGGGGCCGGCGGCCTGCTCGCCGCGGCGGCGTTGGCGGCCACCGGGCGCCCGGGGGTGGCCGGAAGCGCCGTGCTGGCGGCCGCGCCGAAGGCCAGCCGGTACGCGCAGCAGGCGCTGACCAGTACGGTCGGGCGGCTGCTGTGTCAGCGGGCCGGCGGGTTGCTGCTGCGTGGGCAGGCGTTGGGGTTGCTCGGCAACCTCGACGGGATCGTCATTGACCCGCGGGTGCTGGTCACCGAAGTGGCGACCGTCTCCGAAATCCGCGACGCCTCCGGCCGGGCCCGGGACAAGCTGTGGACGGCTGCGACAGATGAGCTCGCCCACGGCACCCTCCAGCCCGGGTGGCATGGCGTCGACGCCCTGTCACCGATGCGGGACACCACCGGGATACCACCCGGCGCCACCTTCCTGGTCACCCGAACCCCCGAGCCGCTCGCCCTTAAGGTGCTGGACGCGGCACGGTCTGCCGGTCTGGTCTGCGGGACGCTGGACGTGGACTGGCTGGGTCCTCTGCGCAGCTCCTTCGACGAGCTGCAACCCGTGACCTTCCCCACCCCCGGACCCGGTGACGACGAGGCGGAGCAAGCTAGCGAGTCAGCGGCCCTCACCGCGTTCGTGACCGAATTGCAAGCGCAGGGCCGGACCGTCCTATTCCTCGGCGCCGCGGACGCCACCGTGGCGATGCCCGCCGCGGACCTCGCCGTCGGCGTCGGGGAACGACCGGCGTGGAGCGCGGACGTCCTGGTCCCTGGGCTCGGGGTCGCGTGGCGACTGGTCAACGCCGTCCCGGCGGCCCGGAAGGTGAACCGGCGTTCGGTCGAGCTGTCGGTCGGCGGCACGGTGCTGGAGTCGCTGCTGCTGCTGTCGCCGCGGGCCCGCCGCCTCCCGGGCCCGGTCGTCACCGCTGGAGCGCTCGCCTTGTTCATGGGCTGGCGGGCCGGCACCGAGGTGATGTCTCGCCCGCTGCCGACGGTGGCGCCACAGTATGCGTGGCACGCGATGGCACCGGGGGAGGTGTGCCGGCTCCTGCCGCCCAGGCTCGACCGGAGCGCCGAGACCGCCCTTCCTGCGGCGTCGGCCGCAGCCACCGGCGGGAGGCCATCGGCCGTGAACGCCGTGGAAACGGTGATCAGAGTCCTCTCGGTGGTCCGCGAAGACCTCGACGACCCGATGAGCCCGGTCCTAGCGACGGGCGCCGCGGCCAGCGCGGTCCTCGGCGCCCCCGCCGACGCCGCCCTCGTCACCACGGTGATGGTCGGTAACGCCATCCTCTCGGGCGTGCAACGATGGCGGGCTGAGCAGCTGCTCTCACGGCTGCTCGCCACCAGCGACGCCCCAGCCCGAGTTGTCCTGTCTGCCGACCCACCTTCGGATGGCCCGCCTTCTGAGGTCCCGCCTTCCGACGATGTTCTCTCGCAGGGGTGGGCCTACGTGGACGTTCCCGGGGACCAGCTGTGCCTGGGTGAGGTTGTCGAGGTGCGCGCCGGGGAGGTGGTCCCCGCGGACGCCCGCATCCTCGGCGTCGGGGACGGGGTGGAGGTGGACGAGTCCGCGCTCACCGGTGAGTCGCTGCCGGTGCGAAAGCAGGTCCAGGCCACCGCCGGTGCCCCGGTGGCAGAACGCCGCTGCATGCTCTACGAGGGAACCGTCGTGCTGACCGGCACGGCCGTAGCGGTGGTCACCGCGACGGGAGCGGCCACCGAGGCCGGGCGCGCCCTCGCGCTGTCCCCGTCGCCGTCGCGGGACGTGGGACTGCAAGCACAGCTCAGCCGGCTCACCCACTCCGTTCTGCCGCTCACCATGGCCGGCGGTGTGGCGGTGACCGGCCTCGGCCTGCTGCGCGGCACGGCGCTCCGCGACGCCGTCGCCAGCGGTGTCGCCATCGGCGTCGCCGCCGTCCCCGAGGGACTGCCGTTGATCGCTACCCTGGCGCAGCAGGCCGCCGCCCGGCGGCTGGCCGGTACGGGCGTCCTGGTCCGGACCCCCGCCGCGGTCGAGGCGCTGGGGCGCGTCGAGGTCATCTGCTTCGACAAGACCGGCACCCTCACGCAGAACCGGCTCAGCGTCAAAGTCGCCCACCCCTGTCCGGGCGTCTCGAAACGCTCCCTCCTGACGGCCGCCGCCCTGGCCTCTCCCCCGGCCGGCGGGGAGCTTGCGAGCAGGCAGTCCACCGACGCGGCGGTCGCTCGGTACGCCGCCCGGCACCGACCGCCCTGCGACGGGCAGCTGCCGTTCCGCTCCGGCCGTCCCTTCTCCGCCGGGCTGTCCGGGAACATCCTGGCGGTCAAGGGGGCCCCGGAAACCGTTGTCGCCGCCTCTGGCGCCTCCGTCGCCAACTGGCCCGACGTAGACCGGTTCGCCGCCCAGGGACTGCGCGTCCTCGCCGTCGCCCAGCGGCAACTCACCGACAAACAAGCGCGACACGCTCGGGTGGACCCGGAAGCCCTCGCGCGGCTCGCCTCCGAAGAGTTGAGCCTTCTTGGCTTCCTCGGCATCTCGGACACGGTCCGCCCCGGTGCCCGGTCGATGATGGGTGACCTTGACCGCCGCGGCCTACGCCCCGTGGTCATCACCGGGGACCACCCGGTCACCGCCGCCGCCGTCCTAGCCGACCTCGGGCTGCACATCCCAGCCTCGCAGGTCATGACCGGGGACCAATGGGCCGCCCTCTCCCGACGACAGCGAGGCGACGCGGTCACCCGCATGGGCGTCTTTGCTCGCATGTCTCCCGAGCAGAAGGTTCAGATCGTCCAAGCCCTCGAAGGGGCAGGGGTCGCCACCGCCATGGTCGGCGACGGCGCCAACGACGCCGCAGCCATCCGTGCGGCCAGCGTCGGGATCGGCGTCTCCACCGGTGGCAGCGACCCCGCACGGGGCGCGGCGGACGTCGTCCTCCTAGAGGGGCAGGTCGAGCTTCTCAGCGCGGCCCTCGACGAAGGCGCCCAGCTGTGGCGCAGCGTCCAGGCGGCCGTCGCAATGCTGCTCGGCGGCAACGCCGGTGAGGTCGCGTTCACCGCCCTCGGCGTGGCCTTGTCCGGAACGGCACCCTTGAACGCCCGTCAGCTGCTGCTCGTCAACCTGCTCACCGACGCCCTGCCGGCCGCCGCGCTCGCGGTCAGTCCGACGCCCGCCCAGCCAGGTGACAGCCGGCGTGGAATGGACGAGGAGGAGCTGTGGGGCCGAGTCGTCGAACGGGGGGTGACCACCACGATCGGTGCCACCTCGGCGTGGGGACTGGCCCGCCTCACCGGCCGGCCGCGGCGGGCCGGCACCGTCGGCCTGGTCGCCCTCGTCGCCACCCAGCTGGGACAGACGGTGGTCGACGCACCCACACCCCTCGTGGTCGCCACCGCGACCGGGTCCCTCGCCGCCCTCGCCGTCGCGGTCAGCACCCCCGGCGTCAGCCAGGCCCTCGGCTGCACCCCCCTCGGACCGATCGGCTGGGCCCAAGCCCTCGGATGCGCCACCTCCGCGACCATGCTCGCCGCCTTGACCCCCGCCCTGCGACACGCCGGGGGGCCGAAGCCGCCCGCCGACCAGATCACCGAGCCGCCCCCGCACCCGGTCCAGCCCGACACCCAAGCCGGCACGGCCATCACCGACAGCGCCAACACCCACCTTCGTGCAGCCGGGCGGCACGCGTCAGCGGACCAAGCCGGCCCCACGAGGCGGACTGGCCACTCCGGCGAGGCGGTAACCGTCCCGCCTGTTTCCCGTGGGGGGCGCCCGAACCTCGGCAGCGTGCGCGCCACCAACCGGACATCGGGCGGCCGGCCAAGGCGTCACCCTGAACCATCACCCAGATCGACATGACGACCCGACATGGACGGAGACCATGATGCCCAATAAGCGCACCACGAGCCCGAACCCTAGGCGTCCGCCCAGATCCCGCAACGGATCCGCGGCAGCCGCGGCCAAGGCCGTCCAAGCCCACGGGACATCCATCAGCATCCTCGAGATGGGCACGGTGCAGCTGCCGTCGAAGGGCACCCTCGCCTACTTCGTCGGCATCGGGGCCCTCGCCGCCTTCGGAATCCTCGAATGGCCCGTGGCTGCCGTCGTCGGGATCGGCCACCTCCTGGCCCAACAACGCGGTAACGCCGTACTCGAGGAGTTCGGCCAAGGCCTCTCCGACGCCTGACCGCTGTGCCCCCAAACGGCCCGCCGCGCAGCCCCGGCCCAAGCCCTTCCACGGGCGGCGCCCCCCTGCGACTCATACCTGGCTGCCTACACGGGGCCCACACCATGCACGCTTAAGAGCGGCCGGTGGTGTCATGCGCAGTCTGCAACGCTCATGCGCCGTTCACCCCGCCATCGGTCCGGCCGTCACCCGCATCGCGTAGACAATGTTCATCAGCAGCTTGCCTCGACCCACCGAAAGGTCAGCGATGGCCGACATCCTGATGGACATACTCTTAAGTGCGCTCGCCACCGCCCTAGCCGCCCTAGTCCTCAACGCCGTCAAACGAGCCGACCGCCTAATCCGGCCCTGACCCCGCGGCTACCACCAAGGTCGCGACGTCGACTGCTGCGTCCGAGCACCTCGTCAGTTGGGTGAGTGGGCGCGCCGTACTGGCTGCATAGTGGAGTAGTACCAACCGCGTTCGGCTGGGTCGTCGCCCCGGCCGGCTTGCCCGGTCGGCTCTCGACTCAGAGGTACGGCCAGGCCGAACGGCAGCTTTCGGCGGGCCCGGCCAGACGCGGCGCAGGTGGGCGATCCGTCAGGTGACCCCGCTCGTGATGTCGTGTTATCCCCCGGCGACCCTACGGGTGCATCCTTAGTCGCGTGCCATGGCCCAGGATGCCTCGCTCACGACGGGCCGAGCCCGGCCTTCCTCCACGCCCGGGGGCCGGCAGCCCGGGCCCTTCACCCTCGACGCGACACGAACCAGGCACGGGCCCGGCCGCGCATGGGTTGCCGGCCCACCCGCCGGGGTGGCTGACCCCGCACGGCGGTGAGAACCGGATCCCCGTGGCTGCAGCAATCATCCTGGCGGCAGCGCTCCAGCTGCTGCTGCCCGATGAATTCACCCTGCTCCCGGTGCGCTGGCTGCTGCCCTCGTTGGAGGTCCTGCTGCTGGCCACGCTGATTGTCTTGAATCCGGTCCGACTTTCCCGGCACTCCCCGGCCGGGAGGCGGTTGGGCCTGCTGCTGGTGGCCCTCATCTCTTTGGACAACGCCGCCAGCGCGGTCCTGCTCGACACGCGGCTGATCGCCGGCACCGCCGGCGACCAAGCCGGACCACTGTTAGCCGCAGCCGCGGCCATCTACCTCACCAACGTCATCGCGTTCGGGATCTGGTACTGGGAGCTCGACCGGGGTGGCCCGTTCGCCCGAGCCGCCGCGGAACACCAGCATCCCGACTTCCTGTTCCCCCAGATGAGCGGGCCACACCTGGCCCGCCAGACCTGGCGCCCCCACTTCGGGGACTACCTCTACGTCAGCTTTACCAACGCGACCGCGTTCTCCCCCACCGACACCATGCCGCTCACCCGGTGGGCCAAAGCGTTGATGGCGGTCCAGAGCGCTATCGCCCTATCTACGACTGCCCTGGTCATCGCCCGGGCCGTAAACATCCTCAAATGATGGGAGCCGGAAGCCGGAAGCCCGGTTCAGTTCGGGCCGGGGGTAACCGGCCAAGGAAACCGGCGCCGGTCATCCGCATCCTGTTGCCTGAACGTCAGTTCGCCGACGTCGTGGCGGATCGTTTGACCTTCGAGCAGGAGGACATCGTTGTGTGGTTGAGAGGCACCGAGGTGGCCCGCCATCATGTTGCGAGCGTAGATGCGCTCGAAATCACATTCGAGGCCATAACCAGACCCCGAAGGCCGCCCCGCAGGGCCCGGCTGCGGCAACGGCCAGTCCCGCTGATGCTGCCAAAGCCCTGGGGAGCAGCGTAAGCGGCTCAGGCCCCCCCGGAAAGGGGGCATGCGTCGCTGTGCGGGGGACCGTGCGGTCGTGGCCGCCCGTGGGGGTTCCCCAGGCGGGCGATGGGGAGTCTGGAGGAACGGCGACAGGTCGGACACCACTGCCCTGGTGATAGGTGGAAGAACTGCCGAACGGGTTCGCGACTATAAGCCTAAGCGGGGACATATCCGGAACCCACTGAAGGACAACGGGGCCACGCCTCGGCCAACATTCAACCGGTGGTCGCGGAGCGCGTATGTCGATGGCCGCTGAAACTGACCAGCAATTGATATGTGATCTGTCTTCAGCCGTCGTCGCTAACGGATCCAGCCGGCGTTCAGCGAGGAATGGAGGCCGATGCAGCGCCGTCAGGCTCCGACGGGCGGCGCTCGAACGACCGAGGGCATCGCTGAACCTGACGGGTACCTGCGAGGAGCGTGTGGGTTCGACCGGGGGGGTGGTGTCTTGCGAGCGGGGTGTTTCGGACCGTCCTACCGTGCGTAGGGCCGCAGGTCCCGCGGCGCCGTTGGGAGTGGTCAGGAGTTGACATGTCTTGCGTGCCCGAGGATGGAGACGCCAGCAAGCGGCGTGATTCCCTCTGCGGTTGGGGACAGGCACCAGCCGTGCCTTTGCGGCAGGCCAGGGCCGACTGTCGCCGGGACCGCGCCTTCTCGGGCGACCTCAGCAGGCTGCCGGGGGGTTCGAGGTGACCCGGTTGGGCGGTCTGCCGCCCAGCATGCCGAGCGTCCCGGCGTCAAGGGCGGTGCCCGTCATGGCCCACGAGAGCCCACTCGGAGGCGACCGGTGGGGTCGAGCGTTCCGGGGGTGGGCGGCGGCGGACTCGCCGGTGCTGGCGTATTACGTCCTTCTGGGCGCTGCGCTCGCCTTGTTCGTCATCGGGCTAGTAATGGTGCTTTCGGCCTCGATGATCACGTCCATGAAGGACGACGGCTCGGCGTACACCGTCTTCCTGAAGCAGCTGCTCTACGGGGGCGTTGGTCTGGTCGGGGCGGCGCTGGCCTCCCGGGTCACCGTGGCCTGGTGGAAGCGGTTAGCGATGCCTGCGCTCGCGGCCGCGGTCACCCTTCAGGTCTTGGTCTTCACGCCACTGGGCGCGACCATCAACGGCAGCCGGAACTGGATCCATGTCGGTTCCACCAGCCTCCAGCCCTCGGAGTTCGCCAAAATCGGGCTGGTGCTCACCGGTGCGCTCATCCTCACCGCGAAGCGAAAGCTCATGACCTCCATCCGGCATGTCCTGGTCCCTTATCTCCTCCCGGTTGTCGCAGTCACGATCGCCCTGGTCATCAAGGGCGGCGACCTCGGCACCACCCTGGTGCTGCTGGGCATTGTCGCCGCCGTGCTCTTTGTCGCCGGCGTGCCGGGGAAGTTCTTCGCCGCCGGTCTGGCCATCGCGGCGGCCTTCGCCACCCTGATGGCAGTAACGAGCGCCAACCGGCTAGCGCGGATCAGCGGCTGGGTCAGCGGTTCATGCACCAACCCCGACGGCCCTTGCGGTCAAGCGGTCCACGGGTCCTACGCGCTGGCCGACGGCGGCTGGTGGGGCGTCGGACTGGGTGCTAGCCGAGAGAAGTGGTCCTGGCTGCCGGAGGCGCAGAACGACTTCATCTTCGCCATCATCGGTGAGGAGCTCGGACTTCCCGGCACGCTGATGATCCTCACGCTCTTCCTGATCCTTGGGTGGGGGTGCTACCGCATTGTGCTGCGGACCCACGACCAGTTCGTGCGGGTCGCGACCGCCGGGGTGATGGCCTGGCTACTCATTCAGGCCATCATCAACATCGGCGGCGTCATCGGCCTGCTCCCCATCATCGGGGTGCCACTGCCCCTCGTGTCGGCGGGCGGGTCCGCCTTGGTCACGACCATGTTGGCGATCGGTATGCTTCTGTCCTTCGCTCGGCAGGAGCCCGGCGCTAGGGACCTCCTCACCGTGCGCGCCTCGGTGGTGGGACGTTCGATCTCGGTCGTGTACACAAGGCTACGGCATCGACGCGCCCCGTAGCCGCGGCGCCGACCGGCGCCCCCGCATCAGGGCGCCGTCGCGGGTAGCAGGAAGGTGACCCGGCGATTACAGGCGCGACCCAGACCGGTCCCACGGTCGGCGACCGGAACGGCATCGTCGACACCTACTGGTTGTTCTGGACCAGGCCACCGCCGAGGGACTGTCGGTCGCCCCTGCCCTGGAACGGCTACTCGCCGGCCGGCCCCGCTCGCGTGCCTGCCTACCCCAGCCACGCTGGACGAGTTCGACTTTGACGCCGCCGGGGGCCGGGACCACTCGGTGATCACCGAGCTGGGCAGTAGCCGCTACCTGAATTCAGCCCACCAAGGTGCTGCTGATCGGTCCGCAGGTGCGGGAAGACGCATCTGGCGGAGGGGTTCGGCGGGGGGCGGCGGCGCAGCGCACGCCGGGCGCCGGACCTGTTCACTATCGCCGCGGACCTGGCCCCCCCGCGGTCACCGCGCAGCAATCGAAGCCCCGTGTCTGACGGCTCGTGGTGGGCGAGGATCACCTCCCTGCCGGGGGGGGGCTGCCGCCGAGCCGGTTGACTGACCCAGCCGAAGTCGGTCCGCCAGTTGCGTACAACTAAGCGATGTGTCGCATGGAGGTCCGCCATCTGCCCGACCCGCTGTGCGTCCACGCGCAAGGGCGGACATGCTGGGCCGTTAAGATTCCGTCAAGATTCCCGCCATTGGCGTCAAGAACGAGTGAGGAAACCGGCCGGCCGTCGTTGACGGGCATTGAATTGTCTGGTGCCAACCGAATCATCCCTGACCCCTACCGCGGGTTCGCCGACGTGTCTGTGGGACACCGGTGTGGTCGCGCACCGCTTGTCCAATGGTCGGCATCTGTTGCGCGTCGACGACGACCGTCTACTGGGTGTCCTGTCGTTGACCGCTGATCTGGTGGCGTGGTGCCTGACTCCGGTGGCAGGCGTTGAACGGGCGCTGGCGGTCGGACTGGCGGCTTCACCGGTCGTAAGGAGCGTTAGTTTCGGCACTTTGCGCGTTCACTGGCGTCAAGAGGTGACGGTGCCTGCTGAGGCGATCGGCGACGATTTATGGGCCGCGGAAGCGGTGGGTCAGTTCGGTATCGCCACCGTGCGCACCGCGGCCAGCTCGGTGACGGCACGACTCGACGCCCGTCACCGGCACCCGGGCCGCCCGCGGCGGGGCCGTGTCCATAACTGACACTGCGCCGCTGTGCGGCGCTGGTACGGACGCCGCGGACGAGGTCCACACGACGTTGGGGCTGGCGGTCGGCCAGTGCCTGCGCCCCCCCAGTCGCCGGCGCGAAGGCCGCGGGGTCGATCGCGCCAACCAGCGACCACGTGGACCTGGCCGACGTGGTGCACCTGGCGATCGGCACCCTGACGGATCTGGGTTGGCGCGGCCTGAGCTGCGGGCCGGGCCACACCGTGTCGCCGTCGCAGACCCAGTCCCTGACCCACCAAGTCCTCATCGATGGGATCCGCAATGTCCTCCAGCGCAGCCCGCCCGGCGCGCCACCTACGGTCATTGTGGGTGGCGACTCGGGCCCGCCCGCCGTGCTGGTCATCGACCAAGGGCCCGGTCTCCCCTCCTCGTGGCCGGAGGTTACCTCCGCGTTCCGGCATCGTGGCAAACCGGCAACCGCGGCACGGGCTCCGGCTCGGCTTGGCGGTTTCCCGGGGCCTGGCCGAGACGGCGGCCGGCACGCTGACCCCCACGGTGACGCCGCGCGGCGGCCGGGCCGTTCCTCTGCAGTTACCGGGCCGGGCCCCGGCCAGGCGCCCACGGTGAGAGAGCTATCCACCGATCATGAGGAGTTACGCGTGACGACTGAAGCAACGCAGGATTCACCGAACTTCATGGCCGCACCCGGTGCTCTTCCGGTGGGCGTCGAGGCACCGGAAACCATCGCGTACGGCCTCAAGTGCCGACTGCTGGGTCCGCCGCTGACCACGGATCAGCTGCAGCACGAGCGGCTCAGCAAGAGGCTTGCTCTCGGTGTGCTGTCCAGCGACTGCATCTCCTCCTCCGCGTACGGCTCGGAGGAGATCCTGCTGATCCTGCTGCCGCTGTTCGGGCTAACGGCGTACTCCCTGCTGATGCCGCTGACCGGTGTGGTGCTGGTTGTCCTCATTCTGGTGACCCTCACCTATCGGTGGGTCGTGACCACCTACAGCCAGGCCGGCGGGTCCTATGTGGTGGCACGCGAAAACTTCGGTCCGCTAGTGGCCCAGGTGGGCGCGGTGGCTCTCATGCTGGACTACATCGTCACCGTCGCCGTCCAGGCCGCCGCGGGGACCGCCGCGGTGACGTCGGCGATCCCGGCGCTGAGCAGCTATCAGCTGGAGATCACCGTGGCCGTCGTGGTCCTGCTCTTCTACGGCAACCTGCGGGGGCTGCGAGAGGCCGGCCGGCTGTTCGCGTTCCCCACATACTTCTTTGTTGCCTCCGTCGGGCTGGTCATCCTGCTCGGCATCTATCGGGAGCTGACCGGCGATCTCCCTCAGTACGACCCGGCGCACGCGGTGGGCGCCTTCCCGCTCGGTCAGGGCAGCGCCCTGCTCAGCGCCGGCGCTATGTACATCCTGCTGAAGTCGTTCGCCAACGGCGGCTCGTCCCTGACCGGACTGGAGGCGATCTCCAACAGCGTCAGCGCCTTCAAGGCGCCGCAGGGGACCAACGCACGCCGGACCCTGGTCATCATGAGCGTCCTGCTCGGCACCCTGGTCGGGGGCATCTCCTGGCTCGCGCACCAGACCCACGCCGTCGCCTACGAGAGCGGCTCGCCGACGGTGATCTCCCAAGTGGCCCGGGCTGCGCTCGGCGACTCGCCCGTGGGTCAGATCATGTTCTTCGTCGTCCAATTCGCGACCATGCTCATCCTGTGGACCGGCGCCAACACGCCGTTCAACGGATTCCCGTACCTCGCCAACTTCGTCGCCAGCGACGGCTTCCTGCCTCGTTGGCTAACCAAGCGCGGCCACCGGCTGGCCTTCTCCAACGGCATCATCGTCCTAGCCGTCCTGGCGTTGGCCCTGATCCTCGGCACCGGCGCCCACGTCGACCAGCTCGTTGCCTTCTATGCCATCGGCGTGTTCACCGGCTTCACCCTGGCCGGCTTCGGGATGGCCAAGTACTTCCGGACCCACAGAACCGGCCGCTGGCGTGCCAAGTCCATCGTCAACGATCTCGTCGGCGCCAGCTCCGCCCTGATCGTGATCGTGTTCGCGGTCACCAAGTTCACCGAGGGCGCCTGGCTCGTGGTCGTCGTCTTCCCCATCCTCGTCTTCACCCTGCTGCGCCTGCGGCAGACCTACAAAAGGGAAGAGGCGCTGCTGGCGGCACTCCCCGCCGGGGACCCCCAGCGGCTGCACACCAAAAGCGTCATCGTCGTCCTGATCGACAACGTCGACCTGGCTGTGTTGCGGACCCTCGCCTATGCCCGCAGCCTGCGCCCCGACCAGCTGCGGGTTGTGCACCTCGTCATCGACACGACACACGCGGAACAGCTACGACGCACCTGGGACGAGCACGCCGCCCTCGCGCTGCCTCTAGAGATGATCGACTGCCCCGACCGGCGCCTGCCGCGGGCCGCGCTTGAACTCGCCGAGCACATCCTGACCACCCAAGAGCGCACCCAGGTCACGATGCTCCTGCCCCGCCGGCAGTACGGGGTGCTGCTTGGTCGGCTGCTGCACGACCGCACCGCGGACCAGATCGCGGCCAGCGTCTCTCAGGTGCGCGGCGTCGCGGCCACGATCATCCCCTTCGACGCCACCAGGACCTCCCGGGTCCTACGTCGACGTGGGCCCGCCGCCGACCCGGCCCCAGGCATCGAGGCCACGACCAGCGGCCGCCGGGCACCCAAGGCGGTCGCGGACGTAGGCCCGGTACCCGCCGACCGCGTCATGATCACCGCCGCCGCCCCCCGGGCCAAGGCCGTGCTCCAAGGCCGGATCCGCTCCGTAGAGACCTCCCCGATCGGCAGCGCTCCCGGTTTCCACTGCGAGCTCGTCGACGAATCCGGCGGCGTCACCCTGACGTTCTACGGCCGCCGCAGAATCCTCGGCCTCGAGCCCGGAGCACTCGTGCGAGTCCACGGCCGAATCGGCGACCACAACGGCTTCCTCGCCATGGCCAACCCCACCTATGAACTCCTGCCCCCCGACAAACCCGAACAGTGATCAACCTCAGCCCGGCAGCGCGGCGGTCGCGATCGCGTCGACGACCAACCGGTTGGCCCCGGGGCCGGAGACGGCGTTTGCCTCTGCGCAGCCGGGCCCTGCCCATGAGGGGCGACAACTGGCACAGGTCGGCCAGGACACGGCGCGACCTAGCCGCCAGGTGGCGGCCCGCTCTTTCGTTGGTGTACAACCCGGCACGGTGACCGGGACCTTCGGACGACGAGCGTCGCCGCGACCATGACTAGTTTCTCGTCCCCCCACCCTGGTGGGGTGTGGCCCCTCGGCTGTGCGTGTCCGGATCACCATGAGCTGGCAGGGGTAACCCCAAACTATGGCGGCGTCGCTCGGGTGGACGTCGGCGCGGTGGCCCAGTCTGCGTCCAGCGTCGCTGCATACCGTTCGAGAAACCGCAGCGCCGGCGGGGGGCCTGGCTGCCCTCTTGGGCCGACGCGTGCCGCGCACTACATCCGACAACCTCCGGAGTCCCTTCTTTCATGACGCTGCGTCCTATACAGTCCGCCAACCAAGCCAGGCCGGACCTGCGTCGTGCTGGGGTTGCCGGCGTGGTTGCGCTGCTGCTGTTCACTGTGAGTCCAGCCTGGGGGTGCCGACCGGGTCCGACGGGCGACTGCGAGCGCTCTGGTTCGCCGGCGCTGCGCTTTTTTCGCGGTCATCGCGGCCGTCGCCGTTCGCGGCACGGCGAACGAGGTCTCGCGGGCGGCGGGTCTGCGCGCCAGCGCTGGCATCGCGTCGAACCTGCGGCTGGGTATCACCGTGCTTGGTTATCTCGTGGTGGCGGCGACCACGTTGACGCTGCTCCAAGTGCCGATCGAGAAGCTGTTGCTGTCCGGGGCGATCACGGGCGTGGTCCTGGGCATCGCGGCCCCGCAGGCTCTTGCGAACCTCTTCGCGGGCTTGGTTCTGCTGACCTCGCGACCGTTCGAGGTCGGGTCGTGGATCCTGTTGCTTCCGGCGGCTTGGGAGGCGAGTACACCGGTCAGGTCGTGGGGATCGGCTTGACCTACACCGAGCTGATGACGGACGAAGGGAGATTCTCACTGCCGAACGCGGCCGTTCTCGCCGCGGCGACCGGGCCCCGTCCGCACCCCGAAGCGCGAGCCTCTAAGGACCGGCCAACCACAGCGCCGTGACAAGTCGCCTCCCACATCCGCCACCCAGGCAGCCGGGGCGCATGAGCGATGCCAGACCCCCACCGTGTCCGAAGCCCTCCGAGAGCGTCCAGGGACGGTGGGCCTGCGTACACCGCAGGACGGGTCGCCTGGGTCCGGACGCCCTCATCGCGTCCGGCCCCCACTTCCAGTCCGCGCATTCCCGCTGGTCCAAGACCGACGGACGGGTGGGGACGGCTTAGGACACCCCCTTGACCCTCGGGGCCGGGGTGGAGCAAGTGGCAGACCTCCGAGATGACCGGGATGCCAGCCCACGGCCTTGACCACCGGGCGCCGGGCCGCCCGAGCAGGCTCGTTCGCCAGGTCGCGCAGAGTCGCGTCGCTCGCGGCGAAGCCGGTCGCGATCAAGACTGCCACGCCGGAGGGTCGACGCGATGTCGAGAAGTGCGTCCGCTCCAGGCTGCGTCATCTGGAGATTGTTCCTGCTGCTGAGGCGGTTCCGTTGCAGCATGGTCGTTCTCCATGAATTACGGCACCTGATGTCGACGCAGGACCCGGGCGACCACATGCGCGGTGCAACGCCCAGATACGGGCCCATCCAGTCCTGCCCGCGCCGCGACTCCCGCCGCGAGGCCAGCACCTTGGCCTCCACCGCCGCCGCGGCCCTGGTCGGGTGGTGTGCGGACGTGAGGACCGGGTCACCAGGCCGGTGTCACCCTCGGCCGCGTGTGTCACGACCGACACGCAGATCACCCACCGTGTGAGCAGGGAGGCTGGTGTGCGCCGCCCCCGGTCGTCGGTAGTCTCCCGTTCAAAGAATGCCGGTGAGGGTGCTGGATGCTCACCGTTGGGCGGTGTCCCGTGCCCGCTTTGCGGTTCTGCTGGGCTGGCTGGTCGGGCTGGTCGGGCTGGTCGGGCGATGGATCCCCGTGATGCCGTTCGAGCTGGCGTCATTCTGGCCGGGCATCGAGTCGGCCTTGACCGCGTTCCGTTCGCCCATCGGCTCGGGGGCGCCCTCGGTCGTGTCGGCCGCGGTCTGCTGCTCCGACTCGGCGTTCACCTCCGCGCCCAGCAAGACGGCATACACCGTCAGCCACAACCACATCAGCAGGACGACCACTCCGGCGAGCGCCCCGTACGTCTTGGCGTACTTGCCGAAGTTAGCGACATAAACAGAGAACCCGATCGAGACCAACAGCCACAGCACCGTCGCGGCGAGCGCGCCGACGCTGACCCACCGGAACTTCGGGGCGTCACGGCTCGGGGCCCAGCGGTACACCACTGCCAGCGCGGCGGTAACGGCGACCAGCACGAGCAGCCAGCGGACCAGCTCGAGCAGCAGCCGCAGCGGGCTGCTCGTGACGACGTTGTCCAGCACAGGCGGCGCGACCGCGACCAGGCCCAGGGCGACCAGGAAGAAGACGATCGCGCCGATCGTCAAGGCCAGCGACAGCATCTTACGTCTAACCCACCCCCGACTCTCCTGCTCGTCGTAGGCGGTGTTGACGGCCGACACCATGTGCCCCACCCCACCCGAGGCGCTCCACAGGGCGAGCAGCACGGACAGTACGAGACCGAATCCGAGGCCAGCGCTCGATGCCGTAGTCAGGTTGGCCAGCTGGTCGGTGATGATGGTCCGCGCCGCGGCCGGCAGGACGCCGGCGAGGGACTGCACCTGCGAGGTCACCTGCGCCGGGTCCGCGACAAGCCCGTAGAGCAGGACCGTCGCGATCAGGGCCGGGAAGATCGACAGGAAGGCAAAAAAGGCCACACCAGCGGCCAACAGCGGCACCATGTCGGCGTTCGCCTCTTTCCAGGCCCGCCGGACGATCTGCAGCCAGCCGCGCGCCGGGATCTCCTTCGGGGTCTCAGCACCCTCTCCCGGCACCGGCTCGCCGATGCCGCGACCCTCCCCGGTCTCCACCGCAGAGTTCTTGACGTCCATGCTCCCGCCCCCACTACCGTCTAGCCCAGGCCGGTAACCTGCCATCAACCCATGATGCCCCGTCACACCGGCGGCACACCCTCAACCCGCCAAGCGGGAGTGTCCGGGACTGTCCAGCGTCGGCCCGCCAGCCGCACCCAAGCACTTCCCCGGTGCTGCGCCACGAATTCACACCGGATTGAACCGCCCCAGGTTCTGTGCCGCTCTCATACGGGCTGTGAGCCGCCCCGGGATGGCCGGAGACTTCGAACCTTGGGAAGGTTGGAGTCATGCCAGGAGATACGCGCAGGCGGTACCCGCTGGAGCTGAAGGAGCGGGCGGTGCGGATGGTGGTTGAGGTCCGCCCGGACCATGAGTCGGACTGGGCGGCGATGACCAGGGTCGCGCAGCTGCTGGGGGTGACGACGCCGGAGACCATCCGGAAGTGGGTGCGGCAGGCTGAGGTCGACCAGGGGGCCCGGCCGGGTGTGACCACGGAGGAGTCGGCTGAGGTGAGGCGGCTCAAGCGTGAGAACGCCGAGCTGCGGCGGACGAACTCGATCCTGAAGGCCGGAGGCTGTCGCATGAATGGTGGGTCGGCTGGACCTCAGCGCGGTTTCCCTTGATCGGCGGCGGTGGCCGGGGGGCCGGTCAGCCGGCCCGGTACACCTTTAGGAGGTTGTGGGTGGCGCAGATGAGCTTCCATTCGCTATCCGCGGCGGCCAGGCCTCGTCGGGAGATCGTTCGGATCCCGCGGTTGTGTTTGACCTGGGCGAACACCGGCTCGATGGTGGCCGCTCGCTTCTTGTAGATCTTGCGTCCGGGCGGGGAGTCGAGTTTGGCGATCATGGTGGTTGTCAGCGGGCCGGGGGCTGCAGTTCGGCGTCGGCGTAGAAGCTGGTTGACCCGTGCCCTGCTCACCCCAAGCTGCTCGCGGCTAACGTCGTGTCCAGGTGGCCGGCCTCCACGTTGACCAAGATGGTGGCCCGGGCTTGTTCGGCCTGCGCGATCTTCTTCAGTTGTCGGGCTCGTCCCGGTGCGATGTAGGAGTCCACGCCCTTGAGGGCGACGTTGTCGGTGCTCCAGTACCCGGCGTCGGCGACCACCCGCAGAACCCGGCGCCGTTCCCCGGCCGCCTTGAGGTTCTGCTTGGCGGCGGTGGTCATCGGCCGGTACGCCGGGGCGTCCATGGCCAGGTTGGTGACCTCCGCAGCGACGACGAACTGGTCGGTGGTGGCGACGGCCTGGGCGTTGTACCCCTGCACGTAGCCGTCCTTGGTCTTCAGTAATCGGCTGTCGGGGTCGGTCACGTTGGCCTGCTGGCGCGACTTGTGCGTCGCCGCCCCGGGGACCGGACGCCGGCCACGGATCGGCTTGCCGGTGGCCGCTTCCTGCTCGGCGCGCCGCGCCATGTGGGCCCCATAGGACTTCTCCGATGCTTCGGCCTCCAACTCGGCCAGCAGTGCCCGAAGCCGCGCCCGGCGAGCGGGTCGCTCGCCCGGATCGACGCGCACCGCCGGGTCGGTGTCGACCGTCGCGTCCTCGGCTGCATCGGCTGCGGCCGCCTCGGCCAAGATCTCCTCCGCCAGCTGCTGCGCGGTGCGACTGGCATCCCGGGAGGCGTTGGCCACCAGCTTGGTTCCGTCGATGGCGACCAGCCCCGGCCGCAGCAGCCCGCTGCGGGCGCAGACGGCCAGGACTTGGCCGAACAATCCCGCGATCGCGTCCTGTTGCAAGGCCCGGAATCGGGCAATGGTCGCGTGATCCGGCTACTGGTTGGCCGCCAGCACCCGGTACGCCACGTCCTCGATAAGACGCTTCTCGATCTTGCGGCTGGACCGCTCGCCCACACAGTAGGCGTACACCAACACCCCCAGCAGCACCTGAGGGGCATAAGCCGCCCCACCCCGGCCGTCCTGGCGGTACAGCGCCCGGAAGGCTGACAAGTCCAACTCGGCAACCACATCAAGGACGAACCACGCCAGATGATCCCCCGGCAACCAGTCCGCCACCGACGGCGGCATCAACATCAGCTGATCGCGATCCCCAGACACGAAGTTATATGCCACACAACGATTCTCGAGCGTCCGCCCTCATACCCGGCGCTGCCACGCCGCCGATTCGTGCGACAGCCTCGCCGCCTCGGCTTTCTTCGCGGCCGAGCTCGACCGGCCCTCCCACTGATCGTGGACTTCGTCCGCGAGCACGCGGGCCACCGCGATCCTGGTGGCCTGCGGGTGTCGAGCCGATCTGCGCTGTGCTCAGCGAGCACGGGCTGCCGATCGCCCCGTCGACCTACTATGAGCACGTCAGCAAGGGGCCGACGGGTCGAGACCGGCGCAATGCCATGCTCATCAACGAGATCCGCCGCGTCCACGCTGCGAACTACGGGGTCTACGGCGCGCGGAAGGTGTGGCTGACCCTGAACCGTGAGGGCATCCCGGTGGCGCGGTGCACGATCGAGCGGCTGATGCGCCAGGAAGGCTTGGCCGGCGCGGTCCTGCTGATGACTGGGAAGGCCAAGCGCACCACGATCCCCGACCTCAACGCCGCACGGGCCCAGGACCTGGTGCGCCGCGACTTCGCGCCGCTGGCCCCGGACCGGCTGTGGGTGGCCGACATCACCTACGTCTCGACGTGGAGCGGGTCGGTGTACGTCGCGTTCGTGGTCGACGCGTACGCCCGCCGGATCATCGGCTGGCGGTGCGGGTCCACCATGAGCACCCAGCTCGTCCTGGACGCCCTGGAGCAGGCCGTGTGGACCCGCCAACGCGAAGGCCGAAACCTGGATTGCGTTGTGGCCCACACCGACCGCGGGTCGCAGTACACGGCCATCCGGTACACCGAACGCCTCGCCGAGGCGAACATCGTTGGAAACGCTGGTGCTCCAGCATCTGACGGTCGCGCGGGTCGCCGAGGGCCTGGCGGTGGCGTGGTATGACAACGCGCTAGCCGAGACCATCAACGGGCTGTACAAGACCGAGCTGATCAAACCCCGCGGCCCCTGGCGCACCCTCGACCTCGTCGAGATCGCCACCGCCGAATGGGTCGACTGGTTCAACCATCACCGTCTTTACGAACACTGCGGCGACATCCCACCCGCCGAAGCCGAGGACCACTACTACGCTCGACAACCAGCCCAGCCCACCGCTGAGCTCTCACACCAATAAGTCTCCGGACATCCCGGGGCGGCTCACTGCGGCTCGGGGTTGAGGGCAGGGTCCTGGAAAGGTCGTGTGTTAGCAGGTCAGTAGGCATGTGAGGGTCCGTCCTGGATCGCGGGAGTGGTGTCGTAGGCCCGCGGCGATGCTGGTCCAGCCGGTCATCCGGTGCAGGCTGATCGCGGTGTTCCGCAGGGTGGCCATGATCTGGGGTGTGTGCCCGGTGCGGACCTGGGAGCGGTCTTCGTCGTAGGTGACGTCGCGGACCCAGTGAAGCTTGTTCTCGATGGCCCAGTG
>JAABUM010002277.1_pt1 | contig 26103 bp, 29 predicted proteins | sample 5559161 | NCBI WGS metagenome assembly JAABUM01 (sample SAMN10711868, study PRJNA513369) | rock metagenome | isolation source: Antarctica rocks | place: Antarctica: Victoria Land, Siegfried Peak nord
TCGAAGGCGCGGACCAGCGCGATATGGCCGAGATACAGGAAGAACAGCACCAGGACCGAAGTCAGCCGCGCATCCCACACCCACCAGGCGCCCCACATCGGCTTGCCCCACAGGCTGCCGGTCGCCAAGCAGAGCGCCGTGAACCCGGCGCCCACCGGCCCGATCTCCGCCGCCGCCAGGTCCGCCAGCGGATGCCGCCAGACCAGCGACGCGAACGACGCCAGCGCCAAACTGACATACCCTGCGGACGCCAGCCACGCCGACGGCACATGCACGTACATCATCCGCACCGCGTCGCCCTGCTGCCAGTCGGCCGGCGCCGCAAACAGCCCCCAGCCCAGCCCCCCCAGCACCAGCAACAGCGCCGGCCAGGTCAGCCAAGGCTGCACCCGTCCGGCCAGGCGCAGGAAGCGGCCGGGATTGGCGAAGCGGTGCAGGTTGCGCGCCGGGCGCGCGGGGTATGCGATTGCGTCCACAGAGGAAAGATAGCACCGTTTACGGGGAGCAGAGCGTCAAAAACCAGGGCAGCCTGCCTGCCGATGGCCTCTGTCAACGTGGATCGGGCGAAGGAGGGCTGATGCCGGCCTGGTTGCTGACCGTGCCCCCTGGCATGCAGATCTGTGGGTCAGCAGCGGGTTTCGACGCTGATCAGCACCACACTGGGTTGAAAGTTTAGAGTTCTTCTGGGTCCCACACCTGCGCTGGTTTACAGCCTGGGCCTGGCGCAGCGCCAGGCGCACGCCCATGCGGTCCACAGCCCGCGCGTCCTGCCGCCCGCTCAGGCTGTGCCGCGGCCGGCGCCAGCCGAAGCCCCCCTTTTCAGCAGCACGCTCAAGCGCCCTGCCGAGATCGTAGCCCCCGTTTGCCGCTCGATCTCCGCCCGCAGGCGCGGCAGCGTCCAGTTGACCCGGTCCTCGACGGGCTGGCGCAGCAACAGGCTCGCAACCGCCAAGGCCCGCTCCCCCTTGGCCGGCGACGGACCCGGCGCCAGCGTGGACCGCAAGGCGTCCACCCCGCGCTCGGCAAACCACCCCCGCCAGTGCCGAACCGCGTCCGGCGTCACCCCAAACGCCTCGGCCACCTCCAGGCTGGTCCAGCCCTGCAACGTCAGCAGGATCGCGCGCGCACGGTCCGCCTCGCCGCGCACGTCCGAGCGCGACAGCGCCCGCAACTCCGCCTCCTGCTCAGCGCTCGCAACCAACGAAGACCGACCCGCCATGGCAGCCACCCAGCTTACGTCAACAATGACCCGATACTACCATCCGTGCGAACGGCCGAGGAAGCCTGCTTAGGCATTGCGGCGGAGTAGGACCAGCCGATCCGCCTCACGCCCTACGCAGCCGCCATCAGCCAAGCTCCTTCCCCGTTGACACCAGGCCACATGGACGGTCGGCCTACCCTTATCTCGTCATTGCAAGGCGCGCTTGCGCCGTGGCAATCCATAGCCGCCAAGGCGGTCCGTTCATGTCCTGGACCGTCGCGGCGCGACCACGTTGGAGCGGGGACGGCCCAACCCAGCCATCCCCTGTAGCCCGTTCCACAAGCAACCGGCCCAGCCTGGTCAAGCCTCGATCAGCGCCCCTGGCGGCACCCGGGTCATCCGGGCGATCCAGCGCAGCGCGCCGGGCCAAGCCCGCGCTGCCTGCACGGCAAGCCCCGGCGCAGCCCGGCCCGCACGCAGCAGCAGCCCTGCACGCCCCACCTGCGCCGACAGGTCCCGCCGCAGCGCCGCATGGTGCGCGCCGGCATCGCCGCCAGGCAGGGCGGCAACGGCGGCAAACGCAGTGTGCAGCGCAATGGACACCCCATCCCCAGTGAAGGACGGGATGACGGCGGCTTGGTCGCCGAGGCGGAACAGCCCCGGCGGGTCGTCCGGCGCCGGGCGGTGAACATAGCCATACGGCACGCGGAAGATGGACAGCGGACGGTCCAGCAGCGCAGCGGCGCCCGCCAGCCGCCCTTGCAGATGCGGGGCCTCCCGCTCCAGCGCCGCTTGCAGGCCGGGCCAGTCCGCGCCGGCTGCGGCGAAGCGGTCCCGCCGGACCAGCAAGCACAGGTTGGCCACCCCGCCCTCGATCAGCTGCAACCCGGCATATCCGCTGTGGAACAGCAACAGCTCCACATGGCCCGCCAGCTCCGCCGCCTGATCCGGGTGCAGGCGAAAGTACATTTTCAGCCCAACCAAATCCTCTGGCGGGCGGGCTGGATGGCGGCGGACGCCGCGCAAATCGTGCTTGCCCGTTGCCAGCAGCACCGCACGTCCCGCGATTGCGCCTTGCCCGGCGATATCCAGCCCGCCCGGCAGCACCGCCCGGACGGCGTGGCCGCGCAGCACCCGGGCGCCCCGCCGGGCGGCGGCCTCCAGCAGCGCCGCATCCAGCGCCCGGCGGGACAAGCCGTAGCCGCGGAAGGGGAGGGTGGCCGCCGCCATCCGCCTGCCATGCACCAGCCGCACCCGGTCAATCGGCGCGGCCCCAAGCGCCGCTGGGTCCAATCCAAGCCGGGCCAGGTAGTCCACTGCCTCGGCGCTGACGAACTCGCCGCAGATCTTATCGTGCGCCGCCGACTCGCGCTCCACGAGCAGCGCATCGGGGCCGAGCAGGCAGGCGGCAGCCGCACCCGCCACCCCGCCGCCCGCGATCAGCACCGTCACCGGATGCGGCTGATGCAGAGCCGGAACGGCATATGCCAACGCACCCGCGCGACCCCGTTCAGCCCGGCCCGGCACAACAGCAGGTCCCAGTCCCGCCGCCGGAAGCTGCGCGCCACGCTGACCGCCCCATCATGCCGCACCGTCGGGTGCCAGCCAGCGGCAGCGGACAACAGCTTGAACCCTTCATAGGCCAGGGCGTGCCGGTGCAGGTCGTTGACGAACCACCCGCGCGCCGCGCTGCGCTCCATCCACACCAGGAAGTCCACGGCTTGCGCGTCCGTCAGATGGTGCGTGAACAGGGAGCTGAGCACCACATCCTGCCCCCCCGCGGGCTGGTCGAACACGTTGCACGTCCGGTAAGCGATGCACCACTCCGGCGGCGTCGCGGACCGGGCCGCCGGGGCGCTGGCGGGGTCCAGGTCCATGCCCGCCAGGTCCAGCGCCACCCCGGCGCGGGTGCCCCAGCGGTGGATGCGGCGCAGCATGTCGCCCTCGCCATAACCCACATCCAGCACGCGCAGCGGCGTGCCCACCGGCACCCCGCGGGCAACCCGGCGCATGAAGGCGACCGTCGGCAACCGCGCCAGAGTCACCGTGTTGACCACCGCCAGGTCCGCCAGAACAGCCGCAAGCTCGGCCGGGCTGGCCCGGCGCTCATCCATCCACTCGGTCTGCGTGCTGCGGCGGCGCAGGTCCATCCCGGTCATACCCGGGTGAAGCGGAAAGTTTCCGCCGCCAACCCCGGCCCGAAGGCCATCGCCATGCCGCGGCCCGCTGCGCCGCCCGCCAGGATGCGCGCCAGCACGAACATCAGCGTCGCGGAACTCATGTTGCCCACGTCCCGCAGCACCCCGCGCGAGTAGTCCAGCGCCCCGGCGGCCAGGCGCAGCCCCTGCTCGACCCCATCCAGCACCGTGCGCCCGCCGGCATGGACGGCCCAAAGCGCGATGTCGCGCGGGTCGTCCCCACGCATCAGGCCATGGGCGTCGTTGCGGTCGGCCTCCGCCCGCAGCGCCGTGGCGATGCGCGACGGCACCTGGCCGGACAGGTGCATGTCAAACCCCTGGTCCCCGATCCCCCAGGTGATCAGGTCCTGGGTGCCCGGCAGCGTCGCGGAGCGGAAATCGTGCAGCGCCAGCCCATGCGGCTCCGCCGTCACCAGCGCCGCCGTCGCGCCGTCGCCGAACAGCAGGAAGGTCAACACCGTCTCCAGGTCCGACACCTCCCGCATATGCAGCGAGCACAGCTCCACGTTCACGACCAGCACGCGCGCCGCCGGGTCGGACCGCACGATGTGCCGGGCCGCCCGCAGCGCCGGCACGCCGGCGTAGCAGCCCATGAAGCCGATCATCGTCCGCTCCAGCGCGCCGCCCAAGCCCAGCCGCTCCGCGATCATCTGGTCCAGCCCCGGCGCGGTGAAGCCGGTGCAGCTCACGGCGATCAGATGGGTGATGCCGTCCTCCGCCGTGATGCCCGCATCGGCCACAGCCTCCAGCGCAAGCTCCACCGCCCGCTCGGCATACACCTTCATGCGTGCGCCGGTGCTGGGAAAGGCGCCGCGGCGGTAAAAGCCGGTGCTGTCCACTTCCGTAGCGCCCGGTATGCCAGGCTGGAAGTGCGACCAGCGATGGCTGATGGCGGCGCGCTCCACGAGGCGGTCGAACGTCTTGCGCGCCTTGTCATCCGCCAGCATCCCGCGCCCGAGCGTCACGAAGGCGTCATGCACGTCATGCGGCGGGGTGGCGGTGCCGATCCGGTTGACGTGCGCGGTCGCCGGTCCCGCCCTCATGCCGCGGCCCGGAACGCGACCACGGCGTTTAGCCCGCCGAACGCGAAGGAATTGGACAGCGCCGCCTGCATCGGCAGGGCGCGGGCCAGGTTGGGGATGGGGTCCACGTCGCACTCCGGGTCGGTTTCGCGATGGTTCGCGGTGGCCACTGTCATGGCGCTGCGCTGCGCCATGACTGTGGCCACCGCTTCCAGCCCGCCCCCGGCGGACAGGCAATGGCCGATCATGCTCTTGCTGCTGCTGGCGGGCGGCGGGCGGCCGAACACCCGGTGCAGCGCCGCGCTTTCCGTCTTGTCGTTCAGGCGCGTGCCGGTGCCGTGCGCGTTGATCCAGCCGATCTCCGACGGGTCCAGCCCGGAGTCGTCCAGCGCGGCTTGCATCGCAGCCGCAGCCCCGGCTGCGTCCGGCGCAGTCAGGTCCGCGCCATCCGCCGTCATGCCGCTGCCGGCCAGCTCCGCAAGGATCGTGGCGCCGCGCCGGGTGGCGTGGTCCCAATCCTCCAGCACCAGGATGCCCGCGCCTTCCCCCAGCACCAGCCCGGTGCGGTCGCGGGAGAACGGGCGGCAAGTGTCGGCGCTCAGCACCCGCAGGGCCTTCCAGCACTTGAAGACGCCCGGCACGATGGACGCGTCGGCCCCGCCCGTCAGCACGACATCCGCCCGGCCCAACCGTATGGCGTCGGCCGCGGACGCGATGGCGTGGTTGGCCGACGCGCAGGCGGAGGCGACGGCATAGGACGGCCCATGCAGCCCAAACTCCATCGTCAGGTGCGATGCCGCGCCGTTGGTCATGATGCGCGGAACCGTCAGCGGATGCACCCGGCTCGCACTCTCCCCGTAAAAAGAGAGGTAGGCCGCATCCAGGCTGGTCTGGCCGATGACGGCTGGGACGATGGCGGCGCGGCGGTGGGCCTGCGCCGGGTCGCGCGCCAGGCCGGCCTGCGCCATCGCCTCCCGCGCCGCAACGACGGCCAACTGCGCGCCGCGGTCCAGCAGCGGGAGCGCCGCGGCTCGAAGTGCTGCGCCGGGTCGAAGCCCGGGATCTGCGCGGCGATGCTGGCCGTCAGGCGGTTCGTGGGGATGACAGTGATCGGGCCGATGCCGCAGCGCCCCGCAAGCATCCCGTCCCACATCTCCGGCACGCTGCTGCCCAGCGCGCACAGCGCACCCAGCCCGGTGATCGCGACCCGGCGCTGGTGCGGGTCACGCACCCGGCTTCGGCTCCGCCACTGCCGCATGGTTCAGCGTCGCCAGCACGTGGTTGACCAGGTCGCCCACGGTCTGGAACTCGTTGCCCAACCGCTCCGCCATCACCGGGATATCCACCTTGAACCGCTCCTTAGATGGCGAAGATGGCCTGGACGAGGTCGAGCGAGGTGATGCCGAGGTCGCTGATCTGGGCGTCGGGGACCAGGCGTTCGCGGTCCACCGCGGTCTCCTTGGCGACGATGTCCAGTATTTCGTTGGCGCGCGGGTCGTCCATGAGGGTAATTAGGCCTGCCATGCTATATGCGGCGCACCATAGATGGGATCGGGGCCGCCATGCAAAAGGCGGGCTGGCGGACACCACCCGGCCTCGTGATGATCGCGCCTAAGCAAACCTCTCGGGGTCTGCGCTCATATACTAAGCAGGCTTACGCGGCCTGGCTCCGCTGGTCCCCAAACCTGTTACAGGCCGCGTAAGTCTGCTTAGCGGCTGCGCGCGGCGCCAGTGCTGCGCGCGGCGAAGCTCGGGGCGCTCTGCAAACGCTCGCGCGTCATGTCCGTCGTCAGCCGGTCGCCCTCGAACTTCAGCTCCGCGATGGGGACGGAGACACGCTTCTCGCCGATCCCGAGGAAGCCGCCCACCGCCAGCACTGCCGCGGCCACCCGGCCGCTGCTCGGCTCCACCACCAAGTCGTACACGTCGCCGACCTGCTGCCCACCCGGTCCGTAGACGTTGGAGCCGATCAGCTCGGTGGCCCACCTCTGTCCCTGCTGCATGTCGGTTTGGTTGCCGGCCGGGACGGGCGCGCCTGCCTGTTCGGCCTGACGCTGCTGCGGCTGCTGCGCGAGAGCTGCGCCGGCGAGGAGCGGAGTAGCGCTGGCGAGCAGCACGGCCAGGGTCGCGGCGGTACGGGCACGGGCGGAAGCGGCGAAGGGGTGCCGAAGCGTCATCGTCAGGTCTCCTGAGAGCGGGCCGGAGCGGACCTGGCAATCCAGGCATGGTCCGTCGTGCTGCAACACTTGTTGCACCCACCCGGTTCCCAGAGTATTCGCAACATGTGTTGCATGACACTCCACACGCGGCGCGCGACCAACCCCAGGACTGGTTCCTCCTACTGGCGCAGCTCCCCGCTGCGCCTTCCAGCGCGCGCGTGGCGCTCTGGCGTCGCTTGCGCGCAGCCGGCGCCGTCGGACTGCTGAACGGCGCCTGGGCGCTGCCGCCGACCGAGGCGCACGCCGCTTTGCTGGCGCAGCTCGCCGAGACGGTGCGTGGGCAGGGCGGCAGCGCCGTGCTGCTCACCGCGCGGGCAGCGAACCCCGCGGAGCGCGAGGCCGTCCTGGGCCGCTTCCGGGCCGACCGCGCGCGCGAGTACGATGAGTTCGCCGAGCGCGCCCGCGGTTTCCACGCCGAGATCGAGAAGGAGACGCGGCTCGGCAAGTTCGCCTTCGCCGAGCTGGAGGAGATTGAGGACGACCTCGACAAGCTCTCCGCCTGGCTCGCCAAGATCGAGGCGCGCGACTTCTACCCGGATCACCGGGCGCAGGAGGCGGCCGGAACGCTGGACCGCTGCCGCGAGGCTCTGCACGCCTTCGCCGAGGCGGTCTACGCCAGCGAGGGCGTCTCGTCCCCGCCTGGGGGCGAGGACGGTCCGCCGGACACAACGCCTTGACGGCTAGCCCGCCACCTCGCATCGCCCCACCCTGCCGGAGCCCGACGCGCGCATGTTCGACTGGATCACCGGCCTCGTGGAGGCGACCGGCTACGTCGGCATCCTGCTGCTCATGCTGGCGGAGAATGTCTTCCCGCCGATCCCCTCCGAGCTGATCATGCCGCTTGCCGGGTTCGCCGCGGCCAAGGGACGTCTCAGCCTCGCCCTCGTCCTGCTCGCCGGCACCACCGGGTCACTGCTGGGAGCCCTGTTCTGGTACGCCCTCGGCCGTCGGCTCGGCGGAGACCGGCTCAAGCGCTTCGCCGCCCGGCACGGCCGCTGGCTGACCCTCTCGCCCGGCGAGGTTGATCGGGCCGAGGCGTGGTTCCAGCGGCACGGCGCCAAGGCCGTCCTGCTCGGCCGCCTGGTCCCGGGCGTGCGCAGCCTGATCTCGGTGCCGGCCGGCATCACGGGGATGAGGCTGCCGGGATTCCTGGCCTGGACGGCGCTCGGCACGGGCGTGTGGACGGCGCTGCTCGCCGGGGCGGGATACGCGCTGCAGGGCCAATACGCGCTCGTGGCCGACTACGTGAACCCCGCCTCGAACGTCGTCGTCGGCCTGCTCGCCCTCTGGTACGCCTATAGGGTGGCGACCTTCCGGCCGGAGGCGGCCGGGGTTGGCTCCGCTGAGGGCACGGGAGGGCGGCATGGCTGAGCGGGCCGCCACCGCCTCCACCCTGCGGCAGCTCCCGCGCGGCATCTGGGCGCTCGGGCTGGTAAGCCTGTTCATGGACATCTCCTCCGAGATGATCCACGCGCTGCTGCCGGTCTACCTCGTGACCGTGCTCGGCGCCTCGACGCTGACGATCGGCTTCATCGAGGGCGTCGCCGAGGCGACGGCCAGCATCACCAAGGTGTTCTCGGGCGCCCTCTCCGACTGGCTCGGCCGCCGCAAGCTCCTCGCCGCGATCGGCTACGGCCTCGCCGCGTTTACCAAGCCGATCTTCCCGCTCGCCTCCACTGTGGGCTGGATCGTCGCGGCCCGCTTCCTCGACCGGGTGGGCAAGGGCATCCGGGGAGCGCCGCGCGACGCCCTGGTGGCGGACATCGCGCCAGCGCACCTCCGGGGCGCCAGCTTCGGGCTGCGCCAGTCGCTTGACACGGTGGGCGCCTTCATCGGCCCGCTCGCCGCCATCGGACTCATGGCGCTCACGTCCGACAACTTTCGTATCGTGTTCTGGATCGCGGTCGTGCCGGCCTTCGTCGCCATGGGGCTGATGCTGTTCGGCGTTGAGGAGCCGGCGCGCCGCAGCGGGACAGGCGAGCAGCGACGCCCCCCGCCGCGGTTCTCCGACGTGTCCCGCCTCGGCGCCGGCTTCTGGGCGGTGGTGGCCGTCTCCGCGGTGCTGACGCTCGCCCGGTTCAGCGAGGCCTTCCTGATCCTGCGCTCCCAGGACGTCGGGGTGCCTGTCGCGCTCGTGCCGATCGTCATGGTGGTGATGAACCTGGTCTACGCGCTCGCGGCCTACCCGGCGGGCGCGCTCTCCGACCGCCTCGGCCGTACCGGCGTGCTCTTCGCCGGCATCGGCTTCCTGGTCGTCGCCGACCTGGTGCTGGCGTTCGGGAACAACGTCCCGCTCACCCTCGTCGGCGTCGCGTTCTGGGGCCTGCACATGGGCTTCACGCAGGGGCTGTTCGCAACACTCGTCGCCGACGCGGCCCCGCCGGAGCTCCGAGGCACAGCCTTCGGCCTGTTCAACCTCGTGGGCGGCCTGGCCCTGCTGGTGGCCAGCGTACTCGCCGGCGCGCTGTGGGACGCCTACGGCCCAGGCGCCACCTTCCTCGCCGGTGCCGGCTTCACCGCTCTCGCCCTGCTCGGCTTCCTCGCCCTGCGCGGTCGCCTGCGGGGTGCGACCCCTTGATGCACGAAGCGCCGGCGGCCGCGTATCGCGAACGGCATCTCCACCATCCAACCTTGTGAGACGGCCCTTGCTCGACGACTGGAACCTGCGCCTCTTTCTCGCCCTCAATGCCGCGACCGACTCCGATCCCACGGTCGTTGCCCTGGCCAAGGCCGTGGCGACCTGGGGCGTGATCCCCGTCCTCGCCATGGTGGCCGCGTTGTGGGTCTGGGGAGCGCCGTGGCGGCGCGGGGCGCTGCTTGCAGTCGTGGCCAGCGTGCCGGTCGCGCTGCTCCTCAACGGGATCGTGGGGTGGCTCTACTATCGCCCGCGCCCGTTCGTGTCGGGCATCGGCCGCACGCTGGTCCAGCACGCAGCGGAGGCGGGCTTCCCGAGCGACCACGCCACCTTCCTGTGGACCATCGGCCTGGGTTTGATGGCCACCGCGGCATCGCGCGGAGCCGGGTGGGCGATCCTCGCCATCGGGCTCGCCACTGCCTGGGCACGCCTGTATCTCGGCGTGCACACGCCGATCGACATGCTGGGCTCCCTCGCCGTGGCCGGCGCTGCCGCGCTCCTCGCTCGTGCGATCCGCCCCGCCGTCGAGCGTCACCTGCTCGCGCCCGCCGAGGCCTCGTACCTTGCCGTGCTGCGGGCGCTCCGGCTGCCGGTCACGGCGTTTCCGCGGGCGCGGTCGGGAGAGGGACCACCATGAGCCCATCACCCGGAACGGGCCAAGAGCAGAGCTGCTTGACTTCGGTTCAACCACTCTCGCTTGCTTGCCGCCTCTGCGCGACGATCCGCGACACGGTAGCCCGGCTCACGCGGAACAGCTTTGCCGACTCGGCCGCGGTCCGCCGACCAGCTTCAATGTCCGTCGTGCCGCAAGCCAAGTGTACCCGCAGGCCAACAGGAGCCGAGATCATCGGCGCTCCAGCGCGTCCAAAACGCGGTGCAGCGCTACGCCGTCGACGTGAGCATCCACGCGCACGGACACGCCACTGGGCAGGGCGATCTCGATCAGGCCCGCAGACTGCGCCGTCTCTGCAAGCGGGGCTGGCGGCTCTGGACCCGGGTCGGGGTGATCTGGCTCCGGCGCGGCTAGCCGCGGTGTCTCCGCAACCAGGTCCACCCGCGCGAACCCGGGCACGGGTTGCGGCGCCGACCCAAGCTGGCCCTCCATCATCTGCCGCCGCCACGTGCAGAGCAGGCCGCTGGTGATCCCATACCGACGCGCCACGTCCGTCGGCGTCGTGCTCGGGTCCAGGTTCTCCAGGGAGGTGCCGCGTTCCTGCTCCACCGCTCACACACGGCGCCGGTCGCCGCGGGTGATGAACTCCACCCGCCCGCTCTGTGCACTCCTACGGTTGTGCGTACGAGCGTCCTCACCATCATCGGCCTCGAACTCGGGCAACCGCACATCGTCCATCGCCCATGTGCAGCACAGTCAGTCGAGCTAAGGGAATGTGGCCACGCCACCCCGCTTACGCAGCTTTCCCCGTACGAGCCAGTGGGAGAGCCTGGCCAGGACGAGGCGCCCCGATGTGGCAGCGACCGCGCCGACCAGGGCCAGGAGCAGCGGGCTGGTGCCCGGGAACCGGAAGCCGACGAAGGCAAGGGCCATCCACGTCGGCGGTGCAAAGGCCGGGATGACGTTCAGCCCGAAGATCAACAGGAACAGCAGGGCGAGGGCGGGAAGTTGGTCGAGCACATTCTTGATTACTCGCAAGGTCACCGGGCGGCTCAGGTCCAGCATGACTGTTTTATGACGGTGGCATAACACAGGCCAGGTCATGGGACACGTTGGCCGGTCTCTGACAGCCTCAGCGAAAACCACCGGAGGTCTTCTTGATGACGGAAAGGTAATCCAGGCGTGCGGGGAAAGACGCCGGGGGCACCTAGACCAGTCCTTGTTGAGCAACTGGCTCAGCCAGGCAGCAGACCGCCTGACGACCTGCACCAGGAGACCTTTTTCCCATGCGCAAGACCATGTTGATGACTGCCGCCCTGCTAGGCTTGGCGGCGGTGCCGGCCTTCGCCCAGATGGCGACGACCCAGAGTCCACCATCGCCCAACTCGAACCAGGCTGGCGTGCAGCCTGACGGAAGCCTGCCGAGGTCCGCCGAAACGTCCGACAGGTACAACACGCCAGGAAGCGCACTGGGCGAGCAGCGGGCGGCACCGGCGGTGTCGGCGCAGTTGGCGGCCAAAACCTCAATGCTGCGGGCGCGGATCAACGCCGCCAGCGCAGCGGTCAGCAGCGGCGACTTCGCCACGGCGAAGCGCGAGTGGGCTGCGTTCCATGACGCTTGGGACGGTCCGGTTGAGCACGACGTCAAGGCGCGGCTCGCCGCCGACTACGAGCGGTTCGAGGTGGCGGAGGAAGACCTGACGACGCACCTCGTGAAGGCAACCACCCCGGATAAGGCCAAGACGCTCGGCGCGTTCCAGGCCATCGGGACCATGCTCGACCGTTACGCTTCGCTGGCTGGCTGACCGCCCCGGGCCGGCCAAGGGCCGGCACCTTCGGCCGGGCGCGGCCCACAGATTCAATTGCGTCTCACGACGGCCAGCACCCTGGCCGTCCCCCTACCTTCAAGGAAAATGCCCCATGCGTAGTACCCTGATGCTGACCGTGGCCTTGCTGGGCTTTGCCGCAGCGCCCGCGTTCGCCGAGAACATGATGTCCACGACGCAAAGCCCGCCGGCAGCCAACTCCAGCGAGGCAGGCGTGCAATCGGACAACAGCCTGCCGCCGGCAGCCGACACATCGAATTACAGCCTGGCCGGCAGCAGCGTTGGCGGCGAGCAGGCGACACAGCCGCGGGTCGTCCAGCGCAGCGCGCCTGTCCTCGCGGAAGTGCCCCGGCTGATCCGCTGACCGAGGTTCAGCTTGAACAGGTCAGTCCACTGCGAAAGGGCCTAGAATGTTGAAAATCCGAGCGGTTGGCATCGCCCTTCTCACGGGCATTGCCATCACGGGTGCTGCAACGGCGGTTTGGGCGCAAAGCGCCGGCCAGATCACCGCCTTTGCCAATGCCAAGCTGTCGCTTGTGCAAGCCATCGACGTTGCCGAGCGGCAGCTTCCAGGCAAGGCCGTCGAGGCCGAATTCGAGACCGAGCGCGACAGCGGTCGTTACCACGTCCAGGTCTCGAAGGACGGCGAGGTGACCCGGTACTGGGTTGATGCCGGATCGGGGCAGGTGACGAAGTCCGAACGCCAGGGGCGGGTGGAGACGGCCGTCAAGGTCCTGGGCGGGGATACGATCAACCAAGCCGCGCTCGACGCCAGCAAGACCACCCTGGCCCAGGCGATTGATGCGGCCGAGCAGCGCATCGGCGGCAAGGCGATGAAGGCCGAGGTCGAGCAGGAGCGCGGGCGGCTGCGCTACGGGGTCTGGGTGCTGAAGGGCGAGGACCGCAAGAAGGTTGAAGTCGATGCGAACAACGGTGCCGTGAAGGCCGACTGACGGGTTGGAGGAGGCGGCAGGCAAGGCTGCGCCGGCCGCCTCCAAGACCTCTGGCGAAACCGCTTCGCTGCACTGCTAGGGTGGCCACCATGAAGCTCCTGATCGTCGAGGACGAGCCGAAGACCGCCGCCTATCTCAAGAAGGGGCTGGAGGAGAACGGCTTCGTGGCCGACGTTGCCGCCGACGGCGAGACCGGCGCCTACATGGCGCGGCAGGGCGGCTACGAGCTGGTCATCCTCGATGTCATGTTGCCCGGCCAGGACGGCTGGTCGGTGCTGCGCGAGCTGCGCCAGCGCCGCAACCAGGTTCCGGTGCTGTTCCTGACCGCGCGCGACGGGGTGCCCGACCGGGTGCGCGGGCTTGAGCTGGGCGCCGACGACTACCTCATCAAGCCGTTCGCCTTCTCCGAGCTGCTAGCCCGGCTTCGGACCATCCTGCGCCGCGGCGCCGTCCGGCCGCAGACCACGGCGCTTCGGGTTGCCGACCTGGAGATCGACGCCGAGCGGCATAGGGCCGTCCGGCGGGGCAAGCCGCTGGACCTCACGCCAAAGGAGTTCCTGCTGCTGTCGCTGCTGGCCCGCCGCGCCGGCGACGTGCTGTCGCGCACCCTGATCGCCGAGCAGGTTTGGGACATCAACTTCGACAGCGGCACCAACGTGGTGGACGTGCATGTCCGGCGGCTGCGCTCCAAGGTGGACGACCCGTTCGACACCAAGCTGATCCACACCGTGCGCGGCATCGGCTACGTCCTGGAAGCCCGCATGTCCAGCGACGGGGCATGATGGGCTTGCGCCCCTGGACGGGATCAATCGTCGCGCGGATGACGGCGTGGTACGCCGGCTCCGCCCTGGTGCTGATCCTGGCCGCGACCGGCTTCCTGTACTGGGTGCTGGCCACGAGCTTCGACGCCGAGGACCAGCGCATCCTGGCCAACACCGTGACCGACCTCCGCCTGCTGCTGCGCGCGTCGGGCGAGTTGCGCCTGCCGGAGGCGGCCACTCCCGCACCGAGCCATTCCCTCCGGCAACCGCAAGAGATTTGGGTGCGGATCGTGGATGCCGGGGGCCGGACGCTGCTGGAATCGCCCGGCATGGACGGGGAGCTTCCCGTGGCGGTGTTCCCGCCGCCTGCCCAGGTCGAGGCAGGACACGACATCAACGGTGAGGTCGCCACCCCTTCGGGCCGGCTGTTCCAGCTCTTGAGCGCGCGCGCCCTGGCCGACCCCGGGCGCCCGGACGGGCGCGTGCTGCAGGTGGCAATGGACCGCGCGGCCGAGGAACTCCTGCTGGTGCATTACCGCGAACGCCTGTGGCTCGTGGTCGTCGTCTCGGTCGTGCTGTGCTCGGCTGTGGGCTACGCCATCGCGCGCCGCGGCATCCGGCCCATCGAGCGCGTGACCACGACAGCGCGCAGGGTCCGGTCCTCCACCCTGCACGAGCGCATCGACACCACGGACCTGCCGGCCGAGCTGCGGGCGCTCGCCGCCACGTTCAACGAGATGCTCGACCGGCTGGAGGAGTCGTTCGCGCAGATTTCGCAGTTCTCAGCCGACGTGGCGCACGAGCTGCGGACGCCCATCAGCAACCTGCGCGGCGAGCTTGAGGTGGCCCTGGGCAAGAACCGCCCTGCCGGTGAGTACCGGGACGTGCTCGGTTCGGCCTTGGAGGAGTGCGTCCGCATCAGCCGCGTCATCCAGAGCCTGTTGTTCCTGGCGCGCGCCGAAACCGCCACGGGCGACGGCCACCACGACACCATCCAGGTACGCCAGGAGCTCGAGGCCGTCCTGGACTTTTACGAGGCCGCCGCCGCCGAGGCCGGCGTGGCGCTCCAGGTCGAAGGCACGGCGGACTTCGCTGCCTCCTTTGACCGGACGCTCTTCCAGCAGGCCGTGGGCAACCTGGTCGCCAACGCCATCGCCCACACCCTGCCGGGCGGGCAGGTGACGATCCGTCCGGGCAGCGACGGCGCGCTGCTGCGCGTCGAGGTGGCCGACACCGGCTGCGGCATCCCGCCCGAGCACCTGCCGCACGTCTTCGACCGGTTCTACCGGGCCGACCGCGCCCGCTCCGGCTCTGGCGGCAACCTGGGCTTGGGACTGGCCATGGTCAGGAGCATCGCCACCCTGCATGGCGGGCGCGTGGCGATCAGCAGCCAGGCCGGGCAGGGCACCCGGGTGACGCTTGAGGTGCCGCTCACCGGGACCGCAGCGCCCACCAGGAGGGCGCACCAGCCTGCATGACGAAATCGTCATGTTGGCGTTCAGCAAACGTCAGGCAGGCCGGCTACCCCTCCTGGTCTGAGGAGCACTGCCCCGGATGGCCGGTCAAGGCGGATGCCCGCGGCGCAACCTGCGAGGACGCATGACCCCGACCGACACCGGCATCCCCGGCATCACCTTCATAGACCTCACCTCCTATGCCGGGCTGGCGGCGACTGGCCTGCTTACCTTCAACCTGCTGCTCGGGTTGCTGCTGTCCACCCGGTACAACCCGGTGGCGAGCTGGCCGCACCGGCGCCTGCCCTTGTTCGATTTGCACAACTGGACCGGCTACGTCGCCCTTGCCGTGGTGGTGCTGCATCCCCTGCTGCTGCTGCCGTCCGCGACGGCCAAGTTCGGCTGGCTCGACATCGCGGTGCCGTTCTGGGCGCCGAAGCAGCCGATCATCAACACCATCGGCGCGTTCGCGGCCTACGCCCTGATCTTCGTCGTGGTCACGTCCTACTTCCGCAACCGGATCGGCATCCGGACCTGGAAGAAGCTGCACTACGTCGCCTATGCCGTCACGGTCGCGCTGTTCGCCCACAGCCTCCTGACCAATCCCAACCTGAACGACGACCCGATTGACTACCTCGACGGCGGCAAGGTGTTCGTCGAGGCTTGCACGGTGCTGGCGCTCGCGGCGATCACCTGGCGCGTGTTGCACGGCGTGCGGCACGCGGCGCGGCGCGAGGCCGCCGCGGCTGCGCCGGCCGGCGCCTTCATGGACCAGCCCACGACGTGGGCAGGCCAGCTCCAGGTGGCGCGCATCTTCCAGGAGACGCCCACGGTCAAGACCTTCCGCATGGTTTCCACCGACCGCCGTCGCCTGCCCTTCACCTTCAAGCCCGGCCAGTTCCTCACGCTGTCCCTGCAGGTCGAAGGCCAGGAGGTGCGGCGCACCTATACCGTCAGCTCGCCGCCGACGCGGACCAGCTACGTCGAGATCACCGTCAAGCGCGAGGCCGAGGGCGTGGCCTCGCACTACCTGCACGACCAGCTTCACGAGGGGGACCTGGTTGCCGTCCGCGCCCTGGCCGGCAGCTTCACGTTCACCGGGACTGAAAGCGAGTCCGTCGTGCTGATCGGCGGCGGCGTGGGTATCACGCCGATGATGAGCGTGCTGCGCAGCCTGCTTGACCATGCCTGGGACCACGAGATTTGGCTGATCTACGCCGTGCGCACGCCGCGCGACATCATCTACGAGAAGGAGTTGATCTACCTTCAGGAGCGCCATCCCAACTTCCATGTGCAGATCATCGTCGATGATGCCGCCGGCACCGGCTGGCACGGCCTGACCGGGCGGATCACCGCCGGGCAGCTTTCCGCCTTCGTGCCCGAGTTGCCGTCCCGCCGCGTCTACCTGTGCGGCCCGGCGCCGATGATGGATGCGGTGCGGTCCACGCTGGAAGGCTTGGGCGTGCCGCAGGACCAGGTGCTGACGGAGCTGTTCAGCACGCCGGTGGAGCAGATCGAACGCGACGAGGCGGCTGCCATGGCGCAGGGCGCCTGTGCGGCACAGGTCGAGTTCCGCGTGACCGGCAAGACGGTGCCCGTCACGGCCACGCAGACACTGCTCGACGCGGCGGAAGCAGCCGGGGTGAAGCTCGACTACTCCTGCCGCAACGGCACCTGCGGCACCTGCCGGATCAAGCTGGTGTCCGGCACGGTCGCCATGGTCCACACCGACGCCCTGCTCAAAGGCGATGTCGCCGACCACCTGATCCTCGCGTGCCAGGCACGTCCCACCTCGCCGGAGCTGCTGATCGATGCGTAATACCCTGTCCCTTGCGGCCGGCGGTCTTGCCCTGGCCTGCGTCGCCGTCGCGGGCGGCACGATGCCGGCCCTGGCCCAGAGCGCCCCGGCATCGCCGGCCACATCGCCCGCCGGCCGCGAGGTCCCGCCAGCGTCCACCACGCCGTCCAACGCGCCGGCGCAGCCCACCATGCAGCCTGGGTTCAGCCTCACCGATAACGGCGGCAACTACCACGTCGGCGACTTCACCTGGACGTTCTGGGGCTATGGGGAGCGCATCTTCAACCCCGGCAACGGCTCGAAGGACTATTGGCGTCGCTTCCGGCAGGGCAGCGAGATCGACTTGCCGCGCGTCACCACAGGGCTGCGCCCGGCTATCGTCTATGAAGTGGATCTGACCGACAGCGCCTTTGGCCGGAATGGCTTCGGCGGACGGCGTGGCTATGGCCGCCGCAACTTTGAGAACCTGTTCATCGCGCTGCAAGACGCCGAGGACGCGACCAAGCTGCGCGGCCTGATCGGCGAGAACACGCACATCATGTCGCGGGAGGACAACCTGTCCTCGGGCAACCTCACCACAGTGAACCGCTCGCTGATCCTGGAGGAGCACAACGGCGCCGGCATCTTCGGCTCGCAATTCGGCATCGAGTACGGCATGGCGCTTTCGCCGCAGTGGAGCATCGGCGTCGCCGCTCTCGACAACCGTGGCTCCCTCAACCAGGAGCGGCCGCAGTACACGATCGGCAAGTCGTTCTCCGCCAAGCTGTCCGGCACGCCGATTGATGACACCGAGCACGGGCGCAAGCTCACCTTCGGCCTCGGCGTGGACCATACCCGCGGCATCCAGGACCGGACCTTTCCGCTGCTGACCGCGACCTTGCAGAACCCGATTGGCGGCTTCCAGGTGTCGGGCACCAAGGCCACCTTCGAGGCGGACGTGGCCTACACCTTCCCCGCCCTGTTCTCGAAGCCCGCCACGGTGGAGGCCGAGGGCATCTACTCGCACTTCGGCGGCGGGACCAACGTGGGCGGCGCCTACGCCATGCTCAGCCACCAGGTGTTCAGCGAGGAACGCTACGGCGAGCTTGACCTGTTCGCGCGCTACGATTTCGTCTCGGCCAGCGCGACCGCGTTCAGCGGCACCGCCTTCCAGCAGGCGACCCGGCTGGGCGCCAACTACAACCTGCCCTACGCGCAGCGCCGGGCGAGCTTCCACACGGAATATGCCCATAACCGGGCGACCGGCCCGGCCGGCGTCGTCCAGTCGCGGGGTTCGGACGAGTTCATCCTGGAACTGCGGTTCAGCCTGCAACCGTACATCCGGCACTGATCCATTGGGAGCATGACGATGCTGGCAGCCCGGACCACCGCCATCACGGCTGCGCCGGATCAGGTCCAGGTTGGTCCGGCACGGGCGTGGCTGCGGCCGTTCTACGGCGCGTACGAGCGTTGGCTGGCACGGCAGGTGGCTGCCGAGGCCCGCCCGCGCCACATCGGCATCATCCTGGACGGCAACCGCCGCCACGGGCAGAGGCATGGCCTGCACGAGCCGCGCGACATCTACGACCTTGGCGCCCGCAAGCTCGATAACGTGCTCGGCTGGTGCGGGGAGCTAGCCGTGCCCGCCGTCACGCTCTGGGTGTGCTCCACCGACAACCTGGACCGCCCGCCGCACCAGGTGTCCGGCATCCTGGCCGCGGTCGAGGCCAAGCTGCGCGCCCTTGCTTGCGACCCGGTCATCCACCGCCGCCGGGTCCGGGTTCAGGCCATCGGCAAGCTACAGCTCCTTCCGGCCTCGCTGGTTTCGGCCATCGAGGCGGCGCAGGAGGCCACGTCAGGGTATGACGGCATGGTCCTCACCATCGCCGTTGCCTACGGCGGGCGGGAGGAGATCGCCGACGCCGTGCATGCCCTGCTGGCCGAGCAGGCATCGCAGGGCGCCGCCCTGGCCGACGTGCTGGACCACATCACGCCTGCGGCCATTGGCCGGCACATCTACATGGCCGGGGCACCCGACCCCGACCTCATCATCCGCACCAGCGGCGAAATCCGGCTATCCGGCTTCCTGCTATGGCAGAGCGCCTACAGCGAGTTCTACTTCTGCGACGTGGCCTGGCCGGCGTTCCGCAAGGTGGACTTCCTGCGCGCGGTGCGGGCCTACCAGCAGCGCCGCCGGCGCTTCGGCTTGTGACATCCACCTTTCCGATCCTGCCCCGGGATGCAGCGGCCAGGAAACGTTGAAGCGCCACAGCGGGATCGCTTCGGCCAGCGCACAAAAAGGCGGCAACATGGATGACGACGAGCGGGACCTTGCCCGGCGCTGGCGCTCGGCAGTGGTCAACCTGCGGCTTGGGGCGGAGCGCGTCCAAGCCACTGCGGACCACCTGCCCCTGGACCTTGCAGATGCTTCCCTGGTGCGCGTGGACCCTTCCGACCCGCTGCGCCGCCACATGAGTGCTTTTGTCGACTACACGACAGCCCTGAACTGCATCCAAATTCTGCTCCCAGCGCACAAGGCTGGCACGCAATGAAGGGATTGGTGCCGGCTGGATCGACGGCTGGGCCGAACATCGGCAGAACGCGCACGACCTCTTGGCGAACCTGCCGCGAAGTAGCCCGGCGGGATGGGGGCAGGGACGGCCGGAGCTGCCGGGATGCTGGCCCATGACACAGCTTCTCGACCAGCTCATCGCACTCGTCACGGGGCATGGCCCCCTCGTGTATGCACTGATCTTCCTGATTACGGCACTGGAAGCAGCGCCGGTAGTCGGCGCCTTCCTGCCGGGCGCTGCGGCACTTGTCGGGTTGTCTGCCCTGATTCCGACCGGCGCGCTCGCGCTGTGGCCCACGCTCCTTGCTGCCACGGCGGGGGCCATCGTCGGCGACGGCTGGCCCTATTGGGTCGGCCACCGCTACCGGGAACGCATCTTGCAGGTGTGGCCGCTGAGCCGGGTTCCGAACCTTGTGTCTGGCAGCGCCGCGCTGCTCAAGTCGCATCCGATCAAGAGCCTGGTCGTCTCCCGTTTCACGCCCGCCCGGGCCGTCGTGCCTATTGTGGCCGGCATCGCCGGCATGCCGGCGATGCAGTTCTACACAGGCAACATCCTGTCTGCCCTGGCATGGGCACCCGCGCACGTCATCCCGGGCGCCTTGCTGGGCACGGCGGTCACGTTGCTCGGTGCCGTCGCTGGCCGGCTTGCGGTCTTGGCCGTCATTGTTGCCGTGGTTTGCGGCCTCCTACTGTTCCTGTTGGCGCGGGCCATCCGCCTGGCGAGTCCGCGGTTGCGGATTGGACAGGCATGGCTTTGGCAGCGCATCCAGCCCCGGCGCTCGCACCGTGCCCACCCGTTCCTTGCGTTGTTCGACCCGGACCATCCACGGTCGCGAACCGCCTTGTTCCTGGTCTCGCTGACTTTCGCGGGTGCCTGGATCGGGGTGGCTGAACTCGTTAACACGGCTGTGCTGGGTCAGGACGGCCCGGATGCGGCCATCGTCACGATGTTCCAGGGCTTGCGCACCAGCCTGGGTGACACGGCGATGGGTGACGTTGCACTCGTCCTGGGCAGCGGGCTTGCCGTCGTGTCCATGCTGGGCCTCGTCTGGGCGGTGATGCACCCATTTGACCGGTTGTCGGCGTTGTGGGTCGGCGGCCTGGGTCTGGCCGCGTTGATCGCGGCCGCGGCTGCGCCAGGCTGGGCGCAGCTCCCCGTAACCGAGGCTCTCGGGCTTCTCGGCCAGCAGAGTGGCCCCTTGACGCTTCTTCTGGGGCTGTTCGCGGCGATCTGTGCGGGGTCGCTATCCCGGCGTGCCAGCGTGCTCCTGGCGTTGCTTGTCGCCCTTGCCGTCGCGCTCGGCTTGCTGACAGGATTGTACTACGGAGCACTTCTTTCCACCGTTTGGACCGGGCTTGCGTGTGGTCTCGTCGGTCTTGGCGCCCTTGGCCTTGCATGCCTGATAAGACGGGACCCGCCTGTTCGCGGCGGGCAGGCGCTGGGCGTGACCGCGGTGCTTATTGGGTTTCTTGGCGGCGGGATCGCAACCTTCGGTCCTGACTACGCCGGACCTCCTCTCGTTCCGGTACCGTCGGTTCCTTACGCGATGCAGGCTTGGTGGGACGGCGGATGGGTCCGCCTGCCTGCCCGGCGGATCGACTTGGAAGACGCGCCGGGCGAACCCCTGACGCTGCAATGGGCCGCCTCCCCCGAAAACCTCCAAAAGCGGCTGGCGCCCGCCGGGTGGCGCGTGCCGCCGGCTTGGACGCTGCGCGCCGCCCTGGCCTGGACCGAGGGCAACCCCGGTTCCGACGTGCTGCCGGTTCTCCCGCGCCTACACCGCGGCATGGCGCCGGTGCTGAGCCTGGTGAAGCCAGACGGGAGTTGCCTGGACTGCATGCTCGTGCTTCGGCTGTGGCGGTCGAGGGCCACGGTGTCGATGTATGACGGCCCGCCACGGTCGGTGCTGGTCGGCACCGTGCTGCGCCAGACGCTCCGCCATCCGCTGCCGTCGGTCACGCTGGCCGTAGCGTTGCCGGGGGCGAACGGCCCGCGCGATGCGGTGGCGCAGGCTCTTGGGACAGGCCGGATTGCGGCGCGGCCGGGCGCATTGGCAACGCCCGACTGGGATGGTGCAGTCCTTGTGGCCCCCGACCCTGCGACGGCGGCCCACCAGGATGCCGCCCTGAGATGAGTGCCGCGGTAGCTCCGGCTTCCGTCCTGGACGCGCCGCGCGTCGTGCCGAGCAGGGCACCGACCCGATACCGGACCCTGTGGCTGTCCGATCTGCACCTGGGCACCCCTGGCTGCGAGGTAGAAGCGTTGCTGGCGTTCCTTCAGGGTGCCACGGCCGAGCGCATCTACCTTGTGGGCGACATCGTCGATCTCTGGCGGCTCCGGGCGCGGCCGTACTGGCCGCGGGCGCACGCGGACGTTCTCGGTTACCTGCTCCGGTTGGCCCGTGACGGCACAGCGGTGCTGTACCTGCCGGGCAACCACGACGATGCGCTGCGCGGGCGCATCGGCACTCGCTTCGGCCGCGTGGCGGTCGTGGACGACCTTGTGCACACCACGGCGGACGGGCGCCGGTTCCTGGTCCTGCATGGCGATGGGTTCGACGTCGTGTCCCAGCACGCCAACTGGCTTTGGCACCTGGGCGCCCGGGTTTATTCGGTCTTGCAACGAGCTAACCAGCTCGTCAACGACGCCGTGTTCAGCGGCGCACGCCGCCGCCTGCGGGTGTCCGGGTTCCTCAAGCACACCCTGAAGCGAAGCGTGAACATCATCGGCCGCTACGAAGCAAAGCTCGTGCGGGAGGCGCGGCGGCACGGCGTGGACGGCATCATCTGCGGGCACATCCACCGCGCCGAGCTGCGCGACATCGCCGGAGTCATCTACGCCAACAGCGGCGACTGGGTGGAGTCCTGCACGGCCCTGGTCGAACACCACGACGGCAACCTGGCGCTCGTGGGCCGCGGCCATCCTGTCGGGCAAAAGCCTGTCACGGCGGGGCGGCACGGCCAGACATTCCTTCAACCAAACCCAAGGACAGCACCATGATTGAGAAAGCCGGCCGCGACGCGCCCATCGCAAAGCCGGACTGCACCGACTGGGCTGCGCCGGGCCGCGCGGCCCGATGATGCTCGTCCCCTATTTGCAGGCAGCCTTCCTGGGCCTGGTGGAAGGCCTGACCGAGTTCATTCCCGTCTCGTCCACCGGACACCTCATCCTGCTCGTGGACCTGCTCGGCTTCCAGGAGCCGGAGGGGAAGGTATTCGAGATCGTCATCCAACTCGGCGCGATCCTGGCGGTGATCGTCCTGTACGCGCCGACCTTGTTCGGCGTGGTCTGGCGTGCCCCCTCCGACCCGGCCGCACGCCGGTTCATCCTGGCGGTCACCATCGCGTTCCTGCCGGCCGCGGTCGTCGGCGCGCTCGCCCACGGCTTCATCAAATCGGTGCTGTTCTCGCCGTGGGTCGTCTCCGTCAGCCTCGTGGTGGGCGGCGTCGCAATCCTGCTGATCGAGCGCATCCGGCCGGCGCCGCGGCACGCCGACATCGGCGCGTTCTCACCCGGCCTCGCGCTTCGGATCGGCGCGTGCCAGATCCTGGCGATGGTGCCGGGCGTGTCCCGGTCGGGCGCCACCATCATGGGCGCGCTCCTGATGGGCGTCGAGCGGAAGACGGCGGCCGAGTTCTCGTTCTTCCTGGCCATCCCGACCATGCTCGGCGCGACCGTGTACGACGTGTACAAGAACCGCGCCACGCTCGACCTGGATGGCGGAGCGCTCATTGCGGTCGGGTTCACGGTGGCCTTCGTCGCGGCCCTTCTGGTTGTCCGCACCCTGATCGTCTTCCTGGGCCGGCACGGTTTCGCGCTGTTCGCCTGGTATCGCATCGTGGCTGGGACGGCCATGTTCGCCGTGTTGCTGCTGGGCTACGGCCATGGCTGAGCCACGCCGGTGCAGCCAAGCCGGGGTGCGACGTTTCGGGGGTGGACGGCTGGCAGAGCCGGGCACCGGGGCGGGGCGTTGATGCGTTCGCCCGGCCGGCGCCATAAGGGAGGCGCTTCGCAATGACTGGTACGCGCACGTCCAGGCTGCCGACCTCGGTTGTGCTGCTTGGCGGCGTCAGCTTCCTGAACGAGCTGTCCTCGCAGATCGTCGCTCCCCTGATCCCCTTGCTGCTCGCCACCGTCCTGGGTGCGGGGCCGGTCGCCTTGGGCCTTGTCGAAGGCGTCGCCGACGCACTTGCCAGCCTGCTCAAGCTATGGGCAGGGCGAAGGTCGGACCTTCTTGGGCACAAGCGGAAAGGCTTCATCCTTGGCGGCTACGGCCTGTCCTTGGTCGCGCGTCCGCTGATCGGGCTGGCGGTGAACTGGCCGATGGTGCTCCTCCTCCGCAGCCTGGACCGGGCTGGGAAGGGACTGCGTGGTGCGCCGCGGGATGCCCTTGTCGCCGACGCGACGCCGAAGGACCTCCGCGGCAAGGCGTATGGCCTTAATCGCGCCTTCGACTATGCCGGGGCTGTTGGCGGCAGCCTGCTTGCCGCGGCGGCGCTGACCTATGTGAGCGGCACCGTCAGCACCGTCATCTTCCTGTCCGCGGTCCCTGGCGCCTGCGCCGTGCTGCTGCTGGCGCTTATCGTCCGGGATGCCCCTGCACCCGCAGCGGATCAGGGGCGGAAGGCGGTCCCGCCGCTGAGCTGGCGTGCCCTGTCACAGCCGTCCCGCCGGTTCCTGACCGTGCTGATCGTTTTCTCGTTCGGCCGCGCGTCCGAAAGCTTCATCTTGCTGCGCGCGCATGACCTGGGAATGAGCACCGTGACGGTGCTGCTGCTTTGGGCACTGCTGTGCGCCATCCAGTCCGGCGTGACCTGGGCCGGGGGCGGCTTGTCCGACCGCTTCAGCAAGACCACCGTGGTGACGGCGACCTGGCTGGCCTATGGCGTGAGCCTCATCCTCATCGCCATGGTTCAGACCACCAGTGGGCTTTGGATGGCTGTCTGTGCTTACGCCCTCCTGACCGGCATGGGCGAGGGTGCAGAAAAGGCGCTGGTGAGCGAGTTGGCAACCGATGCGGACCGGGGCACGGCCTTCGGCTGGTACAACATGATCGTTGGCCTCGCAGCCATCCCGGCAGGTGTGCTGTTCGGGGTCATCTGGACGCAGGCAACAGCGGGAGTCGCCTTCGGGGTGTTTGGCGGGCTTGCCATCGTCAGCGCGGTGCTGCTTCGGTTAAGCCAATCAGACAGGCAACGTGAGATCAGACTGTAGAGGGCTGTGATACCAATTGCCCTTGTACATCGTCCAGCGAGCATCATGCTGCCCTGTGCAGGTCCGGCACCGCGCGCTTTCCCACCATCTTTGTCATTTCCAAAGTCGGCTGCAGCGATGGTGGTTGATATCTGACGGTCTGCCCTGCCACACTTGGCTTCGATCCTGATCGAAGGGGGCTTCAGTATCCTGCATCGGGTCAAAGCCGACCACGACGCGGCGCACCCGGGGAGCGAGGCGTGGCCGACCTGTTTCTCAGCCCCAGCCAGCCACGACCCGGGATTTAGCTCCATCATGACGGACCAGCCGAGGCCGCCATCTCACACCGCGACGGGCCTGCTTGCACGCTTGAAGAGCTGGGCGCGTCGGGTAAAACGAGATGTCGTCGCCCTCTGGCTGGCTGCCCGCGACCCTCGTACTTCCTGGCCTGCGAAGGTCGCAGCAGCAGCCGTCGCCGCCTACGCGCTCTCGCCCATTGATCTGATCCCGGATTTCATCCCGGTGCTGGGCTACCTCGACGACCTGATCATCGTGCCGATCGGCATCCTGCTCGCCGTCCGCCTGGTGCCGGCAGACCTCATGGCCGAGTTCCGGGCGGAAGCTGCGCGGCGCGAGAGCCGCCCCACCAGCCGCGCCGGCATCGCCGCGATCGTGGCACTCTGGGCGACCACAGCGGCGCTGCTGCTTTGGTGGCTTTGGCCTCAGTTCGCACGCTGACCACAGCGGATGTCCGGAGCGTCGAGGCCGACTGTGGCAAGCCGCTGCAGCCAACTTTGGAAATCGACATCCACCATCTCCGGTCCTTTTACAAACCATCAAACGGTCGATTGGGAATGGTCCACCTGTTGTTGGTCAAACGGATGCTACTCACGTCGGACATCAGACAAAGGCTCCGAAGTGGCGGCCCGTGACAAGGGTGTTGGGTTGGCGTCCGTCGGCGAGGTTTGCAGCTCGCGGAGGCACCCAGGCCAATCAGAACAAACCTTGCCTCGCAGATGACACAACCCAAGGCGTATGATGCACACCATCATGCGCATCGAGTGGTCCACGAGCTTCCCGCACAGGGCCATGGCGTCTGCACGCCGGGGCGGCATGTGGCATTTGACCGTCCGGCCCCGGAAGGAGTGGCCGATGTTCGAGTGGCGCATCGCGCACGACACCGACGGCCACCTTAGCAAGGCTGGCCGCGTCAGCACCGCCAACTTCGCCAAGGGCCAAGCGGAGCTGGCCCTCATCGGCCTGGACGCCAAGGAGGGCTGACCACCGCGCTAGAACCCGGGACTGAACCCAGGTCTGCTGGCCTGCGCCGCCTTGGCCAGTTCCGCCTCGTGCCGCTGGTTCGCAGCAACGACCGCAGCCCTGACCTTTGCGCGCACAATGTCGGGGAAGGCATTGACCGCTTCGGCCAGCTCACGGATGGCTGCCTCCCGCCGCTCCACGGCCGCGACCAACGGGACGATGTGCTTGGCCAGCACCGCCCGCACCTCCGCGTCACGCTGGCGCTTCCGCAGTTCGCCGGCGTGGTCCCGTCCTGCCGCGCGCTGGGCGAACACCCGGTGCTCGGTGCGGATGAAGCGGTCCACCTCCACGTCCCGGCTGCGCTTGATGGCGTCAATGAGGTCGGTGGCAAGCGACTTGTAAGGCTTGTCGCTCATGT
>JAABUM010002278.1_pt1 | contig 26095 bp, 13 predicted proteins | sample 5559161 | NCBI WGS metagenome assembly JAABUM01 (sample SAMN10711868, study PRJNA513369) | rock metagenome | isolation source: Antarctica rocks | place: Antarctica: Victoria Land, Siegfried Peak nord
CGCTCAACGGCGCTGAATAGCGCCTAGACAATCCCGAATTCAGGCGATACTCTAGTAGAAACCGGGGTCGATGAGTGCTACCGTTCACCCTGGCAGTGTGGGGGTCAGGGGTTCGAATCCCCTCAGCTCCACCCATTTTTCTACAACATCTAGTAGTCGATCCTGCCGCTCAGCACTACATATTGTGGCCTTCCTTTGTTGGTGTGTCCCTACTTGCGGCGGCCTGGAGCGAAACTGGAGGATCGAATCTCCGCCCTCCAAATAGGGTCAGGAATTGCTCCACAAATCGATGTGAAGTCTCGGGGCCAAGCGGAGCGTCCGTCCCCATCGCTGGCAACATCTGCGACGTTTCCTACGGTTGCCTCCTCCGGTTCCGTCGCAGCCCGCGCCCAGCGGTGCTGCGGTGCCCTTTGGCACGGCTCGGGTTAGCCGATGGTGGCAATCCATAGGTGAGGTGCCTTAAGCCGAGCGTCATGGGCGGCTGGGTTACCAGCGAGGAGTCGATTTAGTAGTTGGGTGTGGGGTAGGCATCCTTGGATGTGGAGTTGTGGACGCCATGGTCGGCGGTCTCCGAGGGATCCGCCGCGTGGCGGCCGGTCGGGTGGGTGGTCCAAGACAGTTACGCGCACGTCGAGGAGTGCGAGGATTTCCGTTATCTCCTGGAGGTCGGCGTTGGGCAGCGTTTGGGTGGCTACCTCGGCGAGCGCGGATAGGTCCCGCATGCGCCGGGATTCGGCCGCAGCCTCTGATAGCCAGGACTCTTGATCAGTAGTCCACGACGCGGACCAGCATCGGCTCCTCGCGGCGGGCCGCTGCCGGCGTGGTGCGGCTCAGGTGGGCCAGCCAGGAGCCGTCAGGAAGGTCCTCGACGTGAGTGGGTTTGGGGCCTGCCTTGTCGGTGCGGATCCGCCACAACAGCTCGGCTCCAGTCCCGATTGCTTTACGCCACAAGGCATAGGAGAAGAATCCCCGGTCGGCCAGCACCCAGCATCCCTGGCTCCAGCCGGCCCAGTAGCGACTCAGCCAACGCGGTCTCGGACTGGGAGTACCTGCCGATCTCGGCAGCGAAGACTGCGTGGGTGCCGCACTCGGCCAACGCCACGACCCGGGCCTGCGGAAACGCCGCCTGCTCGCCCTTGCTCACCCCGGGACGCCCGAAGTACTCGGTGTTCGCGCTCGTATCGGCGACATCGATGCAAGTCCCGTCAACCGCGACCAGCCGGCGGCCAGCCAGCCACACCCCCGGCATCTGCTCAACACCGATCGGACGGGCCACCCGCTGAAACAACGCCGCCAACGGCTCGGACCCCAACCGTGCCCGAGCCTGAAAGATCGCCGACTTGCTCGGCGGCCGATAGCTCTCCCGCCACCCCGACGCCCATGAAAGACCGTCGGTCAGCTGCGCCAGCACATCCTCATAGAGCCCTCCGAGTACAGCGCCATCCCAATGGAGAAGTACGCCATCACCCGAGCCGGCAACGACCGATGACGCAGTTCAGTCCGACCGACCCCGGCGATCACCTCATCAACCAGCTCCGGCGGGAACACCCGCGTCAGCACACCCACCGACACCAAATCGGACAACCGACGACCCGTCTCCGGCTTCACCCATCCAGCACGAGGCATGTCACCAAACTACACCGCTGTAAGCTTAACTGAACGGTATTGCGGCTAGCCCGAAGTTGGGCCACGGCGTCGTTCGAGCATGCGTTGCGCAAACCCTCTGCCTCGTAGTCCGGCGAACGCGGCACCGAAATCTTGCCCGACGGAATCCCGAGGTTGTTGACTGACGCAAGGAATCGGTCCCTCGACACCCATGGCCAGCCACCCGAACGGCTGCGGTAGATCTAAGGCATGTCTATGTACAAAGTTGCGCGGGGGGGCGACGCCGGGGTCGCCGACCGGTCAGCGTCGAGGCGTCGGCCGGATACCGGAGCAGGACGAGGTGCGACCGCAGCCCATTCGTCCGCGTCGCCCTCAGTCGTCCATTACCGCCGAAGCGTCCAGACGGGCCGAGGCCCGGCCCGTCGTGCGGGATGGGGCGGATTCGGGAGTCGGAACATGGGTGTCGATGCGGGCCGCCAGGGAACTCAGGGTCGGATGGGCGAACACGTCCACCAGGCTCAGCCCGGGCGCCAGCCCCGCCCGGGCGCGGGCCAGGACCCGGGTGGCGGCCAGCGAGTTGCCGCCGAGGTCGAAGAAGTTGTCGTCGCGGCGGAACGGGCCCGCGTCCAGCACGTCGGCCCAGATGTCGGCCAGGGCGCGTTCCGTGGGCGTGGTCGGGACGGCCCCGGCTGCGGACCGGGGCGGGGCCGGGTGAGGCAGCCGCGCGCGGTCGATCTTGCCGTTCGGGGTGAGCGGGAACGCGTCGAGGGCCACGACGGTCCACGGCACCATGTGCGGCGGCACCCGCTCAGCGAGGTGCGCGCGGACTCCGGTCGCGTCACCGACCACGTACGTGACGAGGTTGTCACCGACCGCCACGGTGAGCGCGTCGGTGACGGCCGGATGGGTGCGGGCGGCCGCGTCTATCTCGCCCGGCTCGATGCGGTGGCCGCGGATCTTCACCTGCTGGTCGCGGCGGCCCAGGTAGAGCAGGCGCCCGAAGCCGTCCCAGCGCACCAGGTCGCCGGTGCGGTACGCGCCGGCGAACGGCTCCCTGCCCAGATATCCGCGGGCAACGCCGGCGCCGGAGATGTACAACTCGCCGGCGACACCGATGCCCACCGGGCGGCCGCTGTCGTCGCGCACCTCCAGCCGGGTGTTGGCGATCGGCGCGCCGAGGGACACCGGCCCGTCCGGACCGACGATGCCGTGCGTCGACCAGACGGTGGTCTCGGTGGGGCCGTATACGTTGTGCACCTCGGCACCAAGCCGCCGCAGCCGGTCGGCCAGCTCGCGGCTCAGCGCCTCGCCGCCGCACCACACTCGGGCCGGGGCGGCGTCGGTGAGCAGTTTCCACGTGGCGGGGGTGGCCTGCACGTGGGTGATGCCGTGCCGGCGTACCTGGTCCATGAGCAGGTCCGGGTCGCCAGCGGTACCGGGCGCGGCGACGGTCAGGTGCCCACCGGTCACCAGCGGCAGGAAGAGCTCCAGCGCGGCGATGTCGAACGACAGCGAAGTCACCGAAAACATGCGGTCAGACCGGCCGAACCGGTCGGCGAACGCCACCATGAGGTTGGCGAGGTTGCGGTGCTCCACCACGACGCCCTTCGGCGTTCCGGTGGAGCCCGACGTGTAGAGCACGTACGCGGCGTCGTGCGGGCCGGGCCGGGCGGCCGGCCACGCAGCGTCGTACCCGCCCGGCAGGGGTCCGTCGACCACGACGTCGACGCCGGTGCGCATGTGCGCCAGCCGAGCCTCCGGGTACGCCGGGTCCAGCGGGACGTACCCGGCGCCGCACAGCCACACGCCCAGCAGCACCGGCACCAGCGCGGCCGATGACGGCAGCGACACCCCGACCAGCGAGCCGGGTCGCACGCCCCGGGCCCGCAGCGCCGCGGCGGCCCGGCCGGCGCGCTCGACCACCTCCCGGTACGTCCACGCCTCGAGCACGACCCGGTCCGGCTCGGCGTCGGCCGCCCACCGGATGCGGTCCAGCACGGTCCCGGGGCCTACCTCGACCACCGGTCCCCGACTCCACGCCGCCACCCGGGCCAACTCGGCCGGGCTGGCCATTGGCAGGGCCCCGACCGGCCGGTGCGGATCCCGCGCGGCGGCCGCCAGGACGGAGCCGAGGTGGTCGGCGAAGCGGGCGGCGGTGTCCGGGTCGAAGAGGTCGGCCGCGTACGTGACGGCGCCGGTGAGGTCGCCGTCCGGGCCCGGTGTGACGTCGATGCTCAGATCGAACTGGGCCGTGGCCGTGTCCATCGTGGACTGTCGAACGTGGACGCCGGGCAGCCGCAGCGCCGCCGGGGCGTTCTGCAGGGCGAACATCACCTGCACGAGCGGGTTGTGGGCGAGGCTGCGGGCAGGCCCGACCGCGTCGACGAGGGTCGCGAAGGAGACGTCGGGCCGGCTCAGCGCGGTCACCGCCCGGGCACCGACCCGATCGACGAGCTCGGCGAAGGTCGGGTCGCCGGTCAGGTCGCCGGCGAGGACGAGCGTGTTGACGAAGAACCCGATCATCCGTTCGGTCTCGACCCGGGTGCGGTTCGCCGCGGGCGAGCCGACCAGGACGCGCCACTGCCCGCTCCACCGCGACAGCACCGTCATGACACCGGACAGCAGCGCGGTGAACAGGGTGGTGTCTCGCTCCCGGGCGAGGCGCTCCAACGCCGACATCACGCCGGCCGGCACCGTGAAGACGGTCGTGCCACCGGCGAACGTGCGCCGGGCTGGGCGCGGGCGGTCGGTGGGTAGGTCGAGCAGGTGCGGGAAGCCGGCGAGGTCCGCGGCGGCCTCGCCCGCCGCGGCCCCGTCGGCCCGCTCGCGCTGCCAGGCGACGTAGTCCAGATAGCCGACCGGCGATGGCGGGCGCTCACCGGCCGTGGACAGCTCGTCCAGGAACACCCCGACCGACCAGCCGTCGACCACGATGTGGTGGAACACGAACACCAGCGCGCCGGGGTCCGGCGCCCACAACACCCGCAGCAGCGGCGCCGCGGCCAGATCGAACGGTTCCCGTACGGCGGCTGGCAGGTCCGCGGCGGCGACCATCCGCACGGGCAGCGCCACCTGGTCCTCGACGACCTGCACCGGTACACCGTCGACGGTGTTGAACCGGGCCCGCAGCATCTCGTGCCGGACGGCCACCTGGGCCAGCGAGGCCTCCAGTGACGCCACGTCCAGTGGCCCGTCCACGTCGTAGCGCAGCACCACGTGGTGCACGGCACTGTCCTCGGCGAGCTGGCTCTCCAACCACAGCTGAGTCTGCGGGCCGGACAGCGGCGCCGGGCCGCCGTCGCGCGGGCGCGGCGCGATCTCGCCGTCCTCGCCGCCGGCCGCGCCGTCGGCCAGCAACGGCGCCAGCAACCGCGGGGTGGCCGCCTCCAGCAGATCCCGGTGGCGCAGCGCCACGCCGTACCGGTCGCGGATGCGCGCCAGCACCGCTGTCAGCTGAAGCGAATGGCCGCCACAGTCGAAGAAGTCGCTGTCGGCGTCGACGTCACCGCGGTGCACCTCGGCCCACAGCGCCACCAGCTCGTCCTGGACGCCGCCCCCGCCGGCGGGGGCGGCGGTCTCGACGGCCGGCTCGGGCAGCGCGGCCCGGTCCACCTTGCCGTGCGGGGTGAGCGGAAACACCTCGAGCGGCACGACGGCCGCCGGCACCAGGTGGGCGGGCAGCCGCGCGGCGAGGTGCTCGCGCAGGTCGCGGCCGTCGCCCAGCACGTATGTGACAAGTCGCTGCTCGCCGTCCGGCCCCGGCCGGGCAACGGTGACACTGTCCGCGATGCCGGGGCAGTCGCGCGCGGCCGCGTCGACCTCGCCCGGCTCGACCCGGTGCCCTCGTATCTTCACCTGGTCGTCGGCCCGCCCTACGAAACGCAGCATCCCGTCCGGGTCGCGCACGACGACGTCGCCGGTGCGGTAGGCCCGCTCGCCGTCGGGTCCGGTGACGAACCGCTTCCGGGTCAGCTCCGGCCGGTGCAGATACCCGCGGGCCACGCCGGCGCCGGCGATCCACAGCTCTCCGGGCGTACCGTCGGGCACCGGCCGGCCGTCGTCGCCCACCACGTGCGCGAGGGTGCCGGCGATGGGGCGGCCGATGGGCGGCGGCCCGTCGCCCGGACCGACCGGGGTGGAGGTGGCTACGACCGTGCACTCGGTCGGCCCGTAGTTGTTGACCAGCGTGTACGGCCGCCCCGCGGGCCGGGTGTGCAGCACGTCGCCGCCGGTGAGCAGCACCCGCAGGTCCGCGCCCACACCCCCGTCCAGGCGCAGCACGTGCTCGGCGACCGCGGTCGGCAGGAACGCCACGGTGATCCGCGCGGCGCGGAGCCACCGGGCGAGCTCGTCGAAGGAGATGCGCACGTCCTCCGGTACGACGTGGAGCGCAGCCCCCGCGGCGAGGGCCGACCAGATCTCCCACACTGATGCGTCGAACCCGGCGGCGGCGATGTGTGAGCATCGGTCCTCGAGCGTGACGCCGAAGTCGGCGAGGTGCCAGTCGACGAGGTTGGTCAGGTTGCGGTGTTCGACCATGACGCCCTTCGGGGCGCCGGTGGAGCCGGACGTGTAGATCACGTACGCCAGGGCGTCCGGTGCGGTGCCGGCCAGGTACGGCTCGTCTGCGCCGGCCGCAACGTCGATCCCGGTGGTACCGGGTGGGCACAGCCCGGCGGTGGTGAAGGTGACGGCGACACCGCTGTCGGCGGTGAGGAACGCCAGCCGCGGCGCCGGATAGGCCGGGTCGAGCGGCATGTAGGCGGCGCCGGCGGCCCAGGTGCCCAGCATCGCGGCGACGCTGTGCCGGCCGCGAGGCAGGCAGACACCCACCAGGTCGCCGTGCGTGACACCGTGGCGGCGAAGGGCGCCGGCGAGGCGCAGCGCGTGGTCGGTCAGCTGCCCGTACGTCCAGCGGCCGTCGGCGTCGACGACGGCGGTGCGGTCGGGGTGGCGGCGGGCGACGTCGATTACCCGGTCCAGAATGGTGCTGGTCATGGTCATCTCCGTAGGGAGGGGAAATCGTCGGCGAGGGCCTCGTGAACGAGCCCGGGGGACTCGGCGAACGGGAAGAAGTGACCGCCGGGGAAGACCCGGTGGGTGAAGGCGCCGTCGACGCACTTGCGCCAGGCGTCGGCCTCAGCGGTCGGCACCGAGGCGTCGTCGCACCCGAGGTACAGGTACAGGTCGGCCGGCAACGGCGCGGGCCACGGGCTGCGGTAGCCCTCCGAGGTGGTGAGCTCGGCCCGCAACCGGGCCAGGATCAGCTGCAGTAGCTCGGGATCGTCGAACGCGGCCTCGTCGGTGCCGCCGGCCTCGTGCAGAAACTCGATCAGCGTACCGTCCGGGGCGCCCGCGACCGGCATCAGCGGCGGGCTGGTCGGCGCCCGGTGCGCCATCGCGACGACCGCCTGCACGGCCCCGCCGCGGCCGGCGTCGTGCAGCTGCTGCGCCACCTCGTAGGCGAGCAGCGCGCCGCGGCTGTGCCCGACGAGCACGGCCGGAGGCCCGTCGGCCACCTCGGGCGCGATCAGCCGCGCGGTATCGGCGAGCGTCGCGTTCGCACGGCCCTCGGTAGCTAGGTACAGCGCCCATGGGTCGGCCACCTGCAGGTGGTACCGGCCGGCGAAGGCGTCGGCCCAGGCGCGGAACGGCACCGGGGAGGCCGCCGCGCCGGGCAGGCACACCAGTCGCGGCCCGTCCGGGTCACCGCGCACGTCACGCAGGTACATCGGCGACCTCCGCGGCGGGCGTGGCGTCGCCGACCCCGGCGCGCCGTGGCAGCAGCCAGGCGGCCGCCACGATGTGGCCGAGGGCGCCGATCACCAGCGCCGGGCGCAGCCCGATCGTGCTGCCGAGCACGCCGCCGACCAGAGCCCCGATCGCGTAGCCGGCGTAGGCGAAGACGTGGTTCGCCGCGTGCACCCGGCCCTGCATGCGCTGCGGGGTGACCTGCTGCCGGTACGTGATCTGAGTGATCATGAAGGCGACCATGCCCACCACGAACACCCCGTGCGACAGCATCAGCAGCACCGACTTCACCACCAGGGGCCCCCCGGCGAACGGGAGTATCACGCAGCCGGCAGCCATCACCAGTTGGGCCGCCACCAGCGTGCCACGCACGCCGAAGCGCTTGTTGGCGGCGCCGGTCACGCCAGTGGAGACCAGCGCGGCACAGCTCGCGACGGTCAGCAGCACCCCGATCAACCCCGGCGACAAGCCCAACGTGCGCGTGGCGAAGAGCAGGTAAAGAGCCACCATCAGGCTGCTGAAGAAGTTGCTCGTCGACGCGCACAGCGTGATCGCCCGCAGCCGCGGGTGGCCGAACACGAACGCGAGACCGTCACGGGCCCGGGCCTCGGGTTCACCGTCCGCGGCCGGTTCCGGCGCGCCCTGGCGGCGCACGGTCGCGGTGACCACGGCCGAGAACAGGAAGCTGGCCACGTCCACGACGAGCGCGACCGGAGCGGTCAGCGCCTGCACCAGCAGACCGGCCAGACCGTTGCCGGCGACTTCGGCGAAGGTGCTCACCTGCTGCAGCCTCGCGTTGGCGGCCATCAGGTGAGGCTCGTCGACGAGGCTCGGCACGTACGCCTGGCCACAGATCATGGCGAGCGTGTCGAACGTACCGACGAAGAACGCCAGCAGCACCAGCAGCGGCATGTTCAGCGCGTGCGTCACCGCCAGCACGACGACCGCGGCGAGCAGCATCGCCCGGGCGGCGTCGCTGATCACCAGCACCGTCCGCTTGCCGAACCGGTCCACCACGGCCCCGCTGTGCAAGCCGAAGAACAGCGCCGGCAGGTACTGGCCGAAGAACAGCAGCCCGGTGCCGAGCGGTCCGCTGTGCAGGGTCAGGATGGCGGTCAGCGGCAGCGCCATGATGGTGACCTGGCTGCCGAGCAGCGACACCGCCTGCGCGGTCCAGAACCGCGCGAAGTCGGGCTCGCGGCGTAACCGGAGACGGGCGTCGGTCATCGGCGCATCTCCTGGGAACCTCGGCGGCGGTCGGCGGTGGCGGTGCGACGCCGGTTTCCGGTGGACGGCGCCGGCGTGGGCGGTGCCTCGTCCTCGGCGAGCCGGGCGGCCAATCCGGCGATCGTCGGGTGGGCGAAGAACGCGGTCATCGGCACGGTGATGCCGTGCTCGGTACGCAACCGCTGGCGTACCTGCACGATCAGCAGCGACGTCGCCCCGATGTCGAAGATGTTGTCGGCCACGCTGACCTGCGACACCCCCAGCACGTCGCACCACAGGTCGTGCAGCAGCCGCTGGTGAGCGGTGGCCGGGGCGGCCGGCACCGCAGCCGGTTCGGCGGGACGGGTGGTCATCGCGATCAAAGCCTTCCGGTCGGTCTTGCCATTCGGGGTCAGCGGCAGTTCCGGCAGCGCCACCACCCGGGCCGGCACCATGTAGTTGGGCAGCCGGTCGCGCAGCAGCGTGCGGACCTCGTGCGGCAGGCGGCGCAGCACCTCGCCGGTGCGTGGGGCGTTGGTGCCGGGCAGGGTCGCCGGCAGCCGGGTGTCGAGGAAGCCGCCCGGGTCGCTGCGGCGCAGCACGAGCCGCAGGCGACCCTGCTCGGGCCGGTCGGCCGAGGGCCCGAGGTGGGCGGTGAAGCCGTGCGCCACGGCCGTGGCGGCCAGCGCCTCCGGTGACGGCAGCCCCTCGGCGGGGTGCACACGCGCGTTGGGCACGCCGTCGACGACCAGATCCGGGCGCGCCGCGGCGCGCAGCCGCTCGGCCAGGCCGTCGGTGGTGCGCACCTCGGCGTCCCAGTCCAGCACCGGCCCGCCAGCGGTCACCACCTCTCCGCCGACCCGCAGCAGCACGTCGTAGCGGTACCGGGTCATCTCGTTGTCCGCGCCGCCGGGTTTGAGGGTCGGCTGCACACCGGTGACCGCGGGGACGGTCTCGGCGAACGCCGTGAACCAACCGGGGTCGACCAGCAGCTCGTCCTCTTCCCGGACCCGGCGCCGGACGGCCTCGGCGAGCAGGCCCGCGCCGTCGCCAGTGGGGACCGCGCCGGTGGCGCGCAGCACGCTCTCGTGCAAGGCGGGCGCGAGCGGAAGGCTGCGGACGTCGCCGACGAACACGTACCCGCCCGGGCGCACCAGCGTGGCCAATCCGGACAGGACGTCGGCGAGGTACTCGCCGCTCGGGAAGTACTGCACCACCGAGTTGAGCACGACACAGTCGAAACGTTCGGACCCGACCGCGGCGGTGACCTCGTCGGCGGCCGCCCGCACCAAACGCACCCGGTCGTCCCAGTTCCGCGCGCGCACCTCGGCGGCCACGTGCGCGAGGGCGGCCGCGGACAGGTCGGCGCCGACGTACTGTTCGGCCTCGCCGGCCAGCCGCAGCAGCAGCAGGCCGGTGCCGCAGCCGACCTCGAGGATGCGCCGGGCGCCGGTACCGGCCACCGAGGCCACCGTGGCCTGCACCCACCGGCGCATGTCGCTCTCCGGCAGCGGCTCCTTGGTGTAGCTGCTCACCCAGCCCTTCAGGTTCAGGTCGCCCTCTTCCGGCGCGTCACCGACCCCGTAGATCTGCTCCCACACAGCGCCCCAGGCGTCTATGGAGGAACTGTCGGGCGCCCCACCGTCCGCCGTGGGGGTGACGAACGTGGCCAGCGTGCCGTCGGGGACGACCGTGACGGCGTCGCGGACCCGCGGGTGACTGCGGGCAGCGGCGTCGACCTCGCCGGGCTCGATCCGGTGCCCGCGGATCTTCACCTGGTGGTCCAGTCGGCCCAGGTACAGCAACCGGCCCGCACCGTCCCAGCGCACCTGGTCGCCGGTGCGGTACACACCACCGAACGATTCCCGACCCACGTAGCCGCGAGCCACGCCGGCCCCGTAGACGCACAGCTCGCCCGCTATCCCCACGCCGACCGGCCGGCCGGCCGGATCCAGCACCTCTAGCCGGGTGTTCGCGATCGGCGAGCCGAGCGGCACCGGGCCGTCGGCGGCCACCACGCCGTGCGTCGACCAGATCGTGGTCTCGGTCGGGCCGTACACGTTGTGCAGGTCGGCGCCGGCGGCCAGCAGCCGGTCGGCCAGGTCGCGGGTCAGTTCCTCGCCGCCGCACCACACATGCGCCGGTACCGTCACGCCGGCGGCTGCCACCAGCTGCCAGGTCGCCGGCGTGGCCTGGACGTGTGTGATGCCGTGTGCGGCGATCTGGCTTGCCAGCGACTCCGGGTCGCGGCCGGTGCCGGGCGCGGCGACGGTCAGGTGCCCACCGGTCACCAGCGGCAGGAACAGCTCCAGGGCGGCGATGTCGAACGACAGCGACGTCACCGACAGCATCCGATCCCCCGGACCGAAACCGGGGTCCTCGGCGAAGGACATGATGAGGTTGGTGAGGTTGCGGTGCTCCACGACGACACCCTTGGGCCGGCCGGTCGAGCCCGAGGTGTACAGCACGTACGCGGCGTCGCCCGGCCCGGGCCGCACGGGCGGCTCACTGGCGTCGTCGTCCAGGTGGAGGTCGCGCAGCACGAACGCCACACCCGCGTCGGTGGCCATGTAGTCCAGGCGGTCCGTCGGATACGTCGGGTCGAGCGGCACGTACGCCGCGCCGGCCGCCCACACCGCCAGGGCCGCCACCACCACGTCCGGGCCCGGCGGCAGTGACAACCCGACCCGCCCGCCCGGCCGCAGCCCCCGGGCCCGTAGCGCGTTCTCGGTCCGGTGCACCCGCTCGCACAGCTGCCCGGCGGTCAGCTCACCCATCAGGACCTGGTCCGGCGCGGACGAGGCCAACCCGCGGAAGCGGTCGAGCACCGTCTCGGGCCCGTAGTCGCGCTCGCGCCCGCGGCCCCACGCGGCGACAATGGCGGCCTCGCGCTCCCCGGTCATCGGCAGCGCGCCGACCGGGGTGCCACCCGCGACACCGTGCCACAGCGTCGTCAGATGCTGGGCGAACCGTTCGACGGTCGCCGGGTCGAACAGATCGGCGGCGTACTGCACCAACCCGTCCAGGCCGCCGTCCGGCCGCGGGGTGAGGTTCACCAAGAGGTCGAACTGCGACGTGCCGGTGTCGATGTCACCCGGGCTGAGCGTCCCGCCGGGCAGGGCGGGTGCGGTCGCCGGGGCGTTCTGCAGCGTGAACATCACCTGCACCAGCGGGTTGTGCGACAGGCTTCGGTCACCGGCCAGATCGTCGACCAGCTGCTCGAACGGCACCTCCTGGGCGGCGAACGCGCGCAGGCAGCTCTCGCGCACCCGGCGCAGCAGGGTGGCGAAGGGAGGGTCGCCGCTGACGTCGCCGGCGATCACCGCGGTGTTGGCGAAGAACCCGATCAGCGGCTCGCAGTCGACCCGGGTTCGGTTGGCCACCGGAGTGCCGACCAGCAGCCGCGGCTGGCCGCTCCACCGCGACAACACGGCGAGGAAGCCGGCCAACAGTCCCATGTACACGGTGGCGCCCTCGGCCCGGGCCAGCCGCTCGACCCGGGCCACGTCGGCCGCCGGCACCGTGAACGGGCAGGTGCCGCCGGCGAACGTCTGCACGGGCCGGCGCGGCCGGTCCAGCGGCAGGCCGAGCATCGATGGGTAGTCGCGCAGCGCGTCCACCAGCACCCGCCGCTGCGCCCGGACCTCCTCGTTGGCGACCCGCTCGCGCTGCCAGAGGGTGTAGTCGACGTACTGCGTCGCCAGCTCGGGCAGGTCCCGGCCTGCGTACCGGGCGAACACCTCGGCGGCGAAGATGCTCAGCGACCAGGCGTCGACGACGATGTGATGGAGCAGGAACACCAGCTCGCCGCCACCATCAACGGGCGCCCACAGCACCCGCAGAAGCGGCAGCCGTGCGAGCGCGAACGGACGGCGCACCTCCTCGTCCAACCGGTCCGCCGGCACCGTCTCCACCGGTACGGTCACATCGTCGGCCACCACCTGCACCGGCGTGCCGTCGGCCACGCCGAAACGGGTCCGCAGCACCTCATGGCGGCGCACCACGTCGGCGACGGCGCCTTGCAGCCGGGCCGGGTCGAGCGCGCCGTCGACGCGGAACCGGGTGCCCAGATTGTGCTGGGCGGTGCCGGGCACCAGCTGTTCGACGAACCACAGCCGCTGCTGGGCGGGAGACATGGGGTAGGCCTCGGTCATGGCTGCTCCCAAGGCGTGGTGGGCAGCGCGGCGCCGGTCACCATGGCGGCCACGCAGTCGTCGGTGGCCACGACCGGCGGGGCGCCCGGCGGCGCGGGGGCGTCGAGCAGCTCGCCGATGCCGTCGTCGAGCCGGGTCGGGTCGACGACGCGCAGCAGGTCTCGCAGGGTCGTCAGGTACGCGCCGAGCCGCCCCGGGTCCTCGTAGCCGGACAGCAGTACGTCCAGCGGCCCATCGCCGGACGGGTACACGTCGACCCGCAGACGGTGCTCCTGCTGGGCGTAGGCCACCGGAGCCTCGTCGACGATCTCGAACCCGTCGAGTGCGACCGCCTCGGCGTCGACACCAGGCGTGTTCTGGTACACGAGGTAGCTGTCGAACGGCGCGCGGCCCGGCGCGACGCCCAGGTCGCCGAGCGCCACCATGTCGTTGTCCAAGAGGTCCAGCGCGGCGCCGGCGGCCCCCGTCACCCACTGGCGCAGCGAGTCTGTGGGCGAGGTGTTCCAGCGCACCGGCAGTGTGTTCATGAACATGCCGAGCGCGGTCTCGATGCCGGGCAGTTCCGGGGTGCGCCCGGAGGTGGTGAGCCCGAACTGCGGTGCGTCGCGCCCGTCGAGGTGGGTGAGGGTCGCGCCCCAGCAGGCCTCCACCACCGCGGCGACGGTCGCGCTGGCGGTCCGCGCGGTGGCGGCCAACCGGGCCGTGTCGGCGCCGGTGAGCCGGGTCTGTACGACGTGAAAGCCGGCGGGCTCCGGCACAGGGAAGGTCGCCAGACCGGTGGGCGCCCCCCGCCACCAGCGGCGGGCACCGTCCAGCCGGGCGGCGCGCCAGGTTTCGTACGTGCGGTAGTCGAACTCGTGGACGGTGCCCTCGCCGCCGTGGTAGCGGGCGAGGAACCGCGACAGATACAGCGGGAAGCTCCACCCGTCCAGACGACGGTAGTCCATCGTGATGATCCAGCACGCCTCGTCCGCCCCGGTCCGGGCGAACGCGAACCGTGTCGGCGCCTCGCCGGCCGGGTCGAAGCCGCGGGCTCGGTCTTCGGCCAGGAAGCGGCGGGCGGCTGCTACCCGCTCCGCCGGCGCCCGGCCGGACCAGTCCAGACCGGTGACGGTGCCGCGCTGCGCGTCGAGCACCTGCTGGCGCACGTCGCCGGTCATCGGGTCGGACGCCAGCACCGTGCGCAGGAACGGTGTGTCCGCCACGACGTCGGCCCACGCGTCGGCGGCCCGGTCGACGTCGACCGTTCCGCGTAGCCGCACCACCCGCTGCACGGTGTACACGCCGGTGGTGCCGGGCCGGGGGCACGCCCGCAGCATGTGCTCCTGCAGCGGGGACAGGCCGTAGCCGCCGTCGGCCGCGCGGGAGGCGCGGGAGGCGCGGCCGGGCTGGTCCGGGTCGGCGGTGTCGCCCTCGTGGTCCAGGAGCGCGGCCAGCTGCCCGAGCGTCTGGTTCGCGAAGATCGACCGGATCATGACCGGGTGTCCGGCGGCCCGCAGCCGGGCGGCGACCTGCGTGCTCTTGATGCTGTCGCCGCCGAGGTCGAAAAAGTTGTCCTGCGGGCCGGCCGCGTCGACGCCGAGTACGTCGCGCCAGACCCGAGCGACGAGGTGTTCGGTGGGGGTGCGCGGTGCCTGGCCGTCCGCGACCGGGCGCCGCTCCACCGGCAGGCCGGCGAGGGCCTTGCGGTCGGTCTTGCCGCTGCTGGTGAGCGGCAGCGCCGACAGTACGACGACGGCCGCGGGCACCATGTGCGCGGGCAGCACACGACGGGCCCGTTCGCGCAGCCGCTGCGGCAACCCGCGCACGGCGACGGCGTGGGCCGGGTCGCTGGTGAGCGGGCCGGCCGGGGCGTGCGGGGTGGGCGGCAGGGCGGTGCCGCCGGGCCGGAAGACGACGGACATCCGGCCGTCCGGGCCGGCCTGCGGCGCCCAGGTGACGTGAACGTCGACGCCGTGGCGGGCGGCGACGGCGGTCAGCGCGTCCGGGTCCCAGCCGCCGACAACGAGCCGGCCGTTGGGTGTGTCCTCGACCGCCACCGGCCCGGTGCAGGCGTCGCCGGCGGCCCGGTCCAGGTCCTCTGGAGCGGTGTAGGGCCGCCGGTCGTCGACTGGGTCCGCCGGGGCGTCGAAGGACAGCAACACGTCGTACCGGTACCGGGTCAGCTCGTTGTCGGCGGTACCGGCCTTGAGCATCGTGCGGGCCGCACGGACCGCCGGATGCGCGGTGAAGTACGCCGGGTCGACGAGCAGCTCGACGTCCTCGGCGGCGCGCCGAGACGCGCGCATTTCACGCAGGGCGGGCGCCGCGTCGGGATTGGTCGCGTCGACCACCGCGCGGTGGAAGTGCCCGGCGACGGCCGGGTGGCGCAGGTCCCCGAGGAACACCACGCCACCCGGCGCGAGCAGGTCGGCGACGCTCTTCAGGACGCCGTCGAGGTACGCACGGTCCGGGAAGTACTGCACGACGGAGTTGAGCACCACGCAGTCGAAGCGGGCCGGCGCCAACGCGTCGATCTCGTGCGCGGCGAGGTGTCGCAGCTCGACCTTGTCGTCCAGGCGGTGCCGGCGCACCTGGCCGGCGATGTAGTCCAGGCCGGACCGGGAGATGTCGGTGCCGACGTAGCGGTCGACCTGACCGGCCAGGGCGAGCAGCAACAGGCCGGTGCCGCAGCCGATCTCGAGAACCCGTCGGGCGCCGGTGCCCCGGATGCGTGCGACGGTTGCCTCGAGCCACTCGTCCATCTCGGCCTGGGGGATGGCCTCACGTGTGTAGCTGGACACCCAGCCCTTGAAGTTGCGCGTGCCGTCCACCCGGCCCGGGCCGTCGTCGTAGGCCCGGTCGAACAGGCCGCCCCACTGCCCGACGCGCACGTCGGTGTCGGCGCCGCCGGCCAGCCCCCGCGCGTCGGTGACGACGTACGCGACCAGCCGGTCCTGGACGCACACGACCGCGGCGTCGCCTACCGCCGGGTCCTCCCGCAGGGCTGCCTCGACCTCGCCGGGCTCTATCCGGATGCCGCGCAGCTTCACCTGGTCGTCGATGCGGCCGAGGTACTCCAGGGCGCCGTCGGCGCGGCGGCGGACCATGTCGCCGGTGCGGTACACCCGCTCGCCGTCGGGCCGGGTGATGAAGCGCTCGGCGGTGAGGTCCGGGTGCCCGAGGTAGCCGCGGGCCAGTTGCACACCGCCGATCCACAGCTCACCCGGCAAGCCGACGGGCTGGTCGTGGCCGGCCGTGTCAACCACGTACGCGCGGGTGTTGGCGACCGGCCGGCCGATGGGTGGCGGCCCGACTTCGCCAGGCCGCCACCCGTGGTAGGTAACGTCGACGGCGCACTCGGTGGGGCCGTAGAGGTTGTCGACGGCGATGCCGCAGTCGGCGTACAGCCGCTCGCACAGCTCGCCGGGCAACGCCTCGCCGCTGCAGATCACGCGCCGCACCGGGCTGCCGCGCATGGTGGTGGTGCGCAGCACGGCGGCCAGGACGGTCGGCACGAAGTGCAGATGCGTCACGCCGTGCCGGTGCACCTGCTCCATCAGCAGCGCCGGGTCCCGGTGAGCGTCGGGGGCGGCGACCACCATCGTGGCGCCGTACATGAGCGGCCAGAGAAACTCCCACACCGACACGTCGAAGGTGTAGGTGGTCTTCTGCATCACCCGGTCGTCGGGCTCCAGCCGATATTCGCGTTGCATCCACGCGATCCGGTTGACGATCGCGCGGTGCTCGACCATGACGCCCTTCGGTGCGCCGGTGGACCCCGACGTGTAGATGACGTAGGCGAGATCGTCCGGCGTGGTCTCGACCGCGGGCCACCCCGTGGGCTGCCCGGCCGGTGCCGGGCCGTCGAGGTCCACAATGCGCACCTCGCCCGGCAGAGCGGCGAGGGCGCCCCGGTCGGCGGCGGTGGTCAACACGACCGGGGCTGCGCTGTCGCTGGCCAGCCGTCCGATCCGCTCGGCGGGTTGTTCGGGATCGAAGGGTACGTAGCAGCCGCCCGCCGCAAGCACGCCCAGCACCGCGGTGACCATCTGCGGGCCGCGGGTGAGGCACAGGCCTACCGGTGTACCGGCGCGCACCCCGAGCGCCCGCAGCAGGTTCGCCACGCGCCCGGCCCGGTCGGCCAGGTCGGCGTAAGTCCACTCGACGCCGTCGGCGACCACCGCCGTCCGGCTCCGGTGGGCGGCTACCCGGGCCGCGACGACGGCCGAAACGGTCGTCGCCGGACCGAAGTCGACCTGCGTGTCGTTCCACGCCGCGAGCATGGTCCGCTCCTCGGCGGTGAGCATCGACGCCGCCCCGACCGCCTGCCCCGAGTCGGCGGTCATCGCCTCCAGCAGCCGCACGTAGTGGTCGGCGAAGCGGCGCATGGTGGCCTCGTCGTACAGGTCTGTGGAGTACTCGAGCGCGCCGAGGAGGCCATCGTCGCCCGGGGTGAGCTCCAGCGTGACGTCGAACTTGGTGGTCGCCGTGTGCAGCGGCCGGTCGCGCAGCGCCGCGCCGGTCAGATCCAGCCGGCCCGCCGGCGCGCTCTGCAGGATGAACATCACCTGGGCGACGGAGTTGTGCGACAGTTCCCGCGCCAGGGCCAGCTCGCTGACCAGCCGCTCGAACGGCACATCCTGGTGTTCGAAGGCGGCCAGGCAGCGCGCCCGCACCGCCGCCAGCAGGCCGGCGAAGGACGCGGCCCCGTCGACGTCGACCGGGATGGCCAGCGTGTTGACGAAGAACCCGATCACCGGGTCCAGCTCGACCAGCGGCCGGTTCGCCACCGGTGTCGCGCAGGTCACCGTGGGCTGACCGGTCCACCGGTGCAGCAGCGCGTAGTACCCGGCGAGCAGCACCATGTACGGCGTGGCGTCGTGCGTACGGGCGAGGTCGGCGACGGCGGCGGCCAGCGTCGGCGGGACCGCGAACTCCAGCCGGGCGCCGGTGAAGGTCTGCACCGCCGGGCGGGGCCGGTCGGTGGGCAACGCGATCAGCCGCGGCGCCGGCACCAGCAGCTCGCGCCAGAAGGCAAGCCCGGCCGCGGTGTCCCGGTCACGTTGCCACAGGGTGTAGTCCAAGTACGTGACCGGTACCGGCGGCAGGTTCGCGGCGCCGCCGGTGAGCCTGGCCCGGTAGAGAGCGGCTAGCTCGCGCACGAAGACGCCCACCGACCAGCCGTCGGCGACGATGTGGTGCACGACGATCGCGAGCACCGCGCGGTCCGGTCCGGTGCGGGCCAGCCGCACTCGCAACAGGGGTCCGGCGGCCAGGTCGAACGGCTCGCGGGCGTACCGGCGCAGCAGTTCGTCGACGTCGTCGGGGGCGACATCGACGCACGTCACCTCGACTGTGAGGCTGTCGTCGACGAGCTGATGGGGTACGTCGTCGACGACCTCGAACCGGGTACGCAGCCCGGCGTGCCGGTGGACCAGGGCGTCGACGGCACCCTGGAGCGCGTCGACAGACAGGTCGCCGCTGACGTCGTACGCACCGGCGATGTTGTAGACGACCTCCCCGGGCAGGAACCGGTTGAGGAACCAGATCCGTTCCTGGCCGGCCGACAGGGGGCCGCGGTCGCGGCCGGTCGCGGCGATGGTGGTGGCGGGTCCGGAGATGCCGGTGCCGCGGCGCAGGGCGTCGAGGCGGGCACGCTGGGCCTCACCGAGGGTCAGGGCGTGGTCAGTCACAGTGATCTGCTTTCCGCGTGGTGTCGCAGCTGGTCGCGTGGGCGGGCACACGGCGGTGCCCCGCCGGGTCAGGCCTTGGTGACCTCAGCGATGAGGGCCTCGTCCACGGCTGCGGCGATGCCGCGCGGTGTCCGCGCGGTCAACGGCAGGTGGACCGGGATCTCGACGGGGAACCGGGCGCGTAGCCGCGCTACGAACCGGCCGCCGGTGATGGAGTCGCCGCCGACGGCCAGGAAGTCGTCGTCCGGGCCGGGCGCGGCGCCCAGCAGGTGGGCCCACTCGGCGGCGACCGCGGCCAGCACGGGGTCGTCGGCCGGCGCCGCCGGAGCGGCGACCGGCGCGGCGACCAGCTCGGCCGGGTCGATACCGGGCACCGCGTCGACCAGGGCCGGGTGCAGCACCGGTGTGGTGGCGAACCGGCGCGGCAGGACCGCGACCCGCCGCCCCGTGTCGTGGGCGGCATACGCCAGCCAGTCCACATCGACGCCGCGCTGCCACAGTGTGCCCACCGCGTGGACCAGCGTCTGCTGGGCGTCGGCGCCCTGGCCGGGCAGTACGGCCACGCACCGCTCGGCCGGCAGGCCGCCGAGACGCGCCGCCCGCACCAGGCTGGTACCTGGCCCGATCTGCACCATCAGCGCGTCCGGGCGTGCCTCGGCGAGGGCCCGCAACGCACCGGCGAAGTCGACCGGCTCGCGCAGCTGCGCGCCCCAGTGGCCGGGGTCGGTGGCGTCGTTCGCGTCGAGCCAGGCGGCGGTGCGGCAGGACATCAGCGGCACCTTCGGCGGGCGCAGGGTGACCTCGCGCAGGTGCCGGGCGAACGCGCCGACGGCGCCGGCCATACCGGGATGGTGGAACGCGTGCGCGGTGTGCAGCCGTCGGTGCTCCACACCGCGGGCGTCGAGCCAGGCGAGCAGCGCCGGCTCGGCGCCGGCCTCGGCGGACAGCACCGTGGAGCCGGGCGCGTTGCGGGCGGCCACGCAGCAGCCCGCGGGCAGCCCCCCGAGCCGGTCGGCGTCCTCGCGTACGGCGTACATGACGCCCGGCTCGGCGGCGGCCATCGCCTGCCCGCGGCGGCAGACCGCGCGAGCCGCGTCGGCGAAATCCAGCACGCCGCTGAGGTAACCGGCGGTCACCTCGCCGATGCTGTGCCCGACGAGCGCGCCGGGCCGCACGCCGAGCCGGTCGAACAGGGCGTGCACCCCCGCCGCGACCAGGTGCAGGACCGGTTGGGCGACGTCGGTGCCGGTGTACGGCGCGCCGTCGGTGAAGGCGGCGCGGACCGCCGCGAGGGTGTCCGGGTCGAGCACGTCACGCATCACCGCGAGACCGCGCTCGACCGTTGCGGCGACGTCGGGCTCGGCGGCGAACAGGCCGTGGGCCACGTCGGCGTCCATGCTGCCCTGGCCGGGCAGCATGTACACCACTTCCGGTGCCACGTCGGGGGCGGTCGTGCCGCCGGCGGGCCAGATCGGGGCGCCGACGGTGTCTCCGGCCGGCACGACCGCCACCGCCCGGACAGGCAGGGCCGGCCGCCCCACCCGGACGGTGTGCGCGACGTCGTGCGGCTCACCGGTGCGTACCCCCTCGCGGGCGTCGACCACCAGCGCCGGCAAACGCTCAGGCCGGTCGGTCGACAGGGGCAGCAGCTGCCAGCGCCGCCGCGGGCCCCGCGGCCGGCGCAGCGACGCGGGCGCCTCGCCGATGATCAGGTGGGCGTTGGTGCCGCCGAGGCCGAACGAGCTGACCGCGGCGTACCGCGGGGCCCGCCCACGCGGCCACGGGATCGCTCTCGGCGACAGCAGAAAGGGGGTCTCAGCGGTGTCAACCGCGGTGGCGCCCTCGACCAGCGGCAGGTTGGGCGGTATCTCGTCGTGCCGCAGCGCCAGCAGGCAGGCGATCACGCCAGCCGCGCCGGCGGCGGCGGAAAGATGCCCGACGTTGGCCTTGACCGAGTGCAGCCGAAGGTGCGGCGGCCGGGTCTTGTCGCCGTACGCCCCGGTGGCCGCCTCGATCTCCAACGCGTCGCCGAGTCGGGTGCCGGTGCCGTGGCCCTCCAGCAGCCCCACGACACCCGGGTCGACGCCGGCCACCTCGAGTGCCTCCCGCAGCACGGCGAGCTGCCCCGACACGCTCGGGGCGGCGAACCCTGCCCGGTCGCGGCCGTCGTTGTTGACCGCCGTGCCGGCGATGACGCCCAGCACGGGGTCGTCGTCCTCGATGGCCAGATCCAGCCGGCGCAGCAGCACGACCGCCACGCCGTTGCCCTCGACCGTGCCGTCGGCGGAGGTGGTGTACGGCTCGCACCGGCCCCGGCGGGAGTAGATGCCACCCTCGCTCCAGTGATACCCGGCGTCCTGCAGGTCGACGGCGACGCCACCGGCCAGGGCCGCGTCGCACTCGCCGGCCAGGATCGCCTGGGCGGCGAGATGGATCGCCACGGCCGAGCTGGAGCAGGCCGTCTGCACGGTGATCGCCGGACCGCGCAGCCCGAAGCGGTACGCCACCCGCGCCGCCAGGTAGTCCACCGTGTTGCCGACGGCGAGCCGGGTCGGGTCGTATTCGTCGGGACGCTCGCGCAGCCGGGCCGCCAGAAGTGCGCCGTGGTCGCTGCTCTTCGCGCCGAGGTACACGCCGACCACGCCGGGCAGGGCGGCCAGGTCGTGACCGGCGCTCTCCGCGGCGGCGTAGCAGGCCGGCAGCACGAGCCGGTGCTGCGGGTCGGTGAAGCGCGCCTCGGCGGTGCTCATGCCGAAGGCGGCCGGGTCGAAGGCGAGCGCGCCGGCGAGCGGGTACTGCACCGGTACGTGGCCGGACCCGCGCCGGGCGTGCCGCCGGTCCAGCTCCTCGGGGCTCAACGTGATGCGGCCCGACCGGCCGGCCCGCAGCATCGACCAAAACGCGTCGGGGTCGCCGGCGCCGGCGGCGCGCAGCGCCATGCCCACGATCGCGACCTGCTCACCAGGCGTTGGGCCGGCCGCGTCCGGCCCGCTGAGGGCGGAGGCGGCCGATCGTAGGTCGGCGGCTGAGGCGCCGATCGGCTCGGTTCCGGACAGGTCCATGGCAACCCCTCTGGTTGGTGGGCAGCGGGCCTCGGCGGCTCGGGGCGGATCACGCCGACGTGCGCAGCGATGGGCTGCGGTGTGGTGCAAGGCCGAGGCGGCGGCACGGCGGCGGGAGTCTCGCTGACACCCAGTGCGGCTCAGGAGCTCAGGGATAGGCGGCAGCGGCCAACGTGTCGATTTCGGCGACGCGCGACCTCATCGTGGCGTGATCCGGAGCCTCGCCATAGACGACGGCGAGCCAGCCGGTCAGCCCCGCCCGCCAGTCGACACGGTCCCCGGGCCTGGCGTGCAGGTCCACCCGGACCACGCCGGACAGGTCGCCGATGGCCTCCAGCGGCGCGGTCGTGCGCACCTCGTTCACGTGCCGCGGGGCCATGACGAACCGCTGATACGCCACCGTGCGGGCGACCCGGCACGGCTCGTCGGCCGGGCGGCCCAGCGCCACCTGGATGCCGGCGCGGGTCAAGTCGTAGCCGTAGGCACGGGCCACGACGTCGTTGATCAGGCCGCCCATCCGCCCATTCACCTCGATGATCCGGGGTCCGTCGGCGGTGAACTTGATTTCAGTGTGGGTGATGCCGTCGGTGACGCCCAGGGCCTTGAGCGCCGCCTGCTCCAGCCGCACTACCTCGTAGGCGAGGCCTTCGCTGATGGTCGGGGGCAGGAGATGCCCGGTCTCGCGAAACGGCTCGATCAGCGGAAGCTTGCCGGTCACGCTGACGGTCGCGGCCACCCCACCGCGCACGACGGACTCGACCGAGACATAGTCACCCCAGTCCGGCCCCGCCGCCGATGGATCGCCCACCAGCAGCTCCTCCAGCACGAAGTCGCGACCGGCGTCGAAGGCGGCCAGGGCCTCGGCGGCCGCGGCCGGTGAGTCGACCTGGCAGGTGTCCACGCTACCCGCGCCGTGACGCGGCTTGAGCACCGCCGGGTAGGGCTCCGAGGGTGGGTCGTCGCCCGCGCGGATCAGCACGCACCGGGTCGCCTGCACGCCGCCGGCCGCCAGCGCGGCGCGTTGCGCGTACTTGTCGACCAGCAGCTCCACGGTGTCGGGCCGGTGCCCGACCAGGCCGCAGGCGTGCGCGATCGCCGCGGTGAGGCGCTGCTGGAACTCGCTGAACGTCACCACACCGGCGGGCGCCAGCTCCACTGCGCGGCGGCAGACGCGCTCGGTGCTCCAGCCGGTGATGTCCCACAGCTCGCCCCACTCGGCGATGTCGTGGAGGTGCTCGGCGACGTGCGGCCGAGCCGTGTCGACCAGGAACATGGGCCGGCAAAGGGACCGGCAGGCTGATGCTGTCTCCAAGGCGCTAGCGGCGCCGATGTCGTACGGAACCAAGAGCAGAGGTTGGGTGGTCTGGCTGGGCGACGATCGAGTGGTGCGATCTTCAGGCATTTGGCGAACCCCCGTAATCCCGCGCAATCTCCTAGAACGGACGCTAGCACCTCCCCGAGGAGGTGCCAACACGATCACCCAGGCGAGGAGATCCTCGACGGGCAGGTGTTCATCCAGCCCTGTGCCCTACAGGCCAGAGAACTCGGCCTCAGCCAGGAAGCTCTCGGCCATCTCGTCGGATTGCATTGGACGTTCATCGGCCAGGTGGAGTGAGGACGGCGGAACCTGTCGTTGCACAACATCTTGAAGCTCACCGATGGCCTCGGCACTGACGCCTCCGAACTCGTGAAAAAGCTTCCAGCGCCTGCGGCCAAGTAGCTGACAAGGGAGGACCGGCAGTGGCAGCCCGCTCGGCCAAAGCCACCACCGGCACCAAGCCGCCCGCGGACACGAGATTCGGTTCGTCCAACCGCGCTGATGAGAGGGCCGACGTGTGGCAGAGTCGCACTTGTTGGATGCCCTTCGTGGCGGACCGGATCAGACCCTCAGCAAGTCAGATCCTCCCGCGGCGCAAGGGCATCCTGCGTCTACGACGCGGTCACGACACCATGATCATCGGTGGATTCGGGCTAAGCCCGGATGCATCGTGATGTTGCTTGTGCCCCCAGCGTGCCGTAGCGCCGAGATACCTTGTGCAGAGAGACGATCGAAGCTGTCTAGTCCGGACGCTTCTTGTTGTGTCCAGCTCTCACTGTGTTTCCGGCGGTTTCCATCAGTGGTCTTCGGCGGCCGGGAACCGGTCGGCTGGCTGAGCCAGCTTGTAACCGAGCCACCGGGCTGGAGCGGCGCATGGAGATAACGAGGGTGCCGGCAGGCCTAGCGCCGTAGTGGATCATTTTCCCGGCCGGGGCCGGGTTACGTCCCGTTCGAGTTCTTCGGCTTGCCCGGCGGCTAGGAGTAGCGCGGCGGCCAGTTGGCGGGCTGTGCCGGAGTGCATGAGGGCCACGAACCGGCTGTCTATGTTGGGTGGTTCGTTGATGACGCGCACGAGGTGCGGTGCGTCGGGGTCGGACCATTTCGCCGCCAGATCAACCGTGATGTCCACCGTCTTGCCTTGCTCGCTGGTGGCGGTCGCTTGCCGGGCGATGGGGCGGGAAACGCAGAGAGGGCCGTGCCCGCGGCGGTTGGGGTGGAGGTCGCAGAACGGCGCGTGTCGGCGGCTCACGGGTGCGCCTGCCCGATGCACGTGCGACCTGTGGAGAGCCGGGGCTTGCCGTCGGCGGCGGAGGCCAGCAGGCGGGTGCTGCCGACGCCGCGGCATTGCAAGGGGTATTGGGCCAGGCCGGGGTGGCGTGCGGCAGGGCAGCGCGGGTACTCGGGGCACCGCCTGCAGTCGGTGGCGGGGCGGCTCGGTCGGTGGTGGTTACTCTGTGCCATGGGTCGTACTCCTATTTAGGTAGGTGTGCGATCAAGGCCTCGGTCGGTGTTAGCCGCACCGGCCGGGGCCGTCCTGGGTCACCGCCAGCGGCGCCCGGGGTGGGTGTCTAGGTACTGCGGGACGGCCTCCTTCGGCCTCCTTCCTGGTCGGGGGTAGCGGTGCACGACCATACGCAGCAGGCCGCGAAGTGGGAAGCGAGCGACACCGATATCCCTTGCGGTTGCAGGGTGTCGGACATTCCTGCCTGCATGGGGACGGCAACGCCGTTGGGTCGACCGCCGGAGCGAGGCTGTGAGGGGACTGGGAGCGTCGGCCATGGCTCCGCCACCGCGTCGGGGCGTTCCGGTCAGCGCTCCGCCGTGTGTTTTACATACCAACCGTAAGGTTTTTATAAGCTCTGGTGCTGGGTTGCCGATGAGAATGTTGTGGCTCCGACGTGTCCAGCCGGCTTCCTGCGTGATTGGTATGACGCGCGGGCGCTGGTGGCTGCTGAGTGGACGCCTGCCATCGTTCTCGCGCTGCTGGACGGGCCGCTGCAGTACAAGGACATCCTCGCCGCAGCAGGTGCCGCGCGTCCCGGGCTGCGCTGGGGCGGGCGGCACCGGCGGTTGCACGAGAGCATCCTGAGCCGAAGCCTGCACGCCCTGACCGGCGACGGGCTGCTGGAACGCCACGAGACGCCGGGCACGTTCCCGCCGAGCGTGCACTACTGCCTGACGGATGCCTGCCGGGAGCTGGTCGAGGCAGTCACACCACTTGCCGAGTGGTCAGCCCACCATCGCGAGCTCATCCACCGCGCGCAGTCACTGCGCGCCCGGGCCGACCGCCCGCACCAGCCGAATCGAGCGACGTCCTAGCCAGAAGATCGTCTTCATGCGCATACACCTGTTGAAGTGAGTCCTATGCCAGGTGTAGACGTTATGGCGTATCTCTTCCAGAGATAGTCTGGAACGGGCGGTCGGAGGACGGGGACCCGATGGCTGACGACCTAGAGCTGCCACGCGCGGCACGCTGCGCGGTCGGCGCTGCGGTGGTGCTCGCCCTGCTGGCTGTCGCGGGGTGCGGCCGCTCGCATGCTCCAACGCATGTGGCGGACTCGGCGACGCGTTCGCTCGCCACTCCAACGGCAACCACGAGTAGCACTGTCACGGCTCCCACCGTCTCGAAGTCGGCAACGTCAACACCGTCGATCGTTCCGTCTGCTCGGGCCGCTGCCCTGGGCAGCTACCTGGCGATGTGGCGCGACTTCGCCACTGCCGGGCTCACCTCGGACTGGCAGTCACCCGCGCTGTCGACGCACGCCACGGGTGACGCGCTGCTGCAGATGTCGCGTGGCTTATATGCGGACCACTACAACGGCCTGATCACCAAGGGACATCCGGTCAACCACCCGACCGTCACCAAAGCCACGTCGGATGCCGCTCCTTCCACCGTGCTGATCTCGGACTGCGGGGACTCCAGCCACTGGCTGAAGTACGTCGCCAAGACCGGCAAGCTCGCAGACCACGAGATCGGTGGCCGCAGGAGCATCACTGCTGAGGTCAAACGACTGTCAGACGGGTCGTGGAAGGTCGACCGGTTCGCGGTGGAAGGACTTGGCTCATGCTGAAGCGTCTTTGGACCGCCGCGGTCCTCCTCGTAGTGGCGTCGGCCATCGCAGCTCCTTCGCAGATGGCATATGCCGATGGTTGGGGAACGGTGGATTGTTCGCAGCATCCGTATCCGGGTTGCCGGTTGGGTGCGGGGACGGGCGGTGTTCAGCCGCGCAGCTCGGCCCCGGGTGGGGGTGGTCGGTGGGTGGGTGACTCGCCGGGCAGGGGTGGTCGTGGTTCGGGTGGCGTGGATTCGGATCGGTTGCGGTG
>JAABUM010002279.1_pt1 | contig 26090 bp, 23 predicted proteins | sample 5559161 | NCBI WGS metagenome assembly JAABUM01 (sample SAMN10711868, study PRJNA513369) | rock metagenome | isolation source: Antarctica rocks | place: Antarctica: Victoria Land, Siegfried Peak nord
TATCCCCGTCGCTGACTACTGATTACTGACTACTGACTACTCACTCACGACTCACGACTCACGACCCACGACCCCCGAAGGGGCTATGAGCGACACACAACCGAGTGAGCAGTTGCCGGAACAGACGCGCATCCGGCTGGAAAAGGTCGCGCGGCTGCGTGAGGCGGGGATCGAGCCCTACACGCCGCGCACGGAGCGGACGCACGAGATCGCGGCGCTGGCGGCGTTGCTGCCACCGTTGGAGGGGACGCCGCCCGGTGGTGGGGAGGCGCCCGCAGCGGGCGCGACCTGTGACGAGGCGGGCGAGCCGGTGACGATCGTGGGGCGGCTGGTCTCGTGGCGGGACATGGGCAAGTCGAGCTTCGCCCACCTGCGCGACGGCAGCGGCGAGTTCCAGATCTATCTGCGGCGCGATCGTCTCGGCGAGGAAGCCTACGGGCAGTTCAAGGCGCTGATCGATCTGAGCGACTTCTTGCAGGTGACCGGTACGCTGATGCGGACGCGCAGCGGCGAGCCGACATTGGAAGCCTCCACCTTCCGGCTCCTCTCCAAGGCGCTGACACCGCCGCCCGACAAATGGCACGGCGTGACCGATACGGAGACGCGCTATCGCCAGCGCTACGTCGATCTGATGGTGAACGAGGAGACGCGCCAGCGCTTCATCACGCGCTCGCGGATTATCAGCGCCATGCGGCGTTTCCTCGATGCGCGCGGCTTCATGGAGGTGGAGACGCCGAGCCTGCAACCGCTCTACGGCGGCGCGGCGGCGCGACCGTTCACCACGCACTACAACGCGCTTGACCAGACCTTCTACCTGCGGATCGCGGACGAACTCTACCTGAAGCGGCTGCTCGTCGGCGGCTTCGAGCGGGTCTACGAGATCTGCAAGGACTATCGGAACGAGGGGATCGACGCCAAGCATAGCCCCGAGTTCACGATGATGGAGCTCTATCAGGCGTACGGCGATTACGAGACGATCATGCGTCTCGTGGAGGAGATGGTCCACACGATCGCCCTGGAGGTGCGCGGCGAGCCGACCCTCACCTTCGGCGGGCAGACGGTGACGGTGACGCCGCCCTGGCGACGAATGAAGATGCGCGACGCGGTGCTGGAATGGAGCGGGGTCGATTACGGCGCGCTACCGGAACAGGCCGAGCTCTACGCGGCGGCGATCGCGGCGGCGAAGACTCAGGGCGCGGACCTCGACATCACGCCGCAGACCGTCTGGCCGCGGATCGTGGACGAGCTGTTCAAGACCTTCGTCCGCGCCAACATCGTCGAGCCGACCTTCATCTACGACTACCCGACCGCGCTCTCGCCGCTCGCCAAGCAGAAGCCGGGCGAGCCGGAGACGGTGGAGCGCTTCCAGCCGCTGCTCTTCGGCAGCGAGATCGGCAACGCCTACAGCGAGCTGAACGATCCGCAGGAGCAGTTGGCGCGCTTCCTGGAGCAAGGGCGCGACCGCGAGGCGGGGGACGAGGAGGCGATGCCGATCGATGAGGACTACGTGGCGGCGCTCCGCTATGGGATGCCGCCGACCGGGGGGCTCGGCGTCGGCATCGACCGCCTGGTGATGCTCTTCACCGACCAGCACGCCATCCGCGACGTCATCCTCTTCCCGGCGTTGCGCAATCAGACGGGCGAATAGGGCGAGGGGACGCGAGGGGGGCGGGGCAATTGCCCCGCCCCCCTTTATTGTGTCCGCCTGGCTGGCAGCAGCGCGTGGTGCTAGTTGGCGACCTCGCCCTCGACGACCACGCGCAGCGTCTGCCCGTCGGCGGGCTTCAGCTTCGTCTGGCCCTGCCACGCGACCTGATCGCCCGGCACCACCGGCGCGAGCTTCACGTTCGAGGTGCTCGACTGGGCGAGCACTTCCCCGGAATCACTGACCAGCTGGATCGAGATCCGGGTGACGTGCGCCTCGGTCGGCCCCTGGTTGACGACCTTGCCGGTCACCTTCAGCGTGCCATCGGTCGCGGGGGCGAACGCGACATCGTTCATTGTGAGCCCGGTGGCGGCTGGCCCGGGGGTGGGGAGATTCAGCGTCAGGGTGTTCGGGGTCTCGGTGCTCGCGGCTGGCGCAACGCCCGGCCCGCCCGTTGCCGAGCTGATGACGAAAGTATTCGTCCCGTCGCCATTCGCCACCGGCGTGGTGGCGGTGCTGCCGCATGCGGCGAGCGCGAGGAGCAGGAAGAGGGCGGGAACGGCAATGAAATGTCGCATCGATCCTCCATTAGCGATAGGGTGTCGTCGCATTAGATTATTTGACCAGCGTGATAGAGACCGGCCCAACATAGCTCGAGTTCCAGGTGCCGTTCCATCCCGGTACTACACTCGTGTCGCCGTGCAGCGGATAGTTCTTGATCAGCCTGCCCTTGAGTTCGTTGGAGCCATCGCGCGTGACCAGGAATGCTCCGTAGAAACGCGGGATGGCACTGCCATTATTGATTTCTTTGGTATCAATGATCGGCATGATCAGGACGCAGTTGTTCAGCGTGGTGGAGGGGTTGTCAACCACACTCTGGCACCCGAGCGGTCCATTGACCGTGTGCTTGGGCAGGATACTGCCAATCGAACCGTTGAGCGTCTGCAATTGCGAACCACTGACATCGAAGGGTTTCCCTGTCGGTAGAATCTCGACGACCGAGTCGTTCCCATTCGTGCCACGATTGACGTTGGATACAAGCCCTTGCCAGCCGTTCGATTGCTTACACCGGGCGATGTTATTGCCGGAGAGCTGGAATTCCGGGCCGGTGGTGCTGAAGCCGCCGCTAGCGGTCCGCTGGTTCCAGTCGTAGCTATACGCCGAGTTGTCTATTGCGGTTGAAGGCATTGAAGCCTCATTCTCGTAAGAAGTTGGCGTTGGGGGTGGAGGGGTAGGCGTGATCGCCACTCGATCTACGGTGAGTATCGATTGTATACCGCCATTGGCGAGTTTCGTGTCCACGCCACAGACCGCCAGGATCACGTCAGTGCTCAGCATCTGCGTGACGATCTGCGCCCGCGAGGTCGAGGTCGCCGCCGTGCCGGAGGTCCGGATGCCGACGGCGCGCATGAACAGCGTGGTGTGCTGCTCGGCCACGCGCACCCGCACCCCGGTCGCGGTGCTGGGGGGCGGCTGGAGGCGCGGGACGGCGTTTGGCAGGGTGGGGGGCAGCTCGCAGGTGGAAATGGCTGCCCCGTTATCGTCCACGTAGACGCAGTCGATCTGGTTCGGATCGTTCGGGACGCCATTGGCGACGGCGGTGCTGAAGATGGTGTCCCAGATCGCGCCCTGTGTCGCCTGCCGCGTGATCATCCGGCCACCGGTGAGCGCCGCCGTGTCGCTGGCATTCTGCATGTTGCGCCGCTGCGCGTAGTTGATCCCCGAATCGATCACCAGGCCGAGCCCGGCGATCAGGACGAGGGACATCAGGGCGAAGAGGATGAGCGTCTGGCCGCGTGTCTTACGCGCCTTGCCGAAACCGAGCCATACGCGCATCAGTACACCACCTTGACTGCGCGGGTGATCGTCAGCTTATTCGGGAAGATCCGCAGGATCATCGTGGTGATCGGCATGAAATCGTATTCCGCGCTGACTTGCAGCGTATCGCCCGGATTGGGCTTGCCGTCGCAGGTGATCACCGCCCCACCGCGCGTACATTGGATCAGGCGGACGCGGAACTGCGCGTTGCTGTCGCCGACGACGCCCGGTGTGCCGAGCAGGTACCGGGGCGGGCTCGTCGTCGGATCGGTGACCTCGCGCCACGCCCGCCGATTGATCGCGTCCTGGTTCTGCTGATAGAGACCGATCGCGGCGGCCTCTTTGACCGCGTTGTTGAGCCGGGTCGAGTCGATGTAGACGCGCCCGATATCGATCGCCCCGACCAGGATCAGCGCCAGAAGCGGCATCAGCAGAGCCAGCTCCACGACCCCCTGGCCGCGTCGCGCTCTGCGTCTGCCCAGCTGCTTCAAGGTCCGGATCGGGTGCCAGTGCTGCTCCGGGATCATGTGTCCCCCTACAAGGATGTGGGCTGTGGCCGCCGCGCCCCGGCAGGGTGCGGCGGCCACCTCTCGACGAGAGTCTTACGGCACGCTCTGGATATCGACGGTGGCGCATTCCTTCATCGGAATCCGACCGAAGCCGATCAGCTTGGGCAGCGCCAGGTCGAAGTTGTACTGCGCGCAGATGGTGAGCAGCTTCCCGACCTGCGGCGACTGACAGTCCTGCGGGATGGCGTTGCCATAGGCGTCCACGCGATTCTGCCAGTTCGTTCCGAGCGATCCGTTATACGAAGGCGTGGCGGTCGGCGTGGGCGTGTTGGTCGGCGTCGCGGTGTTCGTGGCGGTCGCGGTCGCGGTCGGCGTGCTCGTGGCGGTCGCGGTCGCGGTCGGTGTGCTCGTGCTGGTTGGCACCGGCGTATTGGTCGGCGTGCTGGTCGGCGGCGGCGTGCTCGTGCTGGTCGGCACCGGGGTGTTGGTCGGGGTGCTGGTCGGCAGCGGCGTATTCGTCGGGATAGGCGTCTTCGTCGCGGTCGGCACCGGCGTATTGGTCGCCGTTGCGGTGGGGGTGGCGGTCGGGGCGGGGCAGGTCACGGTCCAGCTGATCGTCATGAAGTAGTCGGTGCTGCCATCGGTGCTATCGCGAGCGTAGATGTCGAGGGTGACGGTGAAGCTGGTGCCGGGGCTATAGGCCGGGTAATTCAGCGTGAGCGTGGCGGACCCACCGACGACCGGCGGCTGCGAGGTCAGAATGGGCGATGGTGCGCCCGGGATCGTGGTGGTGAATCGACCACCGGCGATGCTGTACTTGCTCGGCAGCCCGGTAATCGTCACGGTATCGGTGGTGATGCAGCTATTGACATTGCCATGCGTCGCCTTTGGCGTGGGGACGGGCGTATTGGTCGGCGTCGCGGTGGCGGTCGGAATCGGTGTCTTCGTTGCGGTCGGCAATGGCGTGTTGGTCGCCGTGGGGAGCGGCGTATTCGTCGCGGTCGGCGCGGGTGTATTCGTGGCGGTCGGCAATGGTGTATTCGTCGCCGTGGCGGTCTTCGTCGGTGTATTGGTCGGGCCGGGTGTGTTCGTCGCGGTTGGTACCGGCGTATTGGTCGGCGTCGCGGTCTTGGTCGGTGTGCTGGTGCTGGTCGGCACCGTTGTGGCGGTGGCGGTTGGCGGGATGGGGGTGTTGGTCGCCGTCGCGGTGGCGGTCGGCGGGATCGGGGTGTTGGTCGCTACCGCCGTCGGGGTGGGGCTTGGGGGTGCACTGGAAGTGACCTCGAACACGGTATGGAAGGCGACGCTCGGGGTGGTGATGGTGAGCGTATAGGTGCCGGAGGGGAGGTTATAGGCGATGTCCTCGCCGTAGGCCGGGAGAATGTCCGCGCCGTTGGCGTCGGTCCGGTAGACGACCAGGCGGGCGCTGGAGACGGTGCAGCCGGCGTTGACGTTGAAGACGACCTTCACCGTCTGATTCGTACCGGCACTATTCAGGCTGCCACGGGCACCATCGATCGTGAAGTAATACTGCGTGACGCAGCCGCCGGTATCGGCGTTGCTCTCGGCGGCGGCGCTCACTGCCGGGGCGACGATGCCCAGCCCCAGGCCGACCGGGGCCGGTATCTTGGCGCTGGTGGTGTTCGGCAGCCAGGCGAGGTTGCGGTCGTTGCAGCGGATGAGGCCGCCGTTATTGGCGAACGATTGGGTCCAGTTGTTGCTGTCGGCCAGGGTCAGCCCCGGCGAGGTTTTCGCGGCGGCCTGGATGATCCCGGCGCTATTCGACGGATCGGTGGAGCCGTAGTGTGCGGCCTCGCGCACGGCGTTGGAGAGGGTAGTGCGCGTATAGACGCCGCGCCCGAGATCGATCACGCCGGCGACCATCGTCATCAGCAGCAGGCTGACGAGCGCGAACTCCACGACGCTCTGCCCACGGAAACGCGGCGCGCGGGCCGAGATCGCGGCCCGCTGCTCGGCTCTTCTGTGTGGTCTGCTGCATCTCAATCTCGTCGGCATTCTCATCTGTTGCCCCCCGCCTTCGGTACACTCGCGCCGCTGCGCCGCCGCAGTACACGATCTTGCCAGTGCCTGGTGTGCTACCGGTAGCCAGGCAAACCATACTGAGTCGGCAACAGCGACAGGCCCTCGTCGGTTCGCTCGCCGCTAACTCTTTCCTATATTGAGTATATGGAGATCGCTTCGGGCTTGATATGGAGCGTTAGTCCCACGGGTTTTGAGACTCCTGGCCAGGTCGCGTGTACCGAGAAGCGCGGGTCGTACGGACTGAGCGAGGGTGAGTTAAAAAGACCTTCGTACCGCTAGACGCAGCACAGGCTCTTTACTGTCACTTCTGTGTAGAATTGTATATCTCAGCGCCGCTTTGTGCTGTAGGACCATTAGGGCATGGACGCTGTTCGCCACATGGCGCGACCGTGACGCGAGGGTCCTTGCGCCTGCTCTTTGCTGGAGGGAACTACCAGCGTGTGCGCGCTGCCCCCCCAGGGTACTACAGGGCGATGGTCGAAGGTACTTGCGCGCCGTGACTTTCGCACTGGGGCCTGCGCGGGGTGCGCGGCGTGTGCTCCCTTGCCGCAGATCGTCGGCAAAGGGTGAAGCTGACGTATCGCGAACGGTGAAAATGGCGGCGAACGCCACTCACTGTCCCGGTATGGTATGCCGGGCGCTGGAGTACAGAGCGCAGCTGTCACGGTGTGGGCTGCGCGTGGCGAAATTTGCCGACCAAGATGCGCGCGAACTGGCTTGCGATAGCGGGCGCTCGAAATCGCCGCCATCCGCGTGCTCATCTGCGCTGGGCTATGCCCGTGCGCCGCGCCATGACGCCGATATTGACACGATGCGATCTGGAGCAGCAAGCAAACAGGTTGGCTCGCGCTGTTCGCTAGCCTGGTAGCCGGGGATATCAAACACCCATGAAGGGCACACTATCCCCCTGCGGGGACCAGGGATCGGCGGGCCAATCATGCTGCGCGGCGCTGTATCCTGGCGGACCGTTGGCGGAGGAACGTTGCCAGGTGGGGCGGCGTGACCCGAGACAGCGGTAGCTATGGCGTGGCGCTGAAGAGCTGACGGGCGTTCCCGCCGAGGATCGCTGTCAGGTCCGCTTCGTCCAGGCCAATCGCGCGGGTGCGGCGCAGGAATGGCCCCTGCCGCAGGAGGGGGTAATCGGTCCCCCAGAGGAGCCGTTCGGGGCCAACGAGCGCGGCGACGTGGCGGAAGATGGCGAAGTCGTAGAGGTAGGTCGAGGCGGCGGAGTCGTACCAGACGTTGCGGGTCGCCGCCGCGATCTCCGGCATCAGTGCGTAGAAGGGCAACCCGCCCCCCCAGTGCGCCGCGATGATTCGCAGCGCCGGATTGGCCCCGATGAACGGGAGGAGCCGGGCGGGGGTCGCCGCGCCCTTCCCCGGATAGCCATGCCCGACCGGCTCGCTGGCGTGCAGGAGGAGCGGCTTGTCGCGCGCCGTGAGCATGTCGGCCAGCGCGTCGAGCCGGGCGGGTTCCGCGAAGTCGAAGCCCTGCGCGTCGGCGTTCACCTCGCCAAGCCCGACGGCGCCCGCATCGAGCGCGCGCGTCGCCTCCGCCAGCGCGACCGCGCCCGCCGTGGGCGGCACGATCGCCAGGGGGAAAATGCGCCCCGGCCAGCGGCGCGCGGCGTCGAGCATATAGTCGTTGTGCGCGCGGCAGGGGGCGAGGTCGCGCCAGGGCCAGCCGCAGACGACCGCCGCCGCGATCCCCGCCGCGTCGAGGCTGGCGATCAGCTCCTCGGCGGTCGCCATGCGCGCCCGACCATCCCCATAGGTCTGCGCGAACCAGGGATCGCGTGCGGCGAGCGCGGCGCGGTCGCGCGCGAACTCGGGCGGGAAGATGTGCGTGTGGGCGTCGATGACGATCATGGGTACCTCTGCGTACCGGTCTGCTATAGTGCATGCACCGCATGACCAAGGATACTCTGCGCGTCGCCCGCCGATCGGGCGGGAGACATTGCTGCGCGCCCGGTGTGCGGGCGTTCATGCAGCGGTACGGAGAAGTGGAGGAAGGATATGGCAACGGAAGCGGCATTCGTCCCGTTCGGCCCGCGCTTCGAGGAGGCATTGCTCTACGCCGCGCGCGTCCACGCCGTCCAGCGACGCAAGGGGACCACCATCCCGTACATCACCCATCTCCTCGCGGTCGCCGCGCTCGTCGGGGAGGGGGGCGGCGACGAGGCTGAGGTCATCGCGGCGCTGCTGCACGACGCGGCCGAGGACCAGGGGGGGGCCGCGCGGCTGGCCGACATCCGTGCGCGCTTCGGCGACACGGTCGCCGCGATCGTCGCGGGCTGCACCGCCGAGGAGTTCCCCACCTGGCGCGCGGCGAAAGAAGCCTACGTGGAGCGGCTCGCGGTCGCCTCGCCCGCCGTCTTGCGCGTCTCCGCCGCCGATAAGCTGCACAACGCGCGGGCGATCCTGGCCGATCTGCGACGACAGGGGGACGCGCTCTGGGCGATCTTCGGCGGGGGCAAGGCGGGGACGCTCTGGTATTACCGGGCGCTCGTCAGCGCCTACGGGCGGCGGAGCGATGGCCCGACAGTCGATGAGCTGGCGCGCGTCGTCGCGGCGATCGAGGCGTTGGCCGGGGAGTCGTGAGCCTGCCGCGCTACGTCCGCCCCTACGGCGTGAAGAAGGTGCGCGCATCCCTGGCGAAGGCGCTGGCCGGGATGCCATAGGGGTAGACGACCCGCAACTGCCCCTGCGCGTCGATCAGGAACGCGGTGGCGGTGTGGTCCACGGTGTAGCCGCCGCTCGGCAGCGCCACCTTCCGGTAGGTGAGGTCGTATTCGGACGCCACCCTGGCGAGCACCGCGTCGTCGCCGCGCAGGCCGATGAAGTTCGGGTCGAACGCGGCGAGATAGCTCTTGATCGTCGCGTTCGTGTCGTGGTCGGGATCGACGCTGATGAAGACGACCTGGAGCTTGTCGGCGTCCGCCCCCAGCGCGCGCCTGGCCCCCTTGAACTCGGCCAGGGTGGTCGGGCAGAGGTCCGGGCACTGGGTGAAGCCGAAGAAGAGGAGCGTCGGCTTGCCGCGCAACATACTGAGCGCGAACGGCTGGCCGTCGGCGTCCGTCAGGGTGAAGTCGGTCAGCGCGTGCGGATTCGCCACCAGCGAGCCGGTGCCGCTCGGCGACGTGCCGCTGAGCACGATCGAGGAGCGGCTCGCCTGGGCATCGCGCCGGGCCTCGAAGAGGGAGAAGCCGCCCACCGCGATGAGCGCCAGGACGATGACCGCGAGGAGCGCCCAGAGCAGCCGTCGGTTGCGGGGCGGGGTGCCTGGTTGCGTGGACGTGGACTCGCCGGACATCTTCCTCCCCTTCGCGCTGTCTGCCGTGCGGGCCGCGTTGCCCGCCTCGCGGCGCTCATCTGTGTAGGCCCGGCTACTGCGCGCGCACCTCGGCGTGCACCTGGACCGCCCCCGCCCCCTTGAAGGTCAGCGTCAGGTCGATCGTGTCGCCGGGGGCGAGGGTGTGGCGCACGTTCGCCAGCACCAGATGGTAGCTGCCCGGATCGAAGCGGACCTCGCCGTGCGCCGGGATCTCGACCGTGCTGACCTCGCGCATACTCGCCACGTTGTTCGTGATCTCCGTGCGGTGGAGCTGCACCGCTGCGGCGACGTCGCTGCTGATCCCGAGCAGCGTGTCCTTGCCGTCGCCGGTATTGACGACCGTCAGATAGACGACGCTGTTGCTGCCGCCCAGCATCGCCGCCGCCGCCCCGCCACTCGTCGGCGTCGCGTCGCGCGGCGCGGCGACCGCCGGACGCGCCCACGGATCGCGCACGCCGATGACGCTCGGCCCGCCGCCACAGGCCGCGAGCACGCCGACGACCGGGCACAGTGCGAGGCCGATCGCGATACGTCTCCCGGCAACCATAGGATTTGGTCCGTTCCTCTCGCGTCGTCACAGCAGCACGCGGCGCGCTCATCGCGCGGAGAGGCGCTATCACGCAACGCTGATAGCACCGGAAGCGATGGCGCGCAGCTGCGCGATGAGGCGCATGGTACACGGTCCGATGTTCGCCGTGCTGTGCGTGCTCCCCTCACTTAACCATACCGGGGGTCGTCGTGTGGTGGTAGCCCGAGAGCGGCTCCATCGACCCTGTGGTCTTGTAGAGAACACTCGCCAGAGCGGGGAGTATCCGCCCCCGCTATTGGTGCGGGCTACTCCCGCTCTGGTAAACGCCCCTCGGTTAGCGCGGGGTGACGACGAAGTCCTCCGTGGTCAGCGCGGCGACCGTGCCGCCATTGTCCGCGAGCGCGCCCTTCAGCGCCGCGAAGAGCTGATCGACCGGCAGTGCGGCGGCGATCCCGGTTGGCAACCCCTCGGTTGTCAGCATCCGGTCGGGCGTGCCAGTCTTGGGATAGCCGGGACACTGCCCGTTGTCGGTGTAGCCCTTGATCAGCCCCGCGACGAACTTAGCGGGCTCGGCGCGCATCTGCTTCAAGATGCTGTTCTCCTCGCGGTCGAGCGGATCGACGGTGCCCGTCTTGCCGCCCGTGCCGTACCACGTCTGCCAGAGATACATCTCGGTCAGGAAGCCGCGCAGCTCGAAGGCGTAGCACTCCTTGGCGTTGCGCGCGCCGCCATTCACGTTGAAGTCGCTGGCGTGCTGCATCTCGTGGACGAGGATGATCCCGGCTCCTTGCGGCTGGGCGGTGTAATTGCGATCCACGGCGATCAGGTGATATTGCCGACTCGCGAAGCCGTATGCGCCATCCTCGTCCAGATTCTGGAAGAGCAGCTGATAGCGCCCCGCGACCGCCCCTGGCAGGTAACGGAATTTGGCATCGGCGTCCCAGATCGCGCCGATCGCCTCGCGCATCTCCGGCACGAGGCCGGTCTGCGGCGCACCGGGCGCGATCGCGGTGTAGCGCCAATTGTAATATTGCAAGCCAACATTCCCCATCTCCACGCGGCTCGCGGCGGGATTGGCCGGATTATAGGTGAGGGTGCGGCGTTCGAAGAGCTGGATCAGCACGCGGGTCGGCTTGCCCGCCGCCTTCACGGTGATCCAGTACGGCTCGCTGATCGGCAGGCCGGTGGCATAGAAGAGCGGATCGAAGAGCGCGCCATCGACGACCGTCTCGCTGGCGAAATCCAGGACCGGGCCGCGACTGTTGAGGAAACTCCAGAAGGGGGCGGCGATGCAGTGCTTCGTCTCCTGCACCACCGTCTGGCAGGTCACGCCGCCCGCATCGGTGGCGCCGACCTTCCCGGTGCGGTCGAGCGTCTGCGCGACCGGCTGCCCCGTTGTCAGCGGCGCGTCGCGCAGATGGTCCACGAAGGAGCGATAGGTCGGCCCGGTATCGTCGGTAAGATCGCCGAACGGCACCTCGGCGGGGGCGCGCCCGGCGTAGCGGACCGGGTTGACGCCGATTTGGACCTGCCCGGTCACCAGCTCCGAGACGAGGAGGCCGTTGGTGACATAATACTGGCCCGCCGGGTCCGCTGTGGGCGCATTGACCTCCATGCGCGCTTTGTCCCAGTAGAGGACCGGGCGTTCGTCGTTCGGCAGGCCCAGTCCGGCCAGCGGTTCCATGATGATCAGCGGCACAACCGGCTCCGGCCCCCAGAGGAAGGTGCGGTCGCCACGCACATTCGGGAGATCGGTGCGCGCCCAGACCCGGTCGAAGCCATCCAGGACCGGATTGTCGGCGGCGGCGGCGGGGGTAGCGACCGGTAACAGGGGGAGCGATAGCAGTAACGCGACCAGTACGGCGCTGAGGCGCGCGGGCCAGCGGCGGATCGACATTTCCGGACTCCTTCGTCGCGCTTGTCCGCGCCAGCTCGGGCGCTCATGGCATTCTCGGAAGATGACGGTGCGCCTTCGTCGCCCATCTCGTCGACCGATCGGCGGGGACACGGTGTGGTGCCGATGGTACGCGACGACGTTCTCCTCGGGCAAGCGAGCGCGGCCACACCGCCGCAGTGCGCACGGCGTACGCGGGGCGGGGGCGACCCTGCTCGCCCCCGCCTGTGCCGCTCTATTGGGAGAAGTGCTCGGTCTAGCTCTCGCGCAGGTCCGCGAAGAGGGCGGTGCTCAGGTAGCGCTCGCCGGTATCCGGGGTGATGACGACGATCATCTTGCCCGCGTTCTCCGGGCGCTGCGCGACCTGGACCGCCGCAAAGACCGCCGCGCCGCAGCTGATCCCCTTCAACAACCCTTCCTCGCGCATCAGGCGGCGGCTCATCGCGATCGCCTCGTCGCCGGTGACGTGGAAGATTTCGTCGTAGACGGCGCGGTCGAGGACGTCGGGGACGAAGTTCGCGCCGATCCCCTGGATCTTGTGCGGGCCGAACTTGCCGTCGGTCAGCAAGGGCGACTCGGCCGGCTCGACCGCCACGACCTGCACCGAAGGCTTCAGTTGCTTCAGCACTTCGCCGGTGCCGGTGATCGTGCCGCCGGTGCCGATGCCGGCGACGAGGATGTCGACCTGGCCGTCGGTGTCCTGCCAGATCTCGACCGCCGTGGTCTGGCGATGGATTTCCGGGTTGGCGGGATTCTTGAACTGTTGGGGCATCCAGGCGTCGGGTGTCTGGGCGAGGATCTCCTCGGCCTTCTGCACCGCGCCAGTCATGCCGCCGGAGCCGGGGGTTAACACCAACTCGGCACCATACCCCTTAAGAAGCATCCGCCGCTCGACGCTCATCGTCTCCGGCATCGTCAGGATGATCTTGTAGCCGCGCGCCGCCGCCACCCAGGCGAGGGCGATGCCGGTGTTACCGCTCGTCGGCTCGACAATTGTCGTCTTGCCGGGCGTGATCTCGCCGCGCTCCTCGGCATCGACGATCATCGCCACGCCGATGCGGTCCTTGACGCTGAAGCCGGGGGAGAAGGATTCGATCTTGGCAAGGACCGTAGCGCCCGCGCCATCGGTGACGCGATTGAGACGCACGAGCGGCGTATTGCCGATCAGTTGCGTCGCGTCGTCGGCGATCTTCGGGCGCTGTTGTCGTACCAGCTTGGTCGCATCGCTCGCTGTCGTGCTCATACCGGTCTTTCCTTCCATTAGCAGATACAGGTCTCATCGCGCGGCCTGTACCGGGCAAAGTCTATCGGTCATATCAACAATAACGCACGCGCTTCTATTCCGTTCCAGGGGCGCTTGCGTGTTCAGATCTGGTAGTTGAGCACGTTGTCGCGCTCCTGCTTGCGGACGAGGAGCGTCTCTAGGGTGATCTCCCTCAGGATGCAATCCACGGACTCGTCGAGCTGCGCCCCGATCCAGCGGGCCGCCCAGGAGTCGGTGCGGTCGTCCTGCGCGGTCGGCGTGGTGTCGGTCTGTGGGAGGCCATCGAGCGCCCCGATCACCTCGGCCAGCGTCACCCGTTCCGGCGCGCGGGCCAGCAGGTGCCCCCCGGCGGGGCCGCGCACACTCTGCACGATGCCGGCTTTGCGGAGAGTGAGCAGGAGTTGATTCAGGTAGGCGTCGGGGATCTCCTGGCGCTCCGCAATGTCGCGGCTCTGGATCGGCCCCTGCCCCCGACGTTGCGCGAGTTCTAACAGTGCGCGGATACCATATTCGCTCCGACTGGATAATTTCACACCACACCCTACCTCAATGCCAAACTGGTCCGGGAATCTGAGGGGCATACGCTCCGGGTGAACCGCACTGTGCAGGTGGCGCGCTTCGTTGCACGTCAGTTGTGCGACCATACCAAGGCCGCACGACGAACGCAACTTTTCTCGATCGCAACAGGGGCTTGACAAGCTGTACGTACAGTAGTATTCTATCCGTGGCGGGTAATACTCCATCCTCCCTCCTCAAAGCCCCCGGACTGTTTGGCGGCGGTCCGGGGGCACCCTTTTGTCCGAAAAAGCGTGCGCCCATACCGGGACCGCAAGGACGCGGTCGCCGTCTGTGTCGCCGTGTCGCAGATCCTTCAGTCGGGGAGATGACCGCGCCGAGGACGAACGCGACGGCCCAGGGCAGATCGAGCAGGTAATGTCCGACGAGCGCAACGCCGGTCATGCCGATCACCGGCCCGATCGCCAGGGAGCCGATCGGGCGGAGGTTCGCCCGGAAATTGCGCCAGGAGGTCTTGACCGCCTCCCAGTAGAGGAGCGGCGGCAGAAAGACGAGCAGGACCAACTCCGGGTCGAGGGCCACATTCGGGATGGGCGGGATGAACCCGAGCGCGAGGCCGCCGAGGACGAGCACGATACGGGTAGCCGATGTTCAGGCGGACGGTGAGCGGGAGCATCTCAGCCACCACCGCGAGCAAGCCCAGGACGATCGCGATCTCTTGCATAGGCCCTGAGGAAGTAGTCAGTCGCCAGTAGTCAGTTCAGTGGCGGTGCCGTTTATCGGCTCCGGGCAGCAGCGAACTTTGCTCTGGCGTGTGATCATCGGTAGGAGAGTCCGTCCAATCTCCGCATTGCCTACTGCCTACTTCGCCCTACTCGCTAATACGACGCCAGATGCATCGGCATGATGACGTGGGTGCTGTCGTTGTTGCCGACCGGGCGGATCACCCCGGCGCTGGCCGAGTTCTGCATCTCCAGCGCCACCTGCGGCGTCTTCAGCGCGCCGAGCACGTCGTTAAGATAGCGGACGTTGAAGGCGATCTGGGCCTCCGGCCCCTCCACGGCGGCATCGACATCGCTCGTGTTGTCGCCGACCTCGGCGGCGTTGGCACTGATCGTCAGGCTACCGGGGGCGTACTGGCCGTCGCCGGGCTTGATCGAGAGCTTGATGACATCGTTGTTATCGCGCGCGAAGTACGAGGCGAGCTTGGTCGCCTCCAGCAGCTGTGCCCGCCCGAGGACGGTGCGCGTGTTGTAGCCGGTCGGCACGATCTGCCGCCAATCGGGGAAGGAACCATCGATCAGGCGGGAGAGGAATTCGATGTTGCCGGTGCGGCAAAGGAGCTGATTGCGCCCACGCGTCACCACGATCTCGACCGGGTCGGTGGCGTCGCTGATCGCGCGGGAGAGCTCGTTGAGCGCCTTCGCCGGCACGATGATCGACACCTCCTCGGCGGCGGCCCCCACCAGCTCGGCCTCGCGCACGGCCATACGGAAGCCGTCGGCGGCGGAGAGGGTGAGGCGGTCGCCCGCGAAGCGGAGATGAACCCCGGCCAGGACCGGGCGGCTCTCATCGACCGCCGCCGCGAAGACGACCTGCCCGATCGCCTCCCGCAAGACATCGGGGGCGATCAGCGCGGTCGGTTTGCCTTCCACGGTCGGGATCGCCGGGAAGTCCTCGGCATCGATGCCGCGAACGGTCGCCTTGGAGCGGGCGGCACGGACGTGGAGCGCCAGGTTGCGGCGATCGAGTTCGAGCTTGATCGACTCGTTCGGCAGGTTGGCGACGAAGTCGGTCAGCAGGCGGGCCGGGACGGTCACCGCCCCTTCCTCCTCGATCGAGCAATCGACCCAGCAGGTGATCCCGACTTCCAGATTAGTGGCGGCGAGTTTCAGTTGCCCCTGCTCGGTCGCGAGCAGGATGTTCCCGAGCACCGGCAGCGATGTCTTCGTGGCGACGGCGCGCGAGACGTGCCCCAGGCCCTTCTGCAACTGTTCCTGCATGATCGTCACTTTCACCGCATTCCTCCACGCCGACTCTTGCCGCCCACCGCGCGCCGCGCCGCAGGGTGCCCCCGCGCGCCTGCCGCACCGGTGCGGGCGCTCGCTCTTTCGCTCGTATGGTGTATGGATTCGTTCTGCCCTATTGGCGCGCAAGTATAGCACGCGCCGGAACCCCCACGGGCAGGAAATGCCCCGGGCCTCCCCGCTGCCGCAGCTATGGCGATCCCTGGTCTGGAATGACGACGACCCCGGCGTGTCAGACGCCGGGGTCGTCGCTGGTGCGCGCCGTTGCCGCTTTACTTCTTGAAGTAGTTCACGTTGATCGCGATATACTCTTTCCACTCTTCCGGGGTATCTTCTTCGTAGTAAATCGCGTTGACCGGGCAGACCGATTCGCAGGCTCCGCAGTCGATGCATTCCTCGGGATCGATGAAGTACATATCCTGATCGTCATCGGAGTGGATGCAATCCACCGGGCACACCTCGACGCACGAGGCATCCTTGACACCCTTGCATGGTTCTGTGATGACGTAAGTCACAGTCGTAATCCCTTTCGCTCGCCCGAGCCGCTCGCGCGACGGGCGTCCTTCTCCTTGGCGGCGCGTCGGACACGCCGGTGGCGACATTACAACGGAAAAGGGCGTCCTTGTCAACCTGTGCGTGTTCGTGTACTACCCGCGTTCGGACGCACGCACACGTTGACTCCGCCGGGCGCTCGCCGTACAGTGATCGGCGGTGCGCGGGCTGCTGCGAGCGAATAGAGGAGCAGGGATGGGCGGGATCGTTTTCGGCTGTATCGCCCCGCACGGCGGGATGATCGTCCCCGGCACCGGCGGTGCCGACGCGGGGAAGGCCCCGGCGACACGACTGGCGATGGAAGAGTTGGGGCGGCGCATGGAGGGGTATCGCCCCGAGACGATCGTGCTGGTGACGCCACATGGGCTGCGGGAGCCTGCTGCCTTCTCGCTCCTCGACAGCGGGCGAGTCGCGGGGGAACTCGGCGGCCTGCGCCGCGCCTCGGTCGAGTTTCGCGTCGATCGGGCGCTCAACGCGGCGATCGTGGCGGCGGGGGCCGAACTGGGCGTACCGGTCGTGCCGATCACACCCGGCATCCCCGGCGACCCCACAACGTGCCTCGAACTCGACTGGGGCGCGACGATCCCCTTCTGGTTCATGGGGCGCTCGTACACGCCGAAACCGCAGGTCGTCGTCCTCTGCCCGACCTGGGAACTCGATTGGGCGCTCTTCCCGCGTCTCGGCGAGGCGGTGCGGGTCGCGGCCGAACGGATCGGGCGACGGATCGCCTTCATCGCCAGCGCCGATCTCGGCCACGCCCACGACGCGGACGGGCCGTATGGCTTCGACCCCGCCGCCGCCGAGTTCGACGCGCTTGCCTGCGCCGCGGTGCGCGAGCAGGATCTCGGGCGGCTCCTGCACTGCGATCCGTCGTGGGTCGAGCGCGCGAAGATCGACGCCCTCTGGCAGATGCTCAACCTGTACGGCGCGCTCGCCGGGCAGGGCTTCCGGGGGGAGTTGCTCTCCTACGAGGTGCCGACCTACTTCGGGATGCTCTGCGCGGCCTACGAACGTCCGGGCGGCTGAGCACTACTGTGTCACGTCGTTCTCACCTTCCGGTGCGCCGAGTTGGCCGGTTTCGGCCCACGCCACGAGCGGGAAGGCGGCCTCGTGCTGCGCGAGCCAGGCGGTCGTGGCCCGTTCCAGCCAGGCGAGGAGTTGGGTGCTCTGTGCGGCGTCCAGGCGCAGCAGCGCCTCGTACGGGGCGAGCGTCGCCGCTTCGAGGAGGGTCCGGTCCGCCTCCCAGGGGCCATCGATCACGCGGCGCTTCACCGCGAGATAGAGGCCGGTCTCCTCGCTATGGAGCGCCGCCTCGTAGATCGCGGCGTCGCGATGGAGGTAGTAGCGCTCCTGCTGCCGGGCGCGGTGCTCGGCGTAGCGTGCCGGGCCGACGAGCCCCTGACGGATCGCGAGGCGCAGCCGGGGGAGCAGGGCTTGCAGGCGCAGCGCCAGCATCCGATCGTGCAGGTGCTCATCGGCCCATTCGACGAAGAGGAGCGCGCCGATCGCGAACCCTTCGGGGGTGGTCCCCGCCTCCGGCTCTGGCGTGGCGCTGACGATCAATGGCGGGCGGTATTCCTCGTCGTCCTCGGGTTCCTCGGGGTGGGCCGATACCGCCTGGACCCGGAAGGTGAGGAGATCGCGCGGCGCGGTGCGCGACTCGTTGATCCGCCGCCGTAGCCCCCGTAGCATCGCCGCCCCTTGTGTCGCGCCATCCGCGCGTCCCTGCCGCTCACCGCCCGCCCGATTCGTCGGGAAGTATGCCACAGGCGCGCTGCGGGCGATCCGTCCCGTAGGGCGATGGTATACTGGCCCGTATTGCGCAGCAGACGAAGCGAAAGCAGGGCGAGCGAAGATGAGCCGGATAGTCGATCGGACCGGACTGAACGAACGGCTCAAGCAGAATAACCGGCGTAGCGGCATGATGGTCGGCGTCTCGATGGCGCTCGTCGTCGGATTGCTGATCGCCTCGTTCACCTGGCTCTTCTTCCGCCTCGATCCCTTCTTTTCCGACTTCGCGGGGCGCAGCGGCGTCTCCTACGCCTCGCCGGTCGCGCGGGTCATCGTGTCGCCGCGCGCCGGGACGCCCACCGCAACGACCGCCGGCGGCGCGATCGCGGTTGGTGCGATCCCGACCGCCCCCCCGAGCGTCGCGAATACCCCGACCCCGACGGTCTTCGGACTCGCCGGGACGGCGCGTGCCTCCGCCACACCGAGCTTCCGCGCGACCCATGTCGTCGCCGATTTCGGGCAGCAGGTGAATCTGCGCGCCGGCCCGAGCGCGGCGTCGGCGCGGGTGGCGTTGATCGCGCCCGGCACGCGGCTACAATTCCTCGATGAGCAGGAGCAGGCGGGGGAGCTGATCTGGATGCGCTTCCAGACCGAGCGCGGCGATGTGGGCTGGATCCGGCAGATCGATGTCGCCGCCGCCCCCGTGACCGTTCCCGGTCTGCCCGGCACTCCCGGCCTGACGCCGACCGTGCGCTGATGATGGCGCGCGCCGCCACTCCTCAGGGGTGCGAGAGGGCGCTGCACGTCGCAGATCTTCACGGCAGGAGCGAGCAACGATGGCGACCTCACAGCACGACTATCAGGAATCGATGCTCGAACTCCTGCCCGAGCAGGGCGATTGGGAGGATACCGAATATCTCTGGTTCACCGATCATGCCAACCGACTGATCGAATACACCGATGGCGCGATCGAGGTGTTTCCGCTGCCGACGGCGACACATCAGTGGATCGTCTTCTTCCTGGGCCGCCGTTTCTTCGATGCGCTCGCGGCGCAGGGTGGTATCGCGTTGCTCGCACCGTTACGTCTGCGTCTGCGTGATCGCCGCTTTCGCGAACCCGATCTCCTGGCGCTGCTCGATCGCCACGATCCGCGCTATGGCGATCGCTACTGGCAGGGGGCCGATCTTGTCGTCGAAGTCGTCAGCTCGGACGACCCGGCGCGCGATCTGGTGACGAAGCGCCGGGAGTACGCGGAGGCCGGGATCCCGGAATACTGGATCGTCAACCCGCTCGACCGCACGGTCACGGTGCTGACGTTGCAGGACGAGCGCTACGCAGAGCATGGCGTCTTCGTGGCGGGCACGGCGGCGACATCGCTGCTGCTCGCAGACTTCTCAGTGGCTGTGGATGCGATCTTCGCGGAGCTGGACTGAGTCGTCGTCGCGTATTTCTTTGTCCTAGAGTCGGCGTTGCTGGCAACGATCGCGCGTACGTTTCATGGAAGGAGGGAGCAACGATGGCGACCTCGCCGCGTGAATATCAGGAGACGATGCTCGAACTCCTGCCCGAGCAGGGGGCATGGTCGGAGCCCAGTTACCTGTGGCTCACCGATCAGACACGACGGTTGGTCGAATACGCCGATGGCGAGATTGAGGCGCTGCCGATGCCGACCGATGGGCATCAGTGGATAGTCTTCTTCCTGGGGCGACGCTTCTTCGATTGGCTTGCCCCACGGGGTGGGATCGTGCTCCTTGCCCCGTTGCGTGTTCGGCTGGGCGACCGCAAGTTTCGCGAACCCGATCTCCTGGCCTTGCTCGCCCGCGACGATCCACGCCGCGCGCCGCGCTACTGGCTCGGGGCCGATCTCGTCCTAGAAGTGGTCAGCCCGGACGATCCGGCGCGCGATCTGGTGACGAAGCGGCAGGAGTACGCCGAGGCTGGCATCCCCGAGTATTGGATCGTCGATCCGCGCCACCGCACTGTAACCGTGCTGGCACTCGACGGCGCGGAATACGCCGCGTACGGTATCTTCGCGGCGGGCATGGTCGCGACCTCGGCGCTGCTGCCGGGCTTCGCAGTCGCGGTGGACGAGGTATTTGCCGAACTGGACTGAATAGCGCGCCGACCTACCTCCTAGAACGCCCCTTCAGGCAGGAGCTTGCCGGGGTTCATGATGTTCTGCGGGTCGAGCGCGCGCTTGATCGCCCACATCACCGGCAGGGCCGCGCCATGCTCCTGCGCCATGAATTGCGGGCGCACCAGTCCGACGCCGTGCTCACCGGTGACGGTGCCGCCCATCTCCAGTGCCAGTGCATGGATGTCGTCCGAGGCTTTGAGGACGCGCATCACCTCATCCTCATCGCGTGCATCGACCACGAACGCCGAGTGGACGTTGCCGCTGCCGATGTGCCCGTAGGTGGTGCAGCCGAGCCCCCACTTACGCGCGATCTCGGCGATCCGGCGCAACGTCTCCGGCATCCGCGTCAGCGGCACGGCGATATCCTCGCCGGTCGCGGCGCGCGTCGCCCCCGGCTTGACCGTCCCCGCCGCCGCGCCCATCACGCTCCGCGCCTGCCAGAGGGTCGCGACCCGCTTCGGCTCGTCGGACCACTCCACCCGCTCGCTGTACGACGCGAGGATCGCGGCGACCGCCCGGGCCGTCTCGGCCACCCCGGCGGGGAGCCCTTCGATCTCGATCAGCAGCATCGCCTCGGCGTCCGGCAACTGGAGATCGGGGCGGTATTTGTTGACCGCGCGGATCGCGGCGCGGTCCATCAGTTCGAGGGCGGAGGGGACGATACCGCCCCTGAAGATCGCGCGGGTCGCCTCGCCCGCATTCTCCAGGCGGTCGAAGAAGGCGGTCACGACGCCGCGCGTGGGCGCCTTGGGGAGGATCTTGAGGCGGATCTTGGTGATCACGCCGAGCGTCCCTTCGGAGCCGCAGAAGATGCCGGTGAGGTTGAGCCCGGAGGCGCTTTGCAGCGCCTTGGACCCTTGCGAACCGGTCCAGATTACCTCGCCGGACGCGAGCACCACCTCCAGTCCGAGGACGTAGTGGGAGGTGCTGCCGTACCGGACCGCGCGCATCCCGCAGGAATTGTTCGCCACCATCCCGCCGATCGTCGCCATCTTGGTCGAGCCGGGATCGACGGGCAGGGAGAAGCCGAGCGGGAGGAGTTGCGCGTTGAGGGCATCGTGGATGATACCCGGCTCGCAGATGACTTGCAGATTGTCGAGGTCGAGCTCCAGGATGGTGTTCATGCCGCGCAGATCGAGCGTGATGCCGCCCGCGCGCGGGACCGAGCCACCGGTCATCGCGGAGGCCCCGGCGCGCGGCACGATCGGCACGTTGTGGCGCGCGGCTACCCGCACGGCGAAGGCGACATCCTCCGTGCTCAGCGGCTGGACGACGACATCGGGGCGACCGGGGCGGAGGATCGAGGCGAACGAGGCGTCGTACGAGTAGGCGAGCAGATCCCACTCGTCGGTCAGCACCCGTTCGTCGCCGAAGTACCCCCGCAACTCGCGCAGCGCTTCCGTCGGGAAGGCTGGACGCTCGATCTCGACGCCGAGATCGGCCCGCGGCGGCTGCTCCGTCTGTGCCATCGTCGTCCCTCCCCACTATGCCTCGCGCGCTCACCACCATATCCGATGATTATCGGGGGCGGGGCGAGGCTTGTCCATTGTCGAGTCGTGCATGGATCAGCGAACCGTCGTGACATCCTGCGCGCGTACCCAGCCGACCGAACCGCTGGCGAGGCGGAATTGCCGCCAGGCCACGCCATCGACCGTCGCCGTCTCACCGGTCGCCGCCAGGAGCGTGCCGGGGGGCAGGGTGGTCTGCGCGGCAAAGGTGGTGCCCGGCCCGGCGCGGAAGTTCACCGGCAACTCGGTGAAGATCTGGTCGGTCGCGGCGAAGGCGGCGCTCGTCGGGGTGGCGGTCGGCGTACTGGTCGGGGTGCTGGCGGGTGTGCCGGTGGCGCTCACCGTCGCCGTCGCCGTCGTCGTGCTCGTCGCCGTCGTCGTGCTCGTCGCGGTGGCCGTGAGCGTCGGGCCGCTCGTCGCCGTCCCTGCGGCGGTGGTCGGCGCGGCGGCGGTCGTGGTCCCGGTGGCCGCCGGGTCGGGCGCGAAGATCGCGGACGCCGGATTGGTTGGCGCGACGGTCGGTGTCGGCGCGAGGGTGGCGGTGGCGGTGGTGGTCAGTGGCGCGGTCGTCGCGGTGGGCGGCGGTGTGGTCGCGGTCGGGGCGACGGTGGCAATCGGCGGTGGAGCCGTCGCGGTGGGTGGCGCGACCGTGGCGGTGGCCGGGGTCGCTATCGCCACGCTCGTCGCAGCGCTGGCGGGGGTGGCGGTGGCGAGCGGCACCTGGGCGATGACCGAAGCTTGCGGGGTGACGGCGGGGTTGAGCGCGAGGAGATGTGGCAGGCCGAGGCCGCCGATCCCGACGCCGAGCACGAACATCGCCACGCCGAACAGGGCGATCAGCGCGCGCCAGCGTGCCGGGCGGGCGGGCGCGGCCTCCGTATCGGTACTGCTCATACCACTCCTCTCGCTGTCCTCTTGCGCCGGTTGTGCGTGGTGAAGGGTAGCATATCTGCCGGACCGTTACAGAGGCCCGCCGGGCGGTGGAATATGGCCTCCGGCACGGGCGTTGCGCCAGGGTGACCATGACAACTGTGCGCCGATGGGTAGGGCCAGGAGAGGAAGGGTACTATGAGCACCGCATCGCAGTTGAAGGGCGAGCTGGACGCCAGCGGGCGTTTGCAGCGCCAGCCGAATGCTTTCACCGACCGTGTCACCGCCGACGGCAGCAGCGGCTTCCCGGCGGAGCCGGGGCGCTACCACCTCTACGTCTCGCTCGCCTGCCCGTGGGCGCACCGCTCGATCATCACCCGACGCCTGCTGGGCCTCGAAGACGCCATCTCCCTCTCGATCGTGGACCCGGTCCGCGACGAGCGCGGCTGGGCCTTCAATGAGGGATACGAGGATCCGGTCAACGGCTTCGGTTACCTCAGCGAGGCGTACCTGAAGAGCGATCCCGACTTCGCGGGGCGGTACACCGTCCCGACCCTCTGGGACCGCGAGGGGGGCCGCATCCTCAGCAACGACTATCCCGACCTGGCGCTCCAGCTCGGGCAGGCGTTTCTGGGGCAAGCGAAGAACCCGATCGATCTCTATCCGGAGCCGCTGCGCGCCGAGATCGACACCGTGAACGCGGTCGTCTTCGACGAGGTCAATAACGGGGTCTACAAGGCCGGTTTCGCCACCACGCAGGCGATCTACGACGAGGCGGTGACGACCCTCTTCGCGCGGCTCGACTGGTTGGAGGAGCGGCTGTCCGGCCAGCGTTATCTCGTCGGCGGGCAGCTAACCGAGGCCGACTTGCGCCTCTTCCCGACGCTGGTGCGCTTCGACGCGGTCTATCACGGCCACTTCAAGTGCAATCTACGCCGCCTGGTCGACTATCCGCATCTGTGGGCCTACGCGCGCGACCTCTACGGGCATCCTGGCTTCGGCGAGACGGTCGACTTCGACCAGATCAAGCGCCATTACTACGGCACGCACCCGCAGATCAACCCGACGCGGATCGTGCCGCTCGGCCCGATCATCGACTGGACGACGCCGCACGGGCGCGAGGCGCTCGATTAGCGTCGGCGACTGTGCATGACATGGTGGGAACGGTATGGAGGAGGAACGGATGAGCATGGGTGTGCGCGAACGAGTGGGCTTGGTCGTCGCGGGGCCGGATAGCCGCGCGGTCGTGGAATTGATCGTCGCCGCCGAGGAGGCGGGGGTCGGGCAGGTCTGGATGACGCAGGGGGCCGCCGCGCCCGATACGCTCGGGATTTTCACCGCCGCCGCGATGCGGACGCTGACGATCGGGCTCGGCACGGCGATCGTGCCGACCTATCCGCGTCACCCGCTGGCGCTGGCACAGCAGGCGCTGACGCTCAATGATCTGGCCCCAGGACGGTTGCGCCTCGGGGTCGGCCCGAGCCACAAGCCGATCATCGAGGGGGTGTATGGGCTGTCGCTGGATGCGCCGCTGCGGCATCTCCGCGAGTACGTGGCGATCCTGCACGGCCTGTTGAACGAGGGGCAGAGCGAGTATACGGGCGACTTCTACCGCGTCAGGGGCACGATGCCCCGCCCGTCGCCCACGCCGATCCTGATCTCCGCGCTGCGCGAGGGGGCGTTCCGGCTGGCCGGGGAGATCAGCGACGGCGCGCTCTCCTGGCTCTGCCCGCCCGAGTATCTGCTGCGGACGGCCCTCCCCGCCCTCCGCGCGGGGGCCGAGCAGGCGGGACGACCCGCGCCACCCCTCGTCGCGCACGTCCCGATCGCGCTGAGCGAGGATCGCGCGGCGGTCATCGCGGCGGGGCGGAAGCTGATCGGCGGCTATGCGCGGCTGCCGTTCTACGCCAACATGTTCGCCGACGCCGGTTTCCCGCCGCACGCCGATGGTTCGGTGCCGGATGCGCTGGTTGACGGTCTGGTCGTCTCGGGCGACGAGGCGACGATCGCCGCGCGCCTCCGCGAACTGCTCGATCAGGGGTTGGACGAATTGCTGGTGATGCCGGTGTCGATCGCGGACGAGGCCGCCGAACGGCAGCGCGCGGCGCGGCTGGTGGGCGGCCTGTAGGGCGCTTGCGCCTCCCGGTGAATGGATGACGGACGAAGAAACGCGGCCGAACCAAGACCATAGTTCCCGATCACGAAAGTGCTGTCCGTCGGATGGTGGCGGATGCTCACGGGCGGCCATACTATCCGCTACGCTCACTGGCTGAGGCGCAGGCCGCGCACGATGGCATGGTGATCTTCGAGGGCGATTATGGCGGGCAGATCTACGCGACCTGTCCCGCCTCGCTCGTTCGCTGCTCCGAGGAGACACTACAGGGCCTGCTGCGCGATCTCGATACGGTCGGTTGGTGCCAACGTAGATGTCGCGCGGGTTTATTATGAGCGCCGCTCTGTCGGCGCGGGTGTTTCCGGTGGTGTGGGGGGCGGACGAGTCACGGGCGATCTCTGGGTTCATTCGCGCATAGACGCTCTCGGACTCTATGACCCATTACGTGCGACGCTGACCGACACTTCGCGATTACATGGCTCGCTTTACTACGATCTGATCGCCTGGTCCGATGTTCTTGTGGATGGTTTCATTCTCGGCCCCATCAAGCAATGGGGCGAGACTCATGGTCACGCTTTTGTTATCGCCCCGGATGGCTCTCGATCGGGCGTCTTTTGGCATCTCCTCGATCCGGAAGCACTCAGCCGCCAGCGAAATCCCTCCGAAGACACGAGGCGTTACTACTCCGACCCAGAGTATTTCGAGGAGCGCCGTCCACCGGATGATCTGCTGTGGGGGATCTGAAACATCGTCTTTCCCTTCTCCATTCCCATTGAGGACAACGCGTAGCAACGCGGGATGGCGCGGCGTAACCTTGCCGCCGCGCTGCCGAAGCTGCACGAGCGTTGGGAGGAATGGCGCTTAACCCAGGGCCGCTAGCCCCGCGCCGCCGAGCGCCGCGAGCGCGACGACGAGCCACGGTGGCAGCTTTCCGATCGTCAGCAGGCCGAACGCGGCGAGGGCCAGGGCGAAGTCGCGCGGGGCGCGGATCGCGCTGGTCCAGACCGGCGTGTAGAGCGCGGCGAGCAGCAGGCCGACGACCGCCGCATTGATCCCGCGCAAGGCCCGCCCGAAGCCCGGATGTGCCCGTAGGCTCTCCCAAAAAGGGAGCGCGCCCCAGATCAGCAGGAATGAGGGCAGGAAGATCGCCCCGATCGCCAGCGCCGCGCCGAGGATGCCGTTCGGCTGCGGGCCGCGCACCGCGCCCAGGTAGGCGGCGAAGGTGAACAGCGGGCCCGGCATCGCCTGCGTCGCGCCATACCCAGCCACGAACTGCGCGTCGGTCAGCCAGCCGGGCGCGACGGTGGCAGTCTGTAACAACGGCAGGACGACGTGGCCGCCGCCGAAGACCAGCGCGCCCGCGCGGTAGAAGCTATCTAGCAACGCCACGCCGCCGCCCGGTGCGACGAGGCGCAGGAGCGGCAGCCCCGCGAGGAGCACGAAGAAGAGGACGAGGTAGGCGCTCGCGAAGCGCCGATCGATCCGCGCCCGACTCGGCGGCATCGGCGGCGCGGCCTCCGTGGCGAGGAGTCGCCAGCCGACGAACCCCGCCCCCACGATGACCGCCAACTGCCCGACCGCGTTCGGCACCAGCAGCGCGA
>JAABUM010002280.1_pt1 | contig 26077 bp, 23 predicted proteins | sample 5559161 | NCBI WGS metagenome assembly JAABUM01 (sample SAMN10711868, study PRJNA513369) | rock metagenome | isolation source: Antarctica rocks | place: Antarctica: Victoria Land, Siegfried Peak nord
TTGTCCGACCAGGCGGTGCGCAGCCCGGCGGCTCGGGCGACCTCGAAGACGGTGTTGACCTTCAGGTAGCTGTGCGGGTACACCGGCAGGCAGCTGGCCGGGTCGACCGGCAGTGCGGCCGGGTCGAGCAGCGCCTGCGGCGTCGGCGTCATCGCCAGGATCGCCCGCGACAACGCCCCGGGGACGCCGGGCTGCTGGTCAGCCGCGGCCAGGGTCTGCGCCAGGGAGTTGGTCGGCAGCGCGGTGAGCGCCGAGGCTTTCAGCTTCTGCCCGGCGTCGATGGTGATCGGTTTCTGGGAGCGGTCCGCGGCCTCGGTGTAGGACACCTCCGCTCCGCCGGGGGTGGTGCGGCAGTCGATCGTGCCGGCGGGCAGCAGTCGGTGGTTGAACGTGTCGTCGTAGAACACGCCCGTCGTTGCAGGGCCGCCGCCGGTGAACTGGGCGACCATCCCAGGAAACGAATCCGACGGGAACGTCGTCTGAGCGTGGGTGTACTCGGTCCCCGCGGCGACCAGCGCCGCCAGAGCCGACCGGGGATGGCGGGCGACGTAGTAGGACAGGTCGGACTGGTGCAGCCCATCGACGGAGAGCACCAGCACATGCCTGGAAGCGGCCGGAGCCGGTGCAGCAGCGCTCGCTGCAGCACTGGTCGCGGGTGCGATCACCGCCGCTAACGCTCCAGCGCTGACCAGTGCACCGAGCTTGATCGGCCTACGTGTCACAATTCCTCCTCAGGGCAGCCGACCCGACGATCAGCGCAACACCTTTGGTAGTCGGCCCCGACCGGTCAACCAGCAAGAGACCGGCGAACAACAGATGAACGCTGCCCGACCAGCCTCCGATGAAGCGAACGTGCTGCCACCTTGGGTGAGGAGCACCGGTGAAGGGCCCTCTGCTCACTGCCGCGTGCGGCACCGCTCGGCAGGAAGCCGGCGCCCGGCCGGCGCGGCCATGCGTGTTCGCCAAAGGTGGCCACCGGCGCCGGACCTGGGTCAGCCGGGCGTCCGACCCGGCGGCGGTCAGCCCGAATCTTCACGCGGCTTGCTCCCTGACGTGCCCAAGACGGCTGGCTTGACCCTGCTGCTGGCCGTAGCCCTGTCCCGGCCCGACCCTGAACTTCGAGTACGAGGCTGAGTACGTGGCGGCGGTGTGGCCGTCGATGGAGGGTCAGCAGCAGCTTCAGACGCACCTCGACATTGCTGTCGACGACCTGCCCTCCGCGGTCAGGGCGGCAGCACAGACTCGCGATCCGGCAGAGCCGGGGTGCCTGCAGGGCGAGGAGGTCGGTCATCCGCCTTCGCAGATCAGAGGCTAAGCTCCGCGCCCGTTGCGGCCCGAACGTCGTCGACGCTGACGCCGGGCGCCGTCTCGCGGAGCACGAACCCGTCCGGCCCGACGTCGACGACGGCGAGATCGGTGATCAACCGCTGGATGCACTGCTTGCCGGTGAGCGGCAGCGAGCACTGCTCGACGAGCTTGTGGCCGCCGCCCTTGGCGACGTGCTCCATCATTACGATCACCCGCTTCGCGCCGTGGACGAGGTCCATCGCGCCGCCCATGCCCTTGACCATTTTGCCGGGGATCGTCCAGTTGGCGAGGTCGCCGCGCGCGCTGACCTGCATCGCGCCAAGCACGGCGACGTCGATGTGCCCGCCGCGGATCATGCCGAAGGACAGCGCGGAATCGAAGAACGCGGCGCCCGGCTGCACCGTCACCGTCTCCTTGCCGGCGTTGATGAGGTCCGGGTCGACGTGGTCCTCGCCCGGGTACGGGCCGACGCCCAGCACGCCGTTCTCGCTGTGCAGCACGACGTGCACGCCGGGCGGCAGGTGGTTGGGGATCAGCGTCGGCAGCCCAATGCCGAGGTTGACGTACGCGCCGTCGGGCAGCTCGCGGGCTGCCCGCGCGGCCATCTGCTCGCGCGTGAAGCTCATCGGGCCCGCACCGTCCGCTTCTCGATCCGCTTGACGACGTCCGGGGCGTGCACGATGCGCTGGACGTAGATCCCAGGCGTGTGCACCTGCGCCGGGTCGAGCGCGCCGGGCTCGACGAGGTGCTCGACCTCGGCGATCGTCAGCCGCCCGGCGGCTGCGCGCAGCGGGTTGAAGTTCATCGCGCTCTCGCGGTAGACGAGGTTGCCGTGTCGGTCCCCCTTCCATGCGTGCACCAGCGCGTAGTCGGTGCGGATGGCCCGCTCGAGCACGTACTCGGTGCCGTCGAACTCGCGCACCTCCTTCACCTCGCTGGCCAGCGCCACCCCGCCGCTGCCGTCGAAGCGCAGCGGCAGCCCGCCGTCCGCGATCTGGGTGCCGACCCCGGCCGGGGTGTAGAACGCCGCGATCCCGGCACCGCCCGCTCGCAGCCGCTCCGCGAGCGTGCCCTGCGGCACCAGCTCGACCTCGAGCTCGCCGCCGAGGTACTGCCGCTCGAACTCCTTGTTCTCCCCCACGTACGACCCGGTGGTGCGGCGGATCTGGCCGGCCCGCAGCAGCGTGCCGAGCCCCCACTCGTCGACACCGCAGTTGTTGCTGACCGTGCCCAGGTCGGTCACCCCGGCCTCGAGCAGCGCGTCAATGAGCAGCTGCGGGATGCCGCACAGCCCGAAGCCCCCGACCGCCAGCGACGAGCCGTCGGCCACGCCCGCGACCGCCTCGGCCGCGCTCCCCTTCACCTTGTCCAACACGTCTCCCTACGGTCGGTCGCGAGTAACCCAAAGGCCGTGCGCGGTAGTGATGTGGGCGGTTAGGTCGTTCGCTCAAGCAGCCGACGGGCGTTGCCTGCGTACACAGCTCGACGCTGCTCGTCGTCTAGGGCGCCCGTCGCGTCCAGCTGCTGCGCGAGGGCGGCACAGGTGTCGGCGGGCGTGAAGGGGAAGTCGCTGCCGTAGTGCAGCTTGTTGGGGTCGGCCACCGACAGCAGCGCGGTCAGCAGTTCGTCGACCGGGGCACCAGCCAGGTCGAAGTGCAGTCTGCGCAGAGCGGCCCGCAGGCTTGGGGGTGTCGGCCCGCCGGGGGGGGCGAGCAGGGGCAGGAGCAGCTCGACGCGGGCGGCCAGCACGGGCAGGGCGGCGCCGGCGTGCGGCACGAGCAGCTGCAGGCCGGGGTGTCGTTCCAGCACGCCGGACAGGACGAGGTCGGTGATCGATCGGGTGGTCTCGAACATGAACTCGAGCATGGGTCGGGGGTAGCCCAGGGCGAGGTGCTCGCCGCAGTGGGCGGTGGTCGGGTGCACGAACACGACCGCGTTCCTGGCCGAGAGCTCGCTCCAGAGCGGCTCGAGGACGGGGTCGCCGAGGTAGGTGCCGTGGTGGTTGGTCTCCAGGGCGACCCCCTCGGCACCGAGCGTGTCTAGGGCGTGGGCGGTCTCGGCGAGGCTGGCGTCAAGGTCGGGCAGCGGCAGGCTCGCGAAGGAGCCGAACCGACCGGGGTGACGCTGGCGCAGCGACGCGGCCTCCTCGTTGACCTGTCGGGCAAGCAGGGCCGCTGCCGCGTCGTCGCCGAAGTGCACGCCGGGCGACGAGATGGACAGGATTGCTAGCTCGACGTCGAGCCGGTCCATGGTCGCGAGGGCGTGCTCCTCGCTCCACTTCGGGACCGCCCGGATGCCGTCGGGTCGGTCGATCCCGGCATCCGCCAGAGCCCGCCGGTACACCTGTGGGAGGAAGTGCGCGTGCATGTCGACGCGTACGCCGGTCATGTCGCCTCCTGTACGTCCGCATGCGAGACGAGCGTGCGTCGCTCCAGCTCGGCCGGCAGCCAGGCGTAGCCGTGGCCGTCCCGACGCAGGTGCCCGAGCCCGGGGAACGGGAAGTGGTACGCCAGCACGGCAGCTCGCTCGGCGTGCACCATCTCGTAGACCCGCCAGCGCTGGGCGGTGGCGGCGGCCTGGTCGTAGTCGAACCGGAAGGCCCACTCGGGGTGCTGGAGCAGCAGCACCTCGTGGTGGCACAGGTCGCCCCAGCAGACCATCGTCTGGTCCTGGCTGGTGATGCGGTACACGACGTGCCCGGGGCTGTGCCCGGGCGTGGCCACCGCGGTGATCCCCGGGACGAGCTCGGTGCCGTCCGAGACGTACAGCACCCGGTCCTCGGCGAGGTAGGGCGCGAGGTTCTTGTGGGCGCCGAGGAAGTGGTCGCGCATGTGCTGGTCGGGGGCGTGCTCGACCCGCGACAGGTCGGTCCAGTACTCGACGTCCTCACGGCTGACCGCGACCCGGGCGTTGGGGTAGATCGGCGCGGCGTCGGCGTCGACCAGCCCCCAGACGTGGTCCGGGTGCGTGTGCGTGACGGCCACCACGTCGATGTCGGCGGGGTCGATCCCGGCGGCCCGCATGTTCGGCACGACCTGCCCGGTGCCGGGGCCGAAGAAGCCCCGACCGAGCGTCGGGTCGACTCCGACTCCGGCATCGAACTGGACCAGCCGATCACCGGTGTCGACGACGAGGACGTTCTCGTTGAGCCGGACGTTTGTGGACGACAAGTGGTGCTCGGTCAGCAGCGCGTCGATCTCGGCCGGGTCCGCGGTCGGGAAGTTCACGTGCGCAGGCCCCAGCTGCAGCACCCCGTCGCTGACGACCGTGCAGGCAAAGTTCCCGTGGGTGAAGCGCACGAACGGGTCCGGCAGGGTTGTGGGCGGTCTGTTGGTCACGTGTGCTCCTGCGGTCGGCCTTGGTCAGAGGGATGCGCGGCGGCGCCCCTGGGGGCGGTCGCTCGCCTGAGCAGGCCACAGGCGAGCGGCCACAGTCCCTGCGGGGCGAGCCGGACGACGGCGATGAGCAGAGCGCCCTCGACGACCAGCCCGGCGGTCTGGTAGCTGGCGAGTTGCTTGGTCAGGCCGTAGTAGACGAGGACGGCGCCGATGACGGGTCCGACGACGGTGGCGATCCCGCCCACGATGGTCATGAGCAGGGCGTTGAGCGTCCAGGAGATGCTGAACGCGCCGCCGGGCTCGAACGCGGCCTGCTGCAGCGCAACGAGCGAGCCCACCAGGCCGGACAGCGCGCCGCTGATGACGAGCGCGGTCGCCTTGTGCCCGAACGCCGAGACGCCGAGGCCGGTGGCCGCCGGCTCGTTGTCGCGCACCGCCATGAGCCGGAGCCCGAACGTCGAGCGTTGCACCGCTAGGGCGGCCAGCACAGCGAGCGCCGCCACGACGAGGGCGACGACGAACAGCGCCGCGGGTGTCGGGGTCACCGCGACCGGCAGGGTTAGCCCTGTCGAGCCCCCGGCGAAGGACCAGTTGATCGCGACGGCCTGCAGGGCGAGCGCGGCGGCCAGGCTGCCGATCGCGAAGTAGTCGCCGCGCAGGCGCAGCAGCGGCAGGGCCAGGACGCCGGCGAGCGCGGCGCCCACGAGAGCGCTGGCGGCGACGGTGGCGAGGTAGCCCAGGCCGGTATGCAGCAGCAGCAGGCCGGTGACGTAGGCGCCGGTGCCGACGAAGCCGCTGATGCCCAGGGACACTTGGCCGCCGAACCCGGCTAGGACGTTCCAGGACTGCGCGAGCGTGATGTAGAGCAGCAGGGTGATGAGCACGTCGCGGCGGTAGGGGTCGATCCCCCGGGCCGCCAGGAGGCCGACCACGGTCAGCACGACGACGAGACCGGCCGCCCAGCGGAACGGCAGGACGCCCGGGTCGCGCAGCCTGGCCGACCAGGTCCGCGGCCCGTTCGGTGCGCTGGTGGCGGCGGATCGCTGGGTTGGCAGGACTGCCGGCTCGCTCACGCGACACTCCGGGCGAACAGGCCCTGCGGGCGGACGACGAGTACGACCAGGAGCAGCAGGTAGACCGTGAGGGCGCGGTAGCCGCCGCCCAGGTACGCGCCGCCAGCGGTCTGGGCTACACCGATCACCAGCGAGCCGATGAAGGTCCCGGCGACGTTGCCGACACCGCCGAGGACGACGACGGCGAAGCCGATGAGCAGGTACTCAGCGCCGCTGGTCGGGGTGATGCTGAAGGTCGCCGCGACCAGGACGCCGCCGATGGCGGACACAGCGGTCGCAACGGCGAAGGTGACCGCGTACACGTTGCGGACGTTGATCCCCATCAGCTCGGCGGTCGCCGGGTCCGCGGCGGCGGCGCGCACGGTCGCGCCGGCGCGCGTGCGAGTCAGGACCAGGTGGACCAGTCCGCAGACGACGGCGGCGACGACGAACCCCACCCCGTAGGCAGTGCGCACCCGGATGCCGCCGAGCTCGAAGCCGGCGGTGGCCAGTGAGCTGCGCACCGAGCGGGGGTCGGAGGTGAACGCCTGGATGAACAGGGCCTGGGCGAGCAGGCGAGCCCGAACGTGGCGACGAGCGGGCCGTTCGCGCCGGCGACGAGCAGGGGGTTGAGCAGCAGGCGCTGGACGGCGTAGGCGATCGCGGCGACCACGACCACCACGAGCGGCAGGCTGACCAGGGGGCTCAGCCCGGCCGCGTCGGCGAGGGCGACGGCGAGGTAGCCGCCGCCGATGACCAGTTCGCCGTGCGCCAGGTTGACCATCCGGAGGACGCCGAACACCAGGCTCAGGCCGAGGGCGATCAGGGCGTAGAAGCCGCCGAGCAGCAGCCCGCTCACCAGGTCGGACACGGTCACGATGTCCTCCCCCGTGCTGTCGCTGCGGTCCGGGGTGCGGCTGCCGGTGTCGTGTTCGTCGCAGGACTCATCGCACGCCCTACTGCAGGCCGGTGTTGGGCTGCAGCTGGTTGCCTACGGCCGGGATCATCTGCGCGGTCTTGCCGCCCTGCCACTGGTTGACGAACTGCGGCATCGGCCAGATGTGCTTGTCGTCGAACTTGACCTTGCCCACGGCGGTGTCGAACGTGGTGTCCGCCAGCGCCTTGTTCACCTTCGTGGCGTCGGTGGAGCCGGCCGTGGTCAGCGCGTTCATCAGGACCTGCCCGGCGGCGTAGGCGTTGACGGCCAGACCCGAGTCAGGCTCGGACAGCTGCTTGCCGATGGTGTCGAGTAGGTGGGCGGTGCCCGGCAGGCCGGCCTTCGACGACCAGAACGCCTGGTGCAGCGAGCCGTCGGCGACCGGCCCCAGCGCCTTCGGCCAGGCGGTGGTGGATGCGGCTTTGGCAACCAAAGCGACCCGGGGCTTGAAGCCAAGCGACTTCATCTGCTTCCACAGCGCGATGCCGTCGGGCGCGATCATTTGGCCGACGACGATCTGGGCGCCCTTGGCGCGAGCGTCGGAGATGAAGCTGGAGTAGTCGCTGGTCCCGACCGGGAAGGAGTAGTCGCCGACGACCTGCAGCCCGGCGTCAGCCGCGGCCTGCTTGAACAGACCCCGCTCCACCGTCCCGTCGGGCTCGGTGTCGGTGAACAGCGCGATCTTCTTGTTCGTCGGTGTCAGCTGGACGGCCTTCATGGTCTGCGCGGCGGCCTGCTTCTCGTCGAAGAAGAAGTCCCAGGCGTAGGTCCAGCCCGTCTTGCTGCTGGCCTGGAACGCCTCGACGGGTGTGCAGGTCATCACGATCGGAGTGCGAGCCTGCTCGGCCGCGAGCGCCTCCGGCACGTTGATCGGCGGGGTACACCCCCCGAGCAGAGCGGTGGCCCTGTCCTTGAGCGTGAGCTCCCGGATCTGCTGGCCGGCCAGGTTGGGGTCGCTCTGGTTGTCCAGGACCTTAAGGGTCACCTTGCGCTTGGCGCCCCCGACGGCGACCCCGCCGGCCGCGTTCACGTCGGCGACGAGCTGCTCGTAGCCGGGCCGCTGCACGGCTCCGAGCGAACCGAGTGGCCCGCTGAGCGACAGTGACGTCCCGATGACCAGGGGGTCACTCGACCCCGACGACGCACTCGTCGACGTGCCCGAACCGCAGGCGGCGGTGAGGGCGAGGCTGGACAGGGCGATCACCGCGAGGGTGGGGGGAGCGATCTTCACGGTCGTCCTTCTGTCGGGAGCGCAGCAGGGGCTGCGCTCGGCGCCGGCTGGCGGGTCGCCAGGTCGGGTCGGGCAGGGCGTCCCACGGCGGAGGGTCGTCGCCGAGGATCGGGTCAGCGGGTCAGGTCGCAGCCGCGCCGGACGCGACGCCGAAGTAGGCCTCACGCAGGGTCCGCTCGTCGGTCAGCGCCTCGGGTCGGCCCTGGTAGGACACGCGTCCGCGTTCTAACACGTAGGCACGGGAGGCGAACGCGGCGCTGCGGTGCACGCTCTGCTCGATGAGCAGGACGGCGACGCCGGCGTCGTTGACGGCTCGCAACGCCTCGTAGAGCACGTCGATCGCCACCGGCGCCAGACCCAGGCTGATCTCGTCACAGATGAGCACCCGCGGTCGGGACATCAGCGCCCGCCCGATGGCGAGCATCTGCTGCTGGCCGCCGGAGAACGTGCCGGCGCGCTGGCCCGCGCGCTCGTGCAGCACCGGGAAGATCGTGTGCACGGCGTCCAACCGCTCGGCCACCTCGTGACGACCCAGCCGCAGCGGGGCCGACAGAGTGAGGTTCTCCCGCACAGTGAGGTCGGCGAAGATCTTGCGGCCCTCGGGGCAGTGCGCGATCCCGGCCCGAGCCCGCGCATGGGCGGAGCTGGCGGTGACGTCGTGCCCGTCCACCAGGACCGTGCCCGACGTCGGTCGCACGAGCCCGCTCGCCACCGACGCCACGGTGGACTTGCCGGCGCCGTTCGCGCCCAGGACCGCAACGACCTCGCCCTGGCCGACGGTCAGCGACACGTCGCGCACGGCAAGGAGGTCGCCGTAGCCTGCGACGACGCCCTGCAGCTCGAGCGCCACGGAACTGGGGGCGGCGGCGGGCCGGGCGAGCCGGTCCAGGCGGCTGCCGCCGCTCGACTCTCGCGGGCTGTGGCTGGTCGCGCTGTGGCGGCTGCGCCCCGCTTGGCCACCGGCGGCGGCTGGTGTCTGCGCCGGCCCGGCGGTGCCGAGGTAGACCTCTTGCACGCGTGGGTCGACCTCGATCTGCGCCGGCGTCCCCTCGGCGATGACGTGCCCCCACTCGAGCACGAGGACGCGGCTGACCAGGCTCCGCACGACGCCTTCGACGTGCTCGACGAGCACGACGCTCAGCCCGTCGGCGTGCAGGCCGCGCACGAGCTCGATGACCTGCTCGAGCTCGTCGCCGACCAGTCCGGCCGCGACCTCGTCCAGGAGCAGTACGGCCGGGTTGCTGGCGACGGCACGGGCGAGCTCGAGGCGCTTGCGGTCAAGCAGCGGCAGGGTCGCGGCAGCCCGCCCGGCCTTGCCCGCCAGCTGGCAGCGCTCCAGGACGGCGTCGATGTGCTGGTGCAGGTGACCGTCGGACCGCCGCGAGCGCCCAGCTCCAGCCGCGACCACCAGGTTCTGTCGCACGGTGAGGGTCGGGAAAGGTCGGGGGATCTGGTGCGCCAGGGCGATGCCGGTGTGGGACACCCGGTGGGCTGCCAAGGTGTCGACCCGCGTGCTCCCGAGATGCACGCTGCCGGCCTCTGGGCGGTACACGCCGGCCAGCACTTTGAGCAGGGAGCTCTTGCCCGCGCCGTTCGGCCCGATGACGCCCACGGCCTCGCCGGGCGCGACCCGCAGCGAGACGTCATTGACGGCGGTGACGCCGCCGAAGCGCTTGATCAGCCCGCTGGCATCGAGACCTGTGCCGAGCCGCTGGCGGCTCGGGGCGCTGTTCACTTCGTGTGTGTAACGCAAGGCACGCTGATAGGTCAAGAGATGTTCGAAGATCAGTGGTCGACTCCCCGTTTGGAACCTACCGTCGAAGAAGCAGACTCATGGCCGCTACAACCCCTCCCAAGGAAGTCAGAGCGGCGTCCGACCTGTCCCGGCCCGCTGCCGCGCCGCATAGCCCACCCGGGGTAGTTGGTGCGCGGCAGCGCAGACCCGCCGGCGCGCCGCGCTGCGCGCGACTCAGCGGCTGTGGCTCGAGCCCGTGGCGGGTGAGGTGAGAGCGCGCTCGTCGCCCAGCAGGGCGCACCGGTACCCATCCAGGAGCTCGGCAATGCCAGCGGAGCTGCTGGCAGTGCCGTAGACGGCGAAGTCGGGGCGGATCAGCACCGCGACGGCGTCGAGCTCGGCGAGCCACGCGCTGTAGGCCCCGGACACGTCCACAACGGTCCGGTCGCCGGTGGACGGAGCGAGCGCGACGACCGGCAGCTCAGCCGCAGACAGCGCCGCGAGCGCTTCGGGTGCGGAGTCGACCACCGGCAACAGCTCGGAGTCAGCGAGCAGCAGGCATCCACCCCCGCCCAGCACGTCGTCGAGCAGGCCTGAGCCGCTGGCCGCTTCGACGCGGGCCTGGGCCGACATGAGCCCGGCCGCCGGGCTCGTCACGTCGAGCAGCCCGGGTCCGAGCCGCGGCGGGGGCGGCGGGGGCGGTGCGAGCGACGGGTCTGCAGCGGCGGCGAGCATCTGCCGGTCGCGCTCGGCCGCCTCGTCCGGGTCGGAGATGCAGATGACCTTGCCCAGCCCCATCGACATGTCGATGAAGTGCCGCACGTGCGGTACCCGCTCGGGGGTGTAGGTGTCGAGCAGGCTGTCCGCGCTCGCGCCGCGAAGCACCCGGTCGAGCTTCCACGACACGTTCATGGCGTCGCGCAGCCCGGCGCACATGCCCTGCCCGGCGAACGGCGGCATGAGGTGTGCCGAGTCGCCGGCCAGCAGCAGGCGGCCGCTGCGCCAGGTGTCGGCCCAGCGCGCCTGGAAGGTGTAGACGGTATGCCGTTCGAGGGTGGCATTGTCGGGCCGTACGTCCCAGGGAGCGAGTAGTTCCCAGGCGCGGTCAGTGCTGTTGAGCTCCCCGATGCTCTCTTCGGGCAGTCGCATGAACTCCCAGCGTCGCCGTCCGGGGCCGCCGGGCACGATCGTGGTGGGGCGGACCGGGTCGGCCAGCTGCCAGGCCGGCGGGTCGAAGGTGCGCTGGTCGTGCAGCACCAGATCCACGATCAGCCAGTCGTAGAAGAACCCAAGGTCGTGCAGCGTGCTGCCGATCGCGCCGCGCACGAGGCTGTTCGCGCCGTCGGCGCCGATGACGTACCGGGCGGCCAGCGTCCGCCGCTCCGCCATGCCGCCGGTCTCGGTCCGGGCGGCCACCACCGTCGCGTGGTCGCCGTCGTCGGTGACCTGCACCGCCTCCCAGCCGCGCTGGACGTCGACGCTCGGCTGCGCCCCGGACGAGGGCGTCGAGCTCGGGCTCGAGCAGCGGCTGCGTGAAGAAGTTCGACGTGTGGCCAGCCAGTCGGCCCAACACCGGACCAGTCGACCTCCAGCAGCGTCTTGCGGTCCGCGTTGCGCCACGCGTACAGGTCGTCGTACGGCTCGATCGCAGGGCTCTGGTCGGGCCGCAGGCCCACGGACTGGAAGATCCGGGCGACCTCGTGGTCGAAGTGCACCGCCCGAGGCATCGGGTAGAAGTCCGGCCACCGCTCAAGGACGGCGACGCGGTGCCCGGCCCGGCCGAGTAACAAGGCGAGCAGCTGGCCGACCGGGCCGTACCCGACGACGACCACGTCGTGGTCGGCCGTGTGCCCGTCGGCGGCGTGCTGGTCCATCCGGACCTCTTCTCGTTGGTGGGGGCGGGTTGGCGCGGCCGAAGCTCAGGCGGGGCTGTGTGTGCCGGTCATCAGGCCGGCGAGGTCCTCGGGAGCCAGGAATGACGGCGGCGGCGGCGGCCCCCAGCTGTACAGGCCCTTGGCGCCCTCCCACACCCCCGGCTCCCACAGCTGGTCCTCGACGATGCAGTCGATGTCGCTGTAGTACTCGGAGAAGTTGCCGGCCGGGTCCTTGAGGTACCAGAAGAAGTTGGAGCCGACGTAGTGCCGGCCCAGGCCCCACACGTGCCGGTCGGGATCCTTTTCGAGCATCGCGGTGGCGCCGCGGCCGACCTCGTCGACGTCGTCCACCTGCCAGGACGTGTGGTGCAGGTAGCTGACGGGCGCCTGTTGCACCAGGACGTTGTGGTGGTCGGTGGAGCAGCGCATGAACGAGGCGAGGAACGGCACCCGGTCGCTGACCTTGAAGCCGAGGCCCTCGGTGAAAAAGCGGGTGCTGGTCTCCTGGTCAGTCGACCCGACCACGACATGGCCGAGCTTGCGCGGGTGCACCCGAGCCTCCCGGCGGATCCCGTCCGCCCGCTGGTGGATCCGGTCGGTGCGGCCCGGGCCGTTGGTCGCCGGCCACGGGACGCTGTCCTGCTGCAGCCGCGGAGCGATCTCCACCAGGACGCGGACCTCGCTGCCCGGGTCCTCCGCGCTGACGCTGTCCCCCTCGCGCTTGACAGCAAGGTCGAGCGCGGTCAGGGAGGCCGCGATCCGGTCGAGGTCGTCTGGGTCGTCCCCCCCGACGCCCAGCTGCAGCAGCCGCCGGCGGGGGCTGTGCACGACGCGCAGCTGCTCGCCTCCGTCGGTCGTCGAGAACCGGTACTCCTGCGCCGGCACGAGCTTCTCGGCCGCGTACGCGGAGGACACCTCGTCCTTGGCGGGCAGAAGTCCGAAGTCGCTGTAGTACTCCGCGGTCTGCTGGACGTTGGGGACCCCCAGCGTGATGGAGGTGAGTCGGTGCAGGGACATGCGGGCTCCTCGGGTCGTCGTCGACCGTGTGCTGGGGCATGCGGGGCCGCGCGCCTTGGCGCGGCCGGCGTACTCAGGTGTCCGCGGGGAGGCAGAGGTTGTGCATGCTGCCGATCCCTTCGGCGGTGCTGACCACCTCGTCACCGGGGCGCAGGAAGCGCGGCGGCGTGCGGGCCATGCCGACTCCGGACGGGGTGCCGGTGAAGATGACGTCGCCGGGCAGCAGCGGGCAGATCGCGGACAGCCGGGCGACCAGCTCGGCCACAGGGAAGATCATCTGGGAGGTGCGGGCCTTCTGGACCTGCTCACCGTTGACGGTGCACTCGAGCTGCAGGTCGTCGCGGTCGGGCAGCTCGTCCGCGGTCACCAGGCACGGGCCGATCGGCCCAAAGGCCGGGTAGGACTTGCCCAGGGAGAACTGCGGCACCGGCCCGGACATCTGCACGACGCGCTCGCTGAAGTCCTGCCCGAGGGTGAGGCCGGCGACGTGCTCCCAGGCGTCCTCGGCGCCTACCCGTTCGGCCCGGCGCCCGATGACGGCAACGAGCTCGACCTCCCAGTCGACGCTGTCGCTGGGCAGCCGGACGGCACTGTGCGCGCCGGCCAGACACGTCGGCCACTTCGTGAACGTCGGGGGCAGCGTGTCAGGCAGGCTGAACCCGGCCTCGGCCGCGTGGTCGCGATAGTTCAGCCCGATCGCGAACACCTGCCGCGGCGCCGGGGACGGGGCGCCGAGCTGTGCGTCGTCGATTGGCGCGGCGCGCTCACCGTCGACGCTGTCCGCCCAGGCGCACATCTCGTCCCACCGCTCGTAGGCGGCACCCGGGTCCGCGGCGAAGCGGCCACCGCTGGCTTCGGCGACGTCGACACCGCCCGCAGCGGTCAGCACGTTGAGCCGTCCGGCCACGTTCGCGATCCGCATCCTGCGCTCCGTCCGGCTCGTCGCACTGTGCTGACTGTGTAACAAGTCATGTCAGCGGTGTCAACAGATCTTCGAACATCACACTGGTCCGGTGCTGCATGGTCTACTTGGCCCATGGCCAGATCCGGCAGCCGGCCCGATGGCACGCCCGCGCGCGGCGAGGACGTGTACGCACGTCTGCGCGGCGACATCCTGGCGGGGCGCCTAAGGCCAGGCTCCCGGCTGCCGTTCGCCGAGCTCTGCACGCGCTATGGGACGAGCGTCGGCGTCCTGCGTGAGGGATTGTCCCGGCTGGTCGAGCAGGACCTGGTCGTGGTCTTCCCCATGCAGGGCTACCGCGTCAAGGCGGTGTCGACGCAGGACCTGCAGCACCTCACCGACGCCCGGGTCGACGTCGAGTCCCTCGTGCTCCGCTCCGCGATCGCCGCCGGTGATCTAGCGTGGGAGTCCGACGTGCTCGCCGCCCACCACCGCCTGGCGCGTACTCCTCAGCAGGACCCGGACGACCCCGCCCGGATGAGCGAGAGCTGGGCGGCAGCCCACGCGTCCTTCCACGCCACCCTGCTTCAAGGGTGCCCCAACCCTCGACTGCGCGCCATCGCGCTGGCGCTGCGCGACTCCGCCGAACTCTACCGGCGATGGGCGGTTCCCGTCGGGCACGACGGCGGCCGCGACACCGCGGGTGAACATCAGGCGCTGCTCGACGGCGCGCTCGCGCGCGACGCGGAGCAGGCCGTGCAGGTCCTCACCGAGCACCTTCGCCGCACAGCGCGTGTCCTGCTCGACGTCACCTCCGACGAGGACCTGCTCGAGGCACTCGGCGCCGGCTGAGCCGATCCAATCGCTCTCCTCGGTGCCGCCTGCACCGCCCTTCTGTCCCACGCGCAAGGAGCTGCCATGACCCAGCCCGGCCCGCCCCCCCTTGTGGCGATCACCGGCGTCCGCGTCTTCGACGGTGAGCGCGTCACCGCGGCGCGCACCGTCGTCCTGCGGGACGGTCTGATCAGCGCCGAGGACGCACCGCCCGAGGGCGCGGCCCTGGTCGACGGGACCGACCAGGTGCTGCTGCCCGGCCTGATCGACGCGCACGTTCACGTACAGGGCCCGGAGGCGCTTGACCGGTCCGCCGAACACGGCGTCACGACCGTTCTCGACATGGCCAGTCGCCCGCCCGCGCTCATCGCGAGCCTGCGAGGACGCGCAGGCACGGCCGACCTGCGAAGCGCAGGCAGCCCGGCCTCGGCTCCGGGCGGGCTGCAGACGACCCTCATGGGGTTCGACCCCTCCACCGCCCTGACCGGCCCGCACGACGCCGAACCGTTCGTCGCGGAGCGCGCCGCCGAGGGCTCGGACTACATCAAGGTCATCGTCGAGGATCCCGACACCCGCAGCGCCATCGCGCTGGACGGCGAGACCGTCGCCGCGCTCGTGGACGCAGCGCATAGACGCGGCCTGCGGGTCTTCGCGCACGCCACCACCCGGGGCGCGTACCGACTCGCGGCCGGTGCCGGCGTGGACGTGCTCACCCACGCCCCAGTGGACGCCGACGTCGACGACGACCTCGTCGCCCTCGTGCGCGCCAAGGGCATCGTCGTCGTGCCGACCCTGACCATGATGAAGGCCGTCACCCAGTTGGGACGCACGCCCGACGAGGCCGGCGCCGCATACGCCCACGCACAGGCCTGCGTGGGCGCACTGCACCGCGCCGGGGTCCCGATCATTGCCGGCACCGACGCCAACGCCGCGCCCGGCGCGCCCGCCCGGGTCGCGCACGGCAGCGGGCTGCACGACGAGCTCGCCCTCCTCGTCGATGCCGGTCTCAGCCCGGTCGAGGCACTGCGCGCCGCGACCGTCCTGCCAGCTCGCCTGTTCAACCTCTGCGACCGCGGCACGGTCGAGCCCGAGCGGCGGGCCGACCTCGTCCTAGTCGGTGCAGACCCCACTCTGGACATCAGCGCCACCGCCGACATCCGTGGCGCATGGGCAGGCGGCAGGCGCGTCCAATAAGCCCAGGGAATGTTGGATGGGGTCGTTCTCTCGCCCGGCCTGACTCGTTTTAGCCCCCGGCGCGAACTGCTGCCTTGGATCCGATCCGTCGGTCGGGCGGGAGAACGACCTGGTACGCCGCTGGTGGGAGGGACCTCGTAGGAGCCTGTTGCCTCAGGCAGTCGTCCCTGGACTGTGCGACCACCGCCGCGGTGCCCGCCCTGCCAACGCCAGCCAGAGGACGCACACGACCACCATCGCAGAAGCACGCCCGGTCGTCACCGGCGGCGTCGACACCACCTCGATGTGCACGTCGCTGCCGTCGCCACCGCCGTCGGGGGGGTACTGGGCACCGAGCAGTTCGGGGCGACCACGGCCGGCTACCGCCACTTGCTCAACTGGATGCGCACGTTCGGCCAGCTCGACCGGGTGGGCGTCGAGGGCACCGGCACCTACGGCGTGTCGCTGGCTCGGCACCTGCGCGCGCAGCAGGTCACGGTCGTGGAGGAGATGCGTCCGAATCGTCAGGTCCGCCGGCGGCACGGCAAGACCGACGTCGCCGAACTGACCGGCTGGCTCGGCGGCCTCACCACCGCGGGCTGGCCGGAAGGCATGCGGGTGCTCGTCCGTCGGGAACGGCGGAACCCGGCGCGCAACTCACCTTCTCCGACGCCGACGGCTGGCGGTTACAGACCTTCGCGACCGACACCGAAGTCGGGCAGCTCGCGCAGCTCGGGGCCCGGCACCGCGCCCACGCCCGGGTCGAGGACCGAATCCCCTGCGCGAAGAAGCGAGCGGCCGAGCCGGTCCAGGCGCCACACCATCAGGTGTCCCGGCCGCAGGCGCTCCAGGACCTTCTCCAGCTGCGGGCGGCGGTCCAGCACCCCCAAGGCGTGGTCGACGAACACCGCATAGCACCCCGCGGACTTGCTAAAAGCCAGGTTGCAAACGGGCTAGTTCTACTTCTGAAATGGCTATGCCGGTTCAATCCCGGTCACCCGCTACCTTCCGGGCTCAGCAGGCGCTCGCCTGCAGTTGTCCCGGGCGCGCGCCCCCACCAGCAGGCCGGCCGCTACCAGCGTCAGCACGGCGGCCAGCAGGGCCACCCCATACCAGGTGGCCCAGCCAAGGGGCGGCGGTGTGTAGGGCGCCGCCTGGTACGCCTCGCCGTTGGCGATGACAGCCGCGGCCAGCAGCCCGGGACACAGGACCAGCGCTCCGGTCCCCAGTAGCCGGGTGATCCACTGCGCTCGCGGCGAGCGCGCGAGTGGGCGGCCGGCCACATCCGCACTGAGCAGCGGGACGACGACCGCAACGGCATAGACATAACGCGGCTGCATCTCGAACCCCGGCGAGGTGGCCTGCACCAGCAAAACGTCGACAGCCAGGTCGAGCGCGACGACGCCGGCCGCGACGGCGACGAGGACCGCCCGCTCGTACCAGCTGCCGAGAACGAGGGCGAGCACCAGCAGCCCGACGATCCCTGCCCACCACAGCCCGACGGTGACCGGCCCCAGCTCGACGTGCAGCCAGCCCAGCCGCCCGATGGTCAACTCGGCGACGTCCGGCAGCCGGTGCCACGCCACAGCCAGGGCGTGACCGAGCGCCAAGCGCTGCGGGTCAGGGCGTGGCTCGTACCGGTACTGCCACGCCAACCCGGCAGCCGCCCCTACGACCATGACCGCGGCCGCCGTGGTACTGGCTACCGGTGCACGGCGGACGGTCACCAGGTAGGCCCGCGGGCGGGCAAGCAGGAGTGCGAGGACCACCAGGAGCAGCCAGGCGGGGCCGGTGGAGCGGGCCGTGGCGAGCAGAGCAGCAGGGCAGCGCTCCCGACAGCTGCATACACCCACCGCGGCGCTGGTGTGTCGTCACCCAGGCGCAGCAGCCCTGCCACCAGGCAGACAGCGGCGCAGATTTCGATGCCACTGTCGGTGACCTGGGATGCGGTGAACAGCACGATCGGGGTGAGGACGAGCGGCACGCCGACCAGTCCCACGAGGCGAGCTGACCCGTCGCGCCGGCTCCGCAGCAGGCCCACGGCCAGGCGCAGCAGAGCGAGGCACGCGACCGCATCCCCCGCCCGAGCTAGCCGCACCGCGCCGTCCAGGTCGAGTCCCAACACCTCGGCCACCCCGATACCCGCCGCAGCCGGGACATAGGCCAGCGGCGGGTACGTCCCGACATAGGAAACCTGCGTCCCCGGCGCGAGCGGACGGTCGAGAGCCCTCAGCGGCGAGACGCAGCGGCCGCCGTGCGGAAAGCGGAAAGCGTCGCATCCCGTGTACCGCTCGGGAACGCGGAACACCCGCGCCGTCCGCGTGACCCAGTCGAGCTGGTCCGGCCCCAGAACTGGGCGGGGTCCGCGACGATGCGCACGGGGCCGCCGAGGATCTGCCCGTGAGCCAGAGCGGCTGCGCGGTAAAAGTGCGAGGGCTCGTCGCTCGCCAACCCGGCCGGGTTGGTCATCACGAGAGCCGCCAGCAGCAGCGCATACGCGCCGGCAACCAGCCGAACGACCGCCGTGCCACGCTGGGGACGCGCCCGCGTCCCGCTATCGCGAGTCGAGGCGTCAGATCCCGGGCCGTCAGCCCGCGGATGCTCGTCCGTCCCCGAGGTGACGGCTCCCACCCTCGGCATTCACGAGCCCCTCCCTCGGTGACCCTCGACGTGCATCCTGCCCCGGAAGCTCAGGGGTACGGGCCAAGGACATCGGCGACCGCCCACCAGATGCCGGCTCCTCCTCACTGCCATGGGCCGGCCATGCCGCTGACTCTGCTTGCGCTTGCTCTTATCAGCGGCGCCTGCAGAGGGTTGACGTCGGCAGGGCCCGTCGCCAGGCGGTAGTCATTCGGCGTCGACAGCGGCGAGGTGGGGACGGCAGTGCAGACCTCAAGACTCTCACCTTTAAACGCGGCTTGGACCGGTGCGGTGACGCACCGGGCGGGATGCGGCCGATCATGCGCCGGAGGATTCCGGTTCGCTCAGATCGAGCTGACGGTGATGCTCGACGAGATGGCTGAGTCGGTGGGCTGAAGCCTCGAAGGCGTCTGATGAGGTTTGATGGCGGCGCTGCTGCTGTCGGTGATGGGGCCGTTCGCCGAGTTCGAGCGGTCACTGATCCGGGAGCGCCAGCGCGAGGGCATCGCCCTGGCCCGACAGCGCGGCGCCTACCGCGGCCGCGCCCGGGCGCTGAACGGCGAGCAGGTCGCGCAGCTGCGACAGCGGGTCGCCGACGGCACCCCAAAGGCGACATTGGCCCGCGAGTTCGGGTCAGCCGCGAAACCGTCTACCAGTACCTCCGTGCCCGCCCCGGGCCCCAGCAGACCGGCTGACTACAGAGGTGCCGCCCCGGACCAAGGTGGGTCAACGGGTCCGGCACGAGACGCACCTGTGCAGCGGCACGATCAGCGTCGTGGGCGAAACCGCGTGGGACCGCTCGAGCTTGTGGGTCTGCGACCTGTGCGGCCAACAGGCTCGCCGCAATCGCGTTTGAACCGGGTCCTGACCGCCGCCAGACGAGCGCCGCTCGGGTAGTGCGTGCTGACGGGCGGCGCTCTTCAGCGCCACATCAGCACGCTCCGGTGGTCGGGCTCGCTGGCTTCGTCGCTGCGTCCCAAGCACTTACGCTTATCCCCGACACAGCCACCGCCTGGAGCCGCACATGCCCACCGAAAATTCGCCCACACCGGATCAGGGAGCATCGCAGCTTGCCCCTGGCAACTACTACGGGACATGCGGTGGCAAGCCCGCGTTGGCGCGTGAAATCAGCGTCGGCAGCTGGCAGGTCAAGGTCTTCGACCCCACCAACCGCCTTGCCCTACATGACGGCTGGTTGCTGGTCGGCACCGGCTGGGCAACCCTCGCCGATGCGTGCGCCGCTACCGGACTGTCATAGACGGCACCGTTGTAGTGCTGGCTACCGTCAACGCCGAGCAGCATGCACTAGCCGAGATCGTTTTCGCCGTGGCAGAAGTCGGCGTGCTGGCCGCGCTCCGCATGCCGAGTTTCGAACCTACTTGTGAGACGGGAGCGATGCCGCCCGTCCTGGGAGAACGGGTCGACGCGGTGTCTCACGTCGAGGCGTCTCAATACCAAGACCGAGACCTCGATCTTGTTTCGTATGACGCCCCGGTCCGGGACTCCCGAAGCCGACGGTCCACCGGGGCGTAGGTCGTTCACCTGCCCACAAGCCGCCGCGTAGGCCGTTCGGCTGAGCAGGGCGCTGCTGCGGTCCGGCCGTCGGCCCTTCGGCTGATGCCTTGCGGGTCGGCTCTACCGCACTGTCGACCCATGTCGACAGGCGCCCTAAAGGTCAACCCAGCCCCGTCCCCCGTTGCAGCACCGGTGCTGCAGGGCCTGGCCCTGTGCAAGGCCTACGGCGCCACCGTCGCCTTGGACGGCGTGGACCTGAGCATCGGCCCGGGTGAGTCCTTGGCGATCACCGGTCCGTCCGGGTCGGGCAAGACGACGCTGCTGCACGTGCTGGCGGGCATCCTGCGCCCGGACAGCGGGGCGGTGCGGCTGCACGGCCGGGACGTGCACGACCTGTCGGAGGACGCGCGCAGCGCGCTGCGGCGCACCGAGTACGGGTTCGTGTTCCAGTCCGGCCAGCTGCTGTCGGAGCTCACGGCTGTCGAGAACGCGGCGCTGCCCCTGATGCTGGCCGGTGTCCGCCGCTGCGACGCGATCACGCAGGCGCGGCGCTGGTTCGGCCCCCTCGGCCTGGACGGCCGGGAGGAGCAGCGGCCTGGTGAGCTGTCGGGCGGCCAGGCGCAGCGGGTGGCGATCGCCCGCGCTCTGGTGGCCCAGCCGAGCATCGTGTTCGCCGACGAGCCGACCGGCGCGCTGGACCAGGTCACCGGCGCGCAGGTGATGGAGCTGCTGTCCCGGACGCACCGCGACAGCGGCGCGGCGCTGGTGGTCGTCACCCACGACCCGCAGGTTGCCCGCTGGTGCGACCGCACGGTGCAGGTGCGTGACGGCAAGCTCACGGCAGGTGCGCGATGACGGCCGCGGCCGGCACGCTGGCTCTGGCTTGGCGGCTGCTTCGAGGCGGCGGGCGCCGCGACGCCACCACCCAGGCGCTCGGGGTGCTGGCGTTCGCGGTAGCGACCGGCCTGCTGCTGCTGACTGTGGGGGTCAACGCCGGGTTCGGGGCCCGCTCGGACCGGCAGGCCTGGACGGTGCCGGTCGCCGCCGACGCGGCGGCGACCGCGAGCGCACTGATGGCGACCCGCACCCAGTTCTACGGCGCCCGTCCGGTCACGGTCGTGACCTTGGCCGCCTTGGCCCCGAACACGCCGGTACCGCCCGGCCTGGCCGCGTTCCCCGCACCAGGGCAGGTGTGGCTCTCCCCCGCCCTGGCCGACCTGGTCCAGGCCAGACCCGCCGACCTGGGCGGGCGGTGGCCCGGACTTCTGGCAGGCCAGGTCGGCGCACGAGGGCTGGCCGGCCCCGACCAGCTTCTGGTCGTGGTAGGCGCCGCACCGGACGCCCTTCAGGCGATACCGCCGGTGACCGACGTGCGCAGCCCCGGCACCGGCACCGGCCCGACCGCGGTCACCCGGTTCGCCGACCGCGCCGGAGCAGGCACCGACCGGACCTACGCCGACCTGACGCTCATCGCCTCGGTGCTGCTCGTCGTCCCGCTGTTGACTCTGGGCGGCGCCGCCGCGCGGCTCGGGTTGGCGCGGCACGACCAGCGGCTGGCAGCGCTGCGACTGGCCGGTGCCAGCAGCCGGCAGATCCTCATGCTCGTGGCCGTCGAGGCTGCTGCGGTGGCCCTGGTCGGCGCGGCGCTTGGCGCGCTGCCCTACGCCGCGCTGCTCCCGCTGGTCAGCCGCGTGCCGTTCGGCGGCGGCCGCTGGTATCCCGGCGACCTGTGGCTGGGCGGCCCGCTGCTCGCGGCGGTGCTGCTGGCGGTGACCGCCGGCGGCGTGCTGAGCGCGCTCGTAACGCTGCGCCGGGTCGTGGTCAGCCCGCTCGGGGTGACGCAGCGGCACCGCCGGACGAGCCGGCAGTTGTGGCGGGCGCTGGTGTTCCTGGCTGCGGTCCTCGGCTACCTGCGCCTTTCCCGCAGCAGCGACCCGTCGCTGACCACCCTGGTGGTCGCGTTCGGGATCGTCTTCCTGGCCCTGAGCCTGCTCGGGCCCGCGGTACTGGCGCTGCTCGGCCGCACGATGGTCGCCGGCGCCCGCCGGCCCGCCCGGCTGCTCGCCGGCCGGCGGCTGCTGGACGACCCGCAGGCCGCCTGGCGCACCGTCGGGGGCCTGGCGCTGACTGGCTTCGTCGCCGGGTTCCTCGCGCTGTTCCCCAGCTCCTCGACGCAGATCACCTGGGGCAGCGCCGACACCCTGCAGGTCGCCGTGCCGTCCATATCCGCCGCCGCGGAACGGGGCGCGGCGCAGGCCGCTCTGCGGGACGCGGGGCTGCCCGGGCAGGTCACCGCCGGCCCGGACGGCGGCGCCCTGGTGTTCACCCGCCTGCCCGCCACCGGGGGCGGCACCGCGTACCTGTCGGTGCCGGTCACGCCAATTGACCGGGAACAGGCCCGGACCGTGCTGCACCGGGCGTTGCCTGGCTTGCCGGTCGCCGGCGGCCCGGACCTCGCCGCGCAGGACAACCTGTTCGTCGACGACGTGCACCGCGCCTCGACGGCGATCCTGCTCGCCTCGTTCCTGGTCGCGATTGCCTCCGCCGGCATCACCGCCTGCGCGGCTGTGCTGGACCGGCGCCAGACCTACCGGCAGCTCTACCTCGCGGGCGTGCCGATGAGCCTGCTCGACAAGGCCCGCCGCACCGAGACCACCGCCCCGCTGCTCCTGCTGGTCCTGGGGTCCCTCGCGACAGGGCTGCTCTGCGGCGCCCCGGTCACCAAGCTCGGCCTCGGCAGCAGCGGCCTGAACACCCCGGGGCTCGTGCTGCTTGCCGGCACGGTCCTGACCGGGCTGCTGGGAGTCCGCGCGGCGTCAGCGGCCAGCCGTCCCCTGCTGCGCGCGGTCGCCACGACCCCGACGTAACCGCTTCCGGCTGAGGCACCAAGCCCACCGCCCGTGCCGAACCGTCGTCGACCGGCACCACACCCACACGAAGGACAGTCATGATCGGAAAGGTCCTCACCGGAGCCGTCACCCTCACGGTGCTGCTCGCAGTCCCCATCGGCGCAGAGGTCTACGCCGGGCGCCAGATCCAGGGCGAGGCCCGGCTCGCAGCCGCGCGTCTGGCGCCCGGTGCGAGCGTCGTCCGCGTCGAGCCGCACGGCCGGCCGTTCCTGGCCGCGCTGCTGGGCGACGAGATCAGCTCCGCGTACGTCGACGTCCGCACGCCCGACGGCACCACCCAGCTGATCTTGCAGCGCCTGCACCGTCATACCGGCCGGATCAACACCGTCCTGTGGTTCCCCCGGCTGCCGCAGCCGGTCCCGCTGACACCGGACCTCACCCCCGGCGGCGCCTACACCCCCAGCGGCAGCACCGAACTGCAGGGCCACCAGCTGCACGTCACCTACACCGCCACCATCCACGACGCCGAGGTTCGGGTGCGCCCGAGCAGCGTCACCGTCGACGGCCAGGCCACCGACCTCGCTGCCCTGCCCGCCGCCGACCTCGCCGCACTGACGCCCCCGCCGCTGGCGATGTCCGTGCCTGCCGGCACCGACCTCGCGGTACGTGCCGTGTCCGTCGGCGAGAACTACGTCACCGTCGAGCTGCGCCAGCGCGACGCGACCACCCGGCCGGCCGACACGGTTCCCCCTGCGGCAGTCCCTGTTGCCTAGCCTTCGCTGGTGACGCCGACGGTCGCGGCCCGCAGCGGCCTGGCTCTGGTCCTGACGCTGGCCGGCCTGCTGGACCTGCTCGCCGTCAGCAGTCCCGCCGCGCAGGCCGCGGCGGCTTGCTCGCTGCTGCTCGGTGCGTTCGCCCTGGCCCTGGTGCACCGCCGGAACCGGCTGCCGGCCCGCCGACTCGGGCAGCTGACCGCGGCGTGCGCACTGCTGTCGCTCACCGGCACGCTGGCGCTGCGCCTGACTGCACCCGCGACGCCGACAGGCACGTGGGGGCTGTTCGAGACGACGAGCCTGCTGGTGCTGCTGGGTGTGCTCGCCCGACGCGCCGCCGGAAGGACCGAGGCCTGGTGTCTGCTGCTGGCCGCGCTCGCGGTCGTATCGGCGCCGCAGCGGCTGTCCGGCCCGGACGCGGTCACGTTCAGCCTGCTCGTCGCGCTCGCGGCCGCTTTCGTCGTCGCGGTCGGTCTGCTGCGGCGCGCCGACGACCACCGGGCCGCTGACGCTCTGCGGCAGGTCGTCGCGGACGAGCGCCGCGACATCGCCCGGGACCTGCACGACGACATCGCCCACCACGTGACCGGCATGATCGTCACCGCGCAGGCCGCCGCCTACGCCCCGAACCCGGATTCGTCCGCACAGCAAGCCGCCTTCCGGGCGATCGAGCGCGCCGGCATCGACGCCCTGCAAGCGATGCGCGGGCTGGTCGGCGTGTTGCGGGAACCCGCCGACGGCTACTCGGCGATGCGCGACCAGCCGGCCAGCGCCGCGCTCTGGCCCGCCGACCTGACCGAGATCGTCGACCGGTTCAGCAGCACCAGCGGACTGACAGCCACCCTGTCGATCACCGGGGCGCCAGTGACCGGAGCCCAGCGGCACGCGACGCGCAGGGTCGTGCAGGAAGCGCTCACCAACACCTTCCGGCACGCCACCGACGCCACCTGCGTCGCCGTGCACATCGAGCACGAACCGTCGCAACTGCACATCAGGGTCACCGACGACGGGCAGGTCAGCGCCCGCACCGGGCACACCGCGCCAGGACGGACCGGCGGCTACGGGCTCCTCGGAGTCCATGAGCGGGCCGTCGCGCTCGGCGGCTCCGCTGCGGCCGGACCGCGCGCCGCAGGCGGCTGGCAGGTCGAGGTGACACTCCCCAAGCCAGCACCGGCAGACCCGAGCCGCCAAGCATGACCGTCACCGTCCTGATCGCCGACGACCAGGAAATGGTCCGCACCGGCTTCGCGATGATCCTCGACGCACAGCCCGACCTGCAGGTGGTTGCCACCTGCGCGGACGGGGCCGAAGCCGTCGAGACCGCCCGACGATTGCGCCCCGACGTGGTCCTGGTCGACATCCGCATGCCAAAACTCGACGGCCTGGAAGTCACCCGCGCTCTGGCCGGCCCCGGCGTCACCTCACCAATGCGGGTCGTGGTGGTCACGACCTTCGACGACGACGCCTACGTCGACGCCGCGCTCGACAACGGCGCCCTGGGTTTCCTGCTCAAGGACGCCGGGCCGGCCCTGCTCGTGGAGGCGGTGCGCGCAGCCGCCGACGGCGGAACCCTCATCAGCCCGAGCCTGACCGTCCGGCTCCTGCAGCGACGCACGCCCAGCGCCGCTCGCCCGTCAGGCACCAACACCGAGCCCGGACCCCTCAGCGACCGCGAACTCCAGGTCGTCCGCCTGGTCGCCACCGGCCGCACGAACGCCGAGATCTGCCGGCAGCTGTTCCTGTCACTGGGCACCGTCAAGTCGCACCTGTCCAACGTGCAGACCAAGCTCGGCCTCACCAACCGCGTGCAGGTCGCAGCCTGGGCCTGGAGACACGGCCACCTCCCTTGAGCCGACTCCAGGTCGATCCGCCCGCGCCCAGCAGCCTGGCCGTGTCAGGGCGGATTCCACCGAGCATCGCAACAGGCGTCTCGTCTGGAGGTCGTGATGGCAGGTTCGGGTCGTCCTGGGGTGGAGCCGCTGTCGGAGCAGCGGGCGTGGTTCGTCCGGCTGATCGCGCAGGGGGTGAGCAACACCGAGGCGTGCCGGACGGTGGGTGTCAACCGTCGGACGGGGACACGGTGGCGGTTCGGGCGCAGCGTCCCGACCGCGGCAGGCTCCGTCCGCGAGTATGCGCCGGTGATCACCAAGCCGGTTGTGGTGCTGTCGCCAAGGTTCCTGTCCGCCGACGAGCGGGCGGTCATCGCCCACGAGCACGATCGGGGCAGGACGGTGCGGGCCACCGCGGCGCTGCTGGGGCGCAGCCCGTCGACGGTGAGCCGGGAGCTGCGGCGCAACACCGACCCGGCCGGGGTGTACCGGCCGGCCCTCGCGCACCGGCTCGCTCGGGACAGGCGCCGCCGGCACCGGCGACGGCGCCTTGCCTGCGATGGGGTGCTGCGGGAGTTCGTCCAGCAGCGCCTGGACGTGCGGTGGAGCCCGGAGCAGATCGCGGCCACCCTGCGCCTCGAATGGCCCGACGACCCACGCCGGCAACTGTCCACGGAGAGCCTGTACCAGGCGCTGTATGCCCGCGACGGCGTTCTGGTCCGCAGCCCTGCGTACCGGCCGCCACCAGCGCAGACCCCACCCCCGGGGCGACAGCAGACGCCCCCCGCGGGCTGCCGCAGCCGATGCGTTCGATCGAGCAGCGGCCGGCCCACGTCGCGGACCGGGTCGAAGCCGGGCATTGGGAGGGCGACTGCGTGCGCCACGAGGCGCTGTATAACCGAGCGGGGGTGGAAGACCTTCGCCGTTGTGCTGTCGCAGCAGCGTAACGAAGCTGGGGGCAGCCTGAGCCGAGAGATGTTGGTGAGGGTGGAAAGCAGCCCCGACAACGCCGGGACGGACCAGCACTACCGGATGGTCCGGGTCCGGCAAGCAAGGCAGGAAGGCGTACGA
>JAABUM010002281.1_pt1 | contig 26073 bp, 24 predicted proteins | sample 5559161 | NCBI WGS metagenome assembly JAABUM01 (sample SAMN10711868, study PRJNA513369) | rock metagenome | isolation source: Antarctica rocks | place: Antarctica: Victoria Land, Siegfried Peak nord
GCCTCGCCACCTACCGCTACTACAACATGGACCAGATCGTGGCCCAGGCGCTGGCCACCTTCGAGCGCATCCACGCCGCCCTCCCGCCCCCGACCCGCCAACCCGCCAACCCGACCCGCTCGCCCACCCAGCGCGAACGCGAAGGCGAAGTCGCACTGGGATCGGGCCCGTGAAACGGAAACACTTGGCTCCCTCGCCACCGCGCAGGTGAAGACACGGCGCTTCCTGGTGAGGGGTCCTGGGCAGGCTTGGCCACCCGATGCGGAGAGGCCCGCAGGGACGTCGGGCCGGGAACATAACCGGGGCAGTCGGGATTTTCGCGACATATGCTCGACGCGCGCCATCCTGACCGGCGTTCCCACGGCGGGTTAGCTCGATCCAGCGAGCGAGGTGCGACAAGGTGACGACCGACGACGACCACGAGCAAGCAGCGTTCTCCACTGCGGGCGCGGCTTTGCTCGCCCTGGGGCAGCAACTTCGCGATGTCGGCTATCAGTTCTCTACCGTGACGCCATTGACCCAGGCGAGGGTCAATGGCCGCCCAAGGAACGAATGGGCGAGGGATTATGCCGGTGTGTTCGGTTGGAGCCGCCCTTTTACGGAAAACCTTCTCCCGCGACCGCTGTTCTCGCATCTGCAGGACGCGGGCGTTCTCGTCCCTTATGAGGATGGCTGGCGCTGCACGGTTCGGCTTTCGAGTCTCGGGCAGCAACTCTTTTTCCACTCGGCCTATCCCACCCTTTCGCCCGAGTCCGTCTTCTTCGGTCCCGATACGGTTCGGTTCGCTGGGGCCATAGGGACCCACCTCCGCGTGAGCCGGACCATCGTGACGCGGGCCGTCGACGTCGGGTGCGGCGCAGGACCGGGGGGCATCGCGATCGCCCGGGCCGCGCCGGATGCACACGTGCTCATGGTGGACATCAACGAGGCCGCGTTGTGCTTCTCGCGCATCAATGCGGCGCTCAACCGAACGCCGAACGTCGAGACGCGACGCGGCGACATCCTGAAGGGCACGGAGGGCACTTTCGACCTCATCGTGTCAAATCCACCCTACCTCCTCGATCCCGGCGGGCGTGCCTACCGTCATGGAGGGGGACATCTCGGCGAGGGTTTGTCGCTCGCCATCGTCGAGGCCGCAGTCGCGAGCCTGTCACCCGGTGGAACGCTGCTCCTCTATACGGGATCTGCGATCGTGGACGGTGTCGATGGGTTCCGGACTGCGGCGGAAAGGCTTTTGGCCGGAACCGCCCACCGGTGGTCCTACTTCGAGATGGACCCCGATGTCTTTGGCGAAGAACTCGAAGCCGGGATGTATACCCAAGCCGATCGTATCGCGGCCGTCGTTCTGACAGTGACCAGAGAAGACTGACCATGGAAGTTCCATCGAACCAGCAGGATGCACTCTCGAACCTGGAATTGCAGAGGTCGTTGACGACCTTCAATGCCAGAAGGTTCAGCCCGGCTCTGCCGGACGGCGACTGGCGCGAAGATCTCCGCCAATACGTCGACATGGCGCGCCTGGAAGGCGAGTACCTAGACAGAGAGCGCCAAGGCGTGCGTCTACGCGCCGCCGAAGCGCCGCTGGAGGCCCGCGCCTTCGGTCAATGGTTCGACGATCTGAAACGGACGGGACCCGGCCAGCACGACGTCCTGTTTCCCTGGCTCGCAGAAACGGCCAGCATGGACGACATGAAATGGTTCCTGACCCAGGAAGTCGCGGGCGAGGCCGGGTTCGAGGACTTGACCGCACTCACGCAGGTGAAGCTTCCGGTGCGACCGAAGCTCGAGCTTGCGCGAAACTACTGGGACGAGATGGGGCGTGGCAAACCCAAGGGGATGCATGGGCCGCTGCTCGAGACCCTTGCCCATCGGCTCGGCCTGAAGCCCGACGTGGAAACGACTGTCTGGGAGTCGCTCGCGCTGGCCAACACCATGGCGGGGCTCGCCGCGAACCGCCGCTTCGCCTACCATTCCGTGGGCGCTCTCGGCGTCATCGAGATGACGGCTCCGGACCGTGCCGCTGCTGTCGCGGCCGGCCTGAAACGCCTCGGCGTGCCGACCGGCGACCGGCACTATTTCGATCTTCACTCCATCCTGGATGTGAAACATTCGCTGGCCTGGAATGCCGAAGCCATCTACCCGCTGGTGGAGGGCGAGCCGCGCGTCGCGACCGCCATCGCCGAAGGAGCCCTCATGCGGCTCGAGGCCGGTCGGCGCTGCTTCGAACGGTACCGGAAAGAGTTGGGGCGCTTCGACGAGGCTCTCGCGGCTTGAGGTGACGCGGTGGGTTTGTCCTCCCCTCCGCGGGCGGAAGGACAAACCCAGCCGATAAGGCGTTTCACCGCCTGGACCGGCGGGCCAGGATTGCCGCCGTCACGCCGAGGCCGGCCAAGATGGCCCCGGTCATCGCGGGGTTCAGCGACGCGCGGGTGTAGAGGCTCCTCATGACGTGATGCGGCGAGGATCCGCGCACCGCCCCGTCGCGGCCCGCGGCATAGAGGGCTCCCCCCTGGCCGGAAGCGGGATCGCCTGTTTCCTGCATCCTGGACAGGAGGTGGGCGCCCATCCAATCGGTCGCCAGCGGCAGACGCTTGCGCAGCGAACTCATGAGCTTGCCGCCGCCCCCGACATAGATGTCCCGGGACCCGTGCTCTGCGGCGTGCAGGATGGCATCCGCCACATCCTGCGGGTCATAGACCGGCGGTGGCAGCTTGGGTTGCCGGTCCATGTAATTCTTGGCATGCTCGGGAAAGGGCGTGTCGATCGAGGCCGGCTTGATCAGCGTGACCGAGACGGGGGCGCCCTCCTCTTCCAGTTCCATCCGCAAGGCGTCGGTGAAGCCCTTGATGGCGTGCTTCGAGGCGCAGTACATGCCCTGGACGGGAAAGGCCATGTCGGACGCCACCGAGCCGAGGTTGATCAGCGCCCCTCCGCGCGTCTTCAAATGCCTGAGCGCCACCGTCGAACCATAGACGACCCCCCAGAAGTTCACCTCGAAGAGGCGCCGGTGGTCCGCGTCCGACACGTCCTCGATCCGGCCGAAGATCGACAGACCCGCGTTGTTGACCCAGGTATCGAAGCCGCCATAGGCCCGGATCGTCTCGGCAGCGAGCGTTTCGAGGTCGTCACGGCTGGAGACATCGGTCACGACGTAGCGGGCCTCGCCGCCTCGCTCCTGGATGTCGTGCGCCACATCGGCCAGGATCTTCTCGTTCCGCGAGGCCAGCATCACCTTGGCGCCCCGCTCGGCGGCCGCCAACGCCGTAGCCAGGCCGATGCCGCTGGAAGCTCCGGTGACGACGATGACCTGGCTGGACAGGGGCTTGTGTCGGGGACCCATATGGAGATCCGGAAGGAAATTGAATGACATCGGTGCTGGCCGCTCGTAGGCGGAGCCATCGTCGGCCCTGGCGGGCTGGTCGAGGTAGCGGCCGCGCTCGGGCCGTGCGACGCGGTCGAAGGTCTGCGCCAAGGTGTCGAGCGCTTCCGCCATGGCCTCGCCCTGCATGGCGCGGCCATGGCCGGTGACCACCAGGCGGGGCCGCAGTGCCGCGAGCGTTTCGACCGAGGCGCGGGCCTGGCCCCAGTCGATCGTGAAATAGCAGGGCGGCCCGTGCATCGCCGGGCTCTGGACCGCGACCGCATAGGCGGATTCCTGGGTCGTGGTGACGAAGGCGTCGCCGACGACCAGAGTCCGGTCCGTCTCCCGCCAGAGCGAGACGTGGCCCGGCGCGTGGCCCGGCGTGTGCAGCCAGCGCCAGCCGGGCATTCCGGGCACGCTCCCGTCGGCCGGCAGCGTCCGTAACCGCGACGCGATATCGACGGGTCGCCTCGGATAGAAGCCGGACAGGCTTGCCATGAGGCCGCCGCCCACCGTCGGGTCGCCGGGCGGGTAGGCGGCCGAACCGTCGAGGTAGGGGCGCTCGAGCGCATGGGCATAGACGGGCACGTCCCAGGCTTCCGCCAGGCCCTCCAACGCACCGACGTGGTCGAAATGGCCGTGCGTCAGGACGATTGCGGAAGGCCGGGCGCCTGCCCCGAAGCGGGCCTCGGCGGCCGCGGTGATGAGGGACTTGGTTCCCCATAGCCCAGCGTCGACCAGAACCCAATTGCGGTCGCCCGCGCCGGGCGGTCCGACGAAGACCACGTTCACGATCACGAGCCGCCGATAAGCGATGTCGGGCGCTATCTCGTGCAGGCCGTCATCCCGGTCGCGTTCGGGAGCGTGGGCGCTTGTCTCGAGGGGGATCTGCTGCACCATGGCCAGCCTTCCGTTCGGATATCGGGCGAGGTTGAGGAATCGGCGTCGTCTCGGCGCCGGCGGGAGCCCGCGCGAGCGGGACAGCTGCGGCGCCGGTCCGATGTCGGGGCGGCGTGGAACGATGCCGCACGTCGTCGCGACGTCGGTCGACCCCCGAGCAGTCCTGCGTGGCTTACGCCACGGTTGATTTCCCTTTATTCAAAGCGAAATCAACGCTGCTGGACATTCCAGGGGTAAGCAGGCTCGCAACAACCTGCTTAGATGTGGGCGGCCGCCATCGGCGTGCCAGTCGAACGCTGCCCGGACGTCCAGGGCCGGAGCGGGCCGGGGATGCGGAAGTCGGCCGGCACCGCGAAGCCGGATGCCGCGCCCCGCATCGCGGCGGCCGGGCGCGGGAAACCGCTACGGGCCCGGTAGTCGAAACGTCCCGGACGGGCCAGGCGCTTGTCGGCCGTCAGACCTTGGGCACAGATCGCGTCGAGCACCGTCACGCCCAAGACCGCGGCGGTCGCGACCGCTAGGTTGGCCTTCTGCGGATTGTCGTTCCCGAACCCCGTCGCCAGCGTCGCGATATCGATCGCGTCGCCGCCGACCCGGCCCCAGATCCAGGGCGTCGGGTCATGGCTCATCAGGATGGCGATGCCGGTTGCGACTTCGCGGGCGCCGTAGGCCTGGACCAGCGTCTCCCGCCCACCCAAGCCCAAGACCCGGCAGAGGTCGCGAGCGGCGACGAGTTCGGCCAGGCCGAGCCCGAGGGAGAACCAGCCGAGGCTTCTCGCCAAGGTCTCGTGACCGGAATGGGCACCCCGGCCGGTCGCGCCGCGCATCGCCGGGCTCGAAGGGACGCGGCTCATGGCTTGATCACCACTTTGATGCACCCGTCCTGCTTGTCGCGGAACGTGCGGTACATCTCGGGTCCGTCCTCCAGACCGACCGTGTGGGTGATCACGAAGGAGGGGTCGATCTGCCCTTCCTCGATCCGTCGGAGCAGATCATCCGACCAGCGGTTGACGTGCGTCTGGCCGGTGCGGACCGTCAGACTCTTGTTCATGAGGGCGCCGAACGGGATCTTGTCGAGCAGGCCACCGTAGACGCCTGGGATCGAGAGCACGCCGGCCGGCCGGCACGCCATGATCATCTGCCGGAGCACGTGCGGCCGATCCGTCTCAAGCATCATGGCCTGTTTGGCGCGGTCGTAGATGGCGTCGATCGAGCCGGTCGCATGCGCCTCGAGCCCAACCGAATCGATGCATTTCTCCGGGCCTTTGCCGTTCGTCATGTCGTTGAGGCGGCCGACGACGTTGCTCACCTCGTCGAAATCGATCGTCTCGGCGCCGCCGGCTTCCGCCATCGACAGGCGCTCGGGAACGCGGTCGATGGCGATCACGCGCTTCGCCCCGAGCAGGATCGCGGAGCGGATCGCCATTTGACCGACCGGCCCGCAGCCCCAGATCGCAACCGTGTCGTCGGGCTGGATGTCGCATTGCACCGCGCCCTGCCACCCGGTGGGGAAGATGTCGGACAGGAACAGCAGTTTCTCGTCGGAGAGGCCGCTCGGCACCTTGATATGGGTCGCGTCGGCAAAGGGGACTCGGAGGTATTCCGCCTGGCCGCCCGAATAGCCCCCCGTGAGATGCGTGTAGCCGAACAGGCCCGCGGTGGCGTGGCCGAAGGCGGTATCGCCCAGCGCCTTGTTGCGGTTCGTGCGCTCGCACACGGAGAAATTGCCGCGCCGGCACTGCTCGCATTCGCCGCAGATGATCGTGAACGGGACCACGATGCGGTCGCCGACCTTCAACGCCTTGTTGTCGTTGCCGACCTCGACGACCTCGCCCATGGTCTCGTGGCCCAGGATGTCGCCCGACTTCATGCCGGGCATGAAGTGGTCGTAGAGGTGGAGGTCGGAGCCGCAGATCGCACAGCTCGACACTTTGATGATGGCGTCGCGTCCATGCTCGATCTTTGGATCGGGAACGGAGTCGCAGCGGATGTCCTCCGTGCCGTGCCAGACAAGAGCTTTCATCGGTCGCCTTCCTCCTCGAGCCGCAACGGTGACGGCCTGTCCGCAGCCAACTCGCAGCACCCAGGTGCTGTTCACCAGCATTCGGAAAGCTTGCGGACGAGACCGCAGGACTGTCCACCCCCGAGACCAGGTCGGCTGCTCACGCGGCGAACCGCCGATCCTCGTCGCGCGCGTAGGCCCGGCAGTGCTCCAGATAGGCCGCTTCGTGGACGGCCATCAGCTGGACGACGCTGGACCAGAGCCAGGACGGCGCGTCGAGCCCGTCCACATGACGGCTGCGGCCCAACTCACGCCCCCGGGCGCCCCGGGCAGCCGCGTCCATCTGGCTCGCATGCGCTTGGCCGACCACCGAGGCGAGATAGCGGGCCGCCTCTACGGCCTCCTTGGGCGAGAGTTGGTCGATCTCGAGCTTCAGGTCCTGCGGCAGGAGTTCACGCATGACCACCGGCCTGCCCAGCAGGCGACCGGCCAGCATGCGCTCGCCCAGGAACGGCGCGAGGCTGCGTGCGCCTTCGACGACGCGCACGGCATCGTCGCCCGGCATCGCCGCACCCGATGCGCGCGGCGCGGCGGCCTGCACGGCCTCCTTGATGTCGACGAGGCAGAGCTTCTCATCGCGGCCATGACCGACCCCGAGCAGGACCGCGTAGCGCAACCGCCCGAGCGAACTGCAGCCCTTCACCCAATAGGCCACGTCGTGCACCGTGAGATGCTGGCCGTGGCCGGGATGCAGCGCCGCCATGAATGCGCGCAGCCGATCGCCTTCGAATAAAGCGCCGATCTCGTGCTGCTCCTCGTCCGAGAGCGCCCAGAACTTGTCGCCGAGCGGGATCGAGGGCTTGACGTTCCTGATCCGCTCGCGCGCGAGATGCTTCCACTTGCGTCCGAGCGCATGCCCGATCAACGTCCGAATGACTTCCGGTGTCGGCTCCATGCTGCCCGTGCCCCCGTCCTGGAAACCGGACAGCGCAAGCCCGTAACCCTCCGTCATCTCCTCGATCATATGGGCCGTGGTCACGCCCGGGAGGTCGGAGCCGCGCGCGGCCGTCGCGAGCGAAAGGCCGAGGCGGATCAAGTCGTGCGCCGGGTTGCCGACGACGGTCTGGTCGAGGTCCCTGATCTGGACCGCGATATGACCCTTGGCGTCCGCAAGCGGCCCGAGGTTGCCGAGATGACAATCACCGCAGATCCACACCGGCGGCCCGGCCGGCAAGCTCCGCTCGCCGCTCGTCTGCAGCCAATCATAGAAGTTGCGCGTGCTGCCGCGAACGAAGGCATGGGCCGAGCGTGCCATCTTCATGTCGCGCCGGGCCGTGAGGATCGGAAAGCGTTCGGTCGCGTCAGGCGAGTGGTGCTGCGGCACGGCTTATCGAGACTCCGGGACATGATCGCTCGAGAATGTTTCGAGCCAGCGGGCAGAACCACCACCGGTAACGGACGATCCGCGATCCGCGGAACGTCGGGCCGCCGATGCAAGAGCACGGCGCCGAAGGGCTTCACCTCATGCAGGGCTGCTCAGCCGCGACCCTCGAGGTCCCGCAACATCGCCGGCACCTCGCCGGCAAGGTCACGGGCCAGGAACCCAAGCGGCCCGTCCCGCTCCGCGAGCCGACGGCCCGCTTCGCCGTGCAGGTGGACGCCCCACAAGGCCGCCCGCATGACATCGGCTCCACGGGCCAGCAGTCCGGCGACGAGGCCGGCCAGGACGTCGCCCGAGCCCGATGTAGCCAGGCCGACACCGCCGCCTTCGTACAACCAAGCGGTGCCGTCCGGGCCGACGATCCAGCTCTGGGCTCCCTTCATGACCACGACGGCTCCCAGCAACTCCGCTGCGGCATGGGCGGCGGCGAGCGGATCGGCCTCGATGTCATCGCGGCTTTTCTCCAGCAACTGCGCCATCTCCCCCGCATGCGGGGTGATCACGCTCCGTCCTTCGCAGGACCGGACATCGTGGGCGTGGGGCCGAAGGTCACACAACGCCGCTGCATCGAGGACGAACGAAGAAGACGATGCTCCCGAGCAAAGCGCCGCCGTCAAGGACGTCGTGGCTCGCCCTTCGGTCATTCCGGGACCGATGAGAACGGCGCGGGCCTTCCTGGCGGTGGAGAGCAGTCGAGACTCGGCGGCAGCATCGTCGACCCCTCCGTCGGCCGTCTCGGCAAGCCCGATCACCATGGCCTCGGGAACCGCCAGGCCCAGGCCGACCGCCGCGCTTCTCACCGTGGCGATCTGGAGTTTCCCGGCGCCGGCCCGCAAAGCTGCTGTGCCGGCGAGCGCCGCCGCCCCGGGGACTTCGATCGAACCGGCGATCACCAGCACCTGCCCTCGCTCGTCCTTGCTGCCCTCCCGGGGCTGCGGGAGCGGCATGGTGCGGAGCACGTCGGAGGTGATCGTGAAACTCATCGTGCGGCCACGTTGGCATCGGGCTCGGAGGTCACCGGTTCCCCTCCTTGTTCGACCGGAGCGACGAAATTGTAGCGCAGCAGATCGAGCTTCCCGCCCGCGCCTCCATTCGCATCGAACCTATATTCCGTGACCGAGCAGTTGGCGACGTCGCCCTCTGCATCGACATCGAGGATCTGCTGTTCGGTCAGGTTCTCGATCAGGTAGCGCAGGCACAACACCACCACCTGATGCCCGACGACGAGAACCCGCTTGCCGCGATGGTGCAGCGAGATCGTATCGAGCGCGCTGCGCAAGCGCAGGATGACATCGCACCAACTCTCGCCGGCCGGTGGCCGATGATAGAACTTGCCGAGCGTCCGCCGGAATTCGGCCTGATCCGGGTAGAGTTCCTTGACTCCGGCCTGGGTGAGCCGGTCGAGCACGCCGAGTTCCTTCTCCCGCAGACGCTCGTCGACGGTAAACGGACAGGCATCGTCGCTCAGGCCCCCCGCGGCGCGGATGAGCAGCGCCGTGCTCTGTGCCCGGCGATAGGGCGACGCGAGGACGACCTCGGGACGGTCCGCGGCCGGCATCGCGGCGAACCAGCGCCCCAAGGCCTGGGCCTGGCGTTCCCCGAGGGCGCTCAGGGGAACGTCGACGTCCCGTTCCGCGATGTCGATGTGCGTCGATCCCGCATTCATCGCCGCATCCCTGGCGACGTTGCCGGCGCTTTCGCCGTGGCGCACGATCCAGATCCAACTCGGCCATCGTTGCGACATTCGGCACCTTACAGCAATATGCCGCGCCAACGCTTCCTTTCGATGAAGAGTTCGGCGCCACGGAAATATCGAAGTGACGCACGCCGCGGCGTTGCCCTCGGCCGCATCGGCATCGGACCATGCGTCCTCCTCAGCCGCTTGAGCGTTGACCGAACCCGGGCCGGCTGGACCGCCCTGGGTGGAACATCCCACCATGGAGACGTCCGATGAACGATCCGAAAATCCAGGGGCAGACCCGCCCGACGCAACCGCCGTCCGTTCACCCCGGCACCGATAAAGGGAAGCCCGGACCGGCGGAACAGACGCGGGACGACGAGGCCCACGACGTGGAGAAGATGCCGACGATCGGCAGCCCCGATCACGCGTCCGACCCGATCCAAGCGCCGTCCCCGGTCACGCCGCGGCGCAAGTAGGACGGCACGGCCGCACGCTGCTGCGACAGCCCATAAGGACGCGATAGCAGGCCGCAAGCCACGCCGGCCTTCGTTCACGGCTGCGCTCAGCACGTGAACGGTGCGCGTCCGGACAGCGGAACGGAGTCGCGCCGCGATCGTTCCACATTCTTCAGAAGCTGGGAGGCCACAATGGGCAAGGGACTGCTACTCTGGTTGATCGGCGTGCCGATCCCCGTCATCATCGTGCTGTACCTGATCTTCCATCACTGAAGACGGCTCGCCCCGATGGGGCTAAGGCATCGAAGCCGCCCTTATGTCTCGGGATCGACGTCCGATGTCGATGAATACATTGTAGACGAGCCTGTCGGTGGCCGGCGGAGCTGACTGTTCCAGCGAAGCCCCCGGCTTCTACTTCGATGTCGCCGACAGGTTCATCAACGCCAGGGGATTGGCCGCGCCTCCGAACACGGTCGACGGCATCTGGCCGTTCCAGCGATGTGCGGTCTCATAGGAGACGACGTTGGGATTGCCCGTGACGGCACCGCCGACCTGCTGGATGACACGGGCCTGAGCGTCGCCCAGCAGGGTGGTGGCCTGGGCGTCGCCCTCGGGGCGCAGAATGGCGGCTTCGCGCTGTGAGCGCGCCTGCGCGATCGTGGCCTAGGCTTCCCTGTTGGCCCGCGCGACGTGCACCGCCGCTTGCGCGTCGGCCTGGACCTTCTGCTGCTCGCCTTCGTAGCGAACCTTCACGACCGTGTTCTCGGCGCGGATCGCGTCGTTCTTGGCCTGGACCGCGGCTTCGACCGAGGCCTGGAAGCTGGGACTATAGCTGATGCAGCTGAGCTGCAGGTCGGTGATCTCGAGACCGAAGATGGTCTGCAGCGCAGTGCCCACTTCCTTGCGGATCGCGCCCGCGATCTGCTCCCGGTTAGCCGAGATCCCGACGGTGTTCTGCGTGGAGAACACCCGCAGGACGCGATCGGCCAGCACAGGCCGGATATTCTCGACGATATCGATAGTGCGGCCGCGACGGACCGGGCGCGGTCTGGCCGTTCCACGGGGGTTGGTGATCGGTCGGCAGCATGTTCATCGCGGGCGTTTTCTCGTGAGGCGGTTCGTCCAGCCAACATCGACTATAGAACAGAGCGCATGCAGATCCCATGCTGCAGAAGGTGGGTTTTATCAATAATTCGTGGGTATCGGCCCAGCTTGCATACCGTCGGTCCGCTCATCGACGGGTCGGCCGAACAGGCGATCTTTATGGAATCTTTATACGGGGGGCGCGACGTCTCTCTCGAATTCCTATGCGGGTTCTGCAATGTAGGTGGGTGCCGAACCCCGCTGGCCGCTTCGTCAGCCGGCGATGGTCCGGATGCGATGTCGGTCGGATGGCGGCAACATCGTTTGGAGAGAGACTTCCAATGCTGGACGCAATGTTCATCGTGGGTGAGCTCGCGTTCTTCGCGATCTCGATCGGATACACTATCATCTGCGACCGGCTTTAGGAGCGAGCGATGCTGTTCGATTATGTGCTTGGCGGGCTCGTGACCATCGGCCTGCTCATCTATCTCACCTACGCCCTCGTCCGCCCCGAGCGGTTCTGAAAGTTCTCGCCATGACCGCCAACGGCTGGATCCAGATCGCGATCTATTGCGCCATCATCGTCGCGCTCGTGAAGCCGCTCGGGCTTTACATGACGCGTGTGTTCACGGGAGAGCGGACCTTCCTCTCGCCGGTGCTCCACCCGCTTGAGCGCGGATTGTACCGGCTCTCGGGAATCGATGAGGGCCACGAGCAGAGCTGGATGGCCTACCTCGTCGCCATGATCTATCTCCACGTCGGCGGCTTCCTGATCCTCTACGCGCTCATGCGGCTCCAGAACGTGCTGCCCTACAACCCGGCGGGCCAAAGCGCCGTGGCGCCGGACCTCGCCTTCAACACCTCGGCGAGCTTCATCACCAACACCAACTGGCAGAACTACGGCGGCGAAAGCACGCTGTCCTATCTGACGCAGATGTTGGGGCTGACCCACCAGAACTTCCTGTCGGCCGCGACCGGCGTCGCGCTTGCCGTGGCGATGATCCGCGGCTTCGCCCGCGCTTCGGCCAAAACCCTCGGCTCTTTCTGGGTCGACGTCACGCGCTGCACACTCTACGTGCTCTTGCCGATCTGCATCCCCTATGCCCTGTTCCTGGTGTGGAGCGGGATGCCGCAGACGCTCGGCGCCTATGTCGATGCCACCACGCTCGAGGGCGCCAAACAGACGATCGCGCTGGGACCGGTTGCGAGCCAGGTCGCGATCAAGATGCTGGGAACGAACGGCGGCGGCTTCTTCAATTCCAATGCGGCCCACCCGTTCGAGAACCCGACCGCCTTCGGCAACTTCATTCAGATGGTTTCCATCTTCTCGATCGGCGCGGCCCTCACCAACGTCTTCGGCCGCATGGTGGGCGATCAGCGCCAGGGGTGGGCCTTGTTCGCCGCCATGGGCCTGCTCTTCCTGGCCGGGATCTTCGTGGTCTACCCCGCGGAGGCGGCCGGCAACCCGCTCCTCCACGCGTTGGGGCTCGATGGCGGCAACATGGAGGGCAAGGAAGTCCGTTTCGGCATTCTCGCCTCTTCGCTTTTCGCCGTCATCACCACTGACGCCTCGTGCGGCGCCGTGAACGCCATGCACGACTCGCTGACGGCGCTCGGCGGGATGATCCCGCTCATCAACATCCAGCTCGGCGAGGTCATCTTCGGCGGCGTGGGTTCGGGTCTCTACGGCATGCTGATCTTCGTGGTGGTGGCGATCTTCGTGGCCGGGCTGATGGTCGGGCGCACGCCCGAGTATCTGGGCAAGAAGATCGAGTCCAAGGAGGTCAAGATGGCCATGCTGGGTATCCTGATCCTGCCCTTGATGATGCTCGGCTGGTCGGCGGTGGCAACGATCATCCCGTCGGCGGTCGCCGCCACCAACAATCCCGGCCCGCACGGGTTCTCGGAGATCCTCTACGCCTATACGTCCGCGACGGGGAACAACGGTTCGGCCTTCGCCGGCCTGTCCGCCAACACGCTGTTCTACAATGTCACGCTGGCGATCGCGATGCTGGTCGGGCGCTTCTTCGTCCATATCCCGGCGCTCGCCATCGCGGGCTCGCTCGCGGCGAAGAAGAAGGTCCCGACATCGGCCGGCACCTTCCCGACCCACGGCGGCCTCTTCGTCGGACTCCTGGTCGGCGTCATCCTGATCATCGGCGGCCTGACGTTCTTCCCGGCGCTGGCTCTCGGTCCCATCGTCGAGCATCTCGCCGGCTCCGCCGGGCAGACCTTCGCCTCCGCGCCCTGACGGCCCGGGATCTTTCGCCCCGGTTTCGGGTGAGCGCCACCCGCGCTCACCCGTCCATTCTCCCGCGAGCGCCTTCGGCGTCCGCCGAACACAAAGCGAGCCGCCGGCTCACCGACCCCGTCCCTGTCCTTTCGTATCCGGAGCCATCCCATGGCCAAGGCTCAATCCAGCATCCTCGACGCCAGCATCCTCGGGCCGGCGGTCGGCGGCGCCTTCAGGAAGCTCGACCCGCGACTCCAGATCAAGAACCCGGTCATGTTCGTGCTGGAGGTCGTGGCGGCTCTGACGACCGTTCTGCTCGTCCGCGACGCCGTGACCGGAGGGCCGTTCCTCGGCTTCTCATTCCAGATCGTGCTCTGGCTCTGGTTCACGCTGCTGTTCGCCAACTTCGCCGAAGCCACGGCCGAGGGACGCGGCAAGGCCCAGGCCGAGAGCCTGCGCCGCACCCGCACCGAGACCCAGGCCAAGCTGCTGGGCGGTGCAGCCGCGGCGGTCGGCGGCCCGCGGACCGGCTACAAGATCATGGCCGGCGCCGGCCTCAAGGTGGGAGACGTCGTGCTGGTCGAGGCCGGCGACATCATCCCGTCCGACGGCGAGGTGATCGAGGGCGTCGCCTCGGTCAACGAGGCCGCCATCACGGGCGAAAGCGCGCCGGTGATCCGCGAGTCGGGCGGCGACCGCTCCGCCGTGACGGGTGGCACCCAGGTGCTGTCCGACTGGATCAGGGTCCGCATTACGGCGGCCGCCGGCTCCACCTTCATCGACCGGATGATTGCGCTCGTCGAGGGCGCCGAGCGTCAGAAGACGCCGAACGAGATCGCGCTCAACATCCTGCTGGCCGGGCTGACCATCATCTTCGTCTTCGCGGTCGCGTCCATCCCGTCCTTCGCGGCCTATGCGGGCGGCTCGATCCCGATGATCGTGCTGGTGGCGCTGTTCGTGACGCTGATCCCCACCACCATCGGGGCACTGCTGTCGGCCATCGGCATCGCCGGCATGGACCGCCTCGTGCGCTTCAACGTGCTGGCCATGTCGGGCCGTGCCGTCGAGGCGGCGGGCGACGTCGACACGCTTCTCCTCGACAAGACCGGGACCATCACGCTCGGCAACCGCCAGGCGACCGAGTTCCGTCCCGTGCGCGGCGTCACCGAGGCGGAGCTCGCCGACGCGGCCCAGATGGCGTCGCTGGCCGACGAGACGCCGGAAGGGCGCTCGATCGTCGTGCTGGCCAAGGAACAATACAACATCCGGGCCCGCGACATGGGCAGCATCAATGCGGCCTTCGTGCCCTTCACGGCGCAGTCGCGCATGAGCGGGGTCGACATCGGTGGCTCCTCGATCCGCAAGGGCGCCGTCGACTCCATCCTGGGCCAGGTCCAGGCGATCCCGGCTCCGGCGGCCCGGGGGGGCGCCGCACTGGCGCTGAAGCCCGCGGTGGCCGCGGACGCCGTGCGGGAGATCCAGAGCATCGCCGACGAGATCGCAAAAGCCGGCGGCACGCCGCTCGCAGTGGCGCGCGACGGGCGGCTGCTCGGCGTCATCTACCTCAAGGACATCGTGAAAGGCGGCATCCGGGAGCGCTTCACGGAACTGCGCCGCATGGGCATCCGCACCGTCATGATCACGGGCGACAATCCGATGACCGCGGCCGCGATCGCGGCCGAGGCCGGGGTCGACGACTTCCTGGCCCAGGCCACGCCGGAGGACAAGCTGGCGCTGATCCGCACCGAGCAGGCCAAGGGCAAGCTGGTCGCCATGTGCGGCGACGGCACCAACGACGCGCCCGCGCTCGCCCAGGCCGACGTGGGCGTGGCCATGAACACCGGCACGGTCGCGGCCCGCGAGGCCGGCAATATGGTCGACCTCGATTCCGATCCGACGAAGCTCATCGAGATCGTCGAAATCGGCAAGCAGCTGCTGATGACCCGGGGAGCACTCACCACCTTCTCCATCGCCAACGACGTCGCCAAATATTTCGCCATCATCCCGGCGATGTTCCTGGCCTTCTACCCGCAACTCGCGGCCCTCAACGTCATGCGGCTGTCCTCGCCGCAGAGCGCCATCCTGTCGGCCATCATCTTCAACGCGCTCATCATCATCGCGCTCATTCCCCTGGCTCTGAAAGGCGTCAAGTTCCGGGCCATCGGCGCGGGGGCGCTGCTGTCGCGCAACCTGTTGATCTACGGCCTCGGCGGCATCGTGGTGCCGTTCATCGGCATCAAGGCCATCGACCTCCTGGTCTCCTCCCTCCACCTCGCCTGAGCAGAGCATCGCAAGCCTGCTTATACCCCGAAGTCATCGCATCAGTCGGACTCGTCCCATGCTCAGACAAATCCGCCCCGCCCTCGTGTTCCTGGTCGCCCTGACCCTGATCACCGGCCTCGCCTATCCGCTCGCCATGACGGCGCTGGCCGGAATCCTGTTTCCCTACCAGGCGCAGGGTAGCCTCCTCGTCGACAAGGACGGGCACACCATCGGCTCGGACCTGATCGGTCAGGCCTTCGCCAGCGACCGCTTCTTCCATGGGCGCCCCTCGGCCACGACGGAGCCGGACCCCAAGGACCCGACCAAGACGGTGCCGACGCCTTATGCGGCGGACAGTTCGGGCGCGTCGAACTATGGTCCCACCAACAAGGCGCTCATCGATCGGGTCCAGGGTGATCTGGACAAGCTCAAGGCCGAAAACCCCGGAGTCCCGGTGCCGATGGACCTCGTCACCACGTCGGCCTCGGGACTCGACCCGCATATCTCGCCCGAAGCTGCGCTGTTCCAGGTGCCGCGAATCGCCAAGGCGCGTAAGATCCCCGCGGATCGCGTTCAAGCGCTGGTTCAGGACCATGTCGAGGGTCGCACGTTCGGGCTGTTCGGCGAGCCGCGCGTGAACGTCCTGGCGCTGAACGTGGCACTCGAGGCGCTCGCTCCGAAATAATCGTACCCAGTTCGACGATGAACGGCAGGCTCACGCGAACGGAACGAAGCTGACCTCCAAGCGACCGCCAAGCGCTTTGGCGGCCTGTTCCAAGCGATCAAGCTTTGTCCTGTGCGCGGGATCCAGAATTCGGCGGATCTCGCTTTCGTCGACCTTCAGTTTTCCGGCAAGAGCGACGCGGGTGACGTTGCCTCGCCGAAATGCATCATAGACGGCGGCCTTAGCCGCCATCTCGGCCGGGGGAGCGATGATATGGGCATCGGGAACATCTTGGGACGGAGCGGGAATAGGCTCCATATCCCGAATTCGCCCGCGCAACGCTTCGCGCAAGCAATCGACGGCCGCGTGGGCCGCATCAGCTACTGTCGTTCCGAACGTCAGGGCTTCGGGAAGATCTGGGAATCGTACGATATACGACCCCTCCGATCCACACTCGATGATTGCAGGATAATTATAGCTGGGCATAACGACTCTCTATTATGGTGGCTCGGGAGAGCACCGCTCTCCCGAGCCAGATTGTCAAACGATGCCTTTCTTCATCCCTAGTTGCTTAAGAACCGCATCAATATAATCATTTGTAAGTTCACCATTCTTTATATACAGTTTTCAAATCGCCGATGTAAACGGTTCCGTGGCTGCCCTTTCCTTCGCCAGAGTTCCAGTCATATCGGATGGCAGCATTTCTACAATGCTTCTTCAATTTTCTAAGCAACTGCCCTCTATTCATGACCTTTCCTTGATGAATTCGACAAGGCCCCTCGTCAGCCGAGATTTCAGCAGCGGGCCATTCCGCTGAGGGTAGAGAGTATCGGGCAAAAAAGCCCGGTTGTCAAGTCGTCGGGCAGAATTGTCCGGCGATGTTCGCCAAGCATCCAGGCGCTGCACATGCCGCGTCTTACGCAGGTCAAGTTCGGGGCTATAAGAGTGACGATGGCGGACCGACATGATCGCGACAAGCGCCCCTCGCCCGATGCCCTGATGGCCGAGGCGCGACGCGATGGCGGCGGTCGCGGCCGGCTCAAGATCTTCCTCGGGGCGGCGCCCGGCGTGGGCAAGACCTACGAGATGCTCACGACCGCACGCGCCAGGAAACGCGAGGGACTCGACGTCGTCGCCGGCGTGGTCGAAACGCATAACCGAGCCGAGACGGAAGCCCTGGTCGAGGGGTTGGACATGCTGGGCCGCCGCAAGGTCGAGTACAAGGGCGGCACGCTGGACGAGATGGACCTCGATGCCCTGATCGCGCGTCATCCGCAGATCGCGCTCGTGGACGAACTCGCCCACACCAATGCTCCCGGCAGCCGCCATCCCAAGCGGTATCAGGACGTCGAGGAACTGCTCGCTGCCGGCATCGACGTCTTCACCACGCTCAACATCCAGCACGTCGAGAGCCTGAACGACGTCGTGGCGCAGATCACCCGGGTCCGCGTTCGCGAGACGGTGCCCGATTCGGTGCTCGACGGGGCCGACGACATCGAAGTCATCGATATCGCGCCCGAGGACCTGCTGCAGCGGTTGAGGGAGGGCAAGGTCTACCTGCCCCGTCAGGCCGAGCGGGCGCTGAAGCATTTCTTCTCGCCCGGCAACCTCACGGCGCTGCGGGAACTCGCGCTACGCCGCACGGCGCAGCGCGTCGACGACCAACTCCTGACCCACATGCAGGCCCATGCCATCGCGGGCCCTTGGGCAGCGGGCGACCGGGTCATCGTGTGCGTCAGTGAGGATCCGCGCTGTGCCGGCCTCGTGCGCTATGCCAGGCGGCTCGCCGACCGCCTGCGCGCGCCCTGGATCGCGCTCTCGATCGAATGCCGCCGCAGCCTGCAGCTTTCCCATGTCGAGCGCGACCGCGTGGCCGATACGCTGCGCCTGGCCGACCGGCTCGGCGGCGAGGCCGTCACGGTGCCGAGTGCCGGCCGGCGCGTCGCCGACGATGTCATCGCCTATGCCAGGGAGAACAACGTCACCCATATCGTGACCGGAAAGTCCGAGCGCTCGACGCTGTTCGAGCTGATGAACGGCTCGGTGGTGCACGATCTCGTCCGCCGGTCCGGCAACATCAGCGTCCACGTCATCTCGGGCGACGCGATCGAGGGCGCCGAGCCGGTCCCGAAGAAGACCGTCCGGGCCGCGCCGGAGGGATCTTCCGTCGATGCCAAGCCCTATCTCGCGGCGGCCCTGGCGGTCGCCGTGGCGCTCGGCGTCTCCGAGATCGTGCAGCGGTTCTTTGCCGTGCAGAGCGTGGAAGTCGTGTTCCTCACGGCCGTCGTCGTGGTAGCGGTGCGCTTTGGGCTTTTCCCCTCGTTGGCGGCCGTGATCGGCGGATCGCTCTGCTACAACTTCTTCTTCCTGCCGCCGATCTATACGTTCACGATCGCCGACCCGAGCAATATCGCGGCCCTGTTCTTCTTCACGGTCGTGGCGGTCCTCGTGTCGAATCTCGCGTCGCGGACACGGTCGGAAGCCGTGATCGCCCGCGGACGGGCCCGTGCGACGGAAGCGCTCTACGGCTTCAGCCGCAAGCTCGCCGGCTGCGGCAACCTCGACGATGTCCTGTGGGCGACGGTCTTCCAGATCGCCTCGATGCTGAAGGTCCGGGTCGTGATGCTCCTGCCGGAAGCCGGGCGCATCGTGGTCAAGGCCGGCTACCCGCCGGAGGACCAGCTCGACGAGGCCGACATCGGGGCCGCCAAATGGTGCTTCGACAACGACCGCGCCGCCGGCCGGAGCGCCGACACCCTGCCTGGAGCCAAGCGCCTGTTCCTGCCGATGCACACGGGCCGGGGGGCCATCGGGGTCATCGGCATCGACAGCGATGCGCCCGGCCCGATCCTGACGCCGGAGCGGCGACGCCTCCTCGACGCCCTCATCGACCAGAGTGGGCTCGCGGTCGAGCGCGTGAAGCTCGTCGAGGACCTCGACCGTGCCAAGCTTCTGACCGAGACGGACCGGCTTCGGCAGGCGCTGCTCACCTCGATCTCGCACGACCTCAGGACGCCGCTCGCTTCCGTGCTCGGCGCCGCCAGCACGTTGAGGGACCTCGACGGTGCGCTCGACAAAGCCACCAAGGTCGATCTCCTCGCCACCGTGATCGACGAAGCGGAACGCTTGAACCGGTTCATCGCCAACCTGCTCGACATGACGCGGCTCGAGGCGGGTGCGGTCGCGCCGAACCTCGCCGGGCACGACATCGGCGAGATCGTGGGCACCGCTCTCAGGCGCGCCGGGAAGATCCTCAGCGTCCACAAAGTCGAGGTCGAGATCGCGCCCGACCTGCCGACGCTCGATCTCGACGCGGTCCTGTTCGAGCAGGCCCTGTTCAACCTCCTGGACAATGCCGCGAAATACGCGGTCGAGGACACGACGATCCGCATCCAGAGCTGGCAGGATCGCGGGCAGATCCACCTCCAGATCCTGGATGAGGGGGACGGCATCCCGTCCGACGACGTCGAGCGCATCTTCGACAAGTTCTATCGTGCCCGGAAGGGGGATCGGGTGCGGGCCGGGACTGGACTCGGGCTGGCGATATCCCGCGGCTTCGTCGAGGCCATGGGGGGGACCATCACGGCCACCAACCGCACCGACCGGAAAGGGGCCGCCTTCACCCTCACCTTCCCGGTGCCGATAGCGAGCCGCCGTCAGAGCAGCGCCCGCATGAGGGTCTCGACATGACTGCATCACCCATGCGACTTCCGGCAAAGGCAGGTGCGACGATGAAGCCGCCGCTCCCGGGGATGCCCTGAGCATGTCCCCCATCCGCATCCTGGTGATCGACGACGAGCCTCCCATCCGCAAGCTGCTCCGCATGGGACTGTCCTCGCAAGGCTATCACATCCTGGAAGCTCCCGACGGACGGGCGGCGCTCGATCTTCTCGGACGAGAGAAGCTCGATCTCGTGATCCTCGATCTCGGCCTTCCCGACATGAAGGGGCACGAACTGCTGCGCATCATCCGCGAGCGCGACGAGAATATTCCGGTCGTGGTTCTGTCGAGCCGCGGCGACGAGGCCGGCAAGGTCGAGGCGTTCGATCTCGGCGCCGACGATTACGTGACGAAGCCGTTCGGCATGAACGAACTGCTGGCCCGCCTGCGTGCCGCACTGCGCCACCAACTCGCGGTCCAGGGCGAGCGTCCCATCTTCAGGGTCGACGAACTCTCGGTCGATCTCGTCCGCAGGATCGTCAAGAGGGCCGATCACGACGTCAAGCTCTCGCCGAAGGAATACGAGGTCCTGCGCCTGATGGTCCTGCACGCCGGCAAGGTGCTCACCCATGCCCACATCCTGCGCGAGGTCTGGGGCGCCTCGACCGACTCGCAATATCTGCGCGTCTACGTCCGGCAGCTCCGGCAGAAGATCGAACCGGATCCCGAGCGACCCCGCTACATCCTCACCGAGACGGGGGTCGGCTATCGTCTTCGGGCTCCGGATTAGCGGGGGAGAGACGATCATGATGGGACCGACATCGCGCGAACCGGGTTTCGTGCCCGGCCGAGGCTCGACATGAACATCGGTGACCTGCTGACGCTCGACCGCGTGATCCTCGATCTTCGCGCTCCGGACAAGCGGCGCTTGCTCGACGAATTGGCGCGCCGTGTCGCGGGGTCAGCCCAGATCGACCCGACCGTGATCTCCGAGGCCCTGAGGACGCGCGAACAGCTCGGCACGACCGGCCTGGGAGCCGGCATCGCGATCCCGCATGCCCGCCTGTCGCCTCTGGTCCGACCCATCGGGCTTTTCGCCCGTCTCCGGCCGCCGGTGGATTTCGAAGCCATCGACGACCGACGGGTCGACCTGGCATTCCTGCTACTCCTGCCGGCCCAGGCGCAGGGCGACCACCTGAATGCGCTCGCCTGCGTGGCACGTCGGCTCAGGACCGAAAAGGTCACGGACGCCCTTCGCAAGGCGCGGGATGCGGAAAGCCTTCATGGGATCCTGACCGCCGGGACGGACCGGCAAGCTTCCGATCCCGACGCTTCGTCCTAATCCGGTAACGGCCTCGGCGCCCGGTTCAGGCCGCTCTCTGGCCTGCCGGCCGCATGCCGGGATCGAGGCCCCTCAGTGCATGCTCGATCGCCGAGGCCGTACCCGGGGCGACGCCCACCAGAGGGAGACGCGGCTCTCGGGAGAACTCGGGTCGGAGAAGCGACAATGCCTGTTTGATGGGGCCCGGGTTGGGCTCGCGCGCGAGCGCAGCGATCAGCGGGTCGAGGCTGTTCTGGATGGAACGGGCCTTCGCCCAATCCTTGACCCGGCAGGCCTGTTGCAGAGCCCGGCACAGCGCGGGCGCGACATTGGCCACCACCGAGATGCAGCCTCGGCCACCGGCGAAATCGAAGGCGACCGCACCCGCATCGTCGCCGCAGAACTGGATGAAACGGTGGCCCGCCACCAGTGCCGTCGCGCTCGGACGCCCGGGATCCCCGCTCGCGTCCTTGATGCCGATGATCGAGGGGATGGCCGTGAGTTGTTCGATCGTGCCGACGTCGAGGTCGACGCCCGTCCGCGCCGGTACGTTGTAGAGGACGATGGGCAGATCGACCGCGCTTGCGACCGCGGCGTAGTGGCGGTACAGGCCTTCCTGGGTCGGTCTGTTGTAGTAGGGCGTGACGACGAGGGCGGCATCCGCGCCGGCCGACTGGGCGGCTCGCGTCTGTTCGATCGTCGTCGCCGTACAATTCGTTCCGGTGCCGGCCATCACGGGCACGCATCCGGCGGCACGTTCGACGCAGATGCGGATGAGGCGGTCGCGCTCCGCCGCCGTCAACGTCGGACCTTCGCCGGTGGTGCCGCAAGGCACGAGGCCTTGCGTTCCCGCACCGATCTGCCACTCGACGAAGCTCGCAAACGCTTTTTCGTCGAGGCCGTGAGGCGTGAACGGTGTCGCCAGCGCCGTGAAAGACCCCCGCAGAAACATGGTGATGATCCCGCCGCTACGACATCAGGAGCGCGATCGGCTGGTCGACGAACTGGACCGTGCCGGGCCGGCGATGACACTCGTCGCGAGCGTAGTGGAATGCCGTGTCCCGGCTGCGAAAGATGCCGCCTCCGAGGCCATGTGTTTCGACCGCCAGCCAGTGCCCTTCGAGGTCCTGTCCGACCAGGAAGGCAACCTGTTCTTCGTTTACCGAAGTCTTAATCGCAGTGTCGACTTGCATTTGGGCCAACGTGGATGTTGCGTCTTCGCGACCTTGCTATGGCGGCCCACATAACATGCCTGTTTTCCCATCAAGGATCGAGACGAGGCCATGCCTCTCTTCATAAAAAACCCGTGGCATGTCTGAGGCACGTGCGCGGATGCTGCTCAGGAGATCGTAGCGCTCCCTGCAGGCCGGCGACATCGTCGCCACTGGAAGCTGCACGGGCTTGTCACAGGTAGCCCCAGGTCAGCGCGGCATTCGGCCATCTCGGTCACGTCGAAATCGACCTCGTCTAGGGTTCAAATGAACCGCGCCGGGCAAGGCCTCCGTCGTACGGTCTTGGCAAGAGCCGCTTGGTTCGACGGCCATAATGGGGTGTAAATCGGCGCTCACCGGTGTAGCTTGCAGCATCATCGAAGGCCGGACGCAATGGTTCTCTCAATCAACCTCCCGCTCATCCTCTCAGGAGCTGACGGCCGCATGGAATGAATGGAACGCGACGATGCTGCCCGAGGTGGAACACAGCTTTACTGAAGGTTTTAGCGGGTCGCAGATCGCTGACCATCTCGGCACGCCTCCGGTCAGCCAAGCACTCGATCCAACCCTCCCCGGCTCCCAGCCTCCTTCAGGGCAGCACCCGTCCGTTCGCGCTGACCAGGCAGGGTAGCGGCAGCACGAACCCGCGACCGGACCCACGCCCTGGAACTACATAGCTTCGCGTTTCGGCCGTGCAAACCAAACACCTGCGGTCGCCTGACAGAGCTGCGCGGCCGTTTAGCTTTCCCGGAGATCTAAATGTCCAAGTTAACGCTAGTAATTGCTTTCATAATGTCCTCTGCGCTTGCCACGCCGGTAATAGCTTCGCCGAGCACTCAGTTTTTTCCTGCAGAGAATGGAAAGCCGTTCTCTGCGGCCGTGCGGATCGGAAACTCGGTCTACACGTCAGGCGTGCTTGGCGTGGCACCGGACGGTACATTGCCGAGTGATTTCACGGTACAGGCGACAAACGCGATGCAAGCGGTAGCTGATCACCTCAAGCTCGCGGGCGCCTCCATGAGCGACGTTTACAGGTGCAATGTCTCTTTGTCAGATATGAAGAACGTGCCTTCGTTCAACGCCGTGTACGTGAAGTACTTCAAGCCAGACCGCCTACCGGTTCGGATGGCAGTTGGTGTCATTGGCCTCGCCCGGGGTGCCGCTGTCGAGGTCGAGTGTGAAGCATACATTCAGCAATAGAGCACCAGTGCCGACGTGGCGCTTGCTGCGTGTTCCAATAATGTGGTGTCGTCAGGGCGTGTACTAGCGTTTTTCTTCCGTCTCGTTGGAGCTTTTCAAGTCAGGCATTCTGCCCGATTCCGAGTCCAACTTGGGTGGCGCGCGGGTTCAACAGCGTCGGTGATGTCGAAACCACCCACACGAACGCTATAGGGCGGGCAGCCCGACCAACATGGCATCCAAATGGGGGGCTCTCCACATCCGATACAGAGATCTGTATATGAGGCTCGGTCGTGGACGTTCAGGATTTCCGTGTCTGGTTGGCTCATATCCTGCGACGTCGTAGCGCCGACGTGAGACGTCGCTTCAGCAATCGATTGCCCACCGCCGAAGAACTCGAGGAGAGTGCTCTCCTGCTGTCCCTGGCGAGCGACGCCAGGAACGTTTCCGATCACGTCGTCTTGCTGTTTCACCACATGCTCTCGATCGACGATATCGCGGGACGTGTTTCACCCGTCGTCGATGAGTGCCTCAAGCGGATCGGCCGCGACTTGTTTCCGCGAACCGCAACCGATGTCGTGCGTCAAGCAATGCGGGAGGCCTGCCGCCTGTCACGCATCGGCAAACCCGAGACCGGTCTTGCCGGCGACGTGTTCCGGTCCCTCATTTCGGGCCTCTCGGCGGATCGCAGACCTGACTCTGCCCTGGGCGCCCGAGCCCTCCGGATCGCCGACACCGGGTGTACGGAGCAAAGGATGGATTCAGGCGCGATACTTTCCGGGCGAGCCCGCAGATCTACTCTTCGCAATATGCGGCAATCTGTCTGATATTATTATCATAGGATAGCTTTACGACTTCGCGGGACCGATACCGCCCGGCGAGATCGGGTTCGGTGGGGAACACCAGTGCTTCACCGTATCAGATTGCTTCTGTTCGATCGTCAGACGGCGCAAAGCGCGGATCGGCTGATCCTCAATCATGCGAGCGGCGCGCTCGAGATGGCTCGCCATGCAGTTCGGGCTGCCGGGGAGAGTCATCGCAGCGGAAGCTGGACCCGTGTCCTCGCCGAGGTCGAATTGCGGACGCGCTACAGACCGTTTTGATCATCGCGGTCGGCTGTCGCTCCTGGCCGACGGCAGGCGCGGGACCGCGTTCCGCGTTGGCGCGGGCCGTGCCGGATCTCGACGGTATCCGTCCTCGCCTGTAACACGGCAATCCGCGACTCTGCGCCGGTATGCGCGACACACCAGGGCGACGACATGGAACGCAGCGTGTTCCTCAATGGTGAGGTCGTGCCTTTCGCGGAGGCGCGCATCCCGATCATGGACCGGGGCTTCCTGTTTGCCGACGGCGTCTATGAGGTCGGTGCGGTGCTCGACGGCGGCCTCGTCGACAATGCGGCCCATCTTGCGCGCCTTGACCGGTCGCTCGCCGAAATCGCCGTGGCCAACCCCTATTCGGCCCTTGAATGGCGGCATCACCAGTGCGGGCTGGTGCGGCGCAACGGCCTCGACCAGGGCGTGGTCTACATCCAGGTGACGCGCGGCGTCGCCGAGCGCGACTTCGCCTATCCGCCGGATCTACCGCCGACGGTGCTCATGTTCACGCAGGCGAGGAACCTCCTCGACTCTCCGCTGGCCCGCAACGGCGCGGCCGTGGTGACGCTGCCCGACATCCGCTGGGGACGGCGGGACATCAAGTCGATCGGTCTGTTGGCCCAGGTCATGGCCAAGCGGGGCGCGGCGGAAGCCGGTGCGGCGGAAGCCTTCATGGTCGAGGACGGCACCATCACCGAGGGCGCTTCCTCGTCGGTCTTCCTTGTCACGCGGGACGACGTCATCGTCACCCGGCCGCTGTCGCGAGCGCTGCTGCCGGGGATCACGCGCCTCGCCGTGATGGGCCTCGCCGAGCAGCATGGCCTGGCGCTGCAGGAGCGCGCCTTCACGGTCGACGAAGCCTGCGCGGCCGCGGAAGTCTTCTTCACCAGCGCATCCAACTTCGTCGTGCCGGTAGTATCGATCGACCGCCGGCCGATCGGGACCGGCCGGCCGGGTCCGCGCTCCGCGGAGCTGCGGGAGCTTTACGTCGCCGCGGCCCGGGCTGATGCCCGGCTGATGGCGCAGGTCCGCTCGAGAGAATAGCGTGCTGGCCACGCGCATCGCCGCCTGTCCGGCCAGCCCGCGCGATTGGACGCTTGCGCGGCCGAGGTTCCGTGTCCTAGCTTCTTCCCATGTCGCTTCGCCTCATCAACCCGCCCTCGATCCACCCGCCCTTCGCGCTCTACGCTCATGGCGTCGTGGTCCCGGCCGGCGCCGATACGCTGTTCTGCTCGGGCCAGCTCGGCATCGCGCCCGACGCCGCGGTCCCGCCCGACGTCGAGGGGCAGGCCGCACTCTGCTTTCAGTCCATCGCGGCCATCCTGGCCGGCGCCGGCATGGCGCTCGGCGACCTCGTACGGCTCAATGCCTATGTGACGGGTCGAGAGCACCTCAGGGGCTATATGGCGGTGCGGGACAGGTTCGTGACCTCGCCGCCACCGGCCTCGACCCTGGTGATCGTGTCGGGCTTCGCCCGGCCCGAGTTCGTGATCGAGATCGAGGCGGTCGCGGCCAGGGTTTCC
>JAABUM010002282.1_pt1 | contig 26066 bp, 24 predicted proteins | sample 5559161 | NCBI WGS metagenome assembly JAABUM01 (sample SAMN10711868, study PRJNA513369) | rock metagenome | isolation source: Antarctica rocks | place: Antarctica: Victoria Land, Siegfried Peak nord
GTGTTCACATGATTATTATACCACGCTTTGCTATAAAATACACACAGAAAGAGAACGTCTTAGGAAAGACGTTGCGCTTATATCCCACATGGCTAAAGCCAGGGGTCTTACGCGCATTATGATAAATTTCCTGTAAAGCAGATTAGGGTTGATTATACCACAGCTTTTTTGTGGGGGAGGTGCAAGACCGCCCGCTATGAAGCCAACTCATGATATAATAACACAAGGATAACAAAGATGGTTTCTTCGGCATTGGAAGCAGATGGGGTGGAATCGGGCGGAGACGGGGTAGCGGCGGCGGCCTACCGGCTGACAAGTGACGGGACGCTCTCGCAAGCTTACCCGTGGCAGGCCAGCCTCTACCGGCAATTGTCCGACCCGGAGGGCGATCTGGGCGAGCTTCTGGCCGCCCCCATCGGGGCGGGCAAGGTCGAGGCGGTCGTCATCCCGGCCCTGGGCCTGCATCGCGGCGGCGCCCCGCGCCGCCTGTTCCTGATCGGGCCGGACGGCTCGCCGCTGGACGATTACCTGTACCGGCTGGTCCCCTACTTGAAGGCGTTCGTCCAGGCCGACGAGACGCCCCGGACGCTGTGCCTCGATCTGGCCGAAGACGACACCGAAGGCAAAGACAACCAGAGTAACGAATGCCGGCGCTTCTTTCCCGACGGCACCGAGGACCCGCACGTCGTCACTAACCCTCTGGAAGCTGATGTGGACCTGATTCTGACCACGTTCTCGCGCTTCCGCGAATTGTTCTTCGGCAGCGGCGGCGTCCACGCCCTGCCCGCCGCCCTGCCTGGCCCCCAGGAGGAGCAGCCGCGCCGCGACCTGTTCTTTTTCGATGAGGCGCACGGCTACGGCGATGCCTTTTCCCGCTTCCACCGGCTGGTCGAGTTCCTGTTCGCGCAGGACCTGGACGTCCTGGTGGCGACCAGCACCATGCCGCCCACTTTCGTCGAAGAACTCGGCTTCCTGGACGTTCTGCCCGGCGGGGACAGCCGCCCCCTGCCCGCCCGTACCCTGTCTTATAAGCCCAGTTCGGACCCGCTCGCGCTGATCGAGGCCGAGATCCGCCGCGCCTACTTCCAGAACTCGCGCGTCTTCGGTGTGACCGAAACGGGCGCCGCCGCCGAAGCCTTGTACGGTCGCCTTGCCCCCGCTTACCCCCACTCCGTCTACGTCTACCACCCCGGCCAGCCCGCCGAAGTCCGCCGCCGCACCTACGCCCAGCTCCGCGAACTCGAAAAGGAGGGCGAGGGCTACCTGCTGCTGACGACGGGCGACGCCTTGGAGTCGAGCGACCTGGACGCCACGGTCCTGCTGTCCACGCTCTGCCCGCCCGAAAACCTGATCCGCCGCGCGGGCCGGGTCAACCGCCGGGGCGACCTCCCCTCCGCCCAGATCGTCCTCGTCGGCGACGACTTCGCGCCCACCTCCCGCCCGTTGAATCCCTCCCAGGCCGCCGATTATCTTAGTGCCCTCCGCGCCCAATCCGAACTGCCCTTCGACCTTGACTTTTGGAAGGCTTTTATTTAACCGTCACGGCCAAAGGCCGTGCGTCACATCAGTTATAAAATCTAGTAAAAGCGTGCCGTGGGTGTGGGGGCGGGCAGATCGGTCTGGTTGTGGCGGCCCTGGGGCATAAAATAGACGAACGCGCCGACGAGCAGGAAGCCGAGGCACATGGCGGCGATCCAGGTCCAGGTCCGCAGGTCGCCCCAGTCCCAGCGGCTCTGGCGCAGGTCGGCGGCGTCCCCCTCCCGCGTCTTCGCAAACGACTGGTCGCCTCGCGCTTCGGCATGGGAAGCATCCTGGTCCGCTCGGCGCGCGCCCCCTTCGCTCTTGTTGTCGTGAACTGGACCGGAGCGGGAGTTGGGACGAGGGTCAGTCGGCGGCCGGTCCCACTCATCCCCTTCCTCATCCTGCGCGTTGCCGTTGTTCGGTACGTTTCCCCAGCGGACCAAGTCAGTCGCCATGTTCAGTCTCCGTCTCTCGTTTATGATCCTCTTTACGCCCCTCGAACCCGCGCGGGGCGGCGAATGTTTCCGTCGCCGGCTCCCAGGCTTCAGCGGCGCGCGGGTGGGCACAGGGGAAGTCTTTTTCGACATAGTAACGCAGGCCGTCGGGCGTCTGGAAATAAACACCTTCGGCGTCCGGCGCGGCCAAGCGCTCCCGGTCCGCCGCCGACAGAACGACGTGTGCGGTGTTCTCCTCCGAGACAAGCGCCGTCTGCGCCCCGCAGCGGACACTCACGCGCCAGGCCGCGCCGCCGGGCAGGCAAAGCGCCTCCCCTACCGCTTCGCCGCCTAGAATGGCCGCCAGCTCCGTGGGCGTCACACGCAGGCGCAGGCTGTCCCGACTCCAGCGTACCTTCATGCCGTGCCGCCTTTCTTGGTTGCTTTGCTGGCAGTTTTACCCGGTTCCATACAGGACTTAATCCGGGCAAGCGACTCCAAGATGGACGCAACAATGACGCAGGAATGCCCGTCGAGGATGTGGTACTTGTCCCCGTGAGGCTGCCTGTATGTCACCGTGGTTCCCATCTTTGCCCGCCATTAACGCGGAGAGTTTCCGTCAAGCGGCTGAAAGCGATCCCGCTGCCGTGATCCTACTCTGGGCGATCTGGGACCCGACCAGCCGCAGCCTTGACACATGGCTGCGAGAAGCCCGTGAGGATTATACGAACTTGCGCTTCTACGCGATGGATCTTGACCAGGAGCAGAACTGGCCGCTTGCGAGGGAATGGCACATAATGACTACGCCGTCGCTGGTCTGCCTCCGCAACGGCAGCTTCCATGAACTGCTTGTGGGGCGAAGGCCGGAGCCGCAGATGAGAGCGAAACTGTCAGGCTGGAACAGTTTAGGCAGTGATGCACAAGGCGATCGCACCGCAAAAGGAAATAATGCCTCCCGAGCCTAATGTGCTACAATGATACTACGGAGGCCAAAATGGAAAAGACAATGACGGCGGATGCCAAGCCGGAGGCGAGCGAGGGGGAAGTGACAGACTACAAAGCCGCCATCGCCGAGCTATTCGCTCAGATGGATGTAATTGATGAACGGATCAAGCGCAATCAGTCGGAAACGGACCAGCTTCAGGCAGAAACGCGGGTTATGTTGGCTCAAATGCAGGTAACTTAACGTCATGTGGCAGCAACTCTATGACAGCCTCAAGAAGCTGATGCTTCTTAAGGAACAGACCGACAAGAACACAGCCGACATCAAGGAACTGCAACGAGAAGTCAAGGAACTAACAGCAGTTGTCCAGCACTTGATCTACGAAGTGCGCGGCAACCGCAACGATGAAGCGCATGAGCGGGAAAACATGGCGCTACGCCTGCAAAACGAGTTGCTGAAGTTCGAGCGGCGGCTGCCGCCACCCGGCTAAGACTGAGAACTCACTCCTGAGCAAAACAAATCGTTATGAAGCTGTGGTGATCGGCGCGGGACCGAACGGACTGGCGGCGGCGATCCGGTTCGCCCAGGCGGGCCATTCTGTCCTCGTGCTGGAAGCCGGGGACACGCCCGGCGGGGGCTGCCGGTCGGCGGCGCTGACGCTGCCGGGCTTCACGCACGATGTCTGCTCGGCCATCCACCCGCTCGGCTACGGCTCGCCGTTCTTTCGGACGCTGCCGCTCGAACAGTATGGGCTGGAATGGATACAGCCCCGCGCGGCCCTGGCGCACCCATTTGACGACGGGCCGCCCACCCTCTTGTACCAGTCAGTCGAAGAAACGGCCCAAACGCTGGGAGCCGATGCGGACAATTACCGTCGCCTGATGGGGCCGCTGGTGCCGGATTGGGACCGGACCTCGCAGGCGCTGCGCGAGCCGTGGCGCTTGGCGCGTTACCCGTTTGGATTGGCACGGTTCGGCCTGAAGGCCATGCTGTCGTCGCAAGCCTTAACCGAGGCAGCGTTTCAGGGGGGCCGGGCGCGCGGGTTCTTTTCCGGCATGGCGGCTCATGCCATGCTGCCGCTGGAGCAGTCGCCGAGCGCGGCGTTTGGGATGGCGCTGGGCATCGCCGGTCATGCGGTCGGCTGGCCGCTGCCGCACGGCGGCTCGCAGCGAATCACGGACGCGCTGGTCGCACACTTAAAGAGCCTGGGCGGGGAGGTCGTGACAGGGCAGGAGGTAAAGTCGCTGGACGACCTGCCGCCGTCGCGCATCATTTTTGCCGACATCACGCCCCGGCAGCTCCTCCAGATCGCCGGGGACCGGCTGCCCGGCGGCTACAAGTCGCGCCTGAGTCGCTATCGCTACGGCATGGGCGCGTTCAAGCTGGACTGGGCGCTGGACGGGCCGGTCCCCTGGAAGCATCCCGAAGTCGCGCAGGCGGGGACGGTCCACCTCGGCGGGACGCGGGCCGAGATCAGCCGTTCTGAGCGGGCGGCGGCGCGCGGCGAAGTCGCGGACAAGCCGTATGTGCTGCTGGCCCAGCAGAGTTTGTTCGACCCGACGCGCGCCCCCGACGGCAAGCACACGGTCTGGGGGTACTGCCACGTCCCGAACGGCTGCTCCGTAGACATGGCCGAGCGGATCGAGGCGCAGATCGAGCGGTTCGCGCCGGGCTTCCGGGATCGGATACTGGCTCGACACGTCATCAGCCCGCAGGCGATGGAGCGGTACAATGCCAACTACATCGGCGGGGACATCAACGGCGGGGTCCAGGACTGGCGGCAGTTGTTCACCCGGCCCCTCGCCCGCTGGACTCCCTGGTCCACGACCATCCCCGGCCTTTATCTCTGCTCATCGTCCACCCCGCCCGGCGGCGGCGTCCACGGCATGTGCGGCTACTACGCGGCCATGGCCGCATTGACGCACTTGCCGTGACCCTCTGACTAATCCTTGAACGGGGCAGGCAGCGGACCATTGGCACACTCGACTTCCCCCGCATCTTCCGGCGTCAGCCACTTGACATGACCATCTATGTAGGAGTAGTTTCCGGCCCCGGAATGAATGGTACTTCCGCCGCTTGACCGGCCACAGGAAGTCTTGGCACCTGCGCGCCCCTCATGCCAAGCGCCATCCGGGGTGATCCAAACCGAATCTTGATTGAGCCAGATGCTGGCAGGGGTTGCCAGCATGGACTCACGAGCGCCCTGGATAGTCTTCGTCGGGTATGGCGGCAGAAACGTGTTCAGCCACTGCAAATCGTAGGTGTAGTCCACCGGAAAAACACCGGAAACACTGAGCGGGTCAAGGATCAACTCGTCGCCGCTAATCTCATCAGAATGGTCCGGGCAGCGGAACACTTGAACGCTCTTAGTGTACGAGTAGGCTGCATTCGACCAGGTATGTGGCAGCGGTGGATAAGTCCCATTGTTGTCCTGGACGTATTGCTGCATCGCCAGCGCGATCTGCTTCAGGTTGCTTTGACAGACCGTTCGCCGGCCCCGCTCCCGCACCCCGGCGAACACAGGGAACAGGAGGGCGGCGAGGGTCGCCACGACGGCGATCACGACGAGCAGCTCAATCAGCGTGAATCCGGCCCGACTTGTTGGACGATTGCCACTGCCTCGCATCAGACACCCCCTATAGTAAGACGCTGATGAAACGGGGACGCGCGATAAAAGGGTTCGCGGGTGCGACATCTTACCCCTGTCCAGTCCCTATTCTTCCGCAAACGCGGCCAGGGCTTCCTCACGGGTATCGAGGATGTCTATGATGCGGTGCATCCGGGCGATCTCGAAGGAAGCGCGGACGGGCTTGGTAACGCCGCACAGCTTCAGGTCGCCGTCCTTCGCACTCAGGCGGCGCAGGCAGGACAGAATGGCCCCAATACCGGCGCTGTCCACAAAGCGCAGCTCGCTCATGTCCAGCACGACTTTGGTGTGGCCGTCGAGCAGCGGCGCGAGGTCCCGTTTAAATTCGTCGGTAACGCTGGCGTCCAGGTGATCGCCGTGGACCAAGACCAACGCAACGTCGCCGATGTCTTCCGTGGTCAATTGCATAGTGTTTCTCCTTGAAGAAGTCCCCTAGCCCCCAATAATGGGGGAACCAGATAAAGGCAGATCAATATAAAAGCGGATCAATTCCCTCTTGCTCCCCAGAATTGGCGGCCGGGGGGCGAAATTAACGGTTCTTGACCAGCTCGATGCGGCTCGTGCCGTCTGCGTCTCGCGCGTAACGCACGTCGTCCACGCACTCGGCGATCATGTAGACGCCGAAGCCGCCGTCGCGCGTGCCGTCAAAGCTGGGGAGCGGAACTGTCGAGGGGTCGAAGTCTATGCCCTGGTGGTGCAGACCAATGCGGACCTGGGCGGCGTCGGAGTCGGCAACAACCTGGAACGGGGCGTCGGGCCGCCCGGCATAGGCATGGCGGATGACATTGGCGGCGGCCTCGTTGACGGCCAGGATCAGCGCCGTCAGCCGCTCCGAGGCCAGCGGCGGGGTCAGGGACTGGCAGAAGCCCTCCACGAAGTCCCGGATGGGGGCAAGCTGCTCTAGCTGGCTGACGACGGAAAAGACCGCATGCACATCGGGCGCCCCTGTCACTGAGGGGTCGCCGATGCGGACGGCGACGCAGGTCAGGTCGTCGGCCATGCGCTCCGAGCCGGAAAAAGCGACCACGGCGTCGCGGATGGTCTGGACCAGCGCTTCCGGCCCCAGATCCGGGTGTGCCTCAACCAGTGCCCGCAGCCTCTCGGCCCCGAACTGCACACCTTCCGCGTCCTGGGCCTCGGTCACGCCGTCCGAGTAGAACAGGAACAGGTCGCCGGTATCGAACGGATGCGAGACCTGCGTGTAGACTTCGCGCTCGGAAAACCCCAGGGGCATGTTCTCGCCCGCATCCAAAGCCTCGCAGCGGCCCGCGCGCCGGTGGAAGTGCAGGGTCTTGGTGTGCCCGCAGTCCACCCAGTCCACGCGCCGCGCGGCCAGATTGAAGCGGGCGTAGCACAGCGTCGCGAAGCGCTCCAGGTGGATGAACTGCCCGGTCACTTCGGCGTGGACGGCCCGCACGATCTCCTCGGGCGTGGGCACCGTCCGGTCGGACGCGGCGGACTGAAGCTGGCTCAGGGCGCGCAGGAGGGAACTCTTGATCGCCGCCCCCATCAGCGCGGCGGGGACCCCTTTGCCCATGACGTCGCCCACGATCACGTCCAGGCAGTCCTCGCCGTGGACGAAGAAGTCGTAGAAGTCGCCGTCAATGTGCTGCGACGGGATGGTGAGAGCGGAAACGCAGTCGCCGGCAGGGCCGGGCGGCGGGTGGCCGAGCAGCAGGGTCTGCTGGATCTTGGCACCGGTCTCGACCTCGCGGGCACGCGACTGCGCCACCTGCTCCTCGGCCCGCCGAACTTCGCTCAGGGACTGGAGGAGGGCGGATTGCAGGTCCAGAATGCGCCGGCCCGCTCGCAGACGCACCTGCAGCTCATGCCGGTGGAACGGCTTGGTCAGATAGTCGTCCGCCCCAGCCTCCATGCCTTCCACCACGTCGGCCTTGCTGTCCCGGCCCGTCAGCAGGATGAGGTAGCGGTACGGGGCGTCAGCCAGGGCGCGGATCCGGCGGCAAAGTTCCAGCCCATCCAGGCCCGGCATCAGCCAGTCCAGGATCGCCAGCTTGGGCGCGTCCTCGCCGTGCAGGATCTCCCAGGCTTCCTCGCCGTCGCGGGCCTCGACGACCTCATAGTCCCAGCGTTCCAGCGTCGCCTGGAGCATCCGTCGGGGGACGGCGTCATCATCGGCAATGAGAATTTTCATGCCAAGCCTTCATTCCAGCCTAGTGGGGCTGTCCGTAGATCTTCGCCAGCATCTGGTCGAATCCTTGTGGATTGACCTTAAAGAGTTCTTTGATGTCCTGACTCGTCGTGATGTTGTCCCGCCCCAGATTCTTGAGCTGGTCGCGCGTGACGGGCGGCTTGATGAGGATCTTTTCCATGACGGTCGCCGCCGCGTATAGAAGAGGGATCGGGGTATGAAAGAGCGGCTTTTTCGGCTTGCCCAGGGACTTGGCGAAGCTTCTCAGCAGCTCATTGAACGAGAGCTGGGTCGCGCCGCCGATCTCGTAAATCTGATTGATCGTCTCGCCCATGACCAGCGACTTGGCGACGCACTGGACCAGGTCGTCCACCCAGATCGGCTGGAACAGGTTGAAGCCGGGACCGGGGACGGGGATGAACGGGAACGGGGCGTTCACAGGCAGCCCGTCGTGCAGGATCAGGTCCTTCATCTGCGCGACGAACTCCCCGTCCGGGCCGATGACCAGCGAGGGCCGGAAGATGGTGTACGGGAACTCACTGCCGATCACGATGCGCTCGGCCTGGTACTTGGTGCGCGAGTACTCAGCGGGCGCGTTCAGGGCAGACCCGATAGCGCTCATATAAACGAAGCGGCCGTCGAAGCCCGCGCGCTTGGCCTCGTCCACGATGTTGCGCGTGCCCTCGACATGAATGCGCTGAAAGGTCTGTTTCCTTCGCCTCACTTCGGCGATGATGCCGACCAGATGGATGATGGCGTCCACGTCCTTGAACATCTCCGGCGTCAGCGTCAAGGCGTCGGCGACATCCACGCCCCGGATGTATTCGACGCCCTCGACTCGGTTCTTGCGGACCGGCACCTGGCGCACCAGCCCGCGCACCGGATGCCCGACCTTGACCAGCTCCGCGCATACATGCCGCCCGATAAACCCGGAGGCTCCCGTGACCAGTACTGCCATTGGCGCATTCCCTGCCTTCTAAGATGAAACCTAATCGTGTCTGACGCTATGATACCCTACCGGAGCGCGAAAGGAAAACGGGCGGGAGGTCTCCTGTTCTTTACTCCATCCGCTTATTCCTGTTCCAGGGCGCCTGCTCTCTTTCCTATCTCCGTACTTTTTTTCACAATTTTCCCAATAATTTTATATAAAAGGTTGAACTACGGGGTATAGATGTGGCACAATAGTCATACAAATTCTAGCAATGCGACCGGCATTCGCGACCGAAGACGTCATATCCCGAATCGCTCTTTGGATAGAGGAGACCAATCCATGCAAGCCGCTGTCGGAAAAATCCCGTTCTTTAAATCAAACGCGGGCAAGCCAAACCGTAAGAACAAAAAGCGTGACTCGCTCGCCGAGCGGCGGATGCGGGAGGCGGACGAGACCGTCCGTGACAGCCGCAAAGAGCGGCAGGCGATGCTTCGCTTCCTGTCTTACCTGACGCCCTACCTGCCGCTGTTCATCTCCGCCACCTTGTTCGGCATCGCCAACTATACGATCGGCGCCCTAGTGCCGAGCATCACCGGCTACGTCATTGACCGCATCATCCTGCACGGCGCCGCCCACCATGCCGGGCGGAACAATCCGCTTTACCCCGTGCTGGATCATTTGCTGCACCGATTCGCGCCGCACGCCGGGCCGATGGGCCAGGCAAACTTCCTGCTGGGGCTGGTCATGGTCGTCCTGCTGCTGGCAGGCACGATCATCTTCCTACGCGGCTTTCTGGTCGGCATCGGCGGGCAGCGGGTCATCTTCAAGGTACGCAACGACCTGTACGAGCACATTCAGGGGCTGTCGCTGTCGTTCTTCCAGCAGAATCGGTCGGGCAGCATCGTCTCGCGCCTGACCTCGGACATCGCGCTGGCCCAGAACTTCATCGGCAATGCGTGTACGCTGCTGTGGATGGACTCGCTCTCGGTCATCGGTATCGCCGTCTGGCTGTTCGTGATCTCGCCGCGCATGGCGATTGTCTCGCTGGCCGTGCTCCCCTTCTGGGTGTTCAGCGTCCGGTTCTTCGGCCAGCGCATCCGCAAGGCGTCTCACGCCGTCCAGGAAGGGCTGTCCGAGCTGTCCGGCCAGGTACAGGAGAAGGTGGCCGGCGCGACTGTGGTGCAGGCGTTCGCCCGCGAAAAGCGCGAAACGCGCCTGTTCCACCGGATGCACCGTTCGCTGTTCGACCGCCAGGTCACGACGGTCCGCTACCAGGCACTCAACATGGCGACCTCGAACGTGCTGACCAGCGTCGCCCCCATCACGGTCGTCCTGTTCGGGGCGCATGAAGTGATCGCCGGGCGCATGACGACCGGCATGATGATCACGTTTTGGACGACGCTGGGCATGTTCTACTTCCCGCTCCAGCGCCTGACCGACATGGCCGCCGTCATCGCCAACGCCGGGGCGGCCATTGACCGCATCTTCGACATCTTTGACATCACGCCGGACATTGAGGACGCCGCCGATGCCGTCGCCCTGCCCGCGCGCATCGAGGGCCGCGTCGAGCTGCGTAATGTGACGTTCGGCTACGACCCAGGCGTACCGATCCTCAAGGGCCTGAACCTGGACATCAAGCCGGGCGAAGTCATCGCCTTCGTCGGCCCGTCGGGCGCGGGCAAGTCCACCCTGGTCAACCTAGTCCCGCGCTTCTACGACGTCACGGGCGGGAAGATCTTGGTGGATGGGCTGGACATCGCCGACGTCAAGGTCAAGTCCCTACGGAACAGCATCGGCATGGTGCTCCAGGACAACATCCTGTTCACCGGCACCATCAAAGAGAACATCCTGTACGGGCGGCCCGGCGCGACCGACGAGGAGATCGTGGAGGCCGCCGTCGCCGCCAACGCCCACGGCTTCATCGAGGACCTGCCGGACGGCTACGAGACCGAAATCGGCGAACGCGGCACCAAACTGTCCGGCGGCCAGAAGCAGCGCCTCGCGATCACCCGCGCCTTCCTGCGCGACCCGCGCATTCTCATTCTCGATGAGGCAACCTCGGCCCTGGACAGCGAAAGCGAGAAGCTGATCCAGAACGCCCTAAACCGCCTGATGGTGGGCCGGACCACGCTCATCATCGCCCACCGGCTGTCCACGATCATGCACGCGGACAAGATCGTCGCGATGCAGGACGGGCGGATCGTCGAAATCGGCAGCCACGCCGACCTGCTGGCGAACCGGGGCCTGTACTACCATCTGTACAAAGCCCAGTTCGAGCACGCCCTGTCCATGCCCATGCCGGACGAGTGGGGGCAGGAAGCGGCCGAGGCAGAGGCGGGGCCGGAAGAAGTAAATCAGCGGCAGGAACGGCGGGACCTGGCGATAAGATAATTCTGCCCTAACTGAAATCAATGGCTGAAATCAATGACCGAAAAAGACTGGGCAGAAAGCGCGAGGCCTCCCTCGCGCTTTCTCTTTGTTCACGGCTATTTCTGCCCTTATCTGCGGACAGCCTGAACCTACAGGCATACGTTCACCAAAGCAGGGGCGGCGCGGCCCGATCCTGCTCAATCACGATGGTGGTGCCCGCGCCCCCGGTCAGCAGATGGACTCGGTCTACCGTCATTAGAATCATCTTGAACCCATGCCCCATCGTCCCCGCCGTGCTGTAGCCTTTGCGAAGCGTCGCGTTCGGCAGATCCGCCACCGCGATGCCTTTGCCCTCGTCCTCCACCCGCACCTGGACCGTGCCGCGCTCGTGTAGGAACACATGGCCCGTGCCTTTGGCGGAGTGGACGACGGCATTCATCGCCGCCTCCCCCACCGCCGCCTCCAGGTCATCACGGCGCGAGGCGGGCATCTTTGCCGCAAGGCAGGCGCTGACCGTGTGCCGCCGCAGCTCCCGAATGCCGCCGGTGGCGGACAGCAGAATCGGCTCCGTGAACCGCGTCAAGGGCGGCGGGAAATCGTCCTCCGAGGCGCACAGCCTCAGCTTGCCCTCCGTGACACTGGCGAACATGTCCCGCAGCACCGCCTGCTGGCGGGCAACATTCTGACGCAGGGCGTCCTCCGCATCCCTGCGCTCGGTGATATCCGTCTGCACCCCGATGAAGTGGGTGAGCTTCCCGCCCGCGTCGCGCACCGGCGAGATCGTCAGATCGTTCCAGAAGGGTGTGCCGTCCTTTTTGTAGTTCCTCAGGACGATCTGGCCGTCGCGCTCTTCCCGCAGGCAGTCCCGCACCTGCTGGACGTAACAGTCGTCCGTGTCGGGACCTTGCAGGAAGCGGCAGTTGCGCCCAATGACCTCCTCGGGCGGGTAGCCTGTCATGGCGGTGAAGGCGGGGTTGCAGTAGATGATCGGACAGCCGGCCTGGTGCGGGTCGCAGATGAGGATGCCGTTGCTGGCGGCAGCGATGGCACGGTCACGGAGCAGGAGCGCCTCGTGCGCGCGCCGCACCTGCTCCTGGGATTGGTGGAAGCGCAGGGCGCTGCGTAGACAGTGGTCAAGAAGCTGCGGCGTCAGATCGTCTTTGGATAAGAAGTCCGTGGCCCCCGCCTCGATCGCCGCCGCCGCGAGCGTCTCATCGCCGCAGCCTGCGAGGATCACGACAGGCGTGGTAACTCCTGCCGCGCGCACGTCCATGAGCCAGGCCAGGCCGCTGCCGTCCGGGAGGCGGTGATCAAGAAACACGCAGTCGAACGGCTGGGAGCGAAGAGCCTCCGTGGCCTCGGAACCGCTCGCGACTTCCCGAATTTCCGCCTGCGAATGGCGGGAGCGGAGCGCGCGCCTGATTTTGAGGCGATCCGCCGCGTTGCCGTCTACGATCAGGACTTGAAGTTGGTCTTGCATGAAGCTTTACGCAAAATATCAGTCCGCCGTCGCGCCGGAAGAGGCTGTGCAGGCCAAGCGTCGGACGGCTCTCGTTGATCTATTCCCCGAACCCATGACCAGCAATCCTCGAGCCGACAACTTTCACTCAGGCTGGCAACTTTTCTGGGTTTGTGGACCTCTTGCCACAGTTGACAAGCCCCCGCCCTCTCCTTTATAATCACAGGGACGCAGAGGAGTGAGGATCAAACTGCCATGACGTATCGAGTCGCATTGATCGGGGCGGGGACGATGGGCGGGGAGCACGGGCGGCAGTGGGCGGCGGTGCCTGGAGCCGAAGTCGTGGGGGTGCTGGCCGAGAGCCGGGAGGAGGCCGGGCGGGTGGCTGAGGCTGCTGCCTGTCCCGCGTTCGGGCGAGGCGAGTTCGACGCCCTGCTGCGGCAGGCGCGGCCGGACATTGTGGACGTGTGCGTCCCGACGCTTTTCCACCGGGAATATGTCGAGCGGGCGGCGGCGGCGGGCAAGGCGGTCTTCGTCGAGAAGCCGCTGGCGCGGACGCTGGCGGACTGTGACGAGATCGTCCAAGCCGTCGAGCGCACCGGGGTGCCGCTGATGGCGGGGCACGTCCTGCGCTTCTTCCCGGAATATGCGGGTGCGAAGCGGCTGGTGGACGCGGGCGGGGTGGGCAAGCCGGCGGCGATTCGCACGGCGCGTTTGGGAGGGATGCCGCACGGGGGGCAGGGATGGTACGGGGATGAGGCACAAAGCGGCGGAGTGGTTCTGGACATGCTTGTCCACGACTTCGACTGGCTGCGCTGGACCTTCGGCCCCGTCACCCGAGTTTTTGCTCAGGGATTGTACGGCCGCCCGGAGTACGCCGGAAAGCGGGACTATGCGCTCGTGACGCTGCGGCTCGAATCGGGGGCTGTCGCCCATGTGACGGGGTCTTGGGCGCATCCGGGCGGCTTCCGCACGACCCTGGAGATCGCCGGGGATGCGGGCCTGATCGAGCACGACAGCGCGCGGAGCGTCCCCCTCACATTCTCGCCTCATGAGGGCGGGGGCGGGGCAGTGCCGGAAAGTCCGCTGGCGGCGGAAGAAAACCCTTACTTTTTGGAATTGAGCGCGTTCGTCAAGGCGCTTGAAGGCGGTGTCCCGCCGCCGGTGACGGTGTATGACGCCCGTCAGGCGGCCCGGATCGCCCTGGCGGCGCTGGAGTCTATCGAAACGGGAAGGCGGTGACGCTGGCATGACACTGCAAATCGGCATACTTTCGTTCGCCCACATGCACGCCGCCTCTTACGCGGCGGCCCTGGCCGCCCACCCCGGCGCGACGCTGGTCGGCATTGCCGACCCGGAGGGGGTGCGGGGCCGCGAGATGGCCGCGCGCTTCGGAACGGCCTTTTTCGACTCGGACGCCGCCCTGCTGGAACAGCCCCTGGACGGCGTGGCCGTCACCGGCGAGAACGTGCATCACCGAGCGCTGGTCGAGAAGGCCGTCGCGGCGGGCGTCAAAGCCATCCTCTGCGAGAAGCCGCTGGCGACCACGCTCCAAGACGCGCGGGCGATGATCGCGCTCTGCGCCGGCAGCGGCGTCCGGCTGGCGACTGCGTTCCCCTGCCGATATGCACCCGCGTTCCAAAGGCTGCGCCGGCGGGTGCAGGCCGGAGACATCGGGAAAGTCCTGGCGATCCGGGCCACCAACCGGGGTTCCATGCCCGGCGGCTGGTTCACCGACTGTGCGCTTTCCGGGGGCGGAGCGGTCATTGACCACACCGTCCATGTCGCCGACCTGAACCGCGTACTGCTGGGCCGGGAGGCGACCGAAGTCCAGGCGGAGATTGGCAGCGGCTTTTATCATCAGGATTGGGACGACACGGGGTTCCTGACGATCCGCTATGACGGCGGCGTCTTCGCGACGCTGGACACGAGCTGGTCACGCCCCAAGACGTTTCCGACCTGGGGGGACGTGACGATGCAGGTGGTGGGCACGGAGGGCGTCCTGGACATGGACATGTTCGCCCAGAACCTGGTGCATTACGACGACGCAGCGGGGCATGTCGGCTGGTCGCACTGGGGCAGCGGCATGGATGCGGGCCTGGTCGCCGACTTCCTGCGCCTAGCGGGGGGGGAAGCCGCGCCGGACCTGGCGACCGGCGAAGACGGCCTGCGCGCGCTGTCCGTCGCCCTCGCCGCCTACCGCTCCGCCGAGACCGGCCAGCCCGTCATGGTGGAGGATTGAGTAGCCTCAGCCCGCCCGGATTAAAATCCGGGCGGACTGACACGAAGCGTCCTACTTCTCGCTGGAGCCGGGTTCCGACATCTTGCGATGCACCTCAGCCGAGGCGGTCGCGGGGATCAGCCCGCTCACGACGCCCTGGACTTTGGTCTTGAGACTGCCGGCGATGACCTTGTCCTTGCCGGCCATCAGCGCCTCGAAGCCGTCCCGCGCCACGTCGGCGGGGTCGTCCTTCTTGCTCGTCCCCACCATCGTGTCGTCCATGTCCGCCCGGTGGAAAAAGTTGGTCTCCGTCGGGCCGGGCAGCAGGGCCGTTACCGTCACGCCCGTATCCTTCAGCTCATTGCGAAGCGCCTCGGAGAACGAGAGGATGAAGGCTTTGGACGCGCCGTAGACCGCCTCGAACGGCGCGGGCATGAGGCTGGCGACCGAAGCGGTAAACAGGATGCGGCCCTGGCCGCGCGCGGCCATGTCCTGGACCATGTGCTTGGCGAGGTGGACCGTCGAAACGACGTTGAGGTTGATCAGGTTGAGTTCTTCCGCCAGATCGGTCTGGCGGAAGTCGCCGCCGACTCCCACGCCCGCGTTGATGGCGATCGCGTCCACGGGGCGCCCCGCCGCCTGAATCGTCGCATAAAGCTGATGCACCCCGTCGTGCTCGGCGAGGTTGACGGCAATGGTTTCGACCTGCGCGCCTAAGCCTTGAAGGTTTTGCGCGGCCTGGGCGAGACCATCCGGCTCGGCGGCGATCAGGAGGTCGAAGCCGTTCTGGGCGAACTGCTTGGCGAGTTCGTAGCCGATGCCGCTGGAGCCGCCGGTCACGACGGCAAATTGCCTGGTTGATGAATTGCTCATGGGAAGAGTTCCTTTCAGCCCGGAGCGATGTTCGCTTCCGGCGGTCTGTTATTCCGCTTCCCTCGCGCGAGATAAACGGGCCTGCCACACGGTTAGGGAGGCTGTTTAGTCGAGAAGCGCGCGTTGCCGTAGGCCAGCGCCGCGAGGACGGCGGCGGACAGGCTCAGGAGGGAGACGCCGCTCCAGCCCAGTGCGGCGCCCCCTGGCTTCACGGTCGTAAAGGCCGCCGGGGGCGTCTGGGGAACCATGCCGCGCAGGGAGTGAGCCTGGAGGTAGGTCAGGAGGCAGACGATGGCGACTAGGGCTAGGCTGTGCGGGAGGGTCCGCCGGAAAAGCTGTCCTTCCTGGCCGATCAGCCCGCTCGATGCTGTGGCGACGGCGATGCTCTGCGGCGAGATCATTTTCCCGATCACGCCGCCGTCGGTGTTTGCCGCAATGGTGAGGACCGGGTTGAGGCCGAGATGCAGCGCCGTCGCCTTCTGCATGTTGCCGAAGAGCGCGTTAGAGGCCGTGTCGCTGCCGGAAATGAAGACGCCCAGCCAGCCGATCAGCGGCGAAACGAGCGGAAAGAACTGGCCGGTGACCGTGAGCGCGCTGCCGAGGGCGAGGCTCATGCCCGAGTAGTTGGCGAGGTAGGCGAAGCCGACGATGCAAGCGATGGTGAGGAGCGGGTGACGCAGCCCCCGCAGGGTCTCGCCGAACGTCCGCCCGACCTGCCGAATCGGCATCCGCAGCAGCAGGGCGGTGAGGAGGGCGGCGGCAAAGATCGCCGTGCCCGCCGCCGAGAGCCAGGCGAACGAATAGATCACCGTCAGCGGCTTGTCTCCGGCTTGGATGGCGCCGCTCAGGCCGCTCATCGGCAGTTTGATCGTAGCCTGGTCCAAGACGGCTTTGGTCCCCGCGACTCCCCAATTGCCGACAAAGAGGATGAGCAGGACGAACGGTGTCCAGGCGCGCAACTGCGGGGCGAAGGTGGTCCGGGGCTGATTCATGGCGACAGCGGGGCCGGACTCATTGGGGAAACGCCAGACGTTTTTCGGCTTCCACACGCGCAGGAACAGGACAAGGCAGACCAGAGAGACCAGGGAGGAGAGGATGTCCGGCAGGGATGGCCCCAGGAAGGTCGCCACCAGGTAGAGGGTCAGGCTGTAAGAAGCGGCGACCACCAGGATCGCCGGCCAGACCTCCTTCGCCCCCTTCCAGCCCGCCATGAGCAGGACCAGCCAGAAGGGGAGGATAAACGACAGGAGCGGCAACTGGTGGACGATCATGCGCCCGATGAGGGCGGGGTCAATGCCCGTGGTCTGTCCCGCCGTCACGACCGGGATGCCGATGCTGCCGAACGCGACGGGGGCGCTGTTGGCGAGCAGGCAAAGCCCCGCCGCATAGAGCGGCGAGAAGCCCAGACCGGCCAGCATCCCCGTCGTGATGGCCACGGGGGCGCCGAAGCCGGCGCAGCCTTCCAGAAACGCGCCGAAGCAGAAGGCGATCAGCAGCGCCTGCAACCGCCGGTCGGCGGTCACCGCCTCGATACTCCGGCAGACGGTCTCGAAGCCGCCGCTTTTGACACTGAGGTTGTAAAGGAATACGGCGGCGACGAGTATCCAGCCGATCGGGAACAGCCCGTTCACCATGCCGTACAGTGCGGAAAGGATCGCCAGCTTGACCGGCATTCCGAAGGCCAGTGTCGCAACCAGAAGTGCGACGGCCAGAGTGCAGACGGCGGCGAGATGCCCGGCCACCCTGCGGCTGATCAGCAGCGCAAACAGGACGAGAATCGGCAGAACTGCTGTGCCCGCTGAGAGCATGATCTGATGAAGCGGGTCCGTCGCTTGCTGCCACATGGCTCAATCCTTACCTTAACTTACCCGCCGCCGAACGGCGGCAAGGGGACCGGCGCGGACGCCGGGGCCACGCCATGAACGGCCAACCGACGTGCATACAGCCGGCCGCCGCAGACGGCGTAAAGGGTGTCCAAAGACTTGCCGCCGAAGCAAAGGCTTGTGACCGACCCCTGGGGCAAGGTCAGGATGCCCTCGACGCGCCCGTTCCGATCACAGACCTGGACGCCCATGCGGGTGGCAACGTACAGATTCCCCTGGGCGTCTTCGGCCATGTCGGACGCGCCGCTGCCGTCGTCGGCCTCGTCGGCGCTTTCCGCCGTGTGCAGCCAGTAGAAGCGCTGCTTGTCCGCGAGCCGGCCGTCCGGCTGGAGGACGTAGCTGTAGACCCAGTGCGTGCGCCCCTCGGCGGCGAACAGCAGGTTGTGGTCGGGCGTCATCGCCAGCCCCGCCGCGCGGCGCAGGCCGGTGTCCAGCAGCGTTTTCGCGCCGCCCGGCCCGATCAGCCAGATTCGGCTGGGCATGTCGTCGTGCGCCCCCGGCACCGCCGCGTAAAGGCGCCCGTCGCTCACGGCCAGCAGGGCGCGGGCATGAACGCCGGCGGCAACGACTGCCGGCTTTCGCCCGCTGCTGTAGGCAAGAATTCTCCCGTCGCCACTCGCCGCGTAGAGACGCCCGTCCGGGCCGGCCGCTTCCGCCGTAATTGGGGCCGGGCTGCGGGCGAAGACGCCCGGCACACCGCCCGCGCCGATCTTGTAGACGGTCTTCGCGACGGCGTCATTGAAGTAGACATCTCCCGACATCCCCGCCGCCAAACTGTCGGGCGACTTGAAACTTCCATTCACCGACCGCCAGGCTTCCCCCTGCACCAGAACTGTTCGCAGCATGCTGTTGCCGGACTGACCTGCCACAATCGGCTGCGGGTAATCCCGCCAGAGCCACTTCACCACGTCGGGAAAGAGGGACTGCGCGTGTGAGCCTTCGTGCCCCAAAGCGCCCCAGGAGTGGTTGACGTCGTATCCGGCGAAACTCAGCGATTCTTCCATCGAGCGGTTCTGGGTGTACCAGTTGTCGAACAGCGGGTTCCAGGTGTCCTGGGCGCCGTCCTGGAGGAAGATGCGGATCGGCTTCGGCTCGGTCTTGCGGACCAATGTCGGGTAGGTGTCCGCGCCGCGCATCCCCACATAGGTGCCGATGGCGGTGAAGACGCGGCGGAACAGGTCCGGGCGCTGCCAGGCCGCCGTCCACGCGCAGACGCCGCCGCTGCTGCCGCCGTAGATCATGTGGTCGTTCGGGTCGGCGGAGAGGTGAATGGGCTGGCCGTCAGGCGTCGCGTGGCGCTCGACGGCGGGCAGGACTTCTTCGGTCAGGAAGCGGGCAAAGGTGTCGTTGGTGCTGTCGAACTGGTAGCAGCGGTCGAAGCGCAGCGGCTCGTTCGTACCCGGCTTGGTCACGGTGCCCGAGGAGATGAAGACGCCGACGGTGACGGGCATCTGCTTGTGGAAGATCAGGTTGTCAAAGACGGTCTGCGGCAGGTAGTTCGGCCCGTCCAGCCCGACGCAGAGACACGCCGGCTTGTCGGGCGTGTATTGGGACGGGACGTACACCGTGATCGTGGATTTCGCGCCGGGGTAATACTTGGGGGATGCGGTCAGGTCGAACCCGAACGTCTTGCCCTGCGGCACACCGGCCTGTTTCTGCGAGTGCGGTCCAATAAGATACTGCGTCTGGGCAAGGGCGGGGCGGACGCCGCTCCCAAAGAGCGCGCCGCCGGCGAGAAGGAAGAATAAAAGTCTTAGGGTTCGTGTCATAGGTCGCACTCGTTTACGGCGCGGGCGTGAGCGTCCATTGGAGGTGCGGGTCGGCGCTGTCGTAATTCCAGATGTCAATCACCGCATCGGGCGTCGCGTTCCCGCCGAAGTCGTCCAGACCGACGCCCATGTTGAACTGCGGCAAGAGGCTGTAGGCGCCGCTGCTGTTGGGGACGACCGACCACCGCTGCGTGTTCTGTCCCCCGTCGGCGACCACGGCGACTCGGCTGCCGGGGTTGGAGTTCGCGCCGGGGACGGAGAGCGCGAGTGACGGGTCCGAGAACGGCTGAATGGAGTATAAACCGCCGCCCTTGTTGATCAGACGCCACTTCTGGTTCGCCGATCCGTCCGAGGGCGCGAGGTGGACGTCGCCGACGGCGGCCGCCAGAACCATGTCCGGTGCGCCGGCCGGCGTGATCGTGTATAGGCCATTATCCAGCAAGGGCAGTGTTCCGGTCGCCAGCGAGAGGTGGTCGAACGTCGCCGTTCCGCCCTGGGCGCGACTCGCCTGGCACAAGCCGACATAGATCATCCCGGAGGGAATCGGCAGGCTGCCGCCGATCTGTTTCCAGGCCCCCGGAGTGCCGCCCCGGTCGGCGGCCATGTAGCTCTGCACCACGGTGCCTCGCTTCACGAGTTTCACCCAGACTGGGGAAGCGGCAGCCACGCTCTCGGATGCCGTCCGGGGCGCGCACGGCGTCCGGTAGATGGAGGTGACCCTATGGCCGGGCGTCAGCGTGACGGCGACGAAGTCCGAAGTGGACGCCAGGGACTGGCGGGCCATGATTCCGGCGGCCGTGGGGCCGCCTGGGTTCCCCCCGGCGGAGACACGAGCGACCAGCGCACAGTCTCCGGTCAGAGACTGGTAGACGAAGTAGAACCGATCACCCGCCCCCGCAAGCTCACCACCGCCGCCGGTCAGCGTGAACACTCCATTGTCCGCCTGAGAGGCCCCGGTCTGGCTCGGACCGCCGATGTCCATCCCGTTCCAGGGCACCGGCACCTGATCGTCGGCCAGGGACATTCGCGCTGGCGCCAAAGACAGCGCAACCAGCGCAGCCGCCGCAAGCCATGGCAGCGTCTTCAATTTCGACCGGAGATTTAGAGACAAGGCTTTCATACTCCTATCACAGAGGCGATGCACCCCAAAATGCCTGCACAACCTGGCCGCCGTCGAACTCCGGCGGCCAGCCCGCTTGAGCGATCATGAACACTTTGATCTGAGCGTGCTGCGGATCAACCCACATGTTGGTGCCGTGCGCCCCCCCATGATGGACCAGGCCGATCCCCGCCGGCCAGGGCTTGCCATGGTCCCGGCTCGTGGTGTTCCAGCCCAGGCCATAGCCGTTCTCGTTGTCCGGTGCGTTGAGCAAGCTCCCCGTCTGGGTCGTCGTCATCGCGCGGACCGCCGCTTCGGAGAGAAGACGCCGGCCCTCGAACACGCCGGCCCCGGCGACCAGGCGGCAGAACAACAAGCAGTCGCCGGCCGTGGAAAACAGGCCGCCGCCGGGGCTTGGGGACCCGGACATCTCGGAAAGCGGGTAGGTGAACGGCAGGGCGGCTTCCCCCAGGCCCATCCCATCTGGGTTAGGCGCGTAAGGCGTCGCCAGCCGCTGGAGCTGTTCCCCGGAAGGCCAGAACGTCGTGTCAGCCATGCCCAGCGGATCAAACAGGCGCGTCTGTAGGAACACCTCTAAGGCCTCGCCGCTGACGACTTCGATGAGACGCCCGGCCACCTCGAATCCCCCGTTGCCGTACTCCCACCGGGTCCCCGGCTCGAAGCGCAGCGGCGTCAGCGCGCAGGCCATGGTCCGCTCATGCAGCGAACCAGCGTTCAAGCGCCCGTCACCAAACCACGGCAGAATCCCGCCGGTGTGGGAGACAAGATCGCGCACGGTGAGCGGGCGCGCCGGCTTTCGGAGGACTTTATGCTCATCATCTTCTTCGGCCACGAACATCTGCCCGCGGAACTCCGGCAGGCGCTCCGAGACCGAGTCATCGAGGGCGATTTTCCCCTCGTCTACCAGCAGCATCAGGGCGGCAGCGGTCATCTGCTTGCTGTTGGAGGCGATCCAGAACAGCGTGTCGGGCTGCATCGGCCTTTGTGCGGCGATGTCCGCGTACCCTACGGTCTCAACGACCGGCGGACTATCGCCTGCTCCCGTCAGCAGCACCGCGCCCGCGATGATCTGGTCATTGACAAAGGGTTGGATGCTTGCGGCCAGAGGTCCGTTCGTTGTTTTCATGGTTTCGCCTTTCCGAAGTTTATCTTTCACAGGGGCAGGTTGTTGGCCTGCGTGATGGGGGCGCTGCCGCGCCCGACACTCACGCCACCCGCGCCGAAATTGCCGATGGCGAGGAACTGCCGGGTCTTCGCGGTGGAAGACAGGTCAGGGCGGCCGTCCAGCCGGAAGTCGCACCCCATCACCCGCACATCCCCCCCGTTCGCCTGAATGCAGGGGTCGTTCGTGCTGATGTCCCAGGTCTGGAACTGACAGCTCGTGAAGGTCACTTCGGGGCTGGAAACGTTCGGCGCGCCGTAAGGGGCGGCGTTGATCATCACCGCCGAGCCGTAGGCGTTCCAGAAGTTGCAGTTGACGAACGACAGGCGGCCGGTGAAGGTAGGGGCGGTGTAGACATTGTAGTGGGTCTTGGAATCGTTCAGCGCGACGAAATCACAGTCGGTGAAGGTGATGCCGGGAATAGCGACATCATCCACATAGACCGGCTGCTCCGTCAGATCCGCCCCGCAGCCGATCAGGCGGCCATAAGCGCGGTTGTCGGGGTTTGTGCCGCTGGGGTTCACGGCGAAATGGTAACCGATGTGGTAGCCGAGGCAGAACGTGTCCAGGAGGCGGAACTGGTCATTGCGGCCGATCTCGAACGCCGTGCCATGCTCCATCTGCCACTGCCAGATGCCGGGTCTCCCCGGCCCAAGAAGGGCGGTGTTGTTGTTGAACTGGGGGACGAACTGGACCGACTCGACCCGGTCCACATCGCTGCTGTTGTCGAAGCTGATGCCCTTAAAGGTCGGCTGGCCCGTGATGTGGTCAATCCAGACGCGGACCGATCCCCAGGCTTTGATCCCCTGATACATGTTGACGATGTCAATGTTGGAGACGCGGCTCGCAAGCCCGACGATGCTGATTGCCCACGGGGCGGGTGTGGGCGCGGTCGCATTTTCGGCATTCGTTTGCAGGGGGTCATAAATAGCGAGACCCTCGACCACCGCGTTGGTGTTGACGGTGATGAACGGCGGGGCGTCCGCATGGCCGAAGCCTTCCACCATGCCCAGCGTCGTTCCGCCGGCCAGCGGGCTGATCTCGGGACCTTGATTGCCCGGCAGCCCGGAAAGGCAGGCCGGCAGCATCAAATCACCGTGCAGGCGCACGAAGCGCGGGACGTTCAGCGTGCCAATCAGCAGATACGCACCACTCGGCGCCGACACTTTGCCGCCGTGCGCCTTGAACTGCGCGTCCAGTGCCGCTTGGAAGGCTACGGTGTCGTCCGTGCCGTAAGCGGCCCGCGCGTCCGTGACCGTCACGGATGCCGTCGTTCGCAGAACCAAATGGTGTCGGTCCCGCACGGCGGCAACCGTCGTGGAAAGCGCTCCCCCGCCGGCCCCGGCCCCAGCGATGACAATCGCCTTGCCCATGTCGGCGGACAGGAACGAGGCGGAGGCGGACGACAGAGCCGGGGAGCCGCCGCGAAGCGCCGCGTCTGTCAGCGCCTTCATGTCCGCTTTGGCGTGGTAAGGCGCGTCCGTGACGCTCCGGTCGGCGGCCAACGCCCGGCCCGCCGAAAATGTCAATAGGATGAGGGCAAGCAGCGCCCTGTGAAGTCGGTTCACTTTAATCTTGGTACTCCCGCTGATCGAAGGGGTGTGGTTTTCTCGCCTCGCCGCCGTCACGCCGCGCCGCAATCAGCTCTTCGTACACGACCACCATGCGCCCGCCGACGTTTTCAGGCGTCCGCGCCTGGGCGCCCCGTTTGGCTTCCTCCGACAAACGCCGTCGCCCGGCGGAATCCGCCAGCAGGGCAAGCGTCCGCTCCGCCATCGCCTTTGCATCGTCGGCGACCAAAAAACCGTCCACGCCGTCCCGGACCGACTCGGGAGCACCCCCAGCGTTGACCACGACGCAGGGCAGGCCCGCCGCCAGGGCCTCGCCCACGGCCAGGCCCTGCGTCTCGGTCTTGGACGGGAACAGGAACAGGTCGGACGCCTGGTACAGAGGGTCCAGCTTGGTCCGGCCCAAAAACCCGGCAAACCGCGTCCGGCGGTGGATGCCCAGGGAGCGCGCGCGGGACTCGAGCGCGCCCCGGCTCTTGCCGCTGCCGGCCAGGATCAGATAGGTGTCGTTAGTCTTCGCCGCGACGAGGGCAAACGCGCGCAGCAGCAAGTCGAGATTCTTTTCTGGGGCTAACCGGCCGACATAGAGCAGGAGGCGGGCGTCGGGCGGCAGGCCGAACTCGTGCTTCGTTTCGGGCGGACGCTGGAGCACATAAGGCGGGGCGGGGATGGCGGTCGGGACGACTGAGACGGACGTCCGGACGCCGTAGCCTTCCAGCACACGCTGGGTCAGGTGTGAAGGGGCCAGCACACGGTCGCAGGAATTGTAAAAATCGCGCATCCAGCGGACGAGCAGCCAGCGCGTGGCCGCCACCGTCGGCAAGGGCAGGTAGTGGGCATATTCCGTGTAAAGCGTGTGGTTGGTGGCGACGTGCGGCAGGCCAAGCGACCGGGCGACGCGGCGGGCGAGCAGGCCGAGAAAGAACGGCGAATGGGAGTGGACGATGTCCAGTTTCAGCGTGGGGATGATCCGGCTGATGCGCGGCGAGAAGGTAATGGGCAGCACATAGTCCGGCTCGACGATGGCGTTGACGGAAGGATACCGGAAGATTCCTTTGCGCTCGTCTCGGTAGCGCGGGTAGCGCGAGGTGAAGACGAACACGTCATGCCCGGCCTGCTCAAGATGAGCCATGAGGGTCTGGATGGACGTGCTGACCCCATTGATGAGGGGAGGATAACTCTCGGTGAAGATTCCGACGCGCATGGTGCGGCCTCACTCTTCCTGGGCTTTATTGTCCTGGGGCTGATCGCCGCTTTCTTTACGTCCCTGCTGGTCTTCCTTGAACGCCAGAACGCTGGACAGCCTAAAGCGGCGCTGGTTCCCGACGGAACGCTCGTGGGGCAGGATGCCCCGGTTGGTGTAGCGGCGGACGGTGGTCGGGCAGACTTCCAGGATGCGGGCGGTTTCTTCCAGAGTCAGGGTCGGGTCCGTCAGGCGCCGTAGCAGCTCCTCGCGCGTCTCCTCCTTGCGCGGCCCCCGACCCTTGCGGGGCGGGGCGGCGGTGCCGGAGTGCGTTTCCCGCGCAGGCCTCACGCCGATCGGCGGGTTGACGCCGTTTGGCGGCACGGCTGAGGCGGGAGGCTTCCCGGCGACCGCCTTCCCCAGCATGTCCACATACTTGTTCCAGTCCTGAACGTTACGCAAGAACGAGATCCTCCTCGGGGACCACCCCCCAGGTCCCAATACCAGCCCCCAATAATGGGGGGGGACGGAGGGGAATGCTCTGCCTCTCCTACTCCCCCATTATTGGGGGTCGGGGGGTTCAGATAATCAGCATAGCGTCACCGAACGACAAAAAACGGTAGCCGGCGTCCAGCGCTTCCCGGTAAGCGCGGCGAATGGAGGCCGTGCCCGCCAAAGCGCTGACCAGCAGCAGCAGCGTACTGCGCGGCATGTGAAAGTTGGTCACCAGCGCATCCACGACCTGGAACCGGTAGCCTGGCGTTACATACAGGGATGTTTCACCATCTAACGGCCCGATGCGGCACGGGGCGAGGGCGGCGCTTTCCAATGTCCGGGCGGACGTCGTGCCCACCGCGACCACCCGGCCCCGCGCGCCGTTGATGGTCTCGGCGGCCTGGGCGCTGACAGTAAGGCGCTCGGTGTGCATCCGGTGGGCCAAAATGTCCTCGGTCTGGATGGGCCGGAACGTCCCCAGGCCGACATGGAGGGTGACGCGGGCGATTTTGACTTCGCGCGCCTCGATCTGGGTGAGCAGGGCGGGCGTGAAGTGCAGGCCCGCCGTGGGTGCGGCGGCTGATCCGGCCGCCTCCGCGTAAACCGTCTGATACCGTTCGCGCCGGTCAGGCGGCAGCGGCGTCTCGATGTACGGCGGCAGCGGGGCGGACGCCTGGGCCGCGATCAAGTCTTCCACAAGGATGCCGGGCGGCGCTTGAAACTGGAGAAGACGCCCGCCCCGGTCGTCCGTTCGCTCGACCACCTCAGCCGTCAGGCCGCCCGCGAACTCCACTCGAACGCCCGGCAGCAGCTTCTTTCCGGGCCTCACCAGCGCGCGCCACAAGCCGTCGGCGACCCTGTGGGTCAGGAACGCCTCGACCCGCTCCCCGAGATGGCCGGGACGCGCGCCGAACAGCCGCTGGGCCGTCACGCGCGTGTCGTTGAGCACCAGTACGTCGCCGGGGCCGAGGTAATCGGGCAGATCGAAGAAATGCCGGTGCGTGATCGTGCCGCCGTTCCGGTCCAGGACCAGCAGGCGCGACTGGTCACGCGGCTCCAGGGGCGTTTGCGCGATCCGGTCGGCGGGAAGGTGATAATCAAAATCGGACAAGCGTAACGCTGACGAGGGTTCTTCCATAAGACGCAGGCGCGATAGGCCGCACCGCTATTGTAGCGGAAGGGGGAACGGCTGTCAAGGGGGGCGAAAGAAGGGGAGTGTCTAGATTGGCGCAGGTAGGAAGTCAATCAAGTGGGCTTTGAGTCTGGGAAAGCGGCGCACAAACAACTGCCGCGCATTGTAACAAAACACGAACAGCTTCACCTGACGCGCCAGCG